>Ga0209174_10001037_pt1 | contig 20115 bp, 25 predicted proteins | sample JI91814BDNA_FD_187505 | JGI IMG/M metagenome (GOLD analysis project Ga0209174, IMG submission 187505) | Wastewater effluent complex algal communities from Wisconsin, to seasonally profile nutrient transformation and Carbon sequestration -... | ecosystem: Engineered > WWTP > Effluent > Algae...
TCGCGCGGCGGCGACGCAAGCGGCCCGCAACTGTTGTGTCGTAGCGCGGCCGTTAGCGTATTCCTCCGCAATCTCTACAGCCCTACGCGCGGCATCTGCACCGATTAGGTCCCAAATCCGACGACGGCAACAACAAGCGCCGGTAACTTGCAGAACAGCATTCGAATTTTACGAAGGCTGATTCTGCGACTTGTGTGCTTCACTTGAGTCGTCATTTTTTTCAGGTATGGAGGCGAGTACATTCAAAGTTCGAAGTCCACCCTCCGATATGGCGTCCAATATGGTTCGTTTTACGCGGAACTGCCATACATCACCGTTTTTGAGATAGTGCGAAAACAGATACAGGTCCTGTTTTCGGTTTATCCGTCCACCGCATAAAGATGCGATTTGAATCGCATCATCGTAGTCAATATTCTCGTCAACGTCGTCAGCGACCTCATCAAGATAATCGCAGACTTGCTGCATGTCAGTGCGTAGTTCTTCGGTCACATCTACGCGCATTTCGACTAGTTTGCGGGCCACGCGTGGCTGAGCAATCATCAATGTTGGGAACTTCAAAATCTCATCATCCGGTGTTTCATGCCGAAAGTCGACATGTTCAGAAAGAGGTTTCATTTCAAAGAATGCCTTGATCGCCAAGAGTGCGGCCCCAGCATCCACAAACGATGAGTCATTAGCAACGAGTTCTCGCGAAAGTCCTGAAAAAGTCCGTGTCCCATCTGAGTATGAAGAGCCGTAACTAATCCGGCAGTCGTTGGGGCCACGAGCAAGACCCAGCAAAATATCTGATTGACTGGCGACCACTAATAACCGCTGTTCATCGTCACGTACTAAGAGAAACGCGTCTGATGACCCATCGTGGATTGAATCTGCGAAAAGTCTCGCGAATGCCGTGTAGTCAGCTTTGCCGTCAAGCAGCGTTTTGCATCGGTATACTCGCATAGATCTCTCGTGTTAATAGACAGCGGTAACGGGCCCGCTGAGTTAAGTTGGGTTTGTTTTTTTTAGTTTTTTAGGCTCTTTTCTTCAGTTCCTTCTTCAGTCGATCCACAACTTTCTTTGGGTTTACCATCTTTGCCCATTCTAATAGTTGTTCGTCAGAGTTATCTCCACCCGTGTAGCATATTCCAACTACGATCCGTTCTCGAATCTTTTCATCAACAAAACTTTCGCTCTCAACGAACCGTTTTAGAGCATCGAGCGCGTATTGCTGAGTCTTTCCATCAAAATAGTCTAGTAGTCCGCAATCGAACCCTTGTTCGAGAAGCTTGTTGCTGGCTCGAAAGTACTTGTCGTCGACCTGGAACCACCCGTTCTCTGGCCCCGCCCAACGCAAGTCATTTTTTGCTTTTTCCATGGAGCCGCCGTAGGAATCAAGGCATTCCGTTGCAAAGCTATCAAGAGTTTCCTCGGAGGCTATTGCAGCGTTTACGTTGCCGCCTGTTTCCGAAGTCTCGAGGAAGAATGCATAAATTCCTTCTACAGGATGTTTCGTCGACCGCTCTCATTTGTGGCTTAGTTATTTGGGCTGCTTCGGCTCAAGCTCGATGATCGCCTGACCATTTTCGTCGATGCCTTTCAATCGCCCAACAGGAATTCGGGAGGAATCGTAGAGTTGAGGTCGATGTTGAAAGTCAGGATCTTGTCGTTTCTTTGCGATGATATCCGCGAGGTCACGCTGTAGTCGCTCTGCTGTCTCCAAATCTAACTGCGCGGTGAGTGCTGTGAAGTTTTGGTGGGGGTCATACAGACGCAACATCACACGTGTATCAGGCAAATTGTTACCTTGTGCGTCGATACCGCGCCAACTCGTCTCGACGCTCCATTGGAATCGCGAAGGTACGGCAACGACGCCGGCATCATTGCGTTTTAACGCACCGGTGTAGAGGTAATACGAGTTTTCAGTTGTGCTGTTTTCTTCGCTTCCTGCGTACGTGACTGTCAATAAAGAGCATACTGATAAGGCTATCAGTATGGATATTTTTTGGATGCGACCCATTTGCTGTCTCCATACGGTCTACGTGGGAATTCTTTTCTAAATATATGATAATGCCCCGCCGTGCGGAGAAAATTTTCAGCCGTCGGGATTATCACGCACTCAATCATATCGAACTCAGAAGCATGCGGCAATTTACCCAAAAAAGCGAAGTTCTTGGAACGCGTGGTGGTCGCGTACAAATACTACGTCGCCGGAATCCAGGATGATGGAGGGTGCGAGATGTTCTGTACCTGGCGGCGCATTCAACCTTCGCGTCGCGAGCGACCCGCTTGGTTCACCTCGTCATTTGTTCCGAACAACGCGGAAGTTATCGAATCGCACCCAGTGCTCTTTATCTGTCGGGCCGCCGTAAGCGCTTAACGCAAAGCCTCGCTTGGGCTCTTTTGGGCGAAGGGCGGAATGAAAGAAATTGAGACATTTATTCTCCTTCGACGGACCCACTTGAAAATATCCGTAGTCGCCTCGAACAATAATCCTCAGCGCTCCACAATCGTCGTTTGCGGGCCAAAATTTCAGGGCATATTGCTGTGGATCACCTTCTGTTCCCTCCTTGCCAATAAACTCGACGTCTGGAGGAGAAAACACCAAATGTCCGTTCACATTCATAGAAGGGCATGGATTCCGTGTGAAGCCCCGGCGGCAAGGTCAATGTCAATCTCTTCGTCCCGATCCATCGAGCTCCAGGAATCGCCAAGTGTGCACTCGTCATTTTACTAAGGCAGCAGGCAGTCCTTCATTTGTTATCCGTCATTGGTCAGGGAGAGTGTAAAGAACCCGCGTGATCGGTGGAAGCAAACATCAAAGGTCATGAAAAAGTTTGTTTGGCCAAAAATTAGTGGGACGTCATCACGTTGAGTCCACGCAAAGACAAGTTTCACCGGCGAAAGGTTGGCAATGTGAGCGGTCAAAAGTACCGCTCGTGCGTCGAAATTGGCCAAGTTTCCTGATAGCCGTATTCGTGTCGTCTGTTTCTCCCAGTCAAGTCCAAGATCACAGCCTATCTGAAAGGGAAGTACGTTTACCGATGCTCCACTATCAACCAAAGCTACTGAATCACGATTTTTGTCGAGGTGAGCTAAGCGGACAGGTGCATAAGGCATAAGACTCGCGTCCCCAATACGCGAGTCCATAGAGGTATAGGCAATCTGAACCAGGGAAGCCACGATTACTCTAAGCCTTGAGAACGGGCGAATGTAAGCAAGTCCGCAGCAGCCTGATAAGAGTCATGCGGTGACCAGATGGAAGGTGGTTCGCTGGGAAAATCGATTTCTTTCTCGTCGTGTGATTTGAGCTCTGCAGTAAGGATCTCTACGAGCTTCAATTTCTCAGCATCTGGTAATTGCCGTATTTGTGGCAAGATGTCAGCGATAGTCATTGGAAGTCTCCTATACACGATTATAGCAGAGAGCGTAGTGTAGGCATAGAACTACCAAAATCAGATGGCTAACAGTTCGTAGGCAGGGCATCGGAGTTTTTTCTGGCTTTCAGCGTGTCAATTTCATCTTAACCCAACTTGCATGGTACTTCAGTGTTTTTCTGAGGATCTAAAATCGCAGGCTTCAGCGAACGGACACTAACACCGTATTGCCGGTGCATTCACAAGTTCGAAACCCTTTTCTGCAAGTGAGCCTATCAAAAAAACGATTACGATTACCGCCGCGCTGAGTGTGAGGTACGATCTACGGAAAAGCCCCCCAAAAAACGATGAAACATGCAGCTCATATTTGAACTAACTCGACCCGTTAAGAACGCAACATCTCACCCAGCATTTCTCTCGGGCATTCTTCAGGTGACGAGTGAGCTTATTATCATATGAATGACGTAGATCCCAAAGCCCGTCACGCACGCAACTCCGACAAGCACTTTACCAGCGATCGAGGATCGAAAGCTTACCAAGCATGCAAATTGCGACAGAATCAGAGCAGTCCAAACATACATGTCATAGTAAAGTGAGTTGTACCCAATGATACACATCGAAGAAAACGCCATCGCTGGTAGTGATGTAACCAGCAGCGACATTTTCCTCGAAATTTGGGCATTAATGCCTGTGCAGAATACAATTCCGAACAGTACAAGGTTTACCGCTGTTCCGAAAAGCCACAGCTTCATTCCAAGTGGGAGCATCCAGCTGTGATCCCAGTAGATCCATTCGGTATGTCCCCAGAAGACTGCAGCTTCGTTAAGGGCTGGCAATACACTTACGACAAGCCCCGTGGTGCGAGCGGAACCCAGCGATGCTTGCTCGACTCGCTCATCGCCAATGGTTGTGGCACTTGGTTGGTAAGGATTCAACGTCATTTGAAGGTCTCAAGGCTTGCCATCGCCCGGGTATGCATTTAAGGCTACCTTCTTAAAAAAAAATGCCCAATCACGACCGCAGAGTCCGTGGCTTTGTTATTTCGTTCGATCGGTTCACTATTTTCGCCATGGTTCAATCCGTCATCTGAAAGTACAGGACTCCATTTTTGTCGTCGACGAATATCCTCGGCTGATGTGAGATTTGTCCGTCAGCCGATGTATAAAGTGTACCCAATGTATCGGCGGGTGGCAGCATCCAGTCCGCATCGATTCCGAATCCCTCCTTGTGCAATTTGATATCGCGCTCTGTTATGGGTGATTTGGAGTTCGGTGTTTTCTTGAACTTCAGTTTGTATCGGTGGGCGGCAAATTCTTTTTCTGCGTGCGCGTGTAAATCGTCGACAGGCGCTGAAAAGCGATAGATCAGCAGGTGGCCACCCATACCGAGCGAGGCGCGGCAGTAGCGGATGTTGATAGCCGTTTCAGGCAGTGATTCAGACAGCGTGGCTGCGATTGCATCCGGAGTCGCATTTTTCTCGAACCCATTTGACTGCGCAACGTTGGGCAGGTTCATGCCCACACCGAGTAAGATCAAGAATAAGACAAAAAGGATGCCGATTCCGACGACACACCGAAAAAACCATCGCCATAGCGTTTCAATGAAATGTTCCATTTTAGTATCTCGTCGTAGCCCCTACTCCGTACTCGCAATTCGTGTTCGTAACCCGTCGTCGATCTTCCGCGACTCGCAATCGATCACGACGACGAGCACGATCACGAGTACCGCTGCGCCGAGTACGATTTAAGAGCTACGAAAAAACGTAACTGAGTGAAAGCTTCATGCGATTGAGGGCAAAACAACTATCATCAGCGGATAGCGAGAACAAATACCCAAGTCAACATACCAGTCACCGCCATTTGGCGGTACAGATCTTTTTGCGGCATCGTCAAGTCGCCGAGCAATGCCATCCATCTATTAAAGCACCAACGGCGACTTTGATGCATGCCATCGTTCTGGCTTTCATGTCTGGTACCGCTCGGCCCTGACAACGAACGTTTAATAACCCCAAATATCTACAACCTAAAACCACTCATTTCGAGCATGACCGACGAATTCAGTTTTACTCCAGTGGCGAGCACATTGTTTATGAACCGCGAAAATCACGAAAATCGCGAAAACTTCCGCGCACTTATCACTACCATTCCCTTCAACGATCTCGCCTCTTTAATATGAAGTGCTTGGCCTCAGATCCGGTACCCAAAACGGTTGCGAAAAGAACAGGTAGAGCAATCCCAAATTTCGCCCAGCTCAAGTTCAACCGAATCCTGCCACCGCAAAGAATGATTGAAACACCTCTTTGAACTCGTCCTCAACTGCGATTTCGGGAAGATCGACGCCATGCGCTCTACAGATGAAGTCCCACACGATGAGCTCGGGCTGCACTTCGTTCCCGTCGGTGGCTGTCGTTCTACAACAACCAAGTCGCACAACGCGCATCAATCTACTATCCCGTCGATGGACAATTAGGCTTTGGAAACCGTTCACTTTCACTAAATCTTTGAACCTATTAGCACTACCAAAATCACAACCCCAAAAAGCTTTAAGATTGAACGAGAATTAGCGACAGAACGAGAATTGTGTTTTAAGGAGCCGAACTTCCAAAGTCAACAAAATTGCCCAACCCTCCACTTGAGTTCATACACCACAATCAAGGGGGAATAACTCGTACATCCGAACTCAAGGCGCGTCGCGGAAATACAAGTCGAAATCGCAACCAAGCCGGAACCCAACATCGAGTCGCAAACCCTGACAGCCGCTCCTCAGGCCCTAAGCCCCCCAACTTCCATTGCCAACGTCGATTTTGTCTGGCTTGCCCCCCCAGTCTTCCGCCTCAAGTCTCCAGCCTCACCCCTCACGCCTGCACAAGCCTCACCCCTCACGCCTGTTTTGTAATTCTTACCAACTTCTCAGGAAGAACTTACAAACCGTTTGTAAATCCTCCCCTCCCCCAACCGCAAAACAGGCGGTTTGGGCAAAAAATCCCGTGCCGATTTACCCCAGTTTCCGCAATTTCAGGCATAAAGCGAAATTTATTTCCGCCGCAACGCGTTTGGCACGCTGGTTGCATTAATGGATAGATCGTCAGAGACGAGAACCTGCCGCTTTCCGCTTCCGAGCGAGAACGGCACAAAGGATTGCAGGCATTCTCGGTTCAACCAAGCGTGACTTGGATTAGAACGACTGACAAAGTCATGGAGGCACCGTGATCTTAGAGGCGAATGCCGCTCAATGTACGACGGCGAATTAGATCTCCGACTCACCGGAGCAATGCCCATCTTTCACGGTTGAAAAGGGTCGGGGTGATGAACTTATCACCCTGACCCTTTTTATTTTTCAAAACGAATAAAATCTTGCGTATCCCAGCGAAGCCGCAGTCGCGGCTGCAACCTCTCGAACACCCACTCCAACGGCTTGAGCTCTTTGCCACGAGTGCAATTATCGATAATCAGAAACGCTGCAAATAAATCCCAATCTTGAATGCGGCTCAGCAAGCGCTCCCAACGCTCCACATCGCAAGCGCCCCGTTTGCGATGTTGCAAGTAAAGGGCATACGGTTCATCGTGATACTGAATCATCCGTAGCACTTCTGTATCATCGCAGTAACGAGCCAAAAACTCACGAGCTAAACTCGCATGGCTGCGCGGATCAGTAATCGCGACCCCATCTTTCGCATCGGGCTTAAGTGTATCGTGAACGTGAACCATGAGCCGCAGAATGTCCGCCTCATGTTCGCTCAGCTTCACACGCAACCGATCTAAGTTCTCTTCCAACTCTTCGATATGCGCTTGAATGGTCCCTTCGGGATGCCCCCGTCTCGGCTCGCCCAACCGAATGTTTTTTTGATAGATCGGGTCTTGCTGTATCTGCTCGAGAATATCGCGATAGTTGAATTCCATTTCCTGCACGTCTTTTCAACACCTTCCATCGCACTGCATCACAACAGGACTCGTTATTCAGGCAACGGTTCACCTTTGGTTTCCGGTGCAAACCAAATCAGCACCATGCCGATGAAATAAACGCAACTCAGAACGAGACAAGCAGAAGCGTATCCCCCTGCCAACTTGATAAAGCCCAAATCAAAACCGTTTTCGAAATACAGCACCAAACTCCCTAATTGAAAGCTCCCGATAGCTGCCAGGATACGGCCGAAGTTAAAGCCAAAGCCCTGCCCCGTGGCCCGAATACGCGTAGGAAATAGTTCCGGCAAATAGAGTGGCAGCCAACCATAGAACGAGGCCGTACAAACTCCAGCGATAAACGCAAAGATCAACAATGGGACACCGTACGTTCCAGAAGTACCTTGGAATAATAGAATCGCAGAGAACCACGAAACAATACACAACGCAAAATAGGTTTTGCGTCTCCCCAATACATCACCCAGCCAAGCTGCGAGAATCGCTCCCAAAGTGGCACCCGCAGAGAGACATATCAACAACATTTCTTTAGCGCGTGGTCGGACCAATTTGGCGGCTGCATCCTTTTTACCGTCAGCTATCAGTTGGGCTTTCTCTTCCTTGAATTTGGTTTCGGTCATCTTATCGGCCCACGCGGGAGCTTGCTGTGTCGCACCCCAGGTCCCCAACAAGGCCACGCCGCTGAGTCCCGCCCCGAGCATCATTCGCAAGATCATTTTCGAATTCAGCGCCGCTTCGCGCTGGCTCGCTTCAATGCCTTGGTGATTCGCTAAGGTAGCGCGCTTCTGATATTGATACACAGGATAGAGATAGCCAACTAAGGCGAGCAGTAACCCCAGCACGGTTGCGATCAAACGCACAGCAACCGTATGTTGAAATCCCCCGGTGGAATCAAACGCATATAAATACACCATCAACGCTGGCCCCATCATACCGACGAGAACTCCGATCAAATCGACCGAACTCCAGTGCGATGTTTGCCCCGCAAGTTGAGTCTCTTTCCACTTTTCCGATTCTGGGACCATCATGCGAATAAAGAAGGTGAGGATTGCGGGGACAATCCCCAAGAGCATCATGATGCGCCAACCTTGATTGGCTGTTAGATGTTGGACCCACGCGTCGGACAAACCAATACCTTGCAACATCGACTCAATACTTCCAAGCACTTGGGTTAAGCCCAAGCCGATGAAGCCGACGACGAGATAACCGACATTGGCTGCTGCCCCTATCCATCCCGCCATAGTGGCTCGCGATTTGCTCGGAAACATTTCCATCACGAGTGCCACGCCCAGCGACCACTCACCTCCCATTCCCAACGAAGCGATGAAGCGAAAGATGCCGAGCTCCCAGGGCGTTGTCGACAAGCCGCATAGTGAAGTAAACAATGCATACGTGACGATGCTGATCGACATCGCCCGCACGCGGCCTACGCGATCGCCGAGCCAACCGAATAGAACGCCCCCGGTAGCAGCACCGACCAAAAAGAGAGCCGTGATTACGCCGAGCCAACGGGCTACTTCGGTTTCGCGTTGTGGGCCAAGCAGATCTTGAATGGCCGGTCGGCCTACTAACGAAAACAAACCCATCTCAGCTCCGTCAAACATCCAGCCCAGCAATGCGGCCGTGAGAGCCAGGTAGGCTCCACGTGAGGAACCGTTGGTCGGTGCAGATGGTGACCCAGTGGGGGACAGCGTCATCGAAGAGCCTCTATGCAGGTGGGAATCGAGAGTGGTTGGACAAGGCTAGAGATGGTTCTGAAGCGATCCCAATTTTGGCGCTATTGGATTCGCGATGCAATCTTCAACTTTGCGTCCGCTTTGGATACGGGCGGAATTCGTCCCAAATATTTTGGTTGGGAAAGATTTCCCCCTCCAACTGCCCCCTTTTTGATGGAAAAAAGCGCTTGTATGCTTGCAGGTCCGCCTGAATTTGATTGTATTGTGTCGTGAGGAATCCCATTCCTCGTTGCATCGCTTGGCTCGCCTAAGCATTGCCGTCCCATCACACCGCCTTACACTTACTTTCACTACGCAATTCGCTCGAGCGTGCAGCATTCCTGTTTTCTTTAGGCTGCATCTCGATGCCATTCATGAAGGTGATTCATGCATTCGTTTGACACTTCGAGCTCGACCACTCCCGATAACGAATCGAAAGGAGCTTGGTGGAAACTGCTCACCCGATACCACTGGTTTGTTTTAGCAGTGGCCGCCTTGGGTTGGCTCTTCGATTGCCTCGATCAACAGTTGTTCATTCTGGCCCGCCCTGCCGCTATGGCCGAGTTGGTACCCGAACGCGAAGGTGTATCCCAAAAAGCGATCGAAGATGAGCGAAAACTAGCCGGTGATATTTCCACATCGATCTTCATCGCAGGCTGGGCATTAGGGGGACTCGTTTTCGGAATGCTGGGAGATCAGCTTGGTCGAGCTAAGACCATGATGATCACCATTTTACTGTACTCTTTGTTCACCGGCTTAAGCTCATTTGCGACCGGAGTGTGGGACTTTGCTCTCTACAGATTCTTAACGGGCTTAGGTGTCGGCGGTGAATTCGCTGTCGGTGTTGCCCTCGTCGCGGAAGTAATGCCGAGTGCCGCTCGCCCCTACACACTCGGATTATTGCAAGCTCTATCCGCGGTGGGCAATGTGACGGCAGCGTTCATCAATCTCGGTTTAGGTCTAGCAGCCGAAGAAGGTCTTGCCTGGAGCCCTTGGCGCATCATGTTCCTCATCGGTGCCCTCCCTGCTCTGCTGGCACTCGTCATTCGCCGCAATTTGAAAGAACCAGAAGCTTGGCAAAAAGCCCAAGAACAGAAGGGAACGCAAAAACAACTCGGCTCGTACACAGAACTCTTCGCCAACCCGACCTATCGAAAACACGCTCTGCTGGGGCTAGTGCTTGGGTGCTCGGGCATCATCGGCCTGTGGTCTGTAGGCTTTTATACTCCTGACCTTATTCGGGCGGTTCAAACACCTTCAGTTCGAGAAGATGTTTTGAATCAACTATCGGCAAACCATAGTAAAGAAACGATTGAACGAGTGAAGTTGGTGATCGGTAAAGCAGAGAACGCGCCGACACTCAATGAAGAAGAAAAGAAAGTACAAGTAGAAGCGGAAAAACGCATCAAAGGACGACTCACTCGTTGGCAAAGCTACACTTCGCTGATGATCAACGTCGGCGCGTTTTTAGGTATGTTTGGTTTTGGTGCGTTGGCCCAACGAGTCGGTCGTCGCCCTGCATTTGCCGTGTGTTTCGTGGCAGCTTTCGTGAGCACCGTCACCGTATTTTATTCGCTCAAAGAGTTGTGGCAGATATTCTTGTTAGTCCCCATCATGGGCTTCTGTCAGCTCAGTCTCTTTGCGGGCTATGCGATCTACTTCCCCGAATTGTTCCCTACGCGATTGCGTTCCACGGGAACAAGTTTCTGCTACAACGTCGGACGATTTGTGGCAGCGTTGGGACCCCTTATCAAGATAGCCCTTGATCGCATGTATTCTGGCCCTGACGCAGGCCGCTGGACGGGCATCACCATGAGCTTCATCTTTTTGCTGGGGCTTTTCATTCTGCCATTTTTGCCTGAAACGAAAGGCAAACCTCTGCCCGAGTAAAACTCACGCTAACCAGCGGACGCTCAGCGCCACAATCGCCGAACTGATGAGGTTTAGAATCAGGCCCACTCGCAACATCTGCTGTTGCGAGATGCGGCCGGTTCCAAACACAATCGCGTTAGGGGGAGTTGCAACGGGTAACATAAATCCACAACTGGCAGCCAACGTTGCTGCAATGACCAGTTGTTTGGGTGAGCCATCGATAGCCATGGCCATGGCAAAAATCACCGGAGTAAACGCAGTCGCGATGGCCACATTGCTCGCCATCTCCGAGAGAAACACAATCGAAAGTACGATCGCTAACAACATCCAACCGATCGGCCAACCGCGAAGGATGCCTAAGCCAGCTTCCATTTCTTGGACCAATCCACTGCTTTGCATGGCAGCAGCTAAACTCAAACCACCGCCGAAAATCAATAATACTCCCCACGGCAATTGAGTGAGCGCCTGCCAATCGATGAGAAATCTTCCGTTGCGCCAGTTCGCCGGAACAATGAACAACAACATCGCACCGACCATCGAAATGACGGTATCATCGATTCGCTGCATCATAGCGCCAAACGATCCAACCGCCACCGATTGAATGGGGCCACGAAAGATCCAGGCACTGGCTGTCAACATAAAGATAGTTAGCACAGCCCACTCTTCATAACGCATCTTTCCCAACTTGGTCCACTCGCTCTTCAGCGAACTTGCGGCTTCGCTCGACGAAGCTTTAAAGCCTTGTCGGAAGTAAAGTAAGAGGACTAACCAAGTCGCAAACAGCGTCAATAAGGCGATCGGTCCAGCGATCATCAGCCAAGACAAGAAAGTAATTTCGATACCATGCTGCTTGAGCACATTAAGAGCTACACCATTGGTCGGAGTGCCAATCGTCGTCGCCATACCACCAATTGTGGCCGCGTATGCGATCGAAAGCAGCAACATACTCGCTGTTCCACCAGCGCGATTGGAGGCACTCGGTTTCTCCGCATCTCCCCCTTCACTCCCATCCAACCAGCGACAAATCCCAAGCGCGATTGGCAACATAATCGTGGTCGCCGCCGTATTGCTGATCCACATGCTTAGAATCGCAGTGGCCAACATCATCCCCAAGAGGATGCTGGCACCCGATGTCCCCAACAGCATCATCAAGCCAATCGCAAAACGTCGATGCAATCCCCAGCGTTCTACGGCCAAAGCCAAGATGAAACCACCCATATACAAGAATATGTTTGCATCACCATACGGGGCGGTTACCGCTTGAATCAACGATGTCTTCTGCGTTGGCTTCAATTCGTTCCATGGCACTTGTCGCTCGGAAGTCACGCCTTCTGCCGAAGTGATTTGAACACGAGCTTGTGTGCCTTCAACCTCCAGAACACGCACCAATACTACGAACCCCTTCGTAGATGCGGGATCTACTGCTTTCCATTCCATCGCTTGACCGATGCGCGGAGGTCCAGAGTCCAAGCCGAGAATCGGAAATAGAATGATGGGGAGCAGTGCGGTTGCGGGCAACGGGATCGCTTCCGTGATCCACCATGTCGCCATCCACACACCCACAGCCGCCGTAATCGATGCGCTATGGGGCCAATGTGGGGCGGCTAGAAAATAAACGATTGCGGCTAAGGTCGGCCCAAGCAATAAAGTAAGACTGCGCCACCACGGGTTGCTCTGTTTATCTCCATCTTCTGCCGTCATTGTTTTCTCGACCCCAATACATCGACAGAAACGACACCGACAGAAGCGATGCCTCAAGAATCACAGCGAATTCACCTGCGCCGAGGCCATGCTGCAGAAAGAAAGCCCACGCTTTTCTTAATCTGGCAATGTCTCGCTAAACAGACGAATCCAATTGCCGTACATGATCGCCGTGATCGCTTCTTGACTATAGCCACGCTTGGACAACAGTTCGGGTATTCGCTGCAAATGAGCGATACTCTGCACGTCCACTGGAGTTTGCTCGAAACCATAGCCACCGTCAAGATCGCTACCGATTCCGGCGTGCAGATGATTACCGGCAAGTTGACATACATGGTCAATGTTATCGACAACCCGTTCCAACGTGACTTCGGGCTTACTTACACCTCGGACCCAGCCAGGTTGCAGCATGATCGCATCGAGAGCAGCTCCGATTACACCTTGGCGTGAAATGACATGCTTCAATTGAGCATCGGAGAATTGGCGCTGCCAATCACAAAACTTGCGAGCGTTTTGATGGCTCGCTAAGACTCGACCATCGTACAGTTCGGCGACTTGCCAAAAAGCGCGATCCGATAAGTGCGTCATATCGAGCACCATCGAGAGTCCGCGAATATGTTCGAGCAACGTGAGCGCTTCGCTGGTTAGCCCCACTTCACTTTTGGTTCCGCCACCGTAGCGATTGGTGCCATAATGTGTGATCCCGATCGCGCGTAAGCCGAGGTCATACCATTCCGAAATCCACTCTGGTTCTAGAACCGCGTCACCACATTCCATGCTAAGGATAAACCCGAAAGGGAAATTTTCGGTGGTCCCATTTTTCATCGCCGTATGACAAGCGCTCACATGGTTGGCAAGATCCGTTTTGGTCCGGATCATCTTCATCCAACCTTTGTGTTCCATCGCTCGATAGTAGGCTAGATGAGCATGTGCGATCGCATAACAGGCTTCATAGGTGATGTAACCAAAAGAATGATTGACTTGAGGCTCTTGGCGAGCCAAGAGTGTGGCGATGCCGATATGCACATCACCTTTTTTCATTTCGGGAAAGGTAATCGTCGCATTACCACGCCCCGGATCGGTCATCCCCAAGACTCGCTCTTGAACCTGCAAATCCTCCAAGCTAGTGCGAAGATCGCGATTCCAATCGACACCGTTAAGCGCAAGATCCAGATGAGCGTCGAAGAGCAACATAGTTGAGTCTTTACTGGAAAAATAGGCAGGATACGAGAAGGCTCTTTTGGGGGATGATAAGTATCATCTGCCAACATTCCGGCTGCAAGATGGGAAGAGAGAGAAAAAAACGGTCGCGTCCCAGGGGCGTAGCTCCTACTTCGTACGTTGTCCTTCGTCGTCGTGATCGTAATTCGTCTTCGATTCGACGCGATTCGGGGACGAGCACGAGCACGACGACCGCTGCGCTGATTACGAAGTAGGAAAGAAATCTCGTCGACTGGAAAACCTCAGCGGTGGAGGCCGTAGCTCCTACTTCGTACGTCGTCATTCGTCGTCGTGATCGTAATTCGTCTTCGATTCGACGCGATTCGCGGACGAGCACGAGCACGACGACCGCTGCGCTGATTACGAAGTACGAAGTAGGAGCTACGAACTTGGCCGCCGAAACTTTCTGTTACACGAGAGCTTCCCTCGTACCGTTCACCCGATGAGTTGGGGATCGTCGTCGTGATCGTAATTCGTCGTCGATTCGATGTGATTCGCGGAAAAGGACGAGCACGACGACCGCTGCGCTGATTACGAAGTACGAAGTAGGAGCTACGAACTCCACCAGTTGGGGCTTAACTTGTGATTGCTCTAGAAGACTTAGGAACGGAGGCTTTTAGCAAACTCGCGATGTACGGCAATCTTAATGGCAGTTCGCGCATTATTGTGTTCAATAATCTCAGTGTCTTTGGCTCGACATAAGTCGCACGTAGGAATCTGAATCACATACTTCGAATCCACATTCTTATGGCCCGTGAAGCGATTCATCAGGATAACGAATGGCAAGAAGATGAGAGATAAAAAAAAGAGTGCAATTCGAAAATCAGAATCTTCGTTCTCGACATAAACTGTGTCTCTCGTCCAGCCAATGATCTTATCGGTGCGAGTTGTGGACATTCCGCATCGATGGCATTTTGGTGGCATGATGGTCGTATAACCGATCCATACCGGAACGAAATTTTGCTCGGCTGATGGACTCAGGTCTTTATTGCAGTTCGGGCACTGACAACCATTCATCGGAATGACGCGAGCGAAACAATGAGGACAATCTTTGAGCACTGCCGCACCCTACAGAACAAAAACTCGCTATTCGACACCGGTATAATACGTAACCGCGCCGGTCAGGAACCAAAAGAGCCCTCCGACACCAATAATGACGGTCCACGACCAGACGATCCCCAGCAACAAGAACAGGCCAGCGGTACTAATTAACCCCATGAGAAACGCTAAGCCGCCTTGCCACATCCGTTCTTTGGCTTGCTCTTTTTTGGAAGGCCCGTTGAGCCACGGTTTATTGCTCGACATAACACAACTTTCAAATAATGCTTCAATTGCCGTATTTCGCCCAGGGCTTACTCGCACTTTGCGGCAAATGCAGTGTTTAGGCAGTACCACGCCCGTAATACTCTTCTGCGAAGATAACCGAAAGCTACTATAGTTTGGTTATCATCAGGAGAGGGCGTCAATAACTGAAAAAGCTTTTATCGATTTTAATTCCATCATCGAAGAATTCAGCAACCTTGAAGATCATCGCTCAACAATCAATCGTCAACATTTGTTGGGCGACTTGATCGTCATCCCGATTATGGCTGTCATTGCTGGAAGCAATGGCTCGATGGCTATTGCTACGGTAGCTATACAGCGATCGTTTGTTGATCGACTTGGACAAACACCGTTGTGGAACCGGAAGACGTTCGAGCCACACGGCGACCGAGAGCATCATGAGTCGTTCCGGCTTGCGTGAAGCTATAAGGGCTCATAATGGTGTGTCGTAGGGTGTGTGACGCGGTCTATGCCTATGGAATCGTAGCGAGTTTGGTTCTATCGAAGGTATCGACTTCACGCTGAGTTTGTTCGACCGCAGAACACACCGCGTGTTGGACGTGACATTGCGTGTCGGCGTATCCTGCAATCGATGTTTGCATGGCACACAGCGTTTAGATCAGATGATGTTCTAATGATATTACCAGGCCCAAGCGGTAAGAAGCAAATAAATTGTGCTGTGCAATGATTGATATTGAGTAGTTGCGCGGATCGCTATTAGCAGATGGCCTTAGCCACGGTTTTACTTTTCCAACGGTACACGGTCGATCATTATGTTAGCACGTTTGCGCATCGGGTCGGCGCTCTGCGAGCGGTACGGTATGCGTGTGCCCGATGGTGAGGCCGGCGCATGATGCGCTAGCCTCCTCCGCCGCTGCGCTTTGGCAACGGGCATGGTTGGGAGGCGGTTGGGTAGCTGCTCAGGCGGGAGGCGAGCGATACGATTGGCCGTTTGGAACTAGTTCGGGTTTACTTTTACAACGGTACACGGTTGCATTCTCCCTGGACGTGGGACGAGGCGGGGGCCTCGATTGCAGTGCGTTACTAGGCAGAGCCTAGTAACGAGTAGCTTGGTCGGCTCAGATACCATGGGTTAATGGCACTGCGATTACGAAGAAGAGAAGCCAAATAACAATCTGAAGGTTCATTGCTCTCTCCATTCATCACAATGATCGCACAGCAACCGGAAAACTATGGGTATTACCCTGCTATCGAAAAAGCGATCAACATCATCAGAGCGAATCCGCCAAGAAAAGCCAAAACGAACGCGCTAATCGCCTGAACGGGCTTTGAACGAATAACAAAGTATGCGGTATACGCCCCTAAAAAAGCGACCGCCCCGAAGAGAAACCAACTGACAATGGTTGTGGCCAATTCTGTGGAAGGCATATAGTTCCTCAACACTCAGTTATTGAAGCGTAAGCCTTTGGGGTGATTCAGCAGTTCTTAGTGTAAAACCAAGACCAACGAATTTTCCAGACTAACACCACAGTTTTCAGTATTTCCAGTCCGCGTTTTGCAATACCACTCGATAGCCATCGGGATCCTCGAAGGTTTTTCCAGCGTTATCCCAATAGGGGTTCTGCGATTGCACCGGTAGATAGCCGGCAGCAATCATTCGCTCAACGGCAGCCTGCCATAACGCAAATTCGGGAACATAAAACACAAGCAAGTGATCCTGCGTCGGTGCCTCACCTACCCGATGACCACGTTGACTCGTGAACTCAAGATGATACGGAGCACCCGGCAGCCCCAGCATTACTCCATCAAACCCAGCATGATCGTCAAACGAACCAAGGATGCTCAACCCAAGCCCATCGACATAGAACCTCACCACCTCGCTCAGACGATCCGTTGGACGAGCGACACGCAGGGCAGTATTCGGAAGCAGCATCTTTCGATTGACTCTCAACTTGAAATCACTGTTTACTTCTCTGGCTTGGTAGGCAGAACGCGAAAGTCTTGCCAGCGACTTATATTCAAAAAGTACTGATTGGGAATGGTCTCGTGAAGCGTGAGTTTTCCCGTCGCCACGATCTCAGTTCCAGATTTAATCGCATTCTCTTGATAGGCCGACATTTGAAGACGATCGAGTACGTTAGCGAGTTCATCAATAACCCACACCGACAACTGATTCTTTTGGGTCCCATTCTCAGTCTCAATTGCAAACCAGGGCGATTGCCCAGGCTTGCTCAACTGAGAAATACCAGAGAGTTCAGTCACTTTGAACTGGATCGTGACAGTTTCGCCGTCAAGCTTGGGATCCAGATCGGCGATAAGCAAAGGCTTCTCTGCATCCTCTAATGCACCTGGAATCGTATAGCCAAAAGCAATTCCCATCCCACAAAGAGCGAAAATCGACATGGCAATGACAGCGTTTAGTTTCATCGAATGGCTCCTGATTTCTTTCATTGAACTGCACTGCAAAGATGATGTCCGCTCAGCCACCGCCGCGCGGTAATATTTCCAACAGCGAATTCACTTCATATGAAATCGATTCGCGATTGTTCCCTAACACACATGGAGTTTAGGTTGATTGCATCGAGTTAATCGAGCGTGCGATCTCAATAGGGTTACTCGCATAAAATGCGGAACAGTTCAGAGCCCCGATTTCGATCACTCGCAGACCTTCGGACGATTCTGCTACATCCATGACATAACAGCGGCAGGGAGGCCCAGCACTTCGATGGGCATTTTCGGCAAAAGTTATCACCGCTGGCGGCACTTCTGATGATTGTGTAGGTCGGTACTGACTTCCTGTGACAATCTTGCCATCCAGAATGACTAATCGCCATTCAGCTCGAATCTCCTTTGGTACAGCCGCAATAACCTGCGCCGAGCCGCGAACTTGCAATAAGTGGTTTGATGTCACCCAATCGTCAAAATCAGCTACGGCTACTACCCGTCCTTCGAAGGTTTTGAAGCCATCGTCGGGTCGAATAAACAGCGAGCCGACGGCTGTTATTCCGTCCAAACCCCGCCAACAAAACTCGTGAAACGATAGCTTCGTAAATGGATAGTTCAACATCAATTCGCCAAAACGATCGGCATAGTGGGAGTAAGAGAAATCTTGAAGGGTTCCCCATACACTGACAGGCCAAGTTGATTCTAAAGCCAGCTGAGAAATCCACCACGACGATCCGCGTGGGATATCGATACCACCCGAGTCCACCGGCGATGATGGAAGTTCGGAATGGCTAAAAACTTTATGGTCGATAGAAAGTATTTGGAGCGCATCACGCAGCGCCTTTTCTTCGGCGCGAGGGAAAACACTATCCTCAATCAGCCACATAGATTACTCCTTTGGCAGAAAGGGAAAAAAACGGATTGGGAAAAGCCGCAGATAAGAAGGAAAGATCAAAAACAAGTCGGGCGTTTCTCGTCGAACAGAGAAACAGGTGGGAAGGAAAGATTGCGAAACGCTGAATTGAAAAAGAAAAATGAACACCAAACGTCAAGATAACGATTTCGTAAAGCAAAAGAAAGGAAATTTTAGATGGTTTTGTCCGCTAAGAAAAATACAAAAGCGCGAGCTGGACGATGGCGACCTTACATCCTCTTGTCGCGATTGAGATAGGGTACCGAGTTACCCATAGGCGAACCCAACTCATTTTGAGATCATGCCCCAATCGGTCGGCTCCATATGGGACTGAGCTTGCTTGCGATAATAGTCTTCCACATCTTCACGCGTGTATTTCTTAGCCTTAATCTGTGCTAAGTCGTTATCTGAAAGGTAGAACTGCTCCGTGATTTCCTCTTTCGGAAACCAAGAGCCAGGTTCATAGACGATCGTCTTTCGGACGCTGTACTGATAAAAGAGGTTCACGATGGCATGGCCTTTTTCGGGAACCGGAACCTTTACCCAACGGTTAGCGTTAATCATCGACAAGAAACGCTCTGTCGTGTCATCGGGTGGGTATGTTATTGTTCCATATTCGTCCGTGCGTCGCGGGATCCCCGTCACCGCCTCAATCACCGGAATCGACGCCAGCGGCTGACCATATTCGAGCAGCGTGACACGCCGCTGATTGCTTCCTGGCCTTAAACATACAACAGCAACCGCAATCAGCAAAATCAAGGAAATTGCAATCAAAACATAATAGAGTGGCTTCATCCCACTGGCCCCAGCATGGGTTCGTCAGTCGCACTATAAGATTCTGAAGCTAAATCCTGAACGACTTATTAGCGAATGTCAAATCACTTTTTGTTTTCGCAATCGAATAAATCCATGAGCTCCTTCGTCGTCGTCATCGGAATTCGTCATCGTTCCGACACGATTCGACGACGAATTACGAGCACGACGACCGCTGCGCTGATTACGAAGTACGAAGTAAGAGCTACGAACTCCGACGCTAAAACTTTCGTTCACACGAGACCTTTTCCGTAACCCTGGCTCAAGTGGGTGGAGGAGCGATGGCAAATACCAAGACGAGCGCGATTTACGAACGCAACCTCGTCTAAAGGAAAAACTCGGCAGCGGAGGTCGTAGCCCTTACTTCGTACGTCGCCCTTCGTCGTCGTCATAGTAATTCGTCATCGTTCCGACGCGATTCGACGACGAATTACGAGCACGACGACCGCTGCGCTGATTACGAAGTACGAAGTAGGAACTACGAACTCCGACGCCAAAACTATCGTTCACACGAGACCTTTTCCCGTAACCATTGCTCAAGTGGGTCGAGGAGCGATGGCAAATTACCAGGACGAAGACGAAGTACGAAATCAACCGCGGCGAATGAAAAAAACTCGGCAGCGGAGGTCGTAGCCCTTACTTCGTACGTCGCCCTTCGTCGTCGTCATAGTAATTCGTCATCGTTCCGACGCGATTCGACGACGAAGGGCGAGCACGACGACCGCTGCGCTGATTACGAAGTACGAAGTAGGAGCTACGAACTCCGACGCTAAAACTTTCGTTCACACGAGACCTTTTCCGTAACCCTGGCTCAAGTGGGTGGAGGAGCGATGGCAAATACCAAGACGAGCGCGATTTACGAACGCAACCTCGTCTAA
>Ga0209174_10001040_pt1 | contig 20077 bp, 24 predicted proteins | sample JI91814BDNA_FD_187505 | JGI IMG/M metagenome (GOLD analysis project Ga0209174, IMG submission 187505) | Wastewater effluent complex algal communities from Wisconsin, to seasonally profile nutrient transformation and Carbon sequestration -... | ecosystem: Engineered > WWTP > Effluent > Algae...
GCGGTGGGATATCATCTGGCGATTGATAAAAGTTTCGGCTGGTGGTACAGGTCAATTTATCATTGCTTCGGCAAGCTGGATATTTTTAGTTCGCATCATCTCAACATTTGGAAGCGCTGCGTTGGCTGGTTATACGATTGGAATTCGAGTAATTATTTTTGCGATCATGCCCGCATGGGGAATGGCCAATGCTGCCGCTACATTAGTAGGGCAAAATTTAGGTGCAGGCTTACCCGAGCGCGCAGAAAAATCGGTTTATCGCTCAGCATTTTTAAATATGATCTTCCTGGGCATCGTGACGATTGTATTTTATACGCTTGCCGGGCCCATCGTCAGGATTTATACCGATGACCCGGCTGTACTGGAAAGTGGAATGCAATGTTTAAAGATTGTAAGCTTAGGGTACATTTTCTACGCGTATGGGATGGTGATCATCCAGTCCTTCAACGGAGCGGGCGATACGTTAACGCCAACCATTTTGAATGTATTTGGATTCTGGTTGTTCCAGATTCCCTTTGCTTACCTGATGGCGATTGTGCTGGAGTTCGAAACAACGGGAGCATACATTGCGATTGTTACCGCTGAATCGGCTATGGCGATTGTTGCGATCATTATTTTCCGAAGAGGAAAGTGGAAGCTTGTCAAGATTTAGTAGTTAGTATTGAGTAGTTAGTAGCTAGCATTTAGTTTTGAGTAAACAAAATGCTAACTACTACATTCTAACTACTTAATTGCTATTGACCTTCCTTCTTCTTAAAGGCAGCTTTAAAGGCGTTGTTCATTTCTTCCCCCGCCTTCTTTAGACTGGCTTCAACTTCTTTCCAGCGTTCCTTGTTTTTTGCCTCGTCTTTGAGCTTTTCGGCTGAATCTTTCAATTCTTCAAAACGATCTTTGAATTCTTTCTGCATCCGGCCACCGGCCTCATTCAGCTCAACAACAAATTCATCGATGCGCTTGCCAAAGCTTTTAAATGCCTTTTCCGCTTTTCCCTGTTCGTCTGTGTTTTCCATAACGTGTTTTGCTACGCACAAGATAACGAAAATTCGTACGCAAGGGTTCGTCAAAAACTGATCGGATAGGTTAAACAACAGCCCGATCAGGCATTTCAACTGATGAAAATTGGACTAAAAGTTATTATGCCGAAAGTGTTTTCAATTACCCAAGGGCGTTATATCTTGAAGGTTCAAAATAACGTTGCTTGAGAAAAATAACAGTTTTTATACTCGCGCTGGCGGTGATTTTCAGCAGCTGTGCTTCACAGAAAAAACCAAAAAGACTGAAGCCCGGTAAGCCAATTCCTTGTCCAACAAAAGATTGCTAAATGAATCCATTCCGTAAGATTGTAATTGCAATCGATGGGTATTCAGCCTGCGGCAAGAGCACAACAGCCAAGGAAGTAGCCCGGATTTTAGGTTATCGATACATTGACTCCGGAGCCATGTACCGGGCGGTTACCCTTTACTTTTTGGACCATCACATTTCGCTGTCTAACCCTAAAGAAATTGTAAAAGCGCTTCATAACATTCATATTTCCTTTAAGGTGAATTCAAAAGGTGTTTCAGAAACATACCTGAACAACATGAATGTCGAGAAGGAGATACGTAAGATGCGCATCTCGGAAAAGGTAAGTCCGGTGAGCGCAATTAAAGAAGTGCGCATAGCGATGGTAGAGCAGCAGCGCAGGATGGGTAAGGAAAAATCGATTGTGATGGACGGGCGTGACATCGGCACGGTTGTTTTCCCAACAGCAGAGTTAAAGTTCTTTATGACGGCCGACATGGTGGTTCGTGCTATTCGGAGGCAGCGGGAGCTGCTTGACAACGATCGGCTGGTTGATCTGGATGAGGTGATCGATAACATCGCAGAACGCGACAGGATCGACACCACCCGAAAGGAAAGTCCGTTGCGTCAGGCCAGTGATGCACTTGTTATTGATACAACACACATTACCATTGACGAACAGGTGGACGAGGTTGTACGCCACGCAGTGAGCAAAGCGCTCCGTACGTCATAGGTTCTATTCGGTTAATGCAAATTTATGGAAACCCCTGTTCGCAAAATTGTTCGCTATTTCTTTAGCGGTACGTTGTTCATTGTGCCACTTGTGGCAACCATTTACGTTATCTTCATTTCGTTTTCCTGGCTGGACAGTCTTATCCCGCTTCCGTATCCCGGGCTTGGATTTGCGATCATTATCGTTGCGATAACCCTGTTTGGATACTTTACCTCCAATTTCCTTTTTCAAACATTGGTTCGGTGGTTTGACAGTATCGTTAACAAAATACCGCTGGTGAAGCTGATATATTCTTCTGTTAAGGACTTAATGAGTGCATTTGTAGGCGATAAGAAGAAATTCACGAAGCCCGTTCTGGTAACAATAAATAAAGAGAATCAACTTCATCGTATTGGATTTATAACCCAGGATGATCTAAGTACATTGGGATTAAAGGATATGGTTGTTGTTTACTTTCCGCAATCCTATGCTGTTGCGGGAGATCACTTTGTCGTTCCAAAAGAAAATGTTAAGCAGCTCGATGTTTCCGGCCCGGTAGCCATGAAGTTTATTGTTTCCGGAGGCGTAAGCGGATTTAAGGAAACGTAATGGCAATCACTGTCTGTTCAATCATTTTGGTGATAATTTTTAGCGCGCTTGCATGCTTGCATGTTTATTGGGCAACCGGTGGCCGCTGGGGAATTGAGAGCGCTGCACCAGTTAACGAACAGGGTAAGAAGTTTCTGAATACGGGGACGGTTTCCAGCCTGATCGTTGCCGCAGGCCTGACAATATTTGGCGTGTACTACTTCATACTTCCTTCTGGTACGTTTGCTTTTGCAGGATGGGTTATTCCTTCCATTTTCCTGATCCGGGCTATCGGAGATTTCAGGTATGTCGGATTTACTAAAAAAGTAACAAGCTCAACGTTTGCTGAGCTTGATACAAAATTTTTCTCACCGCTTTGCGTAGTGATCGCGGCCTTAGGCTTTGCTATTAAATTCCTGAATTGATTTTTTTCGAAGCAGCGTTAGTAATACGATCGACACGATCAATGAAAATGTTTCTGTTGCGAGCCACGTGATAACAAAGTCATTGGGCGTCCCATCAATGTTCCAGCTAATGACGCGCCCCACAATAAAGCCTGTTGTGTAAAGTACTACAAGCATCAACGGTTCGCGGAGCGTTTTGAAAATTCCCCAAAAACAGAATAGACCAAACACTAAATGCATACCGCCATACACTGCACGCATCGAGCTTAGCGCGCTGGGGTTGGTAAGATCAATCCCTACATTCAGTAAAACAGCTTGGGGCGTTAGTAAGGCTTCGAGGCCGGCTTTGCAGAAGGCCAGACCCATGAGGGCTAGAAATACCTGAGTTATTCTTGTGAGTAGCATATTTTTTTTATCGAATAAACGAAAATGATAAAGACAGCGGTCGGATACTTTGTGCCAAAAAAGGGATATTTTGCGCCATGTATGCGCACATGCCCATTATTCGTGACATCCTGTACGGTGCTGCGTCACGCGGAGCAAACCTTACCGGCATGTGTAAGGCGTTGGGTATTTCGATAGAAGAATTGAATGATTCGGAGAAGTCAGTTGACTTTGAAACAGCGTATCAGGCATGGGAGCTGTCAGTAAAGGGTACACATGATCCGCTGCTTGGTCTGCACCTGGGGGAAACGGCTACTCCTTCGATTCTTGGATTGATCGGGCACCTCATGCAAAGCAGCCCGGACTTACTAACGGCTTATCAACAGGTTTGTAAGCATACTGCACTCGCTACCGATATGTTCAGGTATTCAATTGAATCATTTAAGGGACAAACCATTCTGCAGTATGAGCCTGCTCGTTTGTGGGTAAAGGTTTCTAAGGTTTCAGCCCGGCAGGCGGTTGAACAAGCCATGGCGGGCACGCTGAATGTTTTTTATTTACTATCCGGGAAACATGTTAAGCCTGTACAAGCCGAGTTTGTATTTTATAAACAAACAACGGTGACAGAGTATGATCGGATTTTTAACTCAGCCCTCAAATTTAACAGTAAGCAAAATGCGCTGATCTTTAACACGGCTGACCTTAAAGCAAAAGTCATCAGCTACGATAAATCCCTGTTTGCGCTGTTCGATAAAATTGTTCGTGAAAAGCTTGATAGCCTCAGCCGTAAAGTTTCGTTGTCCGATCAGGTCCGGAGAATTCTTACGCAGGAATTTAAAGGTCAGATTTTATCGGCCAGCATAATGGCTGCCTACTTGAATATGAGTGTCCGCACGTTTCAACGCAAGTTGCACGAGGACGGAACAACCTATCGGGAGTTGTCCACGAATCTCAGGAGAGAACTGGCCTTGATGCTTCTTAAAAATCAAAAGTCAAGTATGCAGGATGTTGCGCGCATGCTTGGCTATTCGGAAGCAAGCGCGTTGCGAAAGGCAATAAAAACTTAGCTGATCACACCGGAGCCAATCAGTTCATCATTTTCATACCACGCTGCAAACTGACCGGGGGTAATGGCTTTTTGCGGTTTATCGAAAATAATGTAAAGGCCTTCTTCTTTTTTGTGAAGCGTGCACGGTTCGAGTTTCTGCCGGTACCGGATGCGGGCCAGATAATCTTTGCTCTCCCCAACTTGTAAAGCAAGGTCAGTTCGCACCCAATGTTCATCCGTAACGGGAATGAATAATCCCTTCCGATGCAGACCTGGATGATCTTCACCCATGCCCATGTAAATAATGTTTTTCTCCGTATCCGTACCAATGATAAACATCGGTTTCGGCTTACCGCCAATGTTTAGACCTTTTCGCTGCCCGATCGTATAGTAATGAGCGCCATTGTGTTCGCCAATTACTTTCCCCATGTTTTGATTGAAAACGTATGGCTCGGTTACATGCTCAACGCCATCACTTTTTCCGTTTTTAAATACTGCGGCATCCGCAGCAATTTCTATCGCTTCACCTTTTATCGGTAACAACTTTTGTTGCAGAAAATCCGGGAGATGAACTTTGCCGATGAAACACAAGCCTTGCGAATCTTTCTTCTCTGCGGTTGCGAGTCCGGCCTTTTTTGCAATCTCACGCACCTCTGGCTTTAATAATTCTCCAATCGGAAATAGTGCTTTAGATAATTGTTCCTGCGTAAGCTGACAGAGGAAATAGCTTTGGTCTTTATTAGGATCCTTGCCGCCCAACAGTCGATAGATTTTTTTTCCGTTTACGTCAATTTCCGCTTTGCGCGCGTAATGACCGGTGGCTACGTAATCCGCACCAAGTTTCTGTGCAGCCTTTAGAAAAATATCGAATTTGATCTCACGGTTGCACAACACATCCGGGTTAGGAGTCCGTCCGCGTTGATATTCGGCAAACATGTAATCGACAATGCGCTCTTTATACTCCACACTCAGGTCGATCGCCTGAAACGGGATACCAAGATGTTGGGCTACAATCATCGCATCATTGCTGTCGTCCAACCATGGACACTCGTTACTGATCGTTACCGAATCGTCATGCCAGTTCTTCATGAACATACCGATAACGTCATACCCTTGCTCTTTCAGCAGGTATGCTGTTACGCTGGAGTCCACTCCGCCTGATAATCCAACAACTACTCGTTTGTTCATACGCTTGCGTAGGCTTCAAGCCCCAAGCTCCAAGCCCCAAGCTTGATGGCATCACCAACGTTAGCTTGAGGCTTGAGGCTTGCAGCTTGAAGCCTATTTTGAGTTTTCATTCAACAATTCATTCACAATTTCATTAAACCGCTGCTTCCAGCGTTCATGATAAATTCCGGTACCCGGACCTTCAAAGCCGGTATGAATATGCTTCACTTTCCCATCCTTTCCGATAAAGATCGTGGTAGGGAACGCAACAATTTTGTTCAATGCAGGCAATGCTTCGGCTGCTTTCATCTTATCGTCAACACCGGCAATCACAAAATCGTAGTTGACGCCCCATTTTGATTTCATTTTTTTTACACGTTCGCTGGCATAGGTAAAATCAGGCTTGCGTTCAAAGGCCAATCCAAGTACTTCAACCCCGCGTTGTTTGTTGTTATCGTACCACGGTGAAAGATATTTTGTTTCATCCATGCAGTTGGGGCACCAGGTTCCAAACAGTTGAAGAATTACAACTTTGTTTTTAAACCGTTCATCGGTAAGGCTTACGTTCTTTCCCTCCAGGTCGGGAAATGTAAACTCAAGCGTTTTAACTCCAGGCTTTAAATAGGTGAATGATTCAGCATCCGGTAAGGAAGCATTTTCATTTTTGAAGCCCGTCCAAAATTGGTGATACGTTTGTCCGGCCCAATAGTCACCTGTAAGCATTGAATCTTTCTTCACTGCCTTAAACAGGTATGCGTGATTGCCGTCAAACGTGCTCATAAAAAGCGTGTCGTTAAAAACTCCACCTTCGAGGTATCGGTAATCTCCGGTGGTTGTCAGGAAAGAACCTGTTGCATAATTTCCTTTTTGATTGATGATGGCTACTGATTGTGTGGTGTCGGTTTCATTCACAAACACAACTTCGTATTTGCCAGAGAAATCTGTAGCTGTTGCGGTTGTATCCGTTGGCTGGAAGCGATAGTCCTCACCAAACGATGCTTTAAAAGGTACTTTGTATGCCGGATTATAATTCAATGTAAAAAAACCCTCCAGTGAATTATCATTAACCGCAGCTCTCAATTGCGCATCAAAAACATGCAGCACAATGTTAATCGAGTCGTTAACAAACATAATTTCATCGAGTAGCAGTTCTTCGCCAGCATTTTTGAGATACGCATCATAACCGCCTGCAGAATCCTCTACAACCTTAAAGTTAAAGGGGAGTTCGTGCTCCTGCATCACCAGTACGCCCCGCCAGGTGCCGGTTTTGAGCTCAGCCTTCGGCCGGGAACATGAAATCAGGATAGAGGCAAACAGAAAAATGGCCAAAAAACGCATGAATCGGGTTTATAATCAAAAGAGAACACAAAAATGCGACAAATGATTCTAATTTATTATCAGTTATCAGTTAATTGTTAACCTTTAAAGCATTGCAATCTAACAGACAAAAAATGTTCGAAGGTTTAAAAGTGTTGGAGCTTGCCTCGGTGCTGGCCGGACCGAGTGTCGGGCAATTTTTTGCTGAGCTGGGCGCTGAGGTAATTAAAGTTGAAAACCTGAAAACAGGGGGCGATGTTACGCGCACCTGGAAGGGGAATGGAGAGCTTACCGATGATCGGTCGGCTTATTTTTGTTCCGTGAACTGGGGCAAGAAATCAATCGCGGTTGACCTTACCTCATCCGAAGGCAAATCAATTGTTCATAAGCTCGCAACAAAATCCGATATCGTCATTGCAAGCTACAAGCCCGGTGACGCTCAGAAGCTGGGTGTATCATACAGTCAGTTGAAGCAAACGAATTCAAAATTGATTTATGGTCAGATTACAGGGTATGGATCGGATAACGAACGTGTAGGATATGATGCCGTAATCCAGGCAGAGTCAGGCTTTATGGATCTGAATGGCGAGAAGAATGGATTGCCAACGAAGATGCCGGTGGCCATGATTGATGTGCTGGCCGGTCATCAATTGAAAGAAGGCTTGCTTGTGGCGTTATTGAAACGTGAGCGTACCGGTGAAGGAAGCTTTGTTGAGGTGTCGCTAATTCAAACCGCTATTTCATCGTTAACCAACCAGGCTACGAACTGGCTTGTGGCAAACAAGCTGCCATCCCGACAAGGTTCTTTGCATCCGAACATTGCTCCGTATGGCGAGTCGTTTGAAACAAAGGATGGCAAACGAATTCTGTTGGCTGTCGGCAGTGACCGACAATTCTTCGACTTACTTAAAATCCTGAAAATTGATCCGCTCATGTTTGAGAACAAATTCTCAACCAATCACCGCAGGATAGAGAATCGGGAAGAATTGAATTCGGTACTGGCCCAGGCAATCCGACAGCTTACGGCCAGCGAATTGTTTTTACAGATTCACAAACTTAAGATCCCTGCAGGCATGATTCAAAATGTTCGGGATGTTTTTGAGATGTCATCCGCAAAGCAATTGTTAATGACTGCAGATTCACTCACAGGCGTGCGGACATTTGTAGCCAATCTTTCGAATAGTAAACTTGAGTTGTCTCCGCCACCGCATTTTGGGGAGCATACGGACGAAATATTGGCTGACCTTAGTTTTTAGTAACAAGGTATTTATTCAACTCGCGATCAAGCTTTTTTCGCCTGTATCCAAACCATGCAGTTAATACTTTCCCCTCGGGATCAATCAGGTAGTAAAGCGGTATACCGTCTACTTTATACTGCTTCGATACAGTCTGCATAATTTCAGCGTCCCATACTCTGATCCAGTTTACCTGTATATTCTTCCCCAATGCTATTCTTTCCCACATGACTTTAGCCGTGTCCCAAACATGAAAAGTAACAACTTGTAGTCTATCTTTAAATTTTTCCTGCACTTCCGTAAGGTGTGGATAAGCATCCCAGCAGGGTGCGCAAGCTGTGCCTGTAAAGTCGAGGAGTACATATTTTCCCTTCAGACCTGATAGTGTAAAATCTTCACCCGCTTCTGTACGGGCGCTGAAGTCAACTGCCTGACTACCTGTTGGCAGGTATTGAGAAAAAGTACTAAGTACAGGAAACAATAGGAATACAGGAATATACTTGAATTTTTTCATAGGTCTATTAGATAATATTAAAGAATTAATAGGAAAGATTCAACGTCAGACCGCACATAAAACAATACCGCCTCATCTGGAAAAGGCATTCAAATTTAGCTTCGTTACCTTACTTTAGCAGCTTCAATAAACCTATAACCATGAGAAATTTTACAGCATTATGTTCACTTGTGCTGATGCTCGTTTGCAGCGCAGCCTTTGGACAACAATTCGGACCGCCACCACCGGCTCCGAAAGACCCGATTGTGGATGCAATCATTAAAGAAGCAACTACCAATTCGCAGCTTGAAAAGACCGGCCATGAACTGATGGATGGAGTAGGGCCACGCCTTGTGGGCTCTCCGCAAATGCAGCAGGCTCACGATTGGGCTGTTGAAAAATATAAGAGCTGGGGTATTCCTGCCCGCAATGAAAAGTGGGGTGAATGGCGCGGATGGGAGCGGGGCATCACCCACATTGATATGGTATCTCCCTGGACAAAATCACTGGCAGGTACACAGCTCGCCTGGAGCCCGAATACAAAAGGCAAAACTGTTACAGGAGATGTAGTCATTATTCCTGACGGTGCAGATTCACTGGCTTTCCAGAAATGGTTGCCGAGTGTGAAAGGAAAGTTTGTAATGATCTCCATGAATCAGCCGACAGGCCGTACTGATGACAATTGGGATAAGCACGGAACAAAAGAGTCTGTTGAAAAGATGAAGAAAGATCGTCAGGCATTAAACGAGGCATGGAATGCGCGAATTCGGAAAACTGGTAAAAACAACAACAATCTCCCCACAGTATTGGAAAATGCTGGTGCTGCCGGAATTGTAATGTGCTACTGGTCGCGTTGGTCGGGTGCTAACAAAATTTTTGGAGCAAGAACAAAAAAGATTCCGACTGTCGATTTGATGGTTGAAGATTATGGTTTGCTATATCGGTTAGCTGAAAATGGCAAGCCTGTTAAAATCAGCGTGCGTGCCGATTCAAAAGAAACAGGAGTTCAACCCACGTTTAATACCGTTGCTGAAATAAAGAGTACAACCAATCCCGAAGAATATGTAATGCTTTCAGCGCACTTCGATTCATGGGATGGCGGAACAGGTGCGACAGATAACGGAACCGGAACGTTGGTGATGATGGAAGCCATGCGTATTCTCAAAGCTGTTTATCCAAATCCGAAGAGAACGATTTTGGTTGGCCATTGGGGCAGTGAGGAGCAAGGTCTGAACGGTTCACGTGGGTTCGTAGAAGATCATCCGGAGATTGTAAAAAATCTGCAGGCATTATTTAATCAGGATAACGGAACGGGCCGTGTTACTTCAATTACCGGTCAAGGCTACCTGCATGCGTACGAATACATCGGCCGCTGGCTGTCGAAAGTTCCAAGAGAATACAAAGTTGATCTTGAAACAACTTTCCCGGGCAGCCCGGGTGGGGGTGGTTCTGACTTTGCATCGTTTGTTGCCGCGGGTGCTCCGGGATTTTCTCTAAGCTCACTTAGTTGGGATTATGGAACATATACATGGCATACCAACGTAGATACGTACGATAAGATCGTGTTTGATGATGTGCGTAACAACGCGATCCTTGCTGCGATATTGGTATACCAGGCATGTGAAGATCCTAACAAAACTTCCCGTGAGAAAAGTGTATTGCCGTTAAATCCGCGTACGGGTGAGCCGGGCAAATGGCCTGAGCAAAGAGGCCCTACGCGCAAAGGCGGAATGGATTAATTTGGTTAAGTGGTTTGTATATGAAAGCCCTGCAGGAATGCGGGGCTTTTTTTATTCAAAGTTTTTTCTCAAAGCAAACACTATTCTCAATTCCGATATACTGCCCATAATTTGGAATTACCTGATAGCCGTTCTTTTTATAAAGCTCGATCGCTTCCGGTTGCCGTTTGCCGGTTTCGAGCACGCATTTCGGATAACCCAACTCACGTGCCCACTGTTCAAGTTCAGTAAGAATCTGTGTGGCGATGCCGCCCTTCCTACTTTCCGGTAAAACATACATGCGCTTTACCTCCATCGCGACTGGCGCTTGTTCTTTTATTGCACCGCAGCCTACTGCGATTTCGTTATCATACACAACCACCACATGCTTGAGTTTGGCGATCGTATTAAACTGTGCATAAAAAGTGTGTTCTGCACCATCGCGTTTCGCGAGGTCGGCATCGAGTAAACGAACAAGCGAAACGAAATCGGGGTGATCGGAGTTGGTCCGGATAAGGTTTGTCATGGGGTAACACAAAGCTACAAACCAGATCGTAACGCAAACCCTTGGGCCTTTAATTTTTTTTAATGATGCGACCTTCAGCCTCTCCGTTTTTTTGCGTTAATCCAAGGCCTCACCGGCAAACTTTTGCTCCTTTACACGGCTGGGGTTTTCGAATCGCGTCTCTGCCCCACGAAGCCAAACGTGAATTTGAAAAACTAAACTTTAAATTTACACGTAATTCCGCAATTGATTATGCGCATTGTTGGTGGCTGTTTGGCCTACTCACAATTATTTGTTCGTCCTTTTAATATAGTCCAAAAGAATTTTATAAAACTCAACTGGTTGCTCTTCCAGAATCTCGTGTCCGCATTTTTCAATAACATGTGTCTCACTAAATCTTAAACTTTGACTTTGCAAATAAAATGTAGATTCACCTTGATCATCTTGTCGGCCATAGACAATAAGAGCCGGTGTTTTCAATTTCCTTAGTTCATTCGTAATGTCCCACTTAGTCTCAATGACTTCCCTGTCAATAATTGGGATTGGCTGAAAATTAAAACTGTAAAAAAGGTCGTTGAATTTTTTTTTGGATATTTTACTTCTGTCATAATACATTGCTCGAACGTGAAGAGCAATGAACTCCTTGTAAGCAACAACTTCTTTGCAATTTGGAGTTACTATTTTAAGGGAGTCCAACTCTCTTTCAGTCTTTGTTGAGAATACTTTTTGCAAGATGTCCATTGAATCCAATTCCATTTTAGAGCGTCTCGCATATTGATTATCGTACAACACATTCCAAACTGAATAGGATGGAGGTGCTGAACATATAAGAATAAGATTTGACGCAGATTCTGGATGTTGCGCAGCATAATTCATCACAAGCAAGCCACCCCAGGAAATACCTAACAAGGTAATTTTCTGGTCGCCACGCGCTTTACGCAGGAGTTCGATGTCTTGAGTGTAGTTCCCGATTGTTATTGTCTTTTCATTGATAGGTATGTTTCTTGACTTTCCTGAACCTCTTTGATGGATTAAGATGCAGGTATAAAAGGATTTCAGGCTATCAACGATCGCTCGATAGGGATGTTCTGGTGCCTCTCCTGGTCCACCTGATAAAATGTAAAGTGCTGGACCTTTACCATACTCTTCGTAGTACAATTTTAAAGAGCCGTTATTAAAACTCTTGAGATTCTGCGCTGAACAATAAGAATAAATTAATAGCAGAAGAATTATAAACAAAAAGGAATATCTCATCTGTATAGGATTTAGTATCTGTCAGCCATTTCTTTCATTTGTCCCATGTTAATTGTTTTTTCAACCTCCACGTTGTCACACCGTTATTCAATTGGCTGTATGGGATATTTTTTACTAGCGTGTTACCCCTTAGATAACTTCATTGTGGCGTCCTGTCCTACGGAACTAAACGTGGAACGAAGATAGCACGTTGAGCTTATACCTCACCGCACCATTGCGGAAACATACTGCTAGCGGTTCGGGCTTCTATTAAAACTATTCCCAAGTCTAGTTGTCAGTCTCAAAATTATTGGTCTGATAAATAGGTACACGAACAGTCCAATAACTGCCATTATTAGTATAAATAATGTTGGAATTATTGCTCCAAAGGTATAAGTCATACCAAGAATAAAACCTAAAATAAATTCTGAGTAATATATAGGGATAATAAAGCTGAGTACAAGTAGAATATAAAGAACATTGTCTAAGAACGGTTTATACTCATTTACAAAAGAAATTGAAAGCAAAACTCCAAAAACTAAACCTGTTAAAAATATCCAACAAATCTTGCTACTATATTTACTCGGCTGTTGTGTCTGTGAAGATTGCTTATCAATTCTCTTTTCTATCCTACTCAGAAGAAACCAGGTAAGAATAGGCAACAGTAATCCACTCCACCAATTTGAGATTGAAGGAAGGTCTTGTTGGTGTAGAATGTGATGACTAGTGACACCTCCATGAAAATGCTCCCAGAAAAGGAAGCCGAAAAGTAGAAATGTCACAATACCTACAATTAGGGCTTTAATCTTTGTCAATGTTTGTCTTTGCATGCTTTTTAATTTTCTATTTTTATTGGTGCATTTTAGCCTGACCGCTAACGTTTGTGTTTGCGCAGTGGTGGGCTTTCGAAGCCACGTCCTTTCCTCCGACACAAAATGTTGAACGAAGATAGCACTTATAGCTTACACGTCACCCCGCCATAGCGCAAACATTTTGTTGCCAGTCCTTATTTGTATTTCATTTATCTAATTTGTCTGCGTACAAAATTCCATTGCCAATTGACCGAAACTCTCAGCGGACTTAGTCGGTTAGTAGAGAACATGTCCAATGAGTGGCTATTTTACTATTTCAGCAGGTAATAATTCTTCAGTTATTTTTCCTTCTTTGACTGAAACAAAATAATTTTTGTTGTCCGCATTCATAGTAACGGATTTTTTCATTACACCATTAACGAATAAAATTCCGGCCATGTCGTCACATGCATATCCAGGTTTTCTGGCGGACCGAATCTTAAAATGTCAATGACAGAACTCTCCGCGGGGAACTTGTCATGACTTGCCCACAACGCTTGTGCTTCTGCAGTAGCGCGCTTCCGAAGCCGCCTCCTGTTCCCGATACAAAACGTTGTACGAAGATAACACTTATAGCTTGCATGTCACCGCGCTATTGCAGAAGCATTTTTTCGCCAACAGTTTGCTTAGTCCGGCACGTTGTTTTCGACCGGCCCCAAATAAAAGCAAGTTTGTATGTTGAGACTACTCGGTTTAAAACTGTTTGTTCAAATTGTGATAATCAATTTTTGCCATATAAGGGAAATAGGGCAAAATTTTAATAAGTTCTTTTGTCCTTGCTTCATCGACATTCTTGAATATTAAAACAGCATCTTTTTTGGACACTGATATATAGAAGCTCTCCAAAATATTTTCTTGTTTCCATTTATTTACAAATTCCATTTCTTTTTTTGGTAATTCATGGTTTGATTTTATTGTCTCAATTCCGCTGTCTGATAGAGTGATTAGAACTAAAATTCTGTTCATATTATCTTGATTTAAAGTTGTTCTGCAAAGATAAAGTTATTTTGGTTTGTCACGTTGTTGTCGACCGATTCGACTGGAATGGTAGTCACGAAGCGAAACGGCCATAGTCATGTATTCATTGTCGACCGGAGTCGGGTTGTCGTCATTTTTCAAAAACTTCGCGCTGTCGAGCGGATAAAAAAATTGACGTGCTGTTGCAGGTCACATTAGTTGTTAATTCTCCAAACGTTGTCGTCAAACTGTCAACTGTCTGCGTAGTGTTATTTATCGTCCGCAAATTGTTGGCAACGTTTGTGTTTATGACGTTGTGTTGCTAAAATAATAAACGTCAGACCGATAACACAATGGCATAAACACTTTGTTGTGGGTTGTTCTTGCTCACTCAAACTATTTTAAAAGTCAAAGTCACTTCTTTCTCAATGTCAGGAGTCCAGTTTTTAAGTCGCTGTCCAAGTCGATTTAATGTTCCTGGGTCGGATTTAATGTAAAATTCACTGCGCTGATAATTTGGAATGTCCGAGTGATTGTCAACTATCACTTTTATTGCAGATTGTCCAGAAGGGTCAAGACAAAATGCCTGTAGGAGCAGGTAGTAGGCCCACTTCATTTCTCCGTCATTTTTTTCTTCTCCTAATTCGTAAGTCACGATGTCTTTGTACGACTTTGGGAAGTTTACAAGTCCTTCTCCAAATTCTCTAAAATTGTCTGCGTAGCCCCAAAAGTCCAAAGTTGCTGATGTGTCCGCGTTGGACAAATTAATTTGGTACTTGTAAAGTCCATCGTCATCGGGCTCACTAATCACTTTTATTTTGATTTCTTGTCTCATTGTCTTGCAAGCTTGACGCATACACTTTGTTGCCGGCTGTTGCCATCACTCACTAAATAGTCGTTCGAGAAAATTTATCTTTTTCCCCTCGTCCCATTTGTCAGTGGTGACGTTAAGGTTGTAAGCTATTTTCCCCTTAAGCCCAAATAAAAAATAGTCTTGAGGTTTTGTCTGGTTAGACAAATTCCAAATCAAATAATTATTTTGTTTATTCTCTTTTACAATTCTCAGTTGTCCACCGGTCTGTTCTTTTAAATAGTTAGCGTCCCATTCATAAAATTTCCTCACGAAGTTGTCAGTCGTTACCTCTGGGTTTTTATGTGAGAATTCGTATTTGTCCCATGGCTGTAAAGCAATTGCGATTCGCGCGGAGTCTTGTCCGATAAAGAAGTATTGTCCGCTAACCGTGTTTTCTCTAGTCTTTTTCCATTTACCAGGAACTTTGATTTCTCCGTAGGGAAAAATCATTACCGAAGTCCGGTCGGTTGTTTTGTCGTAGTTGTCAGAATACAGAATCGAAGTCGACTTGGTTGTCGCACATGAAAGTAAAGCTGTCGAAAGAGTAATTGTGAGAAGTTGATTTAGTTGTCTCATTTGTCTGTCAGTCATTGGCAATTGCCGGCAACGTTTGTGCATAAGCAGTGGCGGGAATTCGAAGCGCGTCACTGTTCCACGAAACCAAACGTATTTTGAAAAACTAAACTACAAATTTACACTGAACCCGCCATTGATTATGCATTTTGTTAGCTGCTGGCGCCTTACTCAAACTGTCACAAGGTAAATTTGTCAATTGTAAACTAACGGTCTTTTATTCCTTCAAGTGCTTTAGTTTGGGCAGCTTTTAATGCTTCCTCAGCACTCACTTCAATGTCAGGTATTACACCAATCCCCTCCCAGTTTGAGTTTGTAACTGGACTTGTCGTTCGTCCTTGCGGTATCCTTACGTAAAACTTGTCGGTCGCAATTACTGATCCAGTCAGATGTGCTCCACCAGCTGTCTTTTCCCCCACGATCGTTGCACGTTTCAAATATTTTAGTTGGTAGCTGAATGCTTCAGCAGCGGAAAATGTTTTACTGCTTGTCAGTATGTACAAGTCCGTCTTCGGTCTCCGCACACCTTTCACGTTGGGTAGAGTCATTGATTTTGTTAATTCATCTTTTGGGCGGTTGTAGTGATTGGCAAGATGAATAGCTGGTTCGGGTGAAAAGAAGTAGCTCGCCAGAAGCTGAACCATTTCAGGTGACCCACCATCGTTTTGGCGTAAGTCAATGATTATTGCATTAGTGTTTTCAAGGAAAAGCATTGCGTTAGCTAAAGTCTCACTACCATATTTAGGATCGACAAACTCTCTTATATCCAGATATCCAATATTACCTTCAAGAATTTTTGCTTCCCTAAATCCATAATTGTCCCGCTTTAAATGAGTCACCAATTCTTTGGCCCATTCAGCTTCTTCATTTGCTCTGTCTTGATCTGTTAAGGCATTTTCTCGGGCAATAATCGTTGGATTGTAAACCACCATCAGATGCTTATCCTTACTTGTTCCTTGAAGATCACTTGTAAGTTGACGGGCAAGGTCACTCGGATTCGTTAATGTATTGTATTTACCAGTCTTAAAATTGACGTTAAGACTTTCTATCATCTTAGTCGCCATCTCAGGAAACACATAATTTTTATTCAGCTTACGATTGATTGAGTCTATTGTCAGAGCGATTTCTTTTTTATTCAATTTGTTTACGTCAGACTGCGCCACAAGTTGAGTCTGCAAAAGTGATAGTATGGTTAAAATCAAAAACCCATGTCTCATGGCATTCCAATAGTTTAGCTGATCTGTCAGCATATGTGTAGGTTTTATATTTTACTACTGTGAATATACAAGTTCTTGTACCTCGTTGTGTTGTTGTCTGGCGCTTGCAGCTAACGTTAGGCTATAAGCCGTTTGCTTTACCAAAATAAAAATAAACAAAAGAAAATAGTTGGATTATAGCCTTTGTTAGCGGGCGTTTCACTTCTCCTCATATTTTTGAAACAAGACCTCCCAATGATTGTCGAACGACTTAAACTTGTTTCTATGAAACCCATAAACATCCGTAACGAAAAGTCTGTCTAAAAATTCGTCCCAAGTCTTTTCCCATTTATTGTCCTTCGTCTCAATTCTTTCTGTCAGTGTTAAAATTAATTCCTTTACTTTCTCTTCTGTTTTATCGGTCGGTTCAAATGTCCTAATGGAATTTCTTAAACTCATTAGGTTTTCTTTTTCAATTAGATAATATGTCCCCAAGCCCTCGAAGAATTCAAGACACTCACTCAATAGTAAAAGCAGACTTCCTCTCCGGATTAATTTTCGCTCGTCTTCATTTATAGATCCTCTTAGGTCTAAATAGTCCCAGTATGGAAGATTGAATGTGTGTCCGAAACTAAGTTGTCCAGAAAATGTTGCGTAGTTTCTCTGCTCGTCATAGAAAAAATGAATATCTCTCTTGACCATTTCTAATTCAAAGGGTCCGAGATGTCGAGTGAATTTATTGTCCTTGTAAACGTCTGTCGATAAGTTACTCATCTGTCCATCGTGAAATAGCCGCTAACGTCTTGCTATGAGCCGTTGCTTTAGCCTTAAAAATAATTAATAAAGCAATGGCGCATAGCTTTTGTTGTGGTTCGTGGTCTTCACGATCTTCTTTTTATTTTTCTCTCAATGGAAGCTAATTTCATTGTCTTGGAAAAAAGGCTTATTCGCTGTTTCCAAGCAGGAAGGCTCTGTAACTTGTCACCAATTCTGACATGTTGATCTGTTACATATAAAATTGATGTAATACAACCGTGTGCAATAAATCCCTGAGGTTGTCCAGTATAAGGTGATTTATTCAGTCCAACTAATATTTTTTGACCTTCCTTAAAAAAGAATGAATGATTGCAGTCAATGCCACCTGGTATTAATTGAATGATTTTAGTGTCAGCCTTTCCCTTATAAAGTTTTTCGACCTCCAGAGTAAGGTTGCTGGTTTGCTCATCAATATGAAATGTCCCTAAAGCTACTAGGTCAAATCGCTTTATCTGATTTAAAAAGGTTGCCCCAATACTTTTTGAGCATTGGCACCCAATCGCAAACGAAAAGTGGAGGAGCAGTACTAATAACAATATCAATCTTATCATAAATCTCTCGTGTCAACTTGGCCATGAACCACAACGTTCGGCTATAAGCCGTTTGTTTTACCAGAATGAAAATAAACAAAAGAAAACAAATGGATTATAGACTTTGTTGTAGCGCGTTTTTCAATCCTTACTTTTTTTTCTATAGTCAATTGTTTTAATCAAAACGCTGTCCTTAAATACTCTCTCTTCGAGTATTTGTCCCAGTGAGTCATAGAATTTCCACGAGCCTTCAATCTTACCATTATTATGGCTCACGGTTCCACTAATTGTTCCGTTTTCGTGGAAGACGGTCATGGGACCGTGGAGTCTATTGTCTTTGTAGTTGCTCTCGATATTAATAGCGCCATTGTCATAGTATGTTTTTGCGTCACCTTGTTTTAATCCATTCACGTAAAACAGTACATTTTCCTTCGCTCCATTGTTGGCGGTTCGGCCGGCTTCTAAAATCTAATCTTTTTCATTTTCCAGAGAACAAGTCCCCCAATTGTCAGCAGAACACATATTGAAATTACAACCGCTCCAAGAGTCTTACTTGAGTTTCCTCTTTCAAAATAAGAGTCGTCTTTTTTGTCAATGAATTGAATGAACCTATTTATGCCTTCATTTTGTACGTCTTCAGTCTGGTAGTAAAATACAGTAATTGTGTCACCAATATTTAAATTGTCAATCTTCTCAAATTTGGGTTTGAAATCACCTGATTCGTTACCTACAAATATCTCAAAAGGATATTCGTAACCGTCAACTTCTAAATATCTGTATTTCCCCAAGTCCCTCACTGGCAACTGTCCAAGTTGTTTGTCCAGGTATATTATTTGTCCAGTAGTCTTTTCATATTCAATTTTTTCTTTAGAGTTCATTTGAATATAAACTATCATCAATCCTGTCAACGCAACCGAAACAGCAATTATTCCTCTCAGATTTAATGGAACCGAAATCATATCTTTAATCTTGTCTTGTTTTACACTCGTCCAAAGGCTGACCGCCAACGTTTGTGTTTATGCAGAGTGCTTGCCAAAATTATAAAAAAGTCCACCATTAAGCACTTTGCATAAACACTTTGTTGTGCGTAGTGTTTTCACTCCGCTTTCTTTATGAAACTTTTAAACTCTTCAAATGTCACTCGTTCAAAGTCCTTAATAATTTCTTTGTCAACCCAGTCACCATTTAGCTTCTCCTCATAAATTAACCAACCGTCTCTTCCGTCCAACAGAAGTCGTTTGTCTTTTACCTGAATTGTCCACGAACCAAAGACTTCTTTGTTGTACTCATTCCTTTCAGTTTTAATGTCTGGAAGGCGTAAGTTGGAGAAGTCGTAAAGGAATCTGTTCCAATTCCTTTTTGTCTGTCTTTCAATGTCAAATGCGTAGCCTACACATTTGTCTAAAGTCTGTTCGGTATAGTCGTCAACAATTTCTGCTTTTCTTCCGTCCTCGTCTGTCAATGTTATTCTGTAAGCGCCTGGACTAAATTCGTCCACCTTGAATGTCCAGCCGGGTAATATGTCTTTTGTATTGGTCTTCATAAACATTATACAAATTGTTGTGCGTAGTGTTTTTCATTCTTTAAAACCCATTTCTTGGCTGTCTCTATTACAATTTGTTCAATGTTATTTTTGTTCGCGTCTGGCCAATACTCTTGATACTCATTTCCATAGTCCAAGTCGCCCCATGCCCAATACAATAAGTAGAAGTCATAAATTATTTTCTCATAATTTCTCGCGAGGCAGAATTCATATACAATGCCCAGATTTCTCTTTACTTCTTCTCCTCTTGATATTTTTGTTATGTAGTAGCTGCTATAGCTTAATGTAGCATCGTCCCCAGTTTTTTCGTCTAATTTTAATTCGCTTAAGGTCCTTTTTAAATAGTCCCTTACTTCAAATTGATTGGTCGGCTTAGTCAGTCCAGCAAGAATTAAGAGTGAAGATGTCTCATGTCCGAATTGTAACATTTCAATTGCCCAGTCAACGCAGTCGTCCCCGTTAACAGTTGTCAAGTCTGAATATGTGACCACTTTATATGTCAAGTCGCTAACCATGGGATTACTCTGTCCAGAAAAACATTACGCACAACCTTTAGATTCGTTTCATCATAAAAATAGCAATAGTTGTAGTAAATTTTGTGGAGTTAATGGATTATCGTTTCGGTAGTCCAGTGACGGAAAAAAGCAGCCGGAGCACTATGCGCACAACTAAG
>Ga0209174_10001043_pt1 | contig 20064 bp, 13 predicted proteins | sample JI91814BDNA_FD_187505 | JGI IMG/M metagenome (GOLD analysis project Ga0209174, IMG submission 187505) | Wastewater effluent complex algal communities from Wisconsin, to seasonally profile nutrient transformation and Carbon sequestration -... | ecosystem: Engineered > WWTP > Effluent > Algae...
GGAGAACCGTGCGCTGGAGCAGGACATCCGACGGTTGGTTGTGATGGCGGACGAACGGCTGCGCGGGAATGACTGGCGGCTGTTTCTGCTGACGGATTGGGAGCCGGCGAATGAGTTGCTGATGAGGAGTCTTCCGGGGCGCGTGTTCTGCACCGCGGCGGAGCGCACCGCGTCGACGACTGGCGTGCACTATCTTGGAGCAAAGAGCGGGCGCGTGCTGGGCGAAGAGGTGTTGATCGATGCGCTGCTCGCGGCGCGGTGTGATGAGTTCATGGGCGTGGCGTCGTCGGCGGTGTCGTTCGCGGTGAACTTCCTGAAGGAGTGGGGGGAGAAGAGCACGCTGGTTGGCGAGTGTTTTCAGGTGCAGCCGAATGCGTTCGTGCATTTGGCGCCGAGGAGATGAGGAGGGCGGGGCTGGAAGCCCCGCTCCCCGTAAGCAAGAAGGGCTCACACGCTTTCGGCGCCGCTGACGCCGAAGGGGGCTTGGGATGATGAACTCTGGCGTTCGGCTTGAGTGGCGCTTGGGTCTGGGTGGTGGGATGCGTCGGCGGGGAGGATGAAGCGGAAGGTGGCGCCTTTGTGCTCGGTGGATTCGAGGAGGATGACGCCGCCGTGGTCTTCGGCGACGCGCTTGGCGACGGCGAGGCCCAGGCCTGTGCCCTTGACGCCCTTGGTGGTATTGAACGGATCGAAGACCCAGGGTTGTTTGGATTTGGGAATGCCCGGGCCGTTGTCGATGACGGCGATTTCGATCTCCGGGCGCGGCGCTTTGGCGGCGTCGGGCAGGACGTGCTTTGGTGGAGGGAGCACGCCGCCTTGTGCGCGGTACATGGCGCGGACGGTGACGACGCCTCGGCCCGGATCCACGGCTTCGACGCCGTTGGTCAGGAGGTTCATGAGCGCCTGGTGCACGAGTGAGGCGTCGAGCGGGATTGGCGGGACTTCGCTGTCGACGTCGAGGAGGAGTGCGACTTGGCGCGCGGAGCAGAGGCCTTCGAGCAACTGAGCGCAGTCTTCGATGAGCGGCGCGATGGGCGTGAGGTCGGGCTCGACCGCGCGCTGGCGCGAGAAGGCGAGCATGTTCATGGTGAGGCTGATGATGCGATCGAGGTTGCGCTTGAGGATGGCCCAGCCGCCACTGGTGATTTTGAGGTCGCTGCGCTTGAGGCCCATCTCGACGACGTCGGCGCCGCCACGGAGGCCTTGCAGAATGTTCTTGATGGAGTGGCTGAGCATCGCGACGGTCTCGCCCATGGCCGCGAGGCGTTCGGACTGGAGTTTTTGCTGGTAGAGTTCGGCGTTGGCGAGGGCGAGGCCGGCGTGCTGGCCGATGGCGTTCAAGAGCGCGAGTTGGCCTTGCGTGAAGGTGTAGTTGGCGACGGTGCTGTCGATGTAGATGGCGCCGAACATGCGATCGCGGAAGCGGATGGGGGAGCAGATCGCGCTGCGCACGTGGGCGCGCTGGACGCTGTCGCCACTGGCGAAGCGTGGGTCGGCCATGGCGTTGGTGGAGAGGACGCCCTCGCTCTTGCTGAGGGCGTGGAAGAGGATGGTGCGCGAGACGTGGATTTTTTCTTCGTCGGGATCCTTGGGTGGCGATTTGTATTTGATGGCGACGGGCGTGGGGTTGGCGTCCATCGCGCTGTTCATGAGCATGATGCAGCCACGCTCGGGGGAGAACTCGGCGAAGACAAGATCGAGCACGCTCTTGAGCAGTTGGGTGCGGTCCATGACCTGTGTGGTCAGGAGCGTGCTGAGGCGATAGATCACGCGCAGGTGATCGACGGCGGCGGCGCGCGGCTCGGGCTCGGCGAGGATGAGCGAGTCGCTCATCGAGTCTGCGAGCGGATCGGCGAGGGGGTTGGCGACGCCCGAGAGTGAATCGCCAAGACCGGCGGTGAGGCCCGCGCTCGCGAGGGTTTTCTCCACGGCGGCGTCGAGTTTGCTGGGGCCGACGACACGGACAACGTCGGGGTCGGCGGCTTCGGTCTTGCCGAAGACGAGGAGGGTTTGTCCGACGCGGATCTGGTCACCGGGGCGGAGGCGTGTGCGGTCGGTAATTTTGAGGCCATTGACGTAGGTGCCGTTCTGGCTCTGGAGGTCGCGGATGAACCACTGCCCATCGTCGGGCGTGAGTTCGGCGTGCCGGCGCGACATGGCGTTGTCGGTGTTGGGGAGCGCTTCGCTGCTGCGCCCGATGAGTTGGGGTTCGTTGGCGGGGAGTTCGAACTTTTTGCCCTTGTCGGGGCCCTGGATGACGGTGAGGACGAGCATTGAGGAAGGGTACGGGAGGAAGAGCAGGTGGGATGCAGGGAGTTGATTGGCGTTGCCTCGGAGTTGGAGGGGCGACGGGCAAGGCCTGAGGCGTGAGTGGATGGAGCAGTCGGAGCGACGGAGGTCGGTGGCTCAAGACTTGGTGGGGGCGTCGGATTGGTTTGCACAGGCTGGAAGCCTGTGCCACGGGGTGTGAGTGGTTTGTGTTTGAGGACGGCCATGGCGGCGCGGCGGGTGAGTTCTGGGGTGTTGCCGCGGGAGGGGCGGGAGAGTTCGATGAGGGTGAGCATCGCTTCGGCGCGGGCTTGTGCGGCGAGGAGATCGGTGCGGAGGTTCCAGAGGTAGAGGAGTGAGTCCGTCGCGGCGACGGCGCGGGGGGTTTGCACGAGTTCGGCGAGTTGGTGGGCTTTGAGGTTGAGTTCGCTCAGGATGTCCTCGATGGGGATGGCTTGGTCGAGGAGGAGTGCGAGGATGTGGTTGAGGTTTGGTTCGGCTTGAGATGGGGCCTGCGATGGGGCCTGAGATTGGGCTGGAGGTGTGGTGGTCGCAGAAGTTGTCGGGGTTTCGGTGGCCATGCGCGGAAGATACAGCGCGGGAGGCGTCGATCAAGGGGGAATCGGTGCAGTGACCATGAGTTTGCGCGCGCGGGAGGTCAGTGCGCGAAGATGCGCGCACAAGGGTGGTAGATAGGTCGGAAGAACCTTCCCCCAACCCCTTCCTGGAAGGAAGGGGAGTGAAGAGCGTCCGCCCTCTGGGCGGAGGCGCGAAGAGGGAGTGAACCAGACGCGGCGAGGACGCCGCGTCTGGCAACCGGCGTGCGCCCGAATCGGGCGAAGAGGAAGTGGAGAAGGAAGGGAAGACCTTCGCTCGCGCTTCGGGCTCGTAAAGGCGGAGTACGCAGGAGAAGACATGCCACGGAGCGGCGTGCCACCCAAGAGCGAGCGACCCGATGCTCAGCAGCCCGCTTCGAAGCGGGCGAGGAAGAAGAGGAGGTCGTTGATATCGACGGCGTTGTCCGGGGTGTTGGTGTTGCTGCCGTTGTCGAGGTCGATGGCGTTGTCTCCTGCTTCAAATCCGATGAGGAAGTAGAGGAGGTCGTTGATATCGACGGCGTTGTTGCGGGCGCCGCCGTTGGCGAAGTTGCCGTCATCGTCAAGGTCGGCGGGGCAGCGGCAAGGGGAGCCGAAGGCCGCGAGGTTTTGCACTGGGTTGCCGCCCGCGTTGGCGATCCAGCCGCCGACGTAGATGTCGCCGCGAAAGTCGGTGGTTGTGAGCGCCCAACTGCCGCCTGACAGGCCCGATCCCATCGCGTGCCATTGCGACCCGTCCCATCGGGCTGCCCATTGGGCCGGCACGGAACTGATGGATGTGAAGAGCCCGACAACGTAGAGGTTCCCTGCGAAAGACCTTGCGGCCTTGATGATGGAGCTAGATCCTGTGCCGAAGCCGTTCCAATCGGTACCATTCCAGCGAGCAATGTCGTTGCGAGAGACTCCGGAAAAGAAGAAGTTCCCAACCGCGATGAGTTCACCGTTGTGGATGGTCATCGAGTTAACGTCGACCCCACTGGGACTATTGCCCATGGCTCGCCACGCTATTCCGTTCCAGGTTGCGCAAAGTGAGGCAGAAACTCCCGACACGCTGGTAAATCGGCCGCCCGCGACGAGTTCGCCATTGAAGGACTGGAGGCCGCGGACCTCAGCGTTTGCGGTGCCAACGGTGACCCAAGCATCGCCATCGAGGCGGGAGATCGTGCCGGACATCTGCCCGGCGAAGAGGGAGCCGTTGTGAGCCTCGATAGCAAGTACGGTGCTCGGGAGCGCGGGGGCGATGCTGCTCCACGTCGTTCCATTCCAGCGGGCAACGCTGCGGACTGGAGTGGCGCCCGAGGACGTAAAACCACCGCCGGCGAAAAGGTGTCCATCAAACACCACGAGCGATCGCACTTCTCCCGACAGTCCCGCATCGAGAGGTGCCCACTGCTGGCCGTTCCAAGACGCGACGCTCCGAGCGGCAACGCCGCCGACGTCAGAGAAGTTGCCGCCAATCACCAGCATTGGCGACAGAGGTCCGTTCCCATCGGGGTCCCACGTCAGCATCGCGTTCACGACGCCGTTGACGGCGGGGACGTTCACGCCCGTGAGCCACACCGGCTCGCACTGTGCGCGAGCGCCGGTCGCACAGATGAGGACCGATAAGGCAACGGTCAAGAATGTAGAGGCAACTCTCATGCCGCAAACATATCACACGACAGGCGTTCGTCAACGGCAATGCTACGTGTGGGGTGTTACCAATCGCACGCTGTGTGGCGGTGACCTCTCGTTTTCCGAACGTCGGCGAATCAGCACCCGGCTTCAAAGTGGATGAGGAAGTAGAGGAGGTCGTCGACGGTGACGGCGTCGTCTTGCGTGCCGGTGTTGGTTCCGTTGTCGAGGTCGACGGCGGTGCTGCCGGCCTCGAAACCGGCGAGGAAGTAGAGGAGGTCGTCGATGGTGACGCCGCCGTCGGGTGCGCCGCCGTTGGCGAAGTTGCCGTCGTTGTCGAGGTCGGCGGGGCAGGAGGGGCCGCCGGCGATCTCGATGACGGCGAACTGGGTTGGGGCGTGGACGTTGCCGACGTCGTTCCATTCGCCGTTGCCACCGAGCATTTCGGCGTAGTTCTCGGTGCCGCCGGAGTTGTTGGGCTCGCCCGGGTTCCAGTTGGAGTATGCAGCGGGTTCGCCACTGGACCAGGCGAAGTTGCCCTCGCTCGCGACGTCATTGAAACCGATCCAGCAGCGGCGGTCGGCGCCGTCAAAGCCGAGGACCTGGGCGCGGACGAACTCGTTCTCGGCGGCGTCGTTGATGGTGACAAGGTGGCCACCGAGTTGCGTGGCACCGGCTTCGGCGCTGGTCCAATCGGCGGCGCTGACGAGGAGGTATTGATGGCCATCGCGTTCGATGGGGCCCGCGATGACGCCGCTGCGGAACTCGATGGAGCCGGAGCCCGTATCGGCGGCGTTGTATGAGCCCAGTCGCACGAGGTAGGTTGTTCCGGCGGTGGCGATGAACGAGACGGTGGAGGGCAGGCCACATGCGGAGTCGTCGTTGCAGGCGATGGGTTCGCCTGTGGGGCAGGTGGTGACGTTGTAAAGGGCGATCTTGGTATCGAGCCCTGTGAAGCCGCAGGCAGAGATGACGGTCGGGAGGGTGTTGGTCGCGGTCCATGCGAACCAGATGTCGTTGAAGATCTCGGCCGAGCCGGATCCGTTGCACAGCGAGTGGGGCCCGCCGTCGGTTGTGGCGTTTGTGGAGTCCCAGGCGACGATGCCAAAGCCGCTCGCGGCGGTGGGTGTGGCACAGGAGTCGTTGGCGGGCTGGGCGAGGGCGGGCGCGGTGAACGCGGCGAAGGTCAGGCAAAGGACAGCGGAACGAGTGCCCTTGGGCAACTGCATGGAAGACATATCGCGGCTCCTGGAGAAAACTGCCCCACGTGGACAGTGTACCGAGTCTGGAGAGGATCACAAGGGGGTCGGTAGGTGCGTGCTCGGCGGGCGATTGAAGGGAGGAATGAAAAACCCCGACCGAAGCCGGGGTTTGCTGGACGTCTGTTGAAATGGGAGGTTTACGAGTTGATGACCCGTCCCTCGCTCGCGAGGGCCGCTTCGTGGAGGGCTTCGTGCATGGTTGGGTGGGCGTGCATGGTGACGATGAGTTCCTCGGTCGTTGCCTCGAGGCGGCGGGCGAGGTTCATTTCTGCGATGAGTTCTGTGGCGGTGTCGCCCATGATGTGTGCGCCGAGGATCTCGCCGCGGGGGAGGCCTCGGATGATCTTGGCGAAGCCATCGGTGTGGCGCGTGGCGATGGCTTTGCCTAGCGCGCTGAAGGGGAAGGTGCCGACGGCGTAGTCCTTGTCCTTGACCTTGCCCATGGCCTTGAGCGCGCGTTCGGTGTAGCCGACGCTGGCGACCTGCGGGTGGCAGTAGGTGCAGCCTGGGATGGTGGAGTAGTCGATGCCGATGGGCTCGTGGTTGCCATGCGGGAGTTTCTTGTCGCGCCAGGCGATGCGCTCGGCGCAGAGGACGGCTTCTTCGCCGGCGACGTGTGCGAGCCATGGCGGGCCGATGACGTCGCCGATGGCGTAGATACCGCCGAGGTTGGTTTTGTAGTCGATGTTCTGCTGGGAGAGTTTGGTTGCGTCGTAGTCGGTCTTGATGTGGTCCTTGAAGGTTTCGAGGCCGAGGGATGCGTCGAAGAGGCCATCGAATCGGCCCTTGACGCCGATGGCGAGGAGGACCTTGTCTGCTTCGATGGTTTCTTTCTTGGATTGATCGGGGGCCATTTTGCCGTCGGCGCCGGCGAGCATCGGGGCGACGGTGACCTTGACGCCGGTGGCGGTCTTCTCGATGTTGACCACGCCGGTGTTGGTCTTGATGTCCATGCCGTGCTTCTTGAAGACCTTTTCCATGGCGATGCCGACGTCATCGTCTTCGACGGGGAGGATGCGGGGCATCATCTCGATGACGGTGACCTTGGTGCCGAAGGTGTGGTAGAAGTAGCCGAACTCCATGCCGATGGCGCCCGCGCCGACGACGATGAGGCTCTTGGGCTGGGCCTGATTGAACATGGCTTCGCGAGCGCCCCAGATTTTGTCGCCATCGAACTTGGCGAAGGGGAGGTCGCGCGCGACGGAGCCTGTGGCGACGATGACGTGGGTCGCGGTGATGGTCTCACGGGTGGCGCCCGGGGTGGCGGGGGCGCTGGTGAGCGTGTCCTGGACGGTGCAGTCCTGGACCTGGATTTTCACGACGTCGCCGGCGGGAATGGGGCGCGTGGTGGAGGGGGTCTTGCGGGCGGAGATGATCTTGGCGTTGCCCTTGATGAACTCGATCTTGTTCTTCTTCATCAGGAACTCGACGCCCTTGTTGAGTTTGGCGGCGACTTCGCGTGAGCGGTTGATGGTCTTGGACCAATCGTGGCCGATGGTGCCTTCGATCTTGAGGCCCCAGGCTTCCTTCTCGTGGAGTTTTTCCATGAGTTCGGCGTTGGAGAGGAGGGCCTTACTGGGGATGCAGCCCCAGTTGAGGCAGACGCCGCCGAGTTTGTCGCGTTCGATGATGGCGACTTTGTAGCCGAGTTGAGCGGCGCGGATCGCGCCGACGTAGCCGCCTGGGCCGCCACCGATGACCACCACGTCGAAGTGCCGTTCTGCCACGGAAATGCTCCTTTGCGGGCCCGTTGTTTGTGTTTCGGACGGGCCGGGTTGTTTGGGGCACTATACGCAGAGGGAGCGGGTGCGGGGAAGAGGAGAAGAAGCGCCACGATTCGAAGACTCATCGTGGGCGTGAAGAGAAGAGAGGGGCTGGAAGCCCCTCACCCCGCAGGAGAAGAAGAGAAGACCCCACTCGGAGAGTGGGGTATCCAAGAGGCGAGTTTCGTTACTTGCTCTTCTCGATGAGTTTGTCGAGGAGGGCCTGCTCGGCGTCGCGGTACTTGGTGAAGGCTTGCTTCAACTGATCGGAGAGATCGGCGAGGCTTGCTTTCTCGGCGGCGGTGGCGGTATCGCCCTTGGCGAGGATCGTTTCGAGAGATTCGCTCGCGCTGCGCAGGTCGCTGGCGGCGGTGGCGTACGCACGCGTTGCGTCATAGAGGACCTGCGACTCGAACTCTTTGGTGGTGGGCTGGATGAGGAGGCGCCAGGGTTGGCTGCGCACTTCGATCGCGGTGAGTTTGAGTTGGTCGGACATGAGGCGGAGGTTGGCGAGAATGCGGCGGAGGCCGGGCGTCTCGCTGGTGAGGAGCGCGCTCAGGCCTTCGGTGCTCTTGGTGACGCTTTCGAGGGCTTCCTTGCCGACCTTGAGAGCGCCGTTGATCTCGTCGATGGTGGTGTTGTTGAGTTTGGTGGTCGCGCTATCGACGGTGGCGATGATCGAGTCGATCTTGGTCTTGTTCTGGTCGATGAGCGTGCGGACGTCTTTGGCGGCGATGCTGGCGTCGCCCACGAGCGTGTCGACCTTGGTGAGGATGGGCTCGATCTTGCCGGTGGCTGACTCGGCGTTGGCCATGATCGTGTCGAGTTTGTTGCTCCAGGAATCGATGTCCTTGCGGAGGTCGGCGAGGAGAGTGGCGACATCGTTCATCGCGGTGTCGACCTTGGGGCTGACGCGATCGAGGAGGGCCGACCCACGGTCGACGGCACCCGAGAAGGAGGTGATCGCCTGACGGAGTTGTCCGACCTGATCTGGGCCAAAGCCCGCTTGGGCGAGGAAGGAGGGCGGGGCGACCTGGCCCGCGATGGTCTCGTTGGCCTCAAGACGAGCGGTCCCGGCGGTGGGGGTGGCGGCGGGGTCGCCCACGCTGCCGATGTTGATGGCGCTGATGTTGCCGAGGAGTGGGAGTTCGAGGAGGACGAGGGCGTTCTCGAAGATGGCGAGGTCGCCACGGATCTCGCAGGCGACGTCAACGCCGGTGGGGCGCGAGCCTTCGGGGAGATCGACACGAGCGAAGGAGACGTTGGTGACGCGGCCGACTTGCTGCCCGCCCAGGAGGACGGCGGAGCCCGGCTTGATGCCACTGGCGCCCTGGGCGAGGGAGAAGCGGACGGTGAAAGGGAGAGAGTCACCCGAGACGCCACTGGATTTCTTGAGCATGAAACTCACCCAGACGGCGAGGGCGATGCTGCCCAAGAGAAAGAGTGCGGCGAGGATGTTGCTGCGGTTGAATCGGCTGCTCATCGTGACCCCACGGTAGTCTGAGACAATTGCAAGAGGATCATCGGCACGAGAAAGGAACGAACGTCACGTCACCCGGCGTGTGGCCTCGATGCTGGGCGCGACGGGCTTGAGGGCGTCGCCCAGGAGGTCGGCCTCGAAACTGCTGCTCTGGGCCTGTCGGTCGGTCAGGGGACCCACGGCGTCGCCTCGCAGGAACTGGCGGATGAGGCGTTCGGCGTGGGGGAGGGACTCGGCGTCTGCCAAGGAACTCTTGCGGAGGTCGTCGTACCACTGGCGGGCCTGGACGGTGAGCATCTTGCCTCTGTGGAGCATGGCCATGCGGTCGGCGATGGTGAAAGCGGAGTCCATCTCGTGGGTGACGACGACGCTGGTGACGCCCAGGAGTTTGGAGAGGGACATGATGAGTTGGTCGATCTCGGCGCTGGTGACGGGGTCGAGGCCTGCGCTGGGTTCGTCGTAGAAGAGGATCTCGGGATCGAGGGCGAGGGCGCGGGCGAGGCCGGCGCGTTTCTTCATGCCGCCGGAAATCTGGGCGGGGTACTTGCTGGCGTGCTCGCGCAGACCCACGAGTTCGAGTTTGATCTTGACTTGGATGTCGATGATGTTGGAATCGAGGTCGGTGTGCTCGCGGAGGGGGAGGGCGACGTTTTCGGCGAGGGTCATGGAGTTGAAGAGCGCGCCGGACTGGAAGAGGATGCCGAAGCGTTTGCGGACGCTGTCGAGTTCGTCGCGGGAGGCGCGGGCGATGTCCTTGCCGAGGATGGTGACGCTGCCGTGATCGGGCTGGAAGGAGCCGATCATGTGGCGGAGGAGGGTGGACTTGCCCGAGCCGCTGCCTCCCAGGATGACCATGGTCTCGCCCCGGAGGACGTCGAGGTTGATGGCCTCGAGGACGGTGCGGCCGTCGAAGGACTTGGCGAGCCCGCGCACGGAGATGGCTGCGTTGGCGGGCGCGGGAGAGGAGTCGGAGAGGAGTTCCTGAGGTGTGGCGAGCGCCATGCGTGACTCTATGGTGGGTGCGCGGCCTGGTGGAGGACATCGACAGGGTGTCCGCGGTATCCTCGTTGCGTGGCAAAGCGGACGGACAATGTCGAGACGATTGCGGCGGCCAATGCCCGGGCGCTTTTGTTGCGCGGGTTGGGGCTCGCGGGCGCAAGGCCAAGGGTCGCCGGGCGGCGTGCCCCGGCGCGCGAGGCGCTCGCGATGATCGAGGCGATCGGGTTCGTGCAGGTGGACAGCATCAACGTGGTCGAGCGGGCGCACCACCACATCCTGTGGTCGAGGTTGGAGGGGTATTCGCAGGATGTGCTCGATGAACTGATCGGGCGGGGCGAAGTGTTCGAGCAGTGGACGCACGATGCTTCGGTCATTCCGTCGTGCTGGTTCGCGCACTGGAAGCCGCGGTTTGAGAAACGGGGGATGGGCAACTGGGTGAGGCAGCGGCTGGGGAAAGAGGCAGAGAAGGTGGTGGCACACGTGCGTGGGCGCATTGAGGCCGAGGGGCCGCTGATGGCGAAGCACTTTGTTGGCGATGGGGAGGGTGAGGGGGGTGGCTCGGGCGGTTGGTGGGAGTGGAAGCCCTCGAAGGCGGCGCTGGAGCATTTGTGGCGCGTGGGGGAGTTGTCGATCGCGCGGCGCGTGAACTTTCACAAGGTGTATGACCTGACGAGCCGCGTGCTGCCGAGGGTGCATGGACATCCAACGCCGAGCGATGAGGAGCACGCGCAGTGGGCGTGTGAGACGGCGCTGGAGCGATTGGGGTGTGGCACGGCGCGTGAGATTGCGCAGTTCTGGAATGCGATCGATCAGAAGCGGGCTCAGAGATGGTGTGACGACGCCGTCGCGCGGGGCGAGGTCGAGCGGGTGATGATCGAGGCGGTGGATGGGAGCAAGCCCCGGGCGGGGTTTGCGGTGCGTGATTGGCGCGAGCGCGCGAAGGATGCACAGGAGATGGCGAGCGAGAGCGACGGGCTGCGGCTGCTCAGTCCGTTCGATCCGCTCGTGCGAGATCGGGCCCGGTGTCGTCGGCTCTTTGGGTTCGAGTACAACTTTGAGGCTTTCGTGCCGGAGAAGAAGCGAAAGTTTGGGTACTACGTGCTGCCGATCCTGGATGGGGAGCGGCTGATCGGGCGTTTGTATCCCAAGGCGGAGCGGGACGACGGGAAGTTGGTCGTGAAGGGCGTGTGGTGGGAGCCCAAGGTGCGAGAGACGAAGGCTCTGCGGCGGAGGTTGGATGAGGTGCTGGAGCGATACGCCCGGTTCAATGGGGTTGAGGGCGTGCATCACGAGACGAGATGATGCGAAGGTGCAGGGAGCGCCACGATTCGAAGACTCATCGTGGGCGTGGGGAAGGGACCCTCGCTTGTGCTACGGGCTCGTCAATGCGAAGCGAGGACCTTCGCTGGTGATTCAGGGGCGGCCGCCGACGAGGGAGGTGCGTTCGCCCTGGCGGAGCGTGCGCGCGAGGAGGTTGCGGTCGGCGGTGGTGCCGCTGGCATCGCGGTTGAGATCGCGAAGCGCGTCACCCACCGGCAGTTGCTCCCAGCGGATGAGGTCTTCGAGATTGACGGCGCCGTCGGCGTTGAGGTCTTCGCAGGAGCGGTCCATGCGTGCGAGCGGATCTCCCAGGACGACGTGCATCCATGAGAGGGTGGGGATGCTGGACCAGGAGGCTTCGGCCCAGGTGAGCCCGCCGAGGACGAAGTTCTGGGAGAGGTAGAGATTGTCTGCGAGTGTGTTGGCGAAAGGCTCCCACACGTGACCGACGGCGAAGGTGCCGCCGCTAGCGAGGAAGGAGGAGGCTTGCTGTTGCGGGGTGCCGCCGATGCCCAGCCCGCCGAAGTCGCGGCCGTTGTAACTTTCGATCGTGTTGAAGATGGCGCCTGGTGCGTAGTTGAACGAGGTGGCGTAGATGGTGGAGGCGGCGGTGCCACCGGTGGTGACGGAGAAGCCGTTGTGATTTGAGCCGTAGTGCGCGAGGAAGAGGACGGGCTGGTTCACGATGGGTCCGGTGCCCGCTGCCCAAGAGAGCAATGGTCCGACATAGAAGTTGTCGAAACCGGCGATGGCGTTGTAGTTGACGCCCGGCGCCGGGATGGTGGGGCTGGCGTTGATGGGGAACCGGCCGTCGGTGGTGAAATAGTTGCGGGAGAGGTCGTAGTCGTTGCCCGCGTAGAGGGAGGGAAAGGGTGCGTTTGCGTTGTCGAGTTGGGCGGGATCCTTGTCGAAGAGGATCGCGGCGGTGTTGACGTTCGCGATGACATTCTGGGCGCGGTCGAGGGAGTCCTTGACGACCTGCACCGTTGGGCCATCGAGGCGGCAGACGAGGACGATGTCGCCTGCGAGGAGGCGATTGGGCAGCGGCGTGGTGGTGGCGGTGGACCAGATCGGGCCGCTGGTGTTGGTGTTGGCGAGGGTCTTGGAGACCTTGGCGAAGTTCGTGTTGAAGTGTGAGATGGACTGGTTGCTCTTCCAGTATGGGTTGAGCACCATGCCGTCGGCTTTGCTGTCGGCGTTGTTGCCTGCTTCGCCGGTGTCGAGATTCTGGAAGAGGAGGGTCAGTTCGCTGTCAACGCTGGCGGCGGTGTAGTCGCCCTGCGAGGTTGTTTCGGTGGCGGCGAGGGATGGATTGTCGCCCACGTTGGTGTTGTCGATGTCGAAGATGCGGTGGGGCAGGCCCTTGGTCAGGACCACGCAGCGCACGCTGGCGACGAGGTTGTTCGTGGTGATGTAGTTGCGGATGGGGTCGCGGAGACGCGCCGCGAAAGAGGGATAGTCGATGTTGCCGGGCGTGGTGACGACGGTGCCGAGCGCGTTCAGGTTGACCACGCGCACGCCCGGGCGTTTGCCGGGGAGAGAACCCACGCCGCCGGGGACTTTGGCGGACCCCGCGTAGTACTCGGCAATTGCGAGGCTGTCGGGGATGCGGCTGTCGTAGACGACGAGCACCTGCGATGGGCTCAGTTGGGCGCGAGCGACACCTGCGGCGCTGATAAGCGCGAGGCCCATGCCCAGAACTTGCCCGAACCAGTTCTTCACGCCGCTGCGGTTCCCCTTTCCGTTCCCACAAGTCGATCCTCTGCCGCACACTCTACCGACCAATGGCATTTGCACAAGTCCTTTCGTGGGGTCTATTCGCAGGCATTGTCGGTCAGGAGCCGGGATTATGCTCTTGGCACGCATGGCCGCCAAGAAACCCACGCCTCCCAAGTCGCCATCTGGCTCACCCCCGTTTGCCACGCTCGGAGTGAAGGTGGTGCCGGGGAGTCGCCGCGAAGAGATCGTCGGCTGGCTGGGGGAGCGGCTCAAGGTGAAGGTGTCGGCTCCGCCCGAGGATGGGAGGGCAAATGAGGCGGTCTGCCGGTTGATTGCAGCGACGCTGGGGATTGGTGTTCGTGCGGTGTCGGTGGTTTCCGGACATTCGCGCCCCGAAAAGACGCTGCGCATCGAGGGAGTGGTGCCCGAGACCCTTGCGTCGAGGCTGGGTGTGGCCGATGCTGGAGGCAGTTCGCGTTAGGGTGGCATCCAGTGTCCGAAAACCAGCGAAATGAGTCTTGGTGCCGCCGCGGACGTATGGGATGATGTGTTGATGAAGAGTGAGCGTGCCATTTTGAGTTCGGCGACGTTGCTCGCGCTGGTGGCGGGCGTGGCTCACGGTGCGGACGCGTTGGTCGCACGGGAGCCGTCGCGTGCGCACGAACTGGCGGCACGGGGCGAGCGGTTGTTGTGGTTGCGCACGGGTGTTGTGGATCTGGCGGCGCGGCCAAGTGTGCTGATGCAGAAGTCGTTCGGCAAGGGCATGCACGTGCTGCTGCTGGATGGACCGATGACGCGTGAGCGGCGTGCGGCGCTTGAAGGCGCTGGCGTGCGCGTTGGTGATCCGCTGCCGATGAATGCTGTGCTTGCGGATGTGTCGGGCGCGACGCCGAGCGCGGTGCGTGCGCTGAAGTGTGTTGTGTGGGCCGGCGCGTACGACGACGCGTGGCGGGTTGACGCCGCATTGCTCAAGGCCGACTCGCGGGCGTGGTCGAGCGGGGCTCGGCAGGAGTTGAAGAAGCAGGGCTTGCGATCTGTCTCCATCTGGCATTTCAACGGCGCGTCCAGCAAGAACACGCTCGCGGCGATCGCAAGGATCAAGGGCGCGAGGGTGACTTATCAGGAGTCGATCGCGGGCGGCGAGGTGGTGTATGCCACGCTGCCACAGGCGTCGATCGCTGGTCTTTCGCGATTGGTCGGCGTGCAGTTCGTGGAAGAGGTCCCCGAGTTCACGACGCGCTCGACGAGCACGACTCGCTGGGTCGTGCAGACCAACACGTCCAATCAGACGCCCCTGTACGCGCTTGGGATCACGGGCGCGAATCAACTGGTGAACATCAATGATGATCCGGTGGGCATCACGCACTGCGCGTTGCTCGACGCGGCGAATCCGGTTGGGGCATCACATCGCAAGGTTCAGTTTTACAGTGGCACGCCCGTGTATACGAAGCACGGCACGATGGTGTCGGGGATCCTGGTGGGTGACGCGGGCGTCAATGACGACACGCGGGGCGTTGCGTACGGCGCGCGCATGACGTTTGGCGGGTTGCCCTTCCTGACCGAGCCCAGCATCACGAGTTTGTTCTCGCAGCACTTCTCGCTTGGCGCGCCGGTGTCGAACAACAGTTGGGGGGACGACGGGACGACGGCGTACAACGGCCCGTGCCGAGCGATCGACGCGTTCGCGTTCGCGAATCCAACGCACCTCTCGATCTTTGCGATCTCAAATCAGAACACCATTCGCAACCCCGAGAACGCGAAGAACCCGATCGCGGTGGGCAACTCGTTCAACGCGCCGGCGCAGGAGAATATGTGTGGCGGGGGCGTGGGCCCGACGAGCGACGGGCGCACCAAGCCCGACACGACGGCGCCCGGCTGCACGATCCTTGCGGCGGCAGGCAATGGAGGCTGCGCGACTCAGCAGGACTCGGGGACTTCGTTCGCGGCGCCGGCGGTCACGGGCGTCGCGATCCTGGTGCGCCAGTATTTCATGGACGGGTTCTATCCGACGGGGGCGGCGACGCCTCTGGACGCGTTCGTGCCGACGGGCACGTTGATCAAGGCGGTGGTGTTGAATGGCGCGCAGGACATGAGCGCGGTCGCGGGATACCCCAACGCCACCGAGGGGTGGGGGCGGGTGCGGGTTGCGTCGTCGCTCACGCTGCCCGCGCAGGCGCGGCGCGTGGTGGTGCGCGATCAGGCGAACACCACGAGCACGCTCGACACGGGCGAGAGCGTGGAGATGTACGTCGCGGTGCGGGATTCGTCGGAAGTTCTTCGTGCGACGCTCGCGTTTGCGGATGCGCCGGCGGCGGTGAACGCGGCGGTCGCGCCGGTCAACAACCTCGATCTGCAACTGATCTCGCCCGGCGGTATCGTGTATCGCGGGAACGCGTTTGCGTCGGGCGTGTCTGTGCCGGGGGGCGTCGCGGACGCGATCAACAGTGTGGAGCAGATCAAGATTCCCAATCCGGTGCCGGGGCGTTGGCGCGTCCGCGTGCTCGCGAGTGCGGTGAATCAGGGACCTCAGGGCTTTGCGATTGTGACCAGCGGCGTGGTCGATGACGTCTCGTGCGCCGCTGACCTTGACGATGGCGGCGGGCTTGGCCAGCCAGATCAGGCCGTGGACATCAATGACCTGTTGTTCTTCCTCACGAAGTTTGAGAATGGTCTGCCGGTCGTGGACCTTGACGATGGCTCTGGCCTTGGGCGGCCCGACGGCGGCGTCGACATCAGTGACCTGTTGTATTTCCTGGTTCGCTTTGAGGCGGGATGTTGACGCTCAGCATCCGTCGCCGAACGCCATCAGGAAACTGATCAGATCGTCGATGTCTACCGCGAAGTCTGGTGCTGGAAACTGGGGCGATCCCGTGACGTCTGCGCTGAGGGCTCCTCGCTCAAATGCCGACAGGAAGCCGAGCAGGTCGTCGATGGTGACGGCGTTGTCGGCATTGAAATCTGCGCGGCATTCAAGATGGGTTCGCCTGAGGAACGGTCGCAGTTGGTTGTCAACGAACTCCTGGTACTGGTTCATCTGCACGGTGGAGCCTATGGACTCCCAGATGACGACCCCGTTGGTCGAGAGTTGCTCCGCGATGCTCACGGGATACTGCATGTTGATGGCGTTGACGAAACGTCCGGTGTAGGGCCCGGCATTTTCGTGGTATCGCATCCAGATGACCGGATACACCGGGCGTCCCTGGGCCGCATCGAGCGCCCAGCGGATGTTGTTGGACAGGTAGTTCACGTACGTTGTGACGTTGTCGCGGTACGGAGCGTTGGGTTGTTCATCACCTTCGGTGAGGTAGAGCGAGTAGATATCGGGAAAGAACGCATCCTGCTCGGCGTAAAGCCACCCCAGTTCCTCATGCAGAAAGGACTGATATGCCGCGGACGCTGCGGGGGTCTGTGCGTCGTAGTACGAGCGGCAGGGGATCAGGTAATAGCCCCACTTTGCGTTGGGACGCAGCGACTTTGCGTATCGGATCGTCTCGAGGATAAAGGTTCGGGCGGCCTGGTCGTACGAGTTGCGATAGACAGCCTCGGCCTGCGCTGGCGTCAGTCCCGCGATTGTCCATGGCAGATAAAAGTCGACGTAGTCTCGCCAGTCGTTTTTGAAGTCGAGGTCGTGTTCGTAGTAACCGCCGCCGGGGTTGGGCTGGTTGTACGTGGTGTTCCACGTGAACCCCCAGTTCTCGTAGTCGATGATCGCGAGGCCTGAGTAAGTAGGGTCAGGGATGGAGTTGTTGATGTTCTGCAGTATGCGTGCTCGATGCCGCGTCATCCATGTCGGGTCCAGCGCGCTCTCGTGGAGGCCCGCATATGGATACAGGCCGAAGTCGCTCTGGTACAAGAAGACGGCCTCATTTCGCTGTATGCCCGAGCCGCCGAGGTCAACGAGGTTGGCCCAGTCGCGCCATGTCGCCCATGTTTCGCCGTCTTCTGGCGTGTCGGAGGTCGCGCCCCACAAGACCCTGAACTCCTGGGCGCGGACGGCCGACGCCAGTACGATCAGGACTAGCACTGCAGTGATCCACTGGCAGGCACTGCGGACGTTCGAATGCCGAGTGTGTGACATGCATCATTCCTCACCAAGGTGATTCCAAAGCGGGGGCGGGTTGGTTCTGCAAGTGCCCAGAGGTCGCGATGGAACGCGACTCGTGGCAGCGTGCGGAACTTTGGCCACGGCGGCCAGCGACCTCGACCTGTCGGTGCAGGCGCGAGAGCCAATGACGTCCCGAGGCTTTGAAGCCCCGGCCGTCTGTGCGGAAAACTGAGCCACAAAGGGCCCGGTGCCCACTGAGAAGAGGTTCTCAGAAGGCTGCTTTCGGAGTCGCAACTGGCAAGTTCGGGTAGGAGATTGGTGGTCTGGACATCCGGAAACCGCAGTGTCCTGCGGCGAAACGCGCCTGTTTGGCGGCGTCCCAGTCCATTCCAACGCCCCGTCGATGAGGAGGACCAACGGTACGCCATCAGAACTGCGAGTGTTCTACCCTCATTTGCCGATTCAGCAAAAGGATTTTCAATGCGAGCAATTGTCACTGGCCAGATCGGAATGGACAAGAAACCTTACCTCGACGCCGCCGCACGCTTTGCGGGGCAGCAGGGCGAGTCGATGGATGTGTACCACATCGGCGATCTGATGTATCGCGAAGGGCCCGACGTGCGCTCGGGGCGAATTTTGGATCTGCCTTTGTCGCGCCTCAACTCGCTGCGTCGGGCGGCGTTCAAGGACGTGATTTCTGACAGCCGAGACAAGAAGAACGTGGTGGTGAACACCCACGCGACGTTTCGCTGGCGGCACGGGCTGTTCAGTGCGTTCGACTATGACCAGATCGCGGCGTTGAATCCTGAAGTGTTCATCTGCGTTGTGGACAACATCGAGGTCGTCCACCACAAACTGCACCTGGAACACCAGATCGACGCGACGCTCAAGGACTGCATGGTCTGGCGCGAGGAAGAGATCCTTGCGACGGAACTGATGAGCAAGGCGATCCCCAACAGCAAGTTCTACATCCTCTCACGCGGCAGGCATCAGCCGACGATTCGCACCATGTTCCGACTGGCGTGCCGTCCCAACATGCGAAAGGTCTACCCGAGTTTCCCCATGAGCCACGTGATGGACATGCCGGAGATTTTGGCGGAGATCGACGCGTTCCGGGCGGCGCTGGCTGAGCACTTCATCACGTTCGATCCGGGCGATGTGGATGAGAAGTTGCTCCTCGACCGCGGCATCGCGGCGGCGAAGGAGGGCAAGGAGTTCATCGAGGTGGTGCCCCACACGTTCGGTGGGGCAAGGGCCGCCGACGCGGCGCCGATCCGCGTGCGCGTGCGGGAGATCCTGGATATCGCGGGCGATGTGGATGGTCAGATCTACATGCGAGACTTCAAACTCGTGGACCAGGCGGACATGATCGTGTCGTACATTCCCGAACTGCCCGACGGCAAGGGTGGCGGGATTCCCGGCCTTTCCAGCGGCGTCGAGCGCGAACTCCACCACGCGTGGGAGCACACCAAGGAAGTCTTCGTGGTGTGGAAGCCCAAGAAGGCCCCGAGCCCGTTCATCACCGAGACCGCGACCAAGATCTTCGGCAGCACGAAGGAAGCGCTGGCGTACTTCGAGAGCAACGGGTACTTTGGTGAGAAGAACTTGTTTGGGAACTGAGTTCGACTTCCGCGGAGCAAGTCGTGAGGAGTTGTCGCCTGTCGCGAATTGAATCGGTTCCGAACGCCCCCGTCGAAGGGGTTAAGGGATGGGAGCGCCAAGTCGGCCTGTGGACTTATCTCGGCGTTCTTGTGGTCACGACGAGCTCGGTCTTGTTGGCTCCAAGAACATCCGGCATAGGCCTGCTATGGGCCCCAGTCGTATCGCTTTCTGTGTGGCTGTTCTATCGGCGAAAGTCCACCTTCGTGGAGGCCCACGCCCGCGAGGCGTTCAATGTGTTGCTTTCCACGATGTTCTTCGCAGGTGCGAGCTTGTTGTTTGGCATGGGTGCCGTGCTGGTCATGCCGGTCGTCGCGTTGTATGGGGCTGCGTGTCTTGGGTGCGGGGCCTGGCACGCGGGGCGTGGTTGGAGTTTTCAGGCACCTGTTTGCTGTCGACTCTCGCGCGGGTAGGTTGCGAAACTGCCCCGGCGCTCCTCCCAACAATCCCTTCCGTGGACGCCTCAATCCCCAATCATCGCCCCCATGACCCAGCCGATGGCACCAGTTCCGCTGTGCAGGAATGGGAGCGGACGTACGCCGTCTGGACCCATCGCGGGACGCTGATCGCGTGCATCCTTGCGGTCTGCTCGATTGGTATCGGCTTCTGGGCACCGCCCCTGTTCGCTCTTTTCATGTGGCTCGGCAAACGAGAGCGCTCTGCCTTCATTGATGACCACGCGAAGGAGGCACTCAACTTCGCGATCTCGCTGGTGATCTACTCGGCGATTTCCTTCGCGGCCGGCTTTATCACCCTCGGCGTCGCCTGGGTGTTGTGCGGCCCGGCGCTCGCCATCCTGACGTTTGTCGGCTTCCTCTCCGCCTCGCGTCACGCGAACCGGGGGGCGTACTACCGCTACCCGATGTGCCTGCGGCTCGTGGGCTGATCTCCCGCCGTTTCCTCCTATGAAGGGGTGGAGGAGCGTTCTTTGGGGGTGCCCCGAAGCGCCACGATTCGGCGGACCTCATCGTGGGCGTGCGATGGCAGACGCTTCGCCTCTTGATCCAACGTACACTCCCGCCCGATGCCCCTGCTCGAAGCCAAGCACCTTCGCAAGACGTTCGCCGGCCGCGTTGTCGTGGACGATGTCTCGTTCACCGTTGACAAGGCCGAGGTGGTGGGATTGCTGGGGCGCAACGGCGCAGGCAAGACGACCAGTTTCCGCATGACGATCGGGATGATCGACGCCGACATGGCCGCCCAGAGTGCCGACGGCGTCGCCCGCGAGCCAAAGGTCCTCTTCGACGGCAAGGACGTCTCGCGCCTCCCCATGTACAAGCGTGCTCGGGAGGGGATGGGGTACCTCAGCCAGGAGCCCAGCGTCTTTGGGCGCCTCTCG
>Ga0209174_10001046_pt1 | contig 20026 bp, 22 predicted proteins | sample JI91814BDNA_FD_187505 | JGI IMG/M metagenome (GOLD analysis project Ga0209174, IMG submission 187505) | Wastewater effluent complex algal communities from Wisconsin, to seasonally profile nutrient transformation and Carbon sequestration -... | ecosystem: Engineered > WWTP > Effluent > Algae...
TTATCTGTTTTATATTGCTCTATATTGGCAAGACAGAAATAGTAGTAATCTGTATCTTCCTGAAAATCACAAGTCTCGTAAAACAAAGGATTTTTAGCGTACGTAATCTGCTGCCTTACCCAACAATACTTTACTGCACCTTCAGGAGGTAAATGGTTAATAGCTGCGCTTACAACGGCTGTTTGTGGCAACCCTGTATCTACTGAAAAAGCAGGTGTTGAAAAAGCAAAATCATTATCGCTGTCTGTTGGATTTGTTTTTGTCTGAACACCGGGCATATTTCTGTTCTGTTCATCAAAATAAACAAGCCCTAATATATAATTGCAATAAGGCAACCATACTTTTTCACTTGAAATAGTACCACCCCCTGATGAACCCGGAGTAACTATAATTTGCTGTACTGAATTACCTGATGTACCAAAAGTTGAGTTCCAATAATTAGTAAAATAACTCCCGCCTATTATCGGTACTGACGGATAGCTATTAAAGTCTGAATAAAGTTCAAATGCTACATCGTCAACTGTATCACCCGGCAATGAAGTGTAATCTGCGACAAGTCTTACCCCGTATGTTTGTCCTATGCCGGGATTACCATTGAAAAATATGTATATCTTATATTCAGTACCAGTAGGTACGCTGCCATTTACAGTGAATGTAAATGTGCTACCCGATTGTACATAGGTAACAGATGGCGGGTCTGTATCAGGTGGATTATTTGTTTTGTTTTCAACTGTTATTGTTACATCAAGTTCATTAACTGGTATATTATTATAATCTTCTCTTATACATGCGTAGTCAAGTACGTTGCCATTTAATAAGCATTGTGATGCTGCTGTTCTTGGAACCCAGTCATGCAATGATGTTACTTCCTGAATATCAAAAGGAGGATAAATATTGTCATTGTAAAATAAATAACTTGAGGTGGAATTATCCGGTATTAATAAATCTGCTTTAATGAGATTTGCTATCTGTACAAAATCATCCCATTCACCACCAATGTTAACCCTCATCCCTATTTCAATAGCAATAACATTTTTTGCTCCTGTCTCAAATGTCAACGTTATAAAATTATTCTTACTTGGGTCTGTATCATTATCACTGCCATAGTAGCCTATTGGTAATGGTATTTTACTGTACGTGCTGAAAGATGTTTTTTCAAAATCATCGTACTGGTAACGATAAGTGAACATAAACATTTTCTTATTCACCGAATTTGCAAGTCTTGTTGCATCGTTACCATAAACTGCTGTAATAGGTGAAAGTGGCGGGGCTTTTGCTACTTCAATAAATGATTTTAATAAAGTTCCATAAATGCCGTCTGAAATATGTTTTTCATTAATTTTTTTAGGTGTTACATTCCCGTCTGTCCAAAAAACCAAATCCCCTTCATCTTCGCTTTTTGGAATAATATCAACATGATTTATTTTTTTATTTTCATCAAATTGAAGTATATCAACATTACCCGTATCTGTTAAATTTTCAATTAATTTAGTTCTTGTTCTTGTTATATTATTGTATAAAACAATAGAATGAAAATCGTTGCTATTCCAAATAAATTCATATACCCTGTTACGTAGTATGTCTTGTTTTGCCCCTATTGTTTTATTTCTGCCAGCAGGTAGCTGATAATAAACAAGCCTGTTACCAATCTCGTTTGAAGTAGAAATATCGCCGCCTTCCGTTGGTGTATCTTGTGTGATATTTAAGGCATCTACATAATCATCCTTATCTAAATAATGAAAATTATCATCAAGATTTAATCTTCGTAATGTATTTTTTATTTGCGGCTGCATCTTATCCTTTTAAACAGAATTTATTTCCTTCTCTGATAATATCCTGAAATACCTGCATTCTCAAAGGCTTCATCATTCGGTTACTTTCCGTATAACGGTTATAAAAATTTAGTTCTGTGTCCATTTTAAATTTCCATGCGCACCACGCAATCAAAGGTTCTCTTAATCTTATATCAACCATATAATCCAAATCTCTTTCAGGTGCGCTGATGTATTCAAATATTATTTCGTCATAGTGAAAATCGGGAGAAAGAACAATAAGATTATTAGGTTCATCTACCCTGCATTCACCATAAGTAATTAACCCGCCACCGACACCAAACAAAGGGGCATAAACTCCATTTGTGTAATAATTAAGATACGGTACATCGCTATTACCTATCCATGCAGTGTTTAAGTCCGGTGTTAATAATGATATTCTGTTTGCCCTTGTATCAGCATAGGTAGTAAGTGCAGTATTCACTTTTAATGTACTTACTTTACCATTTTGATTAAGTAAACCTATTTTACTCCATTGAACGTAATCGGCAGGTAATACTACTGTTTTTTGCCCCTGAACAGGAAGTCTTACTGTCTTTGGTTCTGCTGTTGTATTAAAGTGCATAAATTCTAAACCCCGTACAAGCATAACCCATACAGTATCTTCATCACCAACACTTTTTTGGTATTGATCTAAGTAAAATGCTCCTACTCTTTTTAGTGGTTCAAATTTAGCAGACATGATTATTTTTTAAGTAATGCTAATCTTCCTTTTATAATATCGGCAGCCGGTCCATGCCAACTACCTGAAACAATCGTTCCTAACAAAGTTTCCAAAAATTGTATCTCACTATTTGGTTCGTATTCAATTGCCTCATTCGGCTCTGCTGAAAATACAGAAGGTTGCATATCATCATAGGTTTGTTTCACTTCTGCTGTTACAATTTTTTTACTTGTAGCCATATTTTATTTTTTTTATTTAAGAATTTTTATTACCTGATGAAATATCATCGGCTATAATATCTTTTGGCAATTGTAATCTGTCTTTCATTTTCATTACAACATTATTAAATATCAATTCTAAGGTATCATCCGGTACATTCATTACTGCGTTAATATCAGTAGTTCTTGTTGTTGCCATTCTAACATATAGGTTTTGGCTTAACAATGATGTGCCACTTGGGGCTTGAAGTATTATTTTACTCCCTTCAATTTTTGCCATTACATTAGGCGGAGAAGGTAAATAACTCCTGTACCCTGTTCTTTTTGCTTTTATTAAAGCTACCTGTGTTCCTTTACCATTAGATGAATTGGCAAAATAAACTTCATCAATACTATGGCCTAATGGCAAACTTATTGGCGGCTGTGGTAATAAGCTGTACCATTCTTTTGTAACATTATCCTGCTGTAACGCAGGCAATAAATACGTTACTAAAAATGCTTCCGGTACTGCCAAACTACCTTCCACTTTTGCTGCTGCATAAACCTGACCTACCAATGAAAAAGCAAGTGCCTGATCTATGTATAAAAGAACCTCATTATCCGTAGTTGAAAATGACGCATTAGGAAAGCCATTCGCCATGTGCTGACGAACCCTTTGTATAAGCATTTTTTTGCTGTAAACTATTGCCATTTTATTTTATTAAACGGACGCTACAAAATATTCAACATCAATAGCCGAAGAATTAGCCTGACAGTTTATACTATCAATATCTACAAATGAAGCAAAAGCCTGATTAACCGTACTTGCACTTACGGATGTATTTGATAGTATAAGGCAATCACCTGCACTTACTTTTTCATCCAAAATATTCACTACGGATGTTGCAACAGAAACAGGTATTGAAAATCCTGTACCTGCACCACCTAAGTTTGTATTTGATGCGCTAAGTGTATCACCTGCCGTATAACCTGTACCTGCAAGAACTAATGTTACTGCACTTACGCCACCGCCTAAAGTTGCAACTGGAATAGAAAACCCTGAACCGCTTCCCCCTAAATTTGTGTTTGATGCACTAAGTACGTTACCTATCACATACCCTGTACCTCTTGTGGTTATTGTTACACTTGTTACTATGCCACCCGCCACAACAATAGTAGCCTGTGCTCCTGAACCTGAACCGCCTGTCAATGGAACTGTTGTGTATGTCCCCGGTGTGGCATAACCTGAACCTGCTGTGATTGTACCTAATGTTTGTATAGCAGTACCCGCAACGGTTATATTGGCTGTTGCTCCGCTGCCTGTTCCACCTGTAAATGCAACATTAGTATAAGCCCCGTTTGGATATGCAGAACCTGCTGTAATGCTCCCTAATGTAGTAATTGGGGTTGTGATAATTTTTTTCAACCGAACCCTTAGCCAATTCGCTGCATCAAGATTTCTAAGTCTTATATACCTTACATCCGAAGCTATGAATTGGCCTGCTGCAATAGCTGTACTAAATGCCATCAATACAATTTCAGAAGCAGACGGTATGGTTACAATTCTTTTATCAATCTCGTTAATATCAGTAATACTAACCTGATTGGTACTGTTTATTGCATTACCGTTAAGTGTTATTTCTTCTGTTACTGTTACTGATAAAGTGGCACTTGTTAGTGTGGTACTCATTGTTGTTATTTTAATAAATTATACGCCCTTATCTATTACCGATTCTCCGAAATTTTCAAAATCAGAATCTTTAAAAGAAACTCCCAAAGTCTTAAACATCCGCTTGGTTATTTCCATGCAACTGTTGTTATCCCAAAGAGGCTGTACGCTCAAGCCTATGCTATATACCTGCCTGCCTTGTTCGTCAAAAGTGAACCCCCATTTAATATCTTTAGGGGTGCTTATGTAATCCAAATCAGCTGTTGCTGTTTCTATTGGCAAAAACAAATAGTAACCTTCATATTCAACAAAATAATACCTGTCATCATCAATACTTGGCGGATCTATTACGCTGTCATTTACTGTTGCTATTTGATCGTGATTTATTTTATAGCAATCTTTACCGTTACTTCTTAATGCAAGTCTGTAAATAAAATCTTTGGGTTTTTCGCAAATCCCGTCTGTAAATGTTAGAACTATTGGTGTAATGAACGGAGATAGTTTTTGCAGGATAGTTTCATTTTCAATTAATCCTGTATTCAGTCCTTCTTTACCATTATTACGTGCCTGAAATCTACCCATTAAATCATCCTGATAAGCCCTTTGGCTTTCGCTCCAATGGGCATTAAAATCCGTTGATTTTAAACCGCCTGCCATGTTTTTTTTCATTAGGCGAAGCGTGTAAGTATATAAGTAATCAGCGGTTAAAGCCATTATAGTTTATTGAAAAAATGCCCTACAAATTGCAAGGCATTTAGTTATTAAAATACTTACCAAATAACTTAGTCGAAAAGTGCCTTTAATTGACTTGCAAAATCTCCGCCTTCTTCCATTTGCGAAAACTCAACAAGTTTTTCAATGATTAATTCCGGTGCTTTAATACCTGAAATATCCATGATAACACCGCCTTTAGCCCACATTGCTTTATTGGGTAATGTAGTTGTGCTTATTTTACCAACCGCAATAGCTTCGGCAACCCATGTTTTTATTTCAAGTGCTTTATCATCGAATGATTTTACAAAATCTTTCGGGTCTGCTTTTGCAGCCTTCCGGTATTCAATACGTAATGCCTTTTCTGAAAGTTCAATATTAGAAACAGGGTCATTTAATGATACACCTAAGTACCTGCAATGCAGTTTCATTTTCTTTAAACTTGCAGTTTTAGCGTATTCGATAGCCTTATCTTCCAAGTCAAATACACTACCTTCTTCCATTATCTGTTTTTCGGTATCAAGTGTTTTCCACTTAACATCTGCTGACGGTTTACGGTAAGGGCTATTTTCATTATAACTTGCCCAATCCATGTAAAGTTTAAGCATTGTTTCATAACCGAAAACGAAATAATATCCGTGATCGAAATTAGCTTCCCTTGTGGCATCTATGAAGTTTTCAATATCTTTTTCTTTAGGCTGGTCGTCAACAAACAAAGTAGTACATCCGTCATAGTATCTTATTTGATGAACACCTTTATTTCGTGGCTTACCTGAAAACGGGTCTGCGCTACCATCCCATACAAGTGAACTACGGAATAAAATATTTACTTTAGGCTGGTAAGGTGGCTCACCTCTTTTGTTACCATTTTCATCGTATATTTTACCCCTTACTTCATTTTTCTTAGCAAGAACATACGCATACCTTCTGTTAATGTCTGGTAAAATGTCCTCTAAATGCACTTCTTTTTTTGTTGTTACTGCCATATTGAAAATTTAGCAAGCGGAGATATTTACCCCCGCTTGCCTGTTAAAAAATCTATGATGCAATACCTTTTACTAAAATGAATTGCTCTGCTGCCACAACCCTTGAACCAGCATACGCTATCTGGTGGAAGTTGTTGCTCGCTTCTTCAGTTTTAGTATTTTGTGTGTAACCAAGCCCCCAACTGTAAATTTTCTGATTGGTTGGTATTTCAGGGTTTTTCTGATACACAACAGCCATATAAGCCATTGTTTCGTCTGTCTTAGCATCCCTTGTCATTCCCTGTGGGGCGAATAAGCCAAAGTTTGCCCTGTAATCCCCTAATGTTGGATTTGGTGTATAACCATACATTGAAGGTGCAGAAAACCCTTTGTAACGGTGGAAGTGGAATGAAACGGTATCAGTGCTGAATGACTGAAACCCTAATGCTACTGCTGCCTCTTTACCGAAACCAACACTACCGTAAGAAATCATCCCATTAGGATAAAGTCCAAATAATGTAGTATTGATATTTTGACGCTGGTTAAGGTCTTGCAAAGCGTGGTATTCATCTGAACCACCGTTGTTATCAATTACCCTTGTTACTCTTTGGAAATCCGCTGAACCAAATGTACCAATGATGTAATCTACTTCACCACCTCTTGAAACAACTTCTGGCAGCACTCCTATTGTACCTGTTTTTGCAGTATTGGCATAAGGAACGCCTTCCATGATACCATCCTCAACTGAATACAACATTTGAAGATTCATGTTTGTTACAGCAAGTTTACCCAAGTAATTATCGCCGCCACCGAAGTCAATTTGCGTTTTATTCATACCCGCCAAATCGCTTGTCTTACAGCCAACACGGAATACTGATGCTGTGTTGTCGTAACGGTAAAGTTTAGGCTGTGTAGTAAGCTGTGCAGAAGATGATTCACCTGCAAGCTGTGTACCGCCAATAACTTCAATACCATCCAAAGCGGATAGTGTTGTAGTAGAAGTACCGGAAGCGAAAGAGTATGCGCCGTTTGGAGTAACTACAACTGAAAATGCGCCTGCTGTTCTTGTTACTGAAACAACAAAACCTTTACGTCCGTTAGAACGGATTTTAACTGTCTGCCCGGCATTAAGTGGTGATTGAGTACCTGTTGCACCGTCATTATATGATTCAGGTGATTTGCAAACGAATGTAACGTTAGCTCCTGATGTGATACCTGTTACATCGGCATTTACGATAACAACACCAAAAGAACGTCCTTTCTCAAAATGAGAATACGTATTGGTAGTTGTCATTTGATCTTGGTAAACACTGCCGCCTAATATTTCTTTGGCAAGCAGATAAGACGAATTACCGTATTTGGCATTTAATTTTGGTTGCCAATCCGGTGTTACGAAATTCAATTCATTAAATATACCTGTCGTTAGTCCCGAAGGATATGCTACGACACCGGGTGCGCCTGTTGCGCCCCTTACTATGGCTGCTGGCATGTGATTTTAGTTTAAAATAGTTAAAAAATAGTACTACGAAAGGGCAAATTCCATACGTTTTTGAAGCTCTGTTTTTTCTCCATTAACGTTGTAATCCCTTGCGCCTGATGCGCCACCCTTAGCTTCCTGTGTAGCAACTCTTTTTCTTTCTGCATTTACTGCCTGACGTGCTGCACTTTGAACATACTTGTCAAAGTTGTCGTTAAGCAATACTATCCTTGCAAGTTTGGTTGCATCTAAATTACCGTCCTTATCATAACATTTTCCTGTTATGTAATTCATAATTCCTAAAGCACCTTCTTTGGCTTTAATGAAATCTTCTTTTGTCGGCTCAATAGATACATCAAACTGCATTTGATTGTTAGCATCGTTTACGCTAACTTTCAAAGGAATGTCAGTTTCTTTCAGAGCATTTACTTTTGGAACTGTTATGTTGTTGTAGGCTTCGTCTGCGGAGGTCATACTTGCTTTGTACGCTTCGTAGCTTTCATCAACTATTTTTTGTTGCGGGGCTTTATTTATTTCTGGTAATTCAAGTTTGCTGCTGTACTGTGCGAAGTATTCAGCGGCTTTTACAGTGTCGTTTATTTTACGCTGCTGTAATTTTATTTTCTCCCTTTCAAGTTTATGTTCTTCAATAGCAAATTCGTCAAGATTATACAATTCTTCATATTCTTCCTCAACTAATTTATCGCTGAATAATGGATTTTGTAACTTAATGTATAATTTAAGTTTCTGTTCATCACCCATTGTATCAACACCTTCAAGTAGTTCTTGTGCGTCAAGATGTTTTTTAACGAGCTTTGTATTGCCTGCTAAAAGGTTTTCATATACACGTTTACTTTCTTCATTGGCAAACTTAATTTCTTCTGCCGTTTTGGGTTGCGCTTTTAAAGCCTGCAATTCCATCCATTCGGCTTTAACATCATCAACAGTTTCTTTACCGAATATTTCTTTTACGAATAAATTGTAATCTACTTGTGGCGCATTTGTTTCAGTAGTATTATTTAGAACTTTTTCTTGTTGCTGTGTTTCTTCATTTTCATTTGCGTTAATGATAGTTTCTACCGGAGATTCAGGGACAACATCAAAGGCATAATTCATCATGTCTGTTATAGCCTGTTCGGGAGAAACTTCGGTTGATTGTTCTACAACTTCTGTTACAATAGCTTCATCTACCATATAAGAAATATTATTATTGGTTATAAAAATACTTTTATCTAAAATGTTTTTGAAATATTGTATACATTTGTATACATGAGTAAACCAGATAATAATAAGCCGTTTCCTGTAAGATTGGGTGAGATAAAACCAATACTGCAAAAGCAAGCCTCGGATAACGATAGGTCTTTACATTATTGGATAAAAAAAATTCTTACCGATTTTTTAAAAAAAAATGACAAGTGAACTACCCGTACATTTTCAATTTATAGGTAGGCATAATATTTTTTACAACTACTGTTTTTTTAGCAGGCATTCTCATTTCTCCAAACACTGCTACTAATGCCATTTGCAGGCTTACAAACAAATCGCTTTTTGTTCGATCTAAATGATTGTAGTGTAATGCTTCTTTTAGTAATGGTATGAACTTAACTCTATGCACATGCCCGTTATAAACTTCCTGACTATCTCCATCCATGTACCATTTTGATATTTGAAGCATTTGAGCGAGCTGAAACGGGTCGCCACTTCTACTGCCATACTCTAAAAGTTTATTTGGCTTTAATGGGTTCTGCATTATTTTAGGTGTCCACGTAAGGAAGGCATGACAATTATTGTCATAGAAATATCTGTAAAAATCTGTCCTTCTATCAATTTCATAATTTGCTTTGCAGCCGAACCACAAACAAGCCTTTTTTACTTCTTCATCAAAGTGAATATCCATACGTGTAGGACTTACCCAAAATGCAACAGGATAAAGACCTGTTTCAGTAAGTTGCCCATCTACCATTAACAGGCATGATTTTTTAAAAACAGTTATAGCAGGATTTGACCCAGCAACTGCAACTCTGTCTTGCGTTGTATCAACTCCAATTTGATACAAAGATTCATTTAACGGTTCTTTATATCCGTTTCTGTCTAAAAAATGATTTTCTTTTTGAGGGTATTCTAATACAAACCAACCCCCTTTTAAATCATCCATAGGATGAATACTTACTATTTCCGTTTCTTTTTTCGTACCCTTTACAGGTGCTATTGATTCTTTTATCTCTTTCTTTAAGTTTAACCGTAATTGTCTCCAATAACATACAGAAGGATTATCTTCTACCCATTTAATTTGCGCCTGTATATTTTCTTCGTTAAATTCACAAACGCCTGCGGCAAAAGCAAACATATCAAATTCGTTCACAGGAAAATCCCTACGAAATTCCATTTTCTGTTCACCTTCTTTCAATGAACCTTCCCTTTCGATAACAGTCTTTGCTCCTTCTGTTATCCAATCTCCATCATTGCCCATTACAGGCTCTTTCGGGTCGTCAATTACACTTGCACCAAATTTATCAATACAACCCGCATAACCTTCATAAGCTGGCACAAAATACCTTACAACTCTATGTCTTGTGTTTAATCCGTATGGTTCACCTGTATTTGGATTTATTTCGTTTTGATTGGCTTCTTTCCAAAACTTTTCATAATCTTCGCCGCCTTTATTTTTAGGATTAACTGTTGTTGGTAAGTAAGCAAAACCAACTTTTTTTCTACCTACTCTAAGTGTTGGTGAAACTTTACTCCAATATGTATTAATATCCATTTTTTCATACTTGCCGCTTTCATCGCTCAATAAAAAAGACAAACGACCGGAGTCATAGCTGTTTAATGTTGTAGAAAGAAAATCGCAGTATGAATTTAAACCCTCTCTTTTTTGAACTACACCTTTTGCTGCTTTATCGGCTGGCTTTATAAATCTTACAAAGTTTTCAGCCTTGCTATCAAAATCCCTAACAAAGCATGGAAGCATACCTTTAAACCCACGCATAAACATACCCTGAAAGTTCTTTTTGGCGGCATCATCATTCATTGATATTGAACCACCTCTTTTTTCAGGCAATCGCCCACATATCCACCACATCCAAAAGAACCCTATTGAAGTTGCACCCTGCCTTCTACCTTTACCCCTTGTAATTCCTAATACCTCTGTTTCAAAGCAGATATATTCCATGAACAGAAAAAATATCCTGTCTGCTTCACGATATTCAGGCTTTTCTCCATGTTCCAAAACCCAATGATTAACGTACGCCCAATAAGAAGCGGGAATATATGTCAATACGCCATTTATCATTGCGTAAACACCATTACCATAAGTCATTCGTGACTCTTCACGGTCAACCCATTGTAACTGTACCTTATTGTACATCCCTTTTCTTAACTCATATTCTACTGTTGATATTTCAACTAAATCTTCGTCTGTAAAAGGACTTTCAACTCGTCTAAAATACTGTTCATCCTGTGGTAAGTTAGCATATAGTATTTCTTCGCCTTCAATAAGTTCCCCATCCTCTGTAACAGAAGATTCACGTAAACTTCGGTATGTGCAATTAATACCCTGTATTAAAACTGATTCCATAAATTATTTTAAAGCAACAACATCACCTTTTACAGAAGCAACTTTCCCGGATTGGATATTATCAACTCTACCTTTTACTTGGTTTGTTATGTATTGTTTTGCTACGCTATAAGGAGCTTTTTGAAGTAAATTTTGAATTATTACACCGTCTGCGTTTCTTAATGCTACATCAAAATACCCGTTGTCATTCCCAACTAAAGCTAAATGACCCAACCTGCTATCTCCGTTAATAACTACTTGGGAAAGTGCATTATCATAAGGATTGGTGTACACTCTTTTTGTTGAATTGATAAACTCTTGCGGTGTCCACCCTTCATTATATGCGTTTGTGGCTTCACTACCAAATGCTTTGTATTTACCCGGATCAAATGCTATCGCTTTTTTTGATGCAGCATTACCGCTTCCTGTTAACGGGCTTATCACTGGATTTTTACTTAACGCTACTATTGGCTTTGGCATATTATTGCATTTGTGGTTGTGATTGTTGTTCCATTTGTTCTTGTAGCATTTCTTGCTGTTGTGGTTCTTGCATACCCTGTTGCGATTCCTGCTGTTCTTGTGCGTATTGGTGTGCTGCTGCCATCTGCTGTTGTTGCGCCTGCGCTACTATCGCTTCGCCCATTTGCTTGTTTTCTGCTGCTAATGGAATAGTAATATTTGGCACTAACTGCTGCATTATTGGTAACATCATTCTTGCAAGCTGCCCTGTTTCATCTTTCGATGCTATCTGTCCGTACACCCTTATAAATTCTATTTCTTTTTGTTTGGTGTACTCAAAATCTTTTAAGTCTTTTTCGGCAGCAAGTTTATCTTTCTGCAATGCCTGTTGCTGTTCCCCTGCTATTTTTGCTGATTCCTGTTGGCTTTGGATATTAGCTTGCTCTCTTTTTGATTTTTCAATTTCGGATTTCTTTTCATTTTCGTCAACCCTTTGAGCGAGATATAATTCAGCTAATTTAAGGTTGTCAATCTGCCTTAAAGTAAAGCAGTCTTTTGGTGTAAGTAATGGCTTCCCGTTACCGTCCAAAGTTGCCGACCATTTATCAATATTTTTTTCAAGTAGCTCTCTTTCATATTCAGTCATTCTCATTTTTACTGCTACCTGAAACTTTGTATTTATTAAATCATCTTCACTTTCTTTTTTATCGGTAACAATATCCTGCCATGCCATTAAGCATATTTTATGCAGTGTTTCTTCCATTACCTGATTGTGTGCGTTCTGTACAAATCCTGTTACATTTGATGCTGATTCTGTTTGACCTTCTGCAAGTTTAGCTGCTGTTCTTTGTCCTACATTTGAACCATCCAAATAAACAGGTACACCCAATAATACCCTTAGTTCAGCTTCAATTGTTTGAATTAATTGACTTAACTGAATGATATTATTTAATGTGTTATCCTGTGCGCCTGCTGTAATTGGCGGGGCTGTATTTTCGTTTGGATTTAACCCTTTGCTGCTCCAAAGTTCCGCGCCAGTCAGGGTTTTAATTCGTATGATTTCTTCCCATTCTATAACATCCCCTGTACCCGTTACAACATTCCTTGCCCCCTCAACATCTATTCTATAACTTGAAGGTGTAAGCCTGCCTATCAGTAGCTTTCTTTTAAGTTTAGCTAATGCCAGTTCACGTAAAGGCTCAATTGCCCTTTCAAATAAAGAAGGTACATACCTCCCGTTATTATTTGGATAATTTAAAGTGTAAGAAGATTGTTCAAGTAAAACAGAATCTGGTTTTCCCCAATAAATAAGCTGTCCTGAATATGGTGCATAAACACAACGATACCATCTTGGCTTATACTTTTTTATTACAGTGGAGCGTTCTGATGTCGGATTAGGCTTACTTTTTTTAGGTGCAATATTTTCTTTGCCGAATGAATCTACCCGACTGACATAATATTCAGGTTCGTCAATTTGTATTTCAAAATCTATCACATAACCAGAATAGTCATCCCACGGCGTATTTCCATTGTAAATACCATATTGCTGTGTGAATTGAAAATTAAATGGAGTTGCGGTTACTGGGTTTTGGCTTGACGCTTTTACAAAATCGTAAATCTGCTGTTCGGTAAGTCCGTCTGGCCTTTCTTCCGTTTTCCCCCACTTTCTACGAATATCCTTTACCTTTAAATTATACCCTTCACCGTTATAAAGAACTTCGTCTTTACCTGTGTCGGTTTGCATGAAACTATAAAAAGTGTTTCTTGGGATGCAGGCACGTATGGAGTATTTGCCCGGCGATTCACGATCTACTTTAGTTGCTTCAAGATTAAAAACGACATTATTACGTATAAGTTTAGGCTTTAATACCTTTTCATATTGGTTTGCGACAAGGGTTTTTTCAAGAAGATTTTCAAACCGTATTTCTTTTGGCAACCTATCCTCTAACTCAAAATATACTTTAGCAGCTATTTCGTTATCGGGAACATAAGCGTGTTGTGCTTCCATTTGAACACCTGATTGCTGCATGGCATCCTGAATAAATTCAACCTCTTTCATTCTCCATAAAGCATCTAACTGTCTTTGCTCTTTTTCATCTATACTGTCATCATCAACAGCATAAACACATGGGTATTCTGAATTTTTGGATAAGGAACTGACAAGTGTTCCAGAGAATTGCGCACCTGCCATTATAGGTGTCATGTCAATTTGTGCGTAGGATTTATTAGCGTCTGCAACATCTATAAATGGCAACAGTTCTGCCATATTCTGTGTGCCTAAAGACCATCGTTCTACTTCTTCCCAATGTGCAGCCCTGCCTTGAAATATATTATAGCTTGTTGTATTAGCCCATTGTTGGGCATAAACTTCTTTTGCTATCTTAATACCTGTTTCTTTTTTGGTAATATCAGCGGGGTCGTCAAACGTTATCTGTTTGAGTATTTCGGTAAAAGGCTGCTGATTTGTAGCTGCATTTAATTCATCCATTATGGAAATATTTCCATAAAAATAGTGTTTTCTTAAATAATTTTACCAATAATGTCATTTTGCACAATTTTTACAACCCTTTGTTCGTTGCCGTTAAAAACGTAAACTATTTCATAATCTGCAAATGGATGGGCAAAAATTATATCCCCTTTTTTATACCCAAAGCCATTACTAATTACTTTGTATTTATGTTCATTGGGCTTTTTTAAATGTTCTGGCGTTAATTCGTTACCATCAAAAATATAATCTACAAGCACATTACCGCATAGCCCTTTTACTTTACCAGTTTTACTTACGCTTGCAAAAATGGATGAATTGTAGGCAAGCGAATAAAGATTACCGCCTAAGTGGTGTGGTGAATTTTCAACGAATCTGTTATGATGAACAAGTAAAAATATTCCTTTTGGTATGTGAATATTTCCCGTTTCAACCTTGCAAAGTACAGGGTTGCTTTCCCTTCTATTATGTGAATACTCTTTAGCTAAAAGAATTTCACCTGACCTTTTCTTTTGACTATAATCTACTGAAACAATAATCTTATCATTGGCAGCTATCATACCATTTCTTCATTTTTAAATACATCTGTGCCGATAATATCCCCCTGATTTAATATTAGGTAGGTGATATTTTCTTCTTCAATCTCAAAGCCTGCTGTTTTATTGAATACAGCCGTTCTGCCATCCTTTATCTTCTTATCGCTTACAAGTTCACCTGCGCTTACTATAAAGCCTTTATGCAACTTATTTTGTGCTGAATCTGGCAGCATTACCCCACCTTGCATTTTTATAGATTTATAACGGCGAACCCATACGTTATTGTTGCTTGCTTGTATTGTCATATTGTATCAGTTATCATAAAATTAGAATTGAGTATTTGACATACTACACTTGCTGCGTTCTGTAATGCACACCGATTGCTTTTTGTTGGTTCTATGATGCCTGCTGTAACTAAATCTTCAACTTTGTCAGTTTTGGCATTATACCCAATATTACTTATTTCTTTTTTAGCTGACATATCAGATAGTATTTTATTTATATCTACGGATGCATTAATACATATCTGTTGAAATGGGGTTGAAAGCGCATCATTCATCATATTAAATACGGTTCTTTCAACACCTTCTTTTTTATGGGCAGGCAAAATAATACTGCCTATCGCTAACCCTCCGCCAAGTACATACCCTTCTTCAACTGCGCTCCGTGTTGCCCTTACCGCATCATCAACACGATCTTTCTTTTCTTTCATTTCCACTTCCGTAGTTGCCCCAACTGATAATATAGCTACTGCCCCTTTTAGCCTTGCTATACGTTTTTTAAGAAGATTTTTTTGCTCTAAATCTTCCTCAACCTGTTCTAAAACTTGTATGTTTTGTAATAATGCTTGAAATGCTTTTTCGTCTTTATTTCCTTCAATTATTACCGTTTCATCTTTACCAACTACTATTTTTTTAGCTTGCCCCAAATGTCCTAAAGTGACATTTTCAAGTTTAATTCCTTTTAGTTCATTTATAAATATGCCGCCTGTTGCCGCTGCAATATCTTCCATAAACTCCCGTTTCTTATCCCCTAAAAAAGCCATTTCTACTGCACATGCCTGAAAGTTACCTTGTGCGTTATTAAATGTTAATGTAGCTAAAGGTTCACCATCAATAGCATCTGAAAATATCATTAAAGGTCTTTTCACGCCTGTCATTTCATTTGCCTTAACTAATTTTTCAAGTATTGGCAATAACCCGCTACCGTCATCACTTTTCATCTTAGTAATTGGCCTGTCATAAATAAGTATGTAAGGGTTTTCTAAAACACACTCCGCTTTAGCCCTGTTGGTTACAAAATACTGGCTTGCCCATCCACGATGAAATTTTATCCCATCTGAAATTTTAATACTTGTTTCCCTGCCCTTTGCTTCTTCAATATTGATAACCCCGTCTGCCCCAATCTTTGAAAATGCTTCTGCAATCAAATTACCAATAGTTTCATCATTATTACTACACACAGTAGCAACTTGTCTTATCTTTTCAACATCGCCATTTATAGGAGTTGACATTTTTTTAAGTTCTTCAACAACATATTCAACGGCTGCATTAATACCTTTTACTATTTCAATGGCACTTGCACCTTCATCAATTAACTTTAAGCCGCCTTCCAAAAGTGCTTGTGTAAGTAACGCAACTGTGGAAGTTCCATCCCCGGCTAATTCCATTTGTTTATCTATTGCTTGTTGGATCATTAAAACACCAACTTGTATTTCGGGATCGGAAGATTTTATGTTTTGTGAAATTCTGTACCCATCTTTAGAAACAATAATAGGGACATTTTGAATACCATAATCAGCTACAAATGATTGGCTTAACACGACTGTCCGCCCTTTTGGAGAAATTGTACTTTTTACCGGATTGGCTACAAGATTAATCCCTTGTAGTATCTTAGTCATTGCTTCTTTACCTGAACTAATTAATTTCTGCATATCTATTTTTTAAAAAATTCTCTTATGATATATCTAACTGTTTCCATAAAGCCCATTTGGTTATTGTCAGCATAATTTTTTATCTGTTCATACATTTTTTTACTCCACCTTGCCGTTGTCTTTATCATAAAAATGCCACCTATTAGACACCTCTAAGGTAGCAAATAAAACCAAATGCCGAAAAGAGAAATATTTTTATACCCAATCATTCACACATTCAAATTATTTATCATGGCAAATGTAGTTTCAATCAATGTTTACAACTTAACTACTTCTCTATCCTCGTCAAAAATAAGAACATCTCCATAAACAACTTCACCTACTATTCCTTTGAAACTTTCTAATGTTCTTTTCAATGCCATTGGGTTTGCCTGCCCCATCGTAATTAAAGAAATACGTCTTTCTATCATTCTATTGGTTTATAAGTTTGTTTTTAATTGGTGATTGTCAATGAGTTAAGCCAGTTTTCGGCTTCTGAAAAATCTTCTGGCGTATCGGTAATATCAAATTGATTTCTATTACCGTCTTTCATTAATATACAAAGATTGCATTGCGCCTTATCGGATATTACGGCACTCATACCGCCTATTAACCAAATTTGATTAACTGTATCGTTATCGCAACATAAGCTTTTATGCACTTCATTTTTTTCTCCCGTCTTTGCATCTATAAAAATAAGCGGTGGATTATGGTGCTTCCAGTATATTTTATTTGTTGGCATAAACTAATGTTTCAAGTTGTGAATAAAATTTAGTTGCCCGTTCTTCATCTGTTAATAGTGGCGCAAGTTCGTAAAATCGTTCTTTAATATCTTCCCAATCAGCAAAGTTTTTCCAATTATCAATTCCTTTTTCATCCATGTTTGTATGACACCCCCCCCAGAAGGAACGTTCAACCCAATTTCTCTTATGCGTAGCTATACTTTTGAATATTCTTTTTGGGAAAATATGAGCGATACAATTTCGATAAAACGTATCATCGTCTTTTTGAGATTTATTCCCGCAACCGCACTGGCAGGTATTTACCATTAACTTACGCATATCTGAAAAGAACTTGTCCATTTCATTTTCGCTCCCAGCTTCTTTCTGTTCATTTATCTTAGCCTTTCTTTTCTCACTAACCTTTGGAATGACATACTTCTTCTTTTCAGGTAGTGGTCTGCCGGATTCTATAAAAGCTAAACGGTTACGCATGTATTCAGTTAATGCCATATATGTTTTTAATTTTAGTATTGTATAATGGCAATTATAAGAAGAATAAAAGATATTATCAAAAGACAGAAATTCAATACATAAATACCTTTTGGGTATGGGTACTCTTTGGTATAATTCCTTATTGCAAAATAATCAAGTAATGCTGTAACCACAATCAAAAAGGCCATTGTTGAATAAAATATTATCATTATTTTCCTTTTACAGTAAAGCAATCATTAGCCAGTCCTTTTGTTATTTTATTTTCAATGACTAAATCTAATTTTAGTTCGTCTATTTTTTGTTGAGCAAATTTAGCTGCACCTATTGAGTTACCCCATGAAGTTTTATAGCAATCGTAACCATCATGTACGCTTACTCTTATTGTAGGTAGGTTTAGTCTTAGTTTAGCTAAATGCTGATTTGTTTTTGTAGGCGGTAATTCAGTGTAAGGATTTTCGTACATGGCTTTTAATATTTAGTTAGTTCCATATCTGCTTTTTTTAATGCCGGTGAAGTAAGGTGTAGTTCAGCCCTTCCTATTAGAAAGGTCTTTTAAGATAACAAGCCACAACGGTTGTTTTGTAAATATACCCTGCCCGTCCTCTGTTGTAAATAATGGTTGCTTCTTTTTAACTAAATAAGTTAATGGTAATAACCCTTTCAAACTTTCAAATCCTTTAGAACGACATACATTTTTTCATTATAAGGAATGAATTTTTCTATAACACGATTAGTATAATAATCCTCTTTTCTATCTGCTATTTGCTCATCTATACTAAACACTTCATTATCGGATAGTCTTTTTACTGAATAAATTTCATAGTTATTGTCATTGTAAATATTCGATGCTGGCAACCACCATTGGGTATCTGGTAATTCAAATCTGTTATCATTTACTTTTACCCATACGTTTCCGTTGAGTTTATATCTTAACGAAACTATCTCCCAATCCTTATCCTTAAATACTGATTTTTGTTTGGATGCTTTAAGTTCTTTAAATTGTTCAACAAGGTATAATGGATTAGATGAAAATACATCTGATTTTTGCTTGAACCATTCGCCGTATTCTTTTACAATTTCATCTGTCCATTTAAAGTTATCTGTACTCATAAATTCATTAAAAAGTTTATCGGAAAATTTAATTTTAAAATCATCTGAAAATATCCATTCTTTACTCATAAATAATTAAACGTATTAGTGAAGTATATTACTGTGTAAGAAAAAAAAATAGCGGTAGTCTTTTATCAGTTGACATGTTTTTAGTGCAATAAAAAACCCATCAACAACTACCGCTTTAAAAAGATTGTATTTGAGTATGGCAGGATTGTTTCATTACCTGCATTTGCCGTATTCGAGACGCATTAGCAAACCGCCTACTATTTCAAGGGAGCTACCCTAAAAATATATCTCGCTATGAGCGTATGTCTATATTCCATCACATACCCAAAATACAAAATATCATTTATTATAACAAAGAACTAAAATTTGAGTTGAGTAGGGATTCGAACCCTTCCTGCTTCGGCATTACCCTCCACCGTTCGCCAATAAACTAACTCAACTCCCCACCATTGCAATAGTGGATTATACAAGGTTAATTAGGCCTTGTTTTTATCTTTAATATTTTTACGCATCTCCATCCATAACGTATATGTTTAATTGTTTATTGTGTTGAAAGAAAAAACAGCGATAATCAAATATTCTAACTCTCTCGCCTGTATGCGTCAAGTCTTACAGTTTAAGAATAGATACAGGTACTATTCCTATAAATAATTACCGCTATTTTTATCGGACTTCTTTTTCTATAATGGATGCAAGTAATATAATTTATTTGATACTAAAAAGTTTTTTTTAATAAATCTTTTTATTTAGTTTTGGTTTTAAATTTTTATACATGGCTGCTACAAAAAGCGATATTGATTTTAAAGAAGTTAGCGAAAAGATTAAAAATAAACTATCTGAAACAGGAAGTTCCCAACGCTGGCTTTGTAATAAATTAGGTGATTTAAGAATTGATATGACAGATACAAAGCTATCAAACCGCCTTAATTTAGTTATAGACTTTACCCAAGAAGAAATAGAAGGTATTTCAAAAGTTTTAAGCATTGAACTTATTTAGGTTTAGTGCTTTTTTATTTTACAACTTCTAACACTTTAATTAATGGCAGGTCATATAAAACTTGATAGGAGAATCCTTAAATGGGAATGGTATTCAGACGCTAATACTTGCCGTTTGTTTATTCATTTACTATTAACAGCTAACCATAAAGAAGGTCGTTGGCAAGGTTATACAATAGGTAGGGGGCAATTAATTACTGGATTGCTGAAACTCAATGAGGACACGGGTTTAAC
>Ga0209174_10001047_pt1 | contig 20019 bp, 19 predicted proteins | sample JI91814BDNA_FD_187505 | JGI IMG/M metagenome (GOLD analysis project Ga0209174, IMG submission 187505) | Wastewater effluent complex algal communities from Wisconsin, to seasonally profile nutrient transformation and Carbon sequestration -... | ecosystem: Engineered > WWTP > Effluent > Algae...
GTTCATGAAAGGCAAAGGTAAGTTTGGATCACAATGATAACCGCTAGGGTATTTTGAATGAGGAATTACATAGCCAATCATACCATAAGACATAGTCTCAGAAAAGCCTTTAGGTAAACTTTTGAGCAAAGTTTTTCTCAACTGAATCATCGCATTTTTCCGTTCTTCTGGAAGTTCATCCAAGTAAGCGTCTACCGTTGTTGCTTTTGACTGCATGGAATTTATTTTTTTAATTTAAACGAGTCCCATCCTTCTCATACGATCATTGACAAATACGTTGTTTATCTTTTTCAACGTATGACTAATGGACGCATTAGTTTGATCCGTATCACATAAAACCGTTTAGTGATAAAAATTGTCGAACAATAATTCGAATTATAAAAATTATTGATAACGACATGCCGGAAAAAATTAGTCCCTGAGAAAAACGAATTGATGAAACGTCCGACAAATACGTTTCATGTTTTTCACCGCTCTTATCTCAAAATATTAAGCATCTATTTTAGCGTACTTGGCGTTCTTTTCAATAAAATCTCTACGTGGTGGGACCTCATCGCCCATCAACATACTGAACACACGGTCGGCTTCAGCAGCGCTATCGATACTAACCTGACGAAGTGTACGGGTAGATGGATCCAAGGTGGTTTCCCATAACTGAATCGCATTCATTTCACCTAAACCTTTGTAACGCTGTACGTGAACACTGTCAGTTTTTTCCCCGCCGAACTCTTTGATTTTTATATCACGTTCGGCTTCATTCCAGCAATAAGCCTGATCTTTTCCTTTTTTAACTAAATACAAGGGAGGCGAAGCAATGTACACGTGGCCTTTTTCAACCAATTCGCGCATATGACGGAAAAAGAAGGTAAGGATTAAGGTCGTGATGTGTGAACCATCAACATCGGCATCACACATGATGACAATTTTATGGTATCTCAATTTATCCAGATTCAGAGCACGCTCGTCTTCTTTTGTTCCCCGGAATACGCCAAGCGCCGTAAAAATATTTTTAATCTCTTCGTTTTCGTAAATTTTATACTCCAGAGCTTTCTCCACATTCAGGATTTTTCCCCTTAACGGTAAAATAGCCTGAAAATCACGGTTACGACCTTGTTTGGCCGTTCCACCGGCAGAATCCCCTTCCACTAAAAATAATTCGCAGGCTAAAGGATCACCACTAGCACAATCGGCCAACTTACCAGGTAAGCCAGAGCCATTCATCACACTTTTACGTTGCACCATTTCCCTGGCCTTGCGGGCCGCATGACGGGCGGTTGCCGCTAAAATAACCTTATCTACAATCGTACGTGCCTGCTTGGGATGTTCTTCCAGATAGTTTGAAAGGGCCTCGCTGATTGCCTGATCTACTGCGCCAATTGCTTCATTGTTACCAAGCTTACCTTTTGTCTGTCCTTCAAATTGCGGCTCCTGAACTTTAACCGAGATAACAGCGGTCAATCCTTCACGAAAATCGTCTCCACTGATCTCAAATTTCACCTTTTGCAGTAACCCATTTTTTTCCGCATAAGATTTTAAGGTCCGGGTTAACCCTCTCCTGAAACCTGCCAGGTGTGTGCCACCTTCATGCGTGTTAATGTTGTTCACATAGCTTTGGATGTTCTCACTGTATGAGTTATTGTACATCATTGCTACTTCCACCGGAATAGCCCCTTTATCATTTTCCATGTAAATAGGCTCATCAATTATTTTTTCTTTCGCATCATCGAGGTACAAAACGAATTCGCGTAAACCTCCCTGACTATAAAATGTCTCGGAAAGCGGTGAACCGTTCTCATCCTTTTCACGCTCATCTATCAATGTAATGCTAATCCCTTTGTTTAAAAAAGATAACTCGCGCATGCGGTTAGCAAGTGTGGTATAATTGTACTCAAGTACTGTAAAAATGCTTGTATCAGGTGTAAAAGTAACAGTAGTTCCACGGTCATCAGTGTCGCCAACTTCTTTAGCGGGATACAGTGGTTTACCAATATTAAATTCCTGAACAGTTATTTTTCCGTCACGATGAACCTCTGCTTTTAAATGGGTAGATAGCGCGTTTACACAACTTACACCCACCCCGTGTAATCCACCCGAAACTTTGTAAGTATCTTTATCAAATTTTCCGCCAGCGTGCAGCACGGTCATTACAACTTCCAATGCGCTAACGCCTAATTTTGGATGGATGGACGTTGGAATTCCGCGCCCATCATCTTTAACACGGATTGAGTTTCCTTCTAAAATAGAGACGGTTATGTTTTTACAGTGACCGGCTAATGCTTCATCAATGGAATTATCTACAACTTCATATACTAAGTGGTGTAATCCTTTAAACCCAGTATCGCCTATGTACATGGAAGGACGTTTTCTTACTGCTTCTAACCCTTCTAAAACCTGAATATTATCGGCTCCGTAATTCTCTTTTGCTGCTTTAACTTCTGACATAAATTGGTCTATCTGATTTTTTATATTATCCTTTAAATATACTGAAAAATTGGGGATTTTGGCATATAAAAAATGGCAAATGTTACTAACAAAATGTTAAAAGTAGCGTGTGAAAAATTAAGCTATTTTTACAATCATTTTTATACATGGTTTGGCACTTGATCAAATATTGGATTAGTTTTCTGCTGCCCACTTTTTATAAGCGCATACAGGGTAAAAATATTCATCTTTTAAAGGTCAGGGGGCCGGCAATTATTGCCATGAACCATCCCAATGCCTTTACCGACCCCATTTTATTCACCTACGTAGCTTATCCGGTTAGAACTTATTATCTGGCTAGGGGCGACGCCTTTAAGCCTGGCCTAATTTCTTGGATACTCGAAAAGATTGGCATTGTACCCATATTTAGAATTCAGGACGGCGGGAAAGAAGGATTAAAGAAAAATGATGAAGCTTACAGGAGAGTAAATCATTTGTTGGGCAAACATTCAAAAATAATTGTATTTGCCGAAGGACTGTGTGTACAAGAAAGAAGGTTAAGACCCCTCAAAAAAGGAGTGGCCAGAATGGTTTTTGGGGCTTATACAGCCCTTAATGATGATCGACTGATGGTTTACCCCGTAGGAGTGAATTATAGCCAGCCTGATAAATTTAGAAGCGATCTTTTTTACAATGTCGGTGAACCCATTCCGGTGAAAGATTTTATTCCACTTTACCAGGAAAATCCGGCAAAAGCCAACAACGCATTTCTACAGGTTCTTGAATCCAAAATGAAAGGACTTGTCACCCACATTAACGATCGAAATTATGACGAGACGGTATACATGGCTGAAACCCTCTATAAAAGGGAGCTTCTGAACACACGGGGATTAAATCCTAAAGATTTGTCGGATGATTTTGTAGCCCTCACCGAAATTACAGAGAAAGTAAATCGTGGAGTAATTGAAAGAACCGCTTTGGTGGATGAGTTTACAGTAAAGGCAACCGCGTATTTTAACGAACTCAAACGTCTCAAAATCCGGGATTGGCTAATTGATCCAAACCAAAACAGGCAGGTAAATTATTTGGCGCTAGTGGGTCGAGGTATTATTCTGCTGGCCTGTTTTCCCCTCCATGCTTTAGGTCTTTTAGGGAATTATATCCCTCTGAGAGTTACCGATAAACTGGCGCGAAAAATTGCCAGAAATAGAGAATTCTATTCATCGATGGCCATCGGCTTTGCCATGTTTATCTTTTTAATTAATTACCTTCTCTGGTTTTTTCTTTCGCGATTTTTTTTTACCAACAGCCTATGGCCATTGATAATTTGCCTTATTTTAGCTATCTCCGGATGGGCAAGTCTTTATTATCACCCCTTTTTGAAAAAGACCCTGGGTATGGCCCGGGTATTAAGAAATAAAACCACGGCAAAGGATTTGTTGCAAACGCGGAATTATTTGATTGATTTAATTAACAAATTTTAATGCTCACCGGAGCATCACCTGGCACATAATTTGAGTTATATAGTGGTATGAAAACGATTAAACGAATTCCCGTTAAAGTTTGTGTGGCAGTGGCCATCATTGCCGTCTGTTCAGCCAGTTCGAAAACCGACAGACAGCAACAAATTACTCAATCAATGGGTATAGAACTGCCCGAAGACCAACTCCCTTATAATCCGAATACCGCTTTTAAGGCGGGTGAGGTGTTATCTTATAGAATGCATTATGGAATGATTAATGCCGGAGTGGCGGTTTTGGAAGTAAAACCCGATTTGATTGAAGTGAATGGCCGGAAAGTGTATCACATTGTTGGTACCGGTTACACCGTTGGAAGCGCTGATTGGTTTTTTAAAGTACGGGACCGGTATGAAACGTATATGGATAAAGACGCAATGTTACCCTGGCTTTTTGTGCGTCGGGTAGATGAAGGCGGTTATAAATTTAGCCAGGATTATTTGTTTAACCACTACACAAAAAAAGTAGATATCGGCAACAACGAAAAATTTGATGTGCCTGCCGGCGTACAGGACATGGTGAGCGCCTTTTACTCCGCCCGAAATCTTGACCTGAGTAACGCCAAGCCAGGAGATATTTACAGTGTAACCTGCTTTGTGGACAAGGAAATCTGGCCACTTAAAATTAAGTTTGTTGGCCGAGAAACAATAGACACCGATATTGGAAAGTACCGTTGTTTAAGGTTCAGACCCATTGTGCAAAAAGGCCGTGTTTTTAAAAATGAAGAGGATTTGAATGTCTGGATCAGTGACGACAAAAACCACCTGCCGATGCGTGTAAAAGCCAATATTCTTATTGGGAGTATTAAAATGGACATTACCAGCGCTAAAAATCTGGCAAATGCAACGGGCAAGGTTGATTAATCTTCCCGTTGGATTAAGGCTCAAGATCACAAACTCAGGCTGTTGTGTCTTTCATTTTCAACAGGGCTGTTTACTCCCCTATTAGGAAAAACTTTTATAACAGGCGCTTCAAAATCTCTCCAAAACGATAAATATCTTCGAATGAATTATAAAGTGGTACAGCGGCACATCGAATAACGTTAGGCTCCCTCCAGTCAGGAACTACACCATTTTCAATTAGTTTATTATATAAATTTTTGCCGTAACCATTCGCTACAATTGAGATCTGACAGCCACGGTTTTCTCTCGGAGTAATAATCTGCAGGCAATCGTTTTTCTGCTTGTTGATGTCGCTCACAATAAATTCAAGATACGCTGTAAGCTGTTTACTTTTTTGCACTAATGCGGCCATCCCAACTTCATCAAATATATCAATACTCGCCCTGCAGGCGGCCATACTAAATACGGGCGCGTTACTCATCTGCCAGCGCTCAGCAGTTTGCATGGGTACAAATGTACTGTCCATCAGGAACCGCGTCTTTTTATCATGCCCCCACCAGCCAGCAAACATTGGCAACTCGGTATTTTTCAGGTGATTTTCATGTACAAAGACACCTGCCACACCGCCGGGACCACTGTTTAAATATTTATAACTGCACCAGGCAGCAAAATCCACGTTCCAATCGTGTAAATGTAATTCCAGATTGCCCGCGGCGTGAGCCAAATCAAAACCAACCACTGCGCCGGCTTTATGACCTGCGGCCGTTATATCCTTTATATTAAATACTTGCCCTGTAAAATAATTAACGCCGCCAATCATGATAAGGGCAATCGATTCTTTGTTTTTTTCAATAGCGGCAAAAATATCCTCTTCACGGATATGATATTCCCCTTCACGGGGCGCCACCTCTATCAGGCTATCTTCCACTTCATAACCATGAAATTTAATCTGGGATTGCAACGCATACTGATCGCTTGGAAACGCTTTTGCCTCACACAAGATTTTGTAACGTTGTTTCGTAGGACGATAAAAAGACACCATCAGCAAATGCAGGTTCACCGTGAGTTGGTTCATCATAACCGTTTCCCGAGGTAAGGCACCAACAATTTTTGCCATTTTATCGGTTAACAACTCATGGTAAGAGAGCCAGGGATTTTTGGCAAGAAAATGCCCTTCGACCCCAAACGCAGCCCAGTCGTCGAGTTCTTGTTGTATGTATTGCCTGGTAGTCTTCGGTTGAAGCCCAAGAGAATTTCCCGTGAAATAAACGGCATCGCGCCCATCGTGCTGTGGAAAAAAGAATTTGTCACGGTAAGACTTTAAACGGTCTTCATTATCCAGGGTTTTCGCGAAGGATAAATCGTTTTGAAAAATCTTTATCTGTTCATTTGGCTCTGTCATGTCATCTAATTTGGGCTGCTAAAATAAATATTTGCTTAACCACGGCAAAACCGGATATTTTTAGCCCCTTTCCTCCTTCAATTTTTCCCACTTACTTTTAAAGGTAAACGCCAGCACGGTGGCCCTTTGTTTTGCAAGGTCAGCCTTTTCCCCCAGAAACAACAAATCTACCGTGTTAGTGAAGATGTTCAACCAGGTGTCGAATTGAGGTGATTTTATTGGCAGATGCAGATGCTTTTCAAACACGTTTGTTTTGTACCCGGGCTCATCCAACAATACAAAAGACCAAAAATGGACAATTTGCGGTAAATGGTGCTGAAAATCTATTCCTGAAAAAACCTCTTTCATATCTTCAAGCAACAGGAGTTGCCCGTAGAACGCGTTCATGAGTTGTTCAATGTCTGCCTTATTTTCAATATCCTTCATCAGGACACAAAATTAGGTATTTTACAAGAAGTTTACTGAGGGGATTCTTCCAACGCGGTTTGATTTACCGGTGGTGGGGGTAATTGTTCCGCTTCCTCTTGCGTAGGCTCGGTAACAATCATCTCACGTTTAACGCGACGTTTCTTTTTGACAGTTATTTCGGCCGAAGCAGATGTGTTAAGACTGGCGGCAGTGTTACTGTCTGAAACCTGAACATCCCGTTGCCGGAGGGTTTCGTTTTCAGTTTTTTGAGCCACTGTCTCTTCGTTTGCAGCAGTTTTAAGGGATTGTTTCCCGGCTTCAGAATTTATGACAACATTCTCTATCGGCTCTGTATTAGCGGGCATTTCTCCGGACGGGTTATTTTGATCAGCGCTAACCGAAGTGGCCCGAACAGCCAGAGTAGCCGGCGGTTTCACTTCCGATTCGATGACCACTGCGTCGGATTGCTTTGCAACAACCGGTTCAATCTTTTCTTTTGCGGGGTTCTTAATGTTTATAAAATTGAACAATAGCAGGGAGAAGAGAATAATTACGGTGGCAAATACCACAGGTAAAACCACATTCCTATTTAATGAAACATGAAAACGCTTTATCATTGCGTCGCCGACAGTACTTTTTTGTGTGGCTGAGAAATTTTCAAATTTTTGCCAAGCTTCTTCGGTAAAAGAAAGCTCATTTTCTTTCAACTGAAGCCTGAGATTTCTCTCATCAATTTCGTATTTAAAATGACTGCTCATATTTTACACTATTTAAACATTTTTCAACGTTTTTCTGGAGATTAAACCTTGCTTTTTCAAGATTACTTTTTGCAGTGGCTTCGCTTGATTCGAGCAATACAGCCGCGTCCTCCAGTGAGTATCCGTCAATAACATGCAGATTGAAGATCAACCGTTGGGAAGGAACTAACTGCTGCAAAGCTCTAATTAGCACAGCACTGTCAATTTTCTTAAAATCAATGAGCTCGTTGTTGGCAAAAAGGTCATAAGATCTCGCTGGCGTTTCTGACGCGTAAACCGTGCTTGCTACATAATACTCGCTGCGAATGGCACGAATAAAATAGACACACTCGGCGATAAATTCTTTTTCGAGATAAATGTCCAGATTGGTAAGTTGTTCGGGACGGTGATGTTGCAATTTATTTAAGCAGTTATTGAGCGCGGTATTAAACGCTTCATCAGCCTGTAATTGGTTTTTACAGTACCTTAACGCGATTGCTGCCAGTTTACCATAATACGACTCAAACACCTGCCTTTTGGCATGTTTGTCGTTTTTTTGAATTAACGATACCAATTCAGGAGTTGGTTCAAGGGTCATTGTTCTGCTTTAACGTTAATTTTTAATAAAAGTTTCAAACTTTTGCACAATTTATACACAATTTTATCGATTTGCAAAAAAAAACCGAAAATAGTCGATAAAAGATCGGTGGTGTTCGGTTAATCGATCCATAAAGTCGATGACTTTTGCCTCCGCCGGTTGCAGTTTTACAGATTATTGTGCCGGTTTTCCCGCCGATTTATGCAGTTATTAATTTTATGGATTTAGGGATTTTTGGGTCGGTGGGTGTTGCTGCTTTTTTATTTTAAACGGGTAATATTGCGAAGCCGGAAAATCGCCCGACACAAAAACCATTAACTTATCAGATTGTATTCGTTAACTAATTAAAAAAATCAGCGCGTAGTTTATGAAATAAAAAGGGCCGAAAAAGGTACCGTGAGGATGGAGGTTTATTCTTTTTGCCGGTTTTTCCGCAAACCCGGTTTACTAAAACCTTACAAATCTTCGGGGTCGGGCATATTCACTGGTCTTTGGAATCATCTGCTCTTCTCTACTTAAAAACATTTTCGAATCCGACAACATTTTTCTTTCTTTTTTATTGAATTTTATTACAGCACTGTAAATCAATTTACTTGCAAACTTAAGCGCTTTTTGTTTGTTTAAAACTTAGTCCGCATGTTAATTCATTTGTTTAACTAACCGGGCGATTTTTACATTTATTTGTAAAGCGATTAAGACCAAAATTAATAACCTCCATAAAAGTATTTAAACTATGACAGAACCAATACTCCTAGAGAACAAGGACAGATTTGTACTTTTCCCAATTAAGTATAAAGACATTTGGGAATTTTATAAAAAAGCTGAAGCCAGTTTCTGGACGGCGGAGGAAATTGACCTTGCTTCTGATATAGCAGATTGGAACAACAAGTTAAATGATAATGAAAAACACTTTATTAAACATGTACTGGCCTTTTTCGCTGCCAGCGATGGTATTGTTAACGAAAACCTCGCCATTAACTTTTTAAATGAGGTGCAATACCCGGAAGCCCGGTGCTTTTATGGTTTCCAAATTATGATGGAGAATATCCATTCCGAAACTTACTCCCTATTAATAGACACCTATATTAAAGACCCGGTTGAAAAGGACCATTTACTACACGCGGTAGATACAGTTCCCTGCGTGGGCGAAAAAGCTGACTGGGCCCTTCGCTGGATCAATAATGGTTCCTTTGCTGAAAGGCTGATCGCTTTCGCAGCAGTGGAAGGAATTTTCTTCTCCGGCTCCTTCTGCTCGATTTTCTGGCTCAAAAAGCGTGGTTTAATGCCTGGTTTAACATTCAGTAACGAATTAATTAGCCGCGACGAAGGCCTGCACTGCGACTTCGCTTGTCTGCTATATGCTTCCCACGTAAAAAATCAATTACCAAAAGAGCAGGTAACTAAAATCATTACTGATGCTGTTACCATTGAGAAAAAATTCGTGGTAGACGCCATTCCTGTTAAATTAATCGGGATGAACGCTGATTTGATGTGCCAATACATAGAATTTTGCGCGGACAGACTTTTACAGGCCCTTGGCTGTAGCAAATTCTACAATGCAACGAACCCATTCGACTTTATGGAAATGATCTCGTTGCAAGGCAAAACCAACTTTTTTGAAAAACGCGTAGCGGAGTATCAAAAAGCGGGCGTAATGAATAATAAGGAAGAAAACAACATTTTTAACCTCGACGAAGACTTCTAGATTTTTAACATTAGTCGGTTAGATAGCCCCCTCTATTTTTGTAACTTTATATAGGCAAGACACAGTCTGTCAGGGGATTTTTAGCCTCCAATGTTAAGGATCAGGGACTTAAATTTAATTAACCGGTTAAGGTTAGAAACATTAAAAAGATTAAAAAAGAACTCGGAAAAATTGAAAGTACCTTGTATTAACGAAAAAACTCAAAAACTAACTAAAACCCTCGGCGTATGTTTGTATTAAAAAGAGATGGCACCAGAGAGTCGGTAAAATTCGATAAGATTACCGCTCGTATTCAAAAACTCAGCTATGGCCTTGAGCCAGCGCATGTGGACCCGATATTAGTTGCCAAAAAGGTAATTGATGGGGTTTACGATGGTGTAACCACCAGCGAGTTGGATAATTTAGCTGCGGAAACCGCCGCGTCGTTAACTGTTCGCCACCCAGATTACGCGCAACTGGCATCGCGTATTGCAGTAAGTAATTTACATAAGAACACGATCAAATCTTTTTCCAAAACGATCGAAGCATTATACAATTATATAGATCCTAAAAACGGATTAAACGCATCGTTGATTGCCGACGACGTATATAAAATAGTTATGGAAAACGCCCATACGCTGGATTCCTCTATTATTTATGACCGGGATTTTGGGTACGACTATTTTGGGTTTAAAACATTAGAGCGCTCTTACCTGCTAAAGATGAACAACCGTGTTGCTGAGCGCCCGCAACACATGATCATGCGCGTAGCCGTAGGAATTCACAAAAATGATATTGAAGCGGCATTAAAAACATACAACCTGATGAGCGAACGTTGGTTTACACATGCCACGCCAACCTTGTTCAACGCTGGTACGCCTAAACCACAAATGAGCTCCTGCTTTTTATTGCAGGTGAAAGACGATAGCATTGATGGTATTTACGATACATTAAAACAATGCGCGAAAATTTCGCAAAGCGCTGGTGGTATTGGTATCAACATCCATAACATTCGCGCCACTGGATCATATATTAAAGGCACAAACGGTACCAGCAATGGAATTATTCCGATGCTGAAAGTGTATAACGAAACCGCACGTTACGTAGATCAAGGTGGAGGAAAACGTAAAGGATCCATTGCCGTATACCTGGAACCATGGCATGCCGATATTTACGAATTTTTGGATATCCGTAAAAACCATGGTAAAGAAGAAATGCGCGCGCGCGATTTGTTCACCGCGCTTTGGATTCCGGATTTGTTTATGAAACGTGTGGAAGCCGAAGGTGACTGGAGTCTCATGTGTCCTAACGAATGTCCGGGATTAAGTGATTGCCACAGCGAGGCGTTCGAAAAACTATATACCCAATACGAAAGCGAAGGCAAATTCCGTAAACAAATTAAAGCGCGCGAATTGTGGGCCGCTATTATTGAAGCGCAAATTGAGACCGGCAACCCTTACATGTTATTTAAAGACGCTGCTAACTCAAAATCCAATCAACAAAATTTAGGTACTATTAAGTCTTCCAACTTATGTACCGAAATTATTGAATACACAAGCGCTGACGAAGTAGCTGTTTGTAACCTGGCTTCTATTGCGCTGCCAAGATTTGTGGATGAAAAAACCGGCACCTTTGATCACAATAAATTGTTTGAAATCACTTACGTGGCTACTCAAAATTTAAATAAGATCATTGACCGTAACTACTACCCTATCCCGGAAGCGCGTAACTCTAACATGCGCCACCGCCCTATCGGCTTAGGTGTGCAAGGTTTAGCCGATGCCTTTATTTTAATGCGTTACCCTTTTGAAAGCGAAGAAGCGAAACGCTTAAACTCAGAAATTTTTGAAACCATTTACTTTGCCGCGTTAACCGCTAGTAAAGATCTTGCGAAAGTGGATGGCGCGTATGAATCGTATCCTGGCTCACCAATTTCTAAAGGCATTTTCCAACAAGATATGTGGAATGTAACACCTAGTAATCGTTGGGAGTGGGATGTACTGAAAGAAGAAATCATGAAATACGGTGTGCGTAACAGTTTATTGTTAGCGCCAATGCCAACCGCCAGTACTTCACAAATTTTGGGTAATAACGAATGTTTTGAACCTTACACTTCCAATATATACACCCGCCGTGTATTAAGCGGAGAGTTTGTGGTAGTAAACAAACACCTGTTACGTGACCTGGTGAAACTTGGTATTTGGAACGAAAATCTGAAAAATAAGATCATTGCTTCTAATGGCTCTGTACAAAACATTCCTGAAATTCCTGAAAACATTAAAGAACTTTATAAAACCGTTTGGGAAATTAAACAGCGTACCATTATTGACATGGCTGCCGACCGTGGTGCGTACATCGACCAGTCACAATCTCTGAACCTGTTTATTCAGGATGCGAACTTTGCCAAAATGAGTTCAGCGCACTTTTACGCCTGGAAAAAAGGATTAAAAACAGGCATGTATTACTTACGCACAAAAGCTGCCGCTGATGCTATTAAGTTTACCGTTGACCAGGATGCGTTAACACAACAGCCTACGTTTGTTTTGGGCAACGAAGACCAACTGGTAGTAGATCGCGGACAAGGCCATGTATTGAGCTTTGACGAACAGCAAGCGCAACTGAGCTGTAGCATCGACAATCCTGAGGATTGCGAAGCTTGCGGATCATAAGAAACAAATACACTAATAGAAGCCTCTCAAGAAATTGAGGGGCTTTTTTGTTATGGGCAAAATGGGTGTTTCTAATTACCTGGTTGGGTTCATTGTTAGTTCATTACTGCCCTCCTCTTCATAACAAACCTGAGCACCATTTCTTCAATTTAATATTATTGGCGCAGTAAAACACCTTCCTAGCTGGTAGAAAGAGTTGATGCAGACGTAGGAAAAAAACGAATATTCTGGCCCCTTACCAGATAGCGAACATTTAAAATAGCAAACAAGTGAAAAACTTCGATAAAAATAATAGTTGATTTTTACAAGCCGGGCCCTGTTTCGTACAAGTATGTCGCGCCCTTTTGAGCTATCTTTATCTTAGAATTTTAAAATTTCAAATCGATGAGAACTGTTTTTACCTGCCTTGTATGTTTGTGTCTGCTGCTAAACGCTAACGGCCAGATCACCTTATTAAACGAAAACTTTAACGCCGGACTACCTACTACGTGGACGCAAAGCCCAGCAACCACCTGGAGCCTGAATGCCAGCGTAAACACGCCGGGGAATTGTATCGTGAACGGGAATATCACTTCCAATTCAACGACCGCTTTTATAAGCACCCCAACACTGAACGTCTCGTCGACGACCAACTTCACCATTACCTTTAAAGCCGCAGTTACCAAAAATAATTTTTTAGCCCCTGAAATTGTTCTTTCCCACAGCAACGCCTCCGGAACACAAAGTCTGGCGCTTTGGAGCAGCGGGTTTAACCCAAACGCTACCTACACGCTTAATGAAGGTTTCGAGACGCAGTCAGACCTGGGGCCGGAAGATGTATTCTGGCAAACCTGCACCCACACGGTTTCGTCGGTAAATGGCAGTGTTGGTAATTTCATTTTCACCTCCATGAATGTTAATGGTGGCTGGACTTTGCTGGACGATGTTGTGATATCCGGTATTCCAACCAATACTGTTGCAACCGGCCTAAATGAAAAGGTACTTCCGGCTGACGTTTCCGTTTTTCCCAATCCCACTTTAAACGGAAAAGTACGATTGCATGGTATGGATATCCAAACGATTCACCTATGTGACAATCTGGGCAAAATGCTAACGGTAAACCCCACTTATTTTGCCGAAAACGCCTTTGAATTGGATCTGAGTCATTACCAGAAGGGGATTTACTACCTTGGGGTTACCACCGGAAACTCGGCCATGATCTGGAAAAAGATTGTGTTTAATTAATTACCTCGCTCGCAAAGAATAAGCGTTTTGATCTTTTAAAACAGAACTTTGTCTAATTTAACAAAGACTGGCTCCCCGCCACCCTGTGAATGTGTAAATTACAGCATGGATTGGTGGTATAAAAATGAGCAGGAAAAGGTAAACCCTGACAATAAGATAAAGATGCGCGACGCTGTTGTCACTGTCCTAAGGGATGGCAGTAGTTTGGCAAGGATCCAACTGTTTTATGGTACGAATCATTTTTTTATTAAAACCACAAATAAAATTGTGCTAAGTCATTTTCTCTTCAAACTTGGGTTCGAAGAGATAGATGAAGACGAGAAACCAGAGGGTCTTGAGTTATTGTTTGAAGCAGGTGTTTAGCTATTAAGCGTCTTGGAAAATCGTGAAGATACTTTGCTGCTCCGGTGGCGCATTACATCCATACATTTCCTGAATAATTTAAGATTCCGCACGAAGGTTTTTAATTAAGGGCTTTTCAAAGAAACGATTCATCAGCCAGGAAAACATTAATAGAATTGCTAAGTACAAAAAGAAGAATTCATTTGTTTTGATAAACTCCGGGTTAGCCAACCAGGTGCAAACCAGCCATACGGGATATTGAAAAATAAAAAGCCCATAACTCACATCGCCTAGTTTGCTCACATAGCGATTAGATAAGAATTTATTTAATGTACTTCTGTCGTAATACAAACACACAAGAACGAGCATAAACAAGGGAGATAATATGCCGTTGTGAACATACTTTAACACCGGGTTGGGGACATAAATGATGTAGGTAAACGTACTCAGTGTGAGGATTAGGCAGAACATCGCGTATTTTGAAAAAAATACCGAAAATGCTTCAAGTGCAATTAACCTGGCAGTAGCCATACCCACAAAAAAAGTAACAAGGTGCCACAACGGAAAGGTACTGATAAATTCTTCGGACATCTTGGTACCGCTGTAAATAAACTCCACAAATAAAATGTGCTGTAGCGATTGCAACATCCAAAGAAGCAGAGTCGTCAGAGCCAATCCTTTAATAGACATATTTAACATCCATTTGAGCAGGAATGGAAAAACAAGATAAAAGATGAGCTCTACCGAAATAGACCAGGCAGGGTAGTTCAGATCCAATACATGGCCCGGATTAAGGCTTTGCCCGCCTAAACCATGCAAAATAATATTCAGCCCTTTTGGTGCTGCATCCTTTAAAAATATTACCGCTAGCAAGGTGAATAGAAATGCCAACCAATATACCGGATAAATTCTGGTGAACCTGCGCTTATAAAAAAACGTCGCTTTTAAATTCTTTCCCTGAGTGGCGTATACCATGCTCATAACAAATCCGGAAATGAAGAAAAAAAACGATACTCTGAAACTGCTGTTAAGAATTGCCGTTTTAAATACCGGCAGATTAAACGGGTAGTAGGCGACTCCGTAGTGAAAAAGAATGACGCCAATAGCCAGAATAAATCGAAGGAAATTTAAGGGGTGAAAATACACGGCATTGATTTGAGTCCAAAGCTAATTAATTTTTGTGTCAGGAAATGAAACTTTATCTTTCGTATTATTTTTTGTAATGAAAAAAGATCCGGGTATTGACACTTATATAAATAAATCTGCAGATTCTATGCAAGCCATTCTTAATCATTTCCGCAAACTGATCCATCAAACCTGTCCTGAACTAGAAGAAACGATTAAATGGGGATTTCCACATTTCAATTATAAAGGAAATTTGATGTGTTATATGGCTTCGTTTAAACAACATTGCGCCATAGGGTTCTGGAAAGCGCCGCTCATGGTGAAATCGAAGGAGTTAAATGAAATGGCGAAAACCGAAGCCGCCATGGGCCACTTGGGCAAAATTAGCTCTTTGAGGGACCTGCCAAAAGATCAACTGCTGATAAAATACATCAGGGAAGCCATGAAATTAAATGAGCAGGGGGTGCCCCTTCCTTCGAAAAGCAAACCTGCTAAAAAAAAGGAGCTGGTGGTTCCGGATTATTTTATGAAAAATCTCATCAAAAATAAAAAAGCCTTAAAAACTTTTGAAACTTTCAGCTATTCTAATAAAAAGGAATACGTGGAATGGGTAACCAGTGCAAAAACGGAGGTCACGAGGGCTAAACGCCTGACTGACGCGGTACTCTGGATGAGTGAAGGTAAAATAAGAAACTGGAAATATGTGAAGGCACGATAAAATTTTTTGTTGTTTACCATAATTATATATCTTTAACTGTGAACAAAAACTGTTTAAATTGTAATACTCATTTACAAGGCGAATATTGCCATCGTTGCGGACAGAAAGCATCTACGCACCGCATTACTCTTTCGAAATTCATTAAACATGATTTGCTCCATGGCGTTTTGCACCTTGACAAAGGCATTTTATATACCCTCAAAAGCCTCGTCTTTAACCCTGGCTATACCATCCGAAGTTTCCTGGCCGGAAAACGCGTAATGCATTATAATATTTTCGCCTTGTTTATTATCGTGATCGCGATCAAGACGCTAATCGACTATCATGTTTCTGATAGTGACATGTTTAATTCCCTGAAAAACAAGGACACGGATGTACGGATCAATGAAGCAGTGGACCACTACTACAAATTTTTCTATTTGTTAAGCATTCCTTTACTTTCAATTTTCAGTTACCTCTTTTCAAAAAGATTGCACTACAATTATACTGAACACATTGTGTTTAATTGTTTTTTGCTTACGGGTGGCTTTTTTTATGCAATGATCTTTTCACTGTTTTGTTTTTTAACCGGCTTGCGTGATAATCAACCGGTAGGTATTCTTTTTGTAGCCCTTTATATCATGCTTGGTTATTACCAGGCTACAGTAGGAACCTACACCTTCTGGGGTTATTTGTGGCGGATACTGGCTATCCTACTCACTTTTGTTGTTTCCCTGATCATTGTACTTATCCTCATCATTATTTTTGCTTATGGCGGTAATTTTGAAGGATCTATCCTGCTTTAAGACCCTCTGTAATCCATTATTATTTCCATAATAATCCTTAAATTTGGTTAGTTGCTAGGACAATCGCGCATTGAAAACGAAATTTATAATTTTTTTCTTCATTTTTTCTATTTGTTACGCCTGTCGAGCTCAGGTAGTAAGTCAGTTTAACTGGGATTCAAACCCGGTGTTACTCTCTGTAGTGGGTCCAACTGCCACATCGGCGGGGAATAGCGCTACGTCAAGCCCTGGAGGAGTTGGGGGCACAAATGGATTAAACCCGGGCGCGCCAACCGCAAATGACATTAACCTAACCATTCCTAACACCAGTGGTGTATTGGACGTGAATAATATTGATATCAGCATTGATTATCGCCGGAATGAAAGTACGGCCAGTATGATCCAAAGAGGGACTTTTAATTTCAATACTGGGACTGCTGCGGCTAATTTTCAGGTAACGTTCAGAGTAAATAATGGCAGCGGCGGAACAACTGTTACATCCACCATTTATCCGATTCCGCAGGATGCTACTTTCAGAAACTACCGTTTTACCTACGACAACTGTACCGGGATAGGTACTATGTATGTAAACAATACTGTGGTTTGGTCCAGCCCCACCCCAACGGCCAATCAAAACCTTTACTGGGTGGGGGATGGGAATCTGGTAATTGGTCAGGCGATGGATGGTGCCAATAATAACGTTCCGAACCTTGATAATTTTATTTTACAGGCATATACTTGTGCCACGCTACCTATTGAACTTGTTGATTTTTCAGGAATGGCTTACTCTGGAAAAAATCTTTTAAAATGGTCGACTGCAACAGAGAAAAACAATGATTATTTTACACTTGAAAAGAGTGAAAATGGCGAGCTATGGACGGTTGTTTCAACTGTAATCGGCGCCGGTAATTCTTCTTTTCTAAAAAAATACCAGGCCTATGACCCTACACCAAAAAACCTGCTCAACTATTACCGGCTGCAACAAACCGATTTTGACGGCGTGGTGAAAAAATTCAGTGTCATTGTGATTGATAACCGGACCAGCGATGATGTAAAACTTCTTAAAGTGACCGATATGATGGGCAGGAACATCAGTGATGACACGGAGGGGCTTCAGTTTCAGCATTATTCTGATGGCACGGTAATAAAAAAAACAAATAACTAGATTTTATTGTGGCAAAATCAACAACCACTTACGAGGTACTACTCAACTTAGACGTTACAGCAGATAGAGCCGACAGGGCAGATTTTGAACACGTTGAATTTGTAAACTGTATATTCGGTGACTTGTCGAAATTAAATTTCACCAATTGTTATTTTAAAAATTGTAATCTCAGCAACGCTAAAACCATTGGCAGCCGACTGCAAAATTGCCTGTTTAAAGACAGTAAATTGTTGGGGACTAATTTTTCCGGAGCGCGTGATCTGTCATTTGAAGTACATTTTGAAAACTGTAATTTGGATTACAGTTCTTTCGATAAAAAGAAGATGAATAAAAGTAGTTTTAAAAATTGTAAAATTCACCATAGCAATTTTACTCAGTGCGATCTTTCAAAAAGTACTTTATCCAACTGTGATCTTTTTGAAACATTGTTTTCAGGGACTAACCTCTCAGGGCTCGATTTTACCGAAAATCGAAATTTTATGATTGACCCTGAAACAAACGCTCTAAAGGGCACAAAGTTCTTAACTTCTCAGTTGGCAGGACTTTTGTATCGGTATCCCATTATCATTACGCATTAATCGAATTCCCATTTTTAACTTATGATCCAAAAAAAAATTTCAAAACAGCTCTATAAAGCTACTCTTATCTTAACTTGCGCCTTTTTACTCGGAGCCTGTGCCAAGGATGACGCTCCTGAAGATGAACCACCGGTTCAAACAGATAACGGCTCGTTCTCCTGGACCCTTTCTTCCGGGCAGACTGTTAATGCCGATTCTGCCCATTGCTATAATTCTATCACCACGATTTATGCCTTTAAAAATGGAGCCGCTAATTCCATTGAAGTGACCCTATCTGCCCTCTCAGTTGGCTCTTATTCAATATCTTCCAGCACGGGCAACACCTTCAATTTTGCGAATGGCTCTACCAGTTATAATGGCACTTCGGGGTCATTTGTTATTAGCGCCAATGCAAATAATAAACTTTCTGGAAACTTTAGTGTTAATATAACCGGTGGTACATTAACTAGCATAAGTGGTAGTTTTCAGGACATTGCCAAACGGTAATCCTGAACGACTTAACTTTGTTTTAATTAACATTAGTATTATACTAAAATTGCCACCTTTATGTTTCTTTTATACGAACAACTAACGTGGCAGGCTATCGTTTCAAAAATTTTATTCGGGACCCCAAGTCCCGTTTTGACGAGTTGTTTAAAATCTTTAAGCAACTCATTACCCATACCAGCGGAGATGTTGAAGAAGCATTATCTTGGTTAAGGGAGCTTGACAAGGAGTATCAATTAACAGATAAAGATTATACGCTCGACGATTTTATCGCTGAACTAAAAAAGCGCGGTTATTTGCGTGATAAAAACGATGGTTCCGGCGGAATGTCCATCACACCAAAAACCGAACAAGCCATTCGTAATAATGCCTTAGAATACATATTTGGTAAACTTAAAAAAGGCGCTTCCGGAAATCACAAGACAAAATTTACCGGTAAAAATGGAGAGGAACTTAGCAGTGATTTGAGGGCTTATGAATTTGGTGACTCCCCGCAAAGCATTGCCATGGTTGAATCCATGAAACAAGCGCAAATCAATCACGGTGTGGATGATTTTAAACTCACGGAAAATGACTTATTGGTTGGGGAGCAGGAGTTTAAAACACAAACCGCTACGGTGTTAATGATCGATATCAGCCATAGCATGATCTTATACGGCGAGGACCGTATTACGCCTGCAAAGATGGTTGCCATGGCCATGGCAGAGATGATCCACCGTAATTACGCGAAAGATAGTTTGGACATTATTGTTTTTGGTGATGACGCATGGCCCATTCAAGTAAAAGATCTTCCATATTTACAGGTTGGCCCGTATCACACAAATACAGTAGCGGGTCTCGAACTGGCTATGTCAATTCTCAGAAAAAAGAAAGCCAGTAATAAACAAATTTTTATGATAACCGACGGGAAACCTTCCTGCCTGAAAGAAAATGGACAGTATTACAAAAACAGTTTTGGACTTGACAGGCGGATCGTAAATAAATGTCTGGCGTTGGCCGCCTCTTGCAAACGGAGCAAAATAGACATTACGACATTTATGCTTGCTCAGGATAATTACCTTAAAAGTTTTATTGATGAGTTTACCGAAGCCAACCAGGGTAAAGCCTACTACACCGGATTGAAGGGTTTAGGTGAAATGATCTTCAGAGACTATACAAACAAAAAAAGTAAAAAATTATAAAACCATGGCAAAACCAGCTATTAAGACATTGGGCGAACTTAAAAAAACAGGGTACACATTTTTGAGTATCAAAGACGAGTTGCGCGAAAACCTGATCAAAAAACTCAAAAAAAAAGAAGACATTTTTGATGGGATCTTGGTTATGAAGAAACTGTAAT
>Ga0209174_10001049_pt1 | contig 19969 bp, 19 predicted proteins | sample JI91814BDNA_FD_187505 | JGI IMG/M metagenome (GOLD analysis project Ga0209174, IMG submission 187505) | Wastewater effluent complex algal communities from Wisconsin, to seasonally profile nutrient transformation and Carbon sequestration -... | ecosystem: Engineered > WWTP > Effluent > Algae...
CTTCCACCAGCTCCACGCCCGCGGCATGCCCATCGGCGAAGTCGTCGTCGAAGGCGCCAAGCGCCGCCTGCGCCCGGTGATGATGACCGCCAGCATCGCCGCCCTGGGCCTCGTGCCGCTGCTCTTCGCCACCGGCCCCGGCTCCGAGGTCCAGCGCCCGCTGGCCGTCGTCGTCATCGGCGGCCTGCTCAGCGCCACGGCCCTCACCCTCCTGCTGCTGCCGCTGCTGTACCGCCGCTTCGGCATCGCCCCTGCTGCTCCCGAGGCCACCGTCAAATGAAGCCCGACACCCCGTCCTGCACCCTGCCCAACGTCGTCCTGACCCTCGTCATGCCCGTCGACGTGGAAGAAGCGCTGCTCGAAACCCTGCTCGAACACCCCGAACTCGCCCCCGGCTTCACCAGCCAGAAGGTTGAAGGCCAGGGCCAGCGGATCACCTTCATCGGCACCTCCGAACACGTGCGCGGCCGCGCCGCCTGCTGCCGGGTTCAGCTCGTCGTCCCCCTGACCGACGCCAACGCCCTGCTCGACATCCTCAAAGCCAGATTCGCCACCAGCCGGGTGTTCTTCTGGATGGTGCCGGCGCTCGCCAGCGGGAGGCTCGCATGAAGCGCCGCCTGCTTGCCCTGCTGCTGGCCACGCTGCCGCTCCACGCTTTTGCGCAAAGCCCTGCCGACGCCCCCGACCTGCCGCCCAAGGCCCAGGTGCTCGAAGCCCTGCTCGGCAGCCCGATGGTGCGCGCCGCCGGCTCGCAGATCGACGCCGAAGAAGCCCGCGCCCGACGCCTCGCCGCCGGCACCCACGAATGGACAGTGCGCCTCACCGACCAGCAGCGCCGCGTGCGCGCCACGCCGGACGGTCGCTACAACGAATGGAACGTGGGTGTCGAGCGCGCCTTGCGCCTGCCCGGCAAAAGCGAGCTGGATCGTCAGCTGGGTGCCGCTGGCGTGGCCGGCGCCAGAATCAGCCGGGGTGACGCCCTCCACGAAAGCAGCCGCGCGCTGCTGGGCAACTGGTTCGACTGGCGCCGCGAACTGGCCAGCGCCGCCCAATGGCGCAGCCAGCGCGACATCCTGGCGCGCCAGGCGCGGGTGGTGAAACGCCGGGTCGAACTGGGCGATGCCCCGCGCCTGGAAAACCTGCAGGCCGACGCGGCCCTCGCCCAGGCCGAAGGCCAGCTGGCCCAGGCCGCGGGTCGCGCCCAGGTGGCCGCCGAATCCCTGCGCCGCATGTACCCCGCGCTCAGCCTGCCGGCCGACGTGCCGGAAACCGCGCCGGTCGCCGTCGATGCCGACACCGCCACATGGATCAGGGCCATCCTCGACCACAACCATGAACTCGGCGTTGCCCGCGCCGAAAGCGCCCGCGCCCGCATCGGCGCCAGCCGGGCCGATGCCGAACGCCGCCCCGACCCCACCATCGGCGCGCACATGGCCCGCGACCGGGACGGCGAAGAGCGCATCCTCGGCCTCAGCCTCAGCGTGCCCTTGTCCGGCGCCGGTCGTCGCGCCGATGCCGACGCGGCCGTCGCCGTGGCCGAAGCCGCGTCATGGCGCGAAGCCGGCGTGCTGCGCCGGGTCGAGGCCGAAGCCGCCGCCCTGCACCGCCGCGCCACCGCCGCTCACACCGGCTGGCAAAGCCAGCAAGCCGCCGCCGATGCCCTTGGAAAGAGCGCCGAACTCACCGAACGCGCCTGGCAACTGGGCGAAGGCACCCTCGCCGAAACCCTCGCCGCCCGCCGTCTCGCCCACGACGCCCGCCTCGCCGCGCGCCTCGCCGGGCTGGACGCCAGCGAAGCCCGTTACCGCCTCCTTCTCGACGCCCACCAGCTATGGCCTGTGGACATGGACGACGAACACGGAGATCACGATCACCCCTGACTCATCAAGGCGCAGACGCCGTGGGCGCTGGGCTGTCGAGATCAATCTTCGGAAACTGTTTCTTGGTCCAACGAACCAAAGCCCACTGACCGGCGTCGGCGTCTGGAGCACCTTGGTCGTGGAACACCTGCCGCACCGTATTAGCCGTGGCTCGCTGACCGGGAATCGGGTACTTCAAGAGTTCAAAAAGCTTTTCAGCCACTCATGTCGCTCTCCAACTGGGTAGGCATAGTGCTCACAGCTACACACCCGAGCTTGGGGATGTGCAAAGAATCAGTCGACTTTGTGTCGTCCCAGCGAACCGGGTCTGCCATGGTGAGCAGCGTGCACCGACATGTACTCTTTGGTGTTACACCACCAGAGCGAGGTGTGACAAGCTTGGTACCCGCAATAGACAGCACCTTGGTTGCGCGCTTACCCCGAGCGGCTTGGGGGTTGCCACTAGCTGGGTAGCCGGAAGCTGTTTCATAAATGCCATTGACCACCCTGCAAAGAGTTCAGCCACGCGTCGTATTGATCCTGATGTTCGCTACGAAGCGCCAACCGGCGATCTGTTGAATGTTCGGACTAAACCGTTCTCTGGGTCCAAAATCTGTCCGATGGTGCCTCGGTCCGTAGACCGCAAATTGGTCCGCAGCGCAGCCAGCCGCATCTCGCAGTACCGAACGAATGCTGCTGAAGGCTGCGCTTTCTCCTTTTCAAGCCTGATGGCCGCCATCAAGGGCTGACGTTCGTGGCCCAAAATCTCCAGCGCCACCTCGTACCGGATGCCATCGTTGTTGATGCCCAAATTTACTGCGGACATGTGTTCCTCCCAGTTGTGATGCAGCCCAGCCGCTGATCTGGGCAAATGTCGTCCTCGGCCCGCAGGGTAGGGCGTGCGGACTCGTATGATCCTACCCAGCAGGAGGACGCCGACGCGCGTCAAGGTAGTTGTCGCCTGAGTCACGCAGCTTTGAGCTGAGCATGTTGGACGTCGGCAGCCATCATGGGAGCGGGGTTGGTGTTGGAGGTGTTGCCTTTTGATCTGGACAGCGAGCGACTATTGGGCATGGAAAGTTTGGGGTTGCCGCTCACGTCTGGTGCGCAGCCGTCCATTCAGGACCTTTCAATGAACTGAGAATGAGCGATGTATTCGTGCTGCGCAATCAATACGAATGATCAAGGAGTGCAATGACCGAAGACCAACTGGAACAGGACGCGCTGGGCTGGCTCACCGCGCTGGGCAACACTCACCGCTACGGCCCGGACATTGCCCACGCTGGCGTTGAACCACTGAAGCGCCCCTGGGCGGTTCAAACGACCAAGGACGACGCACGATGAACATGAGTTGCTTAAGAGAGGTGTTGGATGGTCAGCCCGCTCGTGGGGTCGAGCCTTCGCAGGGCGGCCCACAAGCATGTGACACCCTGTCGGATCTGTTGGAGCTCGTGCACATCCATGGGGAGGCGGTTCTTTCATGCGCCCCGGAACCACCTTTCTCCCTGGCTTTTCCCGCGACCGCGCCGAGCATGCATACCGTTGCACGCGGCATGTTGACCATCCGTGTCGAAGGTCTGAAAGATCCCATCCAACTGGGCCCCGGCGAGGTACTCCTCTTGCCGCACGGCGCGGCGCACGTCGTGGCATCGGGTGAGGCTGGCGCCGCCATCGACGTCGCCGAAGCCTTGCGCTTGAGATTCGATGCCGAGCGCTACTCGTTAGGGAGCGGCACCTCGACGGCATGGTTCTGGGGCAGCTTTAGCTTCGACAGCCTGATATCCAGGCGACTGCTCGATGCCTTGCCGATCGTAATCACGCTTCGCGGTCTGGACGAACGGCCGCTCGAGTGGTTTCAGTTGTGCTGGGAGATCATGGTCGACGAATCCAAGAAGCGACTGCCTGGCGCCAGCCTGATGGTGTCGCGCTTGCTCGACATCGTCTTCGTGAAGGCTGTCCGACGTTGGACCGAGCAGGATCCGGCGGCGCCGCGATGGTTGACCGCCACCCTCGACCCCCGGATCGCCAACGCGCTGTCAGCCTTTCGTGCCGCACCGGCACGTCCGTGGCAGGTGGCTGACCTGGCAGAGGTGGCCGGCATGTCCAGGTCGTCGTTCGCGACTCAATTCAAGTCGCTCGTTGGTCAGTCCCCCGGGGCTTACCTGACCGCATGGCGCCTGGACAAGGCCGCCGAACGACTTCGAAACACCGCCAGTTCGATCAAACTGATCACCGAAGAGGTGGGCTACGATTCGGAGGCTGCGTTCAGTCGTGCCTTTCGAAGCCGCTACGGGAGCGCGCCGTCTCGATGGCGCAAACAAGACTGATCGTCGCCGGGCTCGAGCGCCATTCACTGGCGTTTCTGCACAGTATCTCGGGGAAGAAGTCATTCCCCGAGGGATCACTGCGGCCAACAATGCACGCTGATACGCATTCGTAGCAACCATGTGCCCATGCTCAAGGCTTGCGTGGCCGAGCCGCTCGAATAGTCGTTGTCGATGGCTCCTGCCGTAACGGGCCGGCACCCTCGTGCGGTGATCGTGTGCCTACGAGTCATCCCAAGTTTTAGTTTTCACATCATTTCGAAAGGATTTCAAATCATGAATAACAAACCCACAGTCATCTTGGTCCACGGTTTCTGGGGTGGAGCGGCGCACTGGAGCAAGGTCATCGTCGAACTCGCGCGGAGGGGCCATACGGCGCTGCACGCGGTCGAGTTGTCGCTGACCTCGCTGGCCGACGATGCGGACCGCACGCGCAAGATGGTGTCGCAGCAGTCTGGCCCAGTGCTGCTGGTCGGGCATTCCTACGGCGGTGCGGTGATCAGCGAAGCCGGCAATATGCCCAACGTGGTTGGGTTGGTTTACGTCGCCGCCTTTGCGCCAGACGCGGGTGAGAGCCCTGCCAGCATTACTCAACTGCACCTCCCGGTCGGCGCGCCCAACCTGGCGCCCGATAGCGACGGGTATCTATGGCTAAAGCCCGAGAAATTCCACGAAAGCTTCGGCCAGGATCTGACTGCAGATGAAGCCCTGGTGATGGCGGTGACGCAGAAGGCGCCGCTGGCCAGCACGTTCGGCGACAAGGTGACTGCGCCGGCATGGGCCAATAAGCCCAGCTGGTACCAAATCTCGAGCGAGGACCGAATGATCCATCCTGAAAACCAAAAGATGATGGCGGCGCGTATGAAGCCGCGCAAGACCATCACGCTGGCCGCAAGCCACGCCTCACTGGCGTCAAAGGCTATCGACGTGTCGGCGTTGATCGACGAAGCGGCAATCGAACTTGCCAAGGGCTGAGCACACGATGAAGGGCCGGCTCTCTTAGGGATGCCTGGCTTCTGGATCGACGACTCGCCCCCCCGACTCGCCCCCCCGACTCGCCCCCCTTTTTGACTGCACACCACGGAGGCATCTCTTGAAAGACAAAGCCCTGACCACCAACGCCGGCTGCCCGGTTGTCGACAACCAGAATGTTCTCACGGCCGGCCCCCGGGGGCCGCAGTTGCTGCAGGACGTCTGGTTCCTGGAGAAGCTCGCCCATTTCGACCGTGAAGTGATTCCCGAGCGGCGCATGCATGCCAAGGGGTCGGGTGCCTATGGCACGTTCACGGTCACGCATGACATCACCCGTTTCACCCGCGCCAAGATCTTCTCCGAAGTGGGCAAGAAGACGGATCTGTTCACCCGCTTCACCATCGTGGCGGGCGAGCGCGGCGCCGCTGACGCCGAGCGTGACATTCGAGGCTTCGCGGTGAAGTTCTATACCGAGGAAGGCAACTGGGACATGGTCGGCAACAACACGCCGGTGTTCTTCCTGCGTGATCCGCTCAAGTTTCCGGACCTCAACCATGCCGTGAAGCGTGACCCGCGCACCCACATGCGCAGCGCCCGGAACAACTGGGACTTCTGGACTTCGCTGCCCGAGGCCTTGCATCAAGTCACCATCGTGATGAGCGATCGCGGCATTCCGGCCAGCTACCGCCACATGCACGGTTTTGGCAGCCATACGTTCAGCTTCATCAATGCGAAGAACGAGCGCCATTGGGTCAAGTTTCACTTCGAGTCGCAACAAGGCATCCGCAACCTGAGCGACGCGCAGGCCGAGGCCATCATCGGCAAGGATCGTGAGAGCCACCACCGCGACCTCTACGAGAGCATCGAGAACCAAGACTTCCCGCGGTGGATTCTCAAAGTTCAGGTCATGCCCGAACGCGACGCGGCGAAGGTGCCGTACAACCCCTTCGACCTGACCAAGGTCTGGCCGCACAAGGACTATCCGCTCATGGAAGTGGGCGTGATGGAGCTCAACCGCAATCCGGAGAACTTCTTCGCCGAGGTCGAGCAGTCGGCGTTCAACCCAGGCAACGTGGTGCCGGGCATCGGCTTTTCTCCCGACAAGATGCTTCAGGGCCGGCTGTTCAGCTATGGCGATGCTCAGCGCTACAGGCTTGGCGTCAACCATCATCTGATTCCGGTGAATGCCGCACGCTGCCCGGTGCACAGCTATCACCGCGACGGTGCGATGCGGGTGGACGGCAATCACGGCAGCACGCTGGCCTATGAACCGAACAGCTATGGGGAGTGGCAAGAGCAGCCTGGCTATCGTGAGCCGCCGCTCAGCCTCGAAGGGGCCGCGGACCACTGGAACCAACGTGAAGACACCGACTACTACTCGCAACCAGGCGCCCTGTTCCGTTTGATGAGCGCTGATCAACAGCAGGTCTTGTTCGAGAACACGGCCCGTTCGATCCGCGAGGCGCCGAAGGACATCCAGATTCGGCACATCCGGAACTGCCTGAGGGCCGACCCGGCGTATGGCAAAGGTGTTGCCGAGGCTTTGGGTATTGCATCGAGCGACGTGGTCGCGTGAATGCGTGTCGGCGCCGATGGCCGGATTTGCCAGATCTGCCAGCCCAAAGCCAAATCTGGCGCTGGCATTCCCTCAGTCGTCGCTGCGCGCCAACCGAAAGCTCACTCAGGCCTTCGTTGAAGCGGATTGCTGCGACGCTTCGGCCCGCAACCACCGCTCGAATGCCGCCAACGCGGGGAGATAGGTCGTTCAAACGCACTTTTCTATTCCGGTGGGGCCACGGCGGGTGACCAGCGCCGTCGCCTGAGGCCACTGCCACGAAAAAGTGGTGCACCTGATTGCCAACGGCAGCTGCACACAAATATCAGACCGCGTTTCTTTTGCTTACGCCACTGACTTGTATGCGTGCGAAGTGGCACTCGGCAAGATAGTCTTCATCGACAGCCAACGCATGCGGCGGAACGCACTTGCTGATCTCGACGCCGGATCCCGAACGTGGGAGGAAGAAATAGCAGGTGACGCAACCCAAAAGCGGGGGCACCCATGAGGTTTCCTGATGAGCAATGAACCTCAGCCATCCGAATACCCCGTTGGGTGTAGGGCCCGCAGTTGGCGGCGGCGACGATCAAACGCGTATGCAGTGTGCTGAGATGGAATCGGCGGTTGAATCGATAGGCGAAGGCGGCGAGGTAGTGGCCCGCGCATTTTTCGGAAAGCGAACGCATGGTAACTCCCGCTCAGGCTGGTCTTGAGCTGGTAAAGCAGGCCAGCCCGTCGGAGAACACGGTGCAGCCCGGCGCCAGGCTGGACTGGGCCCACTGCCCGATGGCCTTGAGGCTGAAGCCGGAGACGAGGGTGAGTTTAATGCGCAGCGGATGGCCGTCATCGCTGAGCGAGACGGCGACGACGAAAGGGACCTTGTTCTCCGAGCCACGACCGACCTTGCCGCCGCTACGCTCACCGCCCAAGTAGGCATCATCGACCTGTACCTAGCCTTCGAGGACATAACGCGCCTCGCGTTGGGCCATCGCACGCATCAACTTGTGGTGGATCAGCCAGGCCGTGGGATAGCTCACCCCCAGGTGTCGCATCAGCGCGAGCGCCGACAGCCCGGTCTTGGCCTGGCTGACAAGGTAGATCGCGAGAAACCAGACGCGCAGGGCCAGTTTGCTGCTCTGCATCACGGTGCCCGCGATCAGCGAGGTCTGATGCCGACAGGCTTGGCACTGAAAAAGCGGATGGGTTCGTCCGCGCACCCTGCTGTAGGCGGCCCCATCGCAGCGCGGACAACGAAACCCGGTCGGCCAGCGCGCGTGCTCCAAGGCCGCCGCGCACTGAGACTACGGTACCGTAGCGCTTGAGAAATGCGGGCATCGACAGGCCGGGCTGAAACTGAATTCGGTTCATTGCCATGGTTCCACCTCGTGTCAGATTAGCTGTATTTATTTACACCGTAGGCCGTGAAACCAGGATTGACCAGCTTGGCTGAGCGTTGTTGCTAATCAGGAAAAATACCATTGACATATTTTAACCAGTCGTCAAACATGTCTCCTTGTACTCAATGTCTGCGCTTATCGGCGACAAACAATCAAGAGGAGGCCGTAATGTCTGGATCCGGTGGTGGTGGTGGCGGTGGTTTCTCACCGCAGTTTGATAGCTGCGAATCCTTGGTGATTGATACTCAGCTGAGTTCTCCAAAGCCCGAAGTCGTTGATCGCATCAAGATTAATGATCAGTTATTGATCACAGCCCAACTTTCGGGGGGAACCACAGTAATCGTCGCTATGTACTATGGCGAAATTGCCGGTGGCCTGGCGTCACCAGATACTGGCCGACTCCGTACGTGTCTAGAGAACGGAACGCAATACGTTGCGAAGGTTATAGCCAAGAACGATGGACAAGTTCGCGTTCGCGTCAGTGCTGTTAGCGTTTTATGAGTATGGCGGATACTCGCTCCATCGCAATTATTGGCGGTATATATCGCGAACGTTGCATGCGACCGGCTTGGCGAGAGATCTACGGATCCGCAGGCAGGGCCGCGTCGGCAATGGCCAGCATGGGCGCATCTATCACCTTGCATGGCTACATGGATTCGGCGACCCATGAAGTTCTCTGCTCAAGGGCTGCCTTTGAGGGCTTCGAACTCGCCAGTACTTCCATAGATCAGTCTGTCATGTTTGATTATGACCACGGCTTGGCAACGCCAAGAATTTACGGCCACGGTAATTCTGAGCCTACTCTACAGATCACGGAAGACCAAATCCTTCGATTTGGCATGTTCGAGGGCGATGCAATAGTGCATGGCCAGCGGGTTGTTTATGACCCCCAGGATGCTATCGCTCCCAAGGAATTTCATGCGAACGGCTCAACTGCTGAAGAGCTAGCCCTGGTTCTCAACCGACATGAAGCCTCGTTGATGAGTGGGCTTCAGGGCGCGTCCGCTCAGGCTATGGCGGAAGCCTTGATTCAGAGTAGCCAAGCAAACGTCGTCATCATCAAACAAGGCCCACAAGGCGCTTTGGTGCACGATGGTCAAAACATCGAGCGGATCCCTGCGTACTATTCACAGTCTGTATGGAAGATTGGCTCTGGGGACACCTTTGTCGCGCACTTCGCCTTTCGTTGGATGCATGAGGGCAGAACTGCCGCAGAAAGCGCGGACCTCGCCTCCCGAGCAACTGCCTACTACTGTCAAACACGAGGCTTCCCTACCGCCACTACATTCAACTCAGCCACTCCTCAGGCCATTACCCCCTCTGCAGCCTTCTGCGGGGGTAAGCAGCCGACAGTCTACTTGGCTAGTCCCTTCTTTACGTTGGCCCAACTCTGGCTGGTTGAACAAGCACGTCATGACCTGACTAGCATGGGACTGAAGGTATTTTCACCGTACCACGACATCGGGCACGGTAGCGCAGAAGACGTAGTCAAGCTGGATTTAAGGGGTATTGAGAGCGCGGACATCATCTTCGCCGTTGGGGATGGCATGGACTCGGGCACTGTCTATGAGATCGGCTACGCTCGCGCCAAAGGGAAGCCCGTGGTCATGTACTGTGAGAACGAATCAGTGGAAAACAAGAAGATGATGGAGGGGTCCGATTGTCACCTTCACGACGATTACGTGAGCGCGATTTACCAAACTCTGTGGACCGCATGCAGCCTATGAGAACAGGGTTGCTGTTGTCAGGGGGAATGGACTCGCTGAGTGTCGCCTGGTGGAAACGACCCGACATCGGCATAACGATTGACTACGGCCAGTTGGCTGCCGAAGCAGAGATCACAGCATCAAGAGCAATATGTGAGCGGTTGGGGATTGAACACCACATACTCCACATCGACTGCCGGGACGTGGGCTCTGGAGACATGGCTGGCATGCCGCCCGACTTCAACGCACCGGCCAGTGACTGGTGGCCATATCGCAACCAAATGCTGATCACACTTGCGGCGATGAAGGCGATCAGTCTGGGTCTGAAGAAGTTGCTGCTTGGTACAGTTAAGTCCGATGGCTCACACAAGGACGGTACGCCAGAGTTTCTTCATGCCATGAATGCGCTGCTGTCTATGCAGGAAGGCAATCTGCAGGTCATTGCTCCGGCCATAGCGATGAGTACTGCTGAGCTTGTAAAGCACGCAGACGTGCCTTCTCACCTTCTGGCTTGGGCTCACAGTTGCCACAAAGCAAACGTTGCTTGCGGCGATTGCCGTGGCTGCAACAAGTACTTCGAGGTGCTGAGGGAGATTGGCGATGAAATGGATCAATCTGGGCAACCCACAACCGCGATTTGAACCCAAGCGTTATCGGCCGATTGTATGGCCAAACGTAGCCGGAATTCCATTCCCGTCGCCGGCCAATGCGGTGAAAGAAACCCACTCCTTCGCCGAAGTGGCACTCCAACGGAGAACACATAGGGAATTTGCGAAGCTGAACCTGGATCAACTTGGCGCTCTGATGGAGCTAACCTGTCGGATCCAGGAGCTGGGGAACGATGATCTTGGCTTTCCCCTTTCACGTAGGCCGTGTCCCTCCGCAGGGGCCATTCATCCGATTCATGTCCTAGTGATTCGGCCCGATGAAGATCACTGGTATAGATACGATCCGTACAGCCACACTCTTCATATGGTCCCCAGCAGGATGGGCGTACGGTCGGTGATGAATTCTATGCAGGAGGTGTTGACAGCCCCGACTGCAACGCTGCTTTTTCTCGCCGCGGAACCAGGGATGACCTCTTCAAAGTACGAAGACGCAGCAAGCCTTGTGTGGAGAGACGCAGGCGTAATACTCGGATTTCTCGCTATGGCTGCGGAGGCGTTGAGCCTTAGCTTTTGCCCGCTGGGCGTAACCGGCGAACCTTGGATAAGCCAATTAATCGATCAGCCGGGCTTGGCGGGTGTCGGTGCTGCCTTTGTGGGGTCTCGTCCGTGCTGAGATTTTTTTCACTAGTGGCGTGACGCGAGCGTTCAAGCGCACGCCGTTACGCCGCCCGCCCATCAACTCGGTGATCGTTCGTGGAGAAGACATCATCTCAAACCACATCACCGCATCCAACTCGGAAGGTCTGACGCCAATAGCCTCCGCAAAACGCAAAAACTGTACCTCCAACTCGAGGTAGTGACGTTCTACGGTAAGGCTCTCGTCAAAAAAGCCTGCAAGGGCGCCCGCACGAAGAATATGAATATCGAGAATCGCAACATCATCAGCGTCTAGCCAGTTACGGGCAACCCACGAAGCCGTTTTGTAACCGATCCCGGGCAACTGCGTGAGCCAATCACGCAATGCCTTGCCGCTACTCAGTGGCGGCAGCTCCTCCGCTAGCTGAGTAAGTGCTGCACTCAGATAGCTCGCTTTCTGCCGTGCGAACCTATACTTGATCGGACGTCCATCAACATCAAGAGGCTGAGAGAGCAGCTCGAACAAACCTAGCTCAGTCGGGGTTCCTGCCAGGACGCCCAGAGACTGCAGCCTGCGGAAAGCAGCGACGCCGACAGGCGCGGGGATACCATGCCCTCCCAACAGACAAGCTGCAACCTCCTCCGTTAGCGTCATACCCAACCGATAGCGTGGCGGCGCTCCGCAAACCCGTTTCGCCAAGACCTGATAGGCCCAATAGGCCGGCGTAGGAAAGGCCTCGATGGCGCCCCAGAGGACGCCTGGTAGCGCTTCGGAATCAGGAGCAGGCAGATCAACCTGAATGACCGCCGCACCGGCGAAAACTGAGGCTGATTGGGTCATGGCGGGTTCCCTGCTTCACCGAATTGGGCATTGAGCAGCTGTAGTAAGTGATTGCGCTCGACTGGATCCATCCGATCAAATCGTTCAAGCGTGCGTTGGTGACGACGTTTTACGGTCTGTCGATCCCGGAATGTGGTCCCTAAGAAAGACGCATCGTGCAGCGCAGTCGGGGGCGAATAGTTCATCCAGACGCACTCTTCCCGAACATCAACATGGGTCTTTGCAGAGAATGTCACCTTGCGCCATCCGACCAGACGCTCACGGTACATAAGACTATCGTAGCCAGAAAGCATGACCTTGCAAGGCAAGGTTTTCAGCACGTTCAGTAGCCGCTCATGATCCGGGTTGGTGTATTCGTGCCGATAGATCTTCGAACGTCGCCGTACGGACGGGAGATAAGGGGGGTCCGCATATACGAGTTCATCACCTGTAAACGCGTACTGCTCAAGGAATGCCACAGCATCACCGTGAACAAGCGTGCAAAGATCAGGGTGAAGAGTTTTCCAATTCTTAATTACGGACTCGTCTGCATCAATCCCGATGTTACGACGTGCAGGGAGCTTATTCCTTAGCACGGCACCGCCACCTAGATGAGATTCGATATAGGTGGCGTGTGGCGGCATTAGGTTAATCAGCCGCTGGTAACACTTTCCCTTCCCGCCCGGATAGTTCATGAGCCATATCATCGTCGGTTTTGACGATGATGTCAACAACAGGCGACTGCTACCTTAAAAGCTGGTGCATAGTTGATGAGCTATAAGCACACAGCGCACCCATCTGCAATCTGCCGTTTAGTCACTGAAGACATCCACAAATTGAGCTTCAAGTGATCCGCTCAAGGGCCTCACCCGCAAGGGTAGGCACCTGAACATGGGTAAAGGGTGAAGTACCGCGGCTGATTCGACGAGCGCCTCCTCGGCCTTTGCTGCCGTTGGCCCAATGGGCGGCGTCAGGCCGCAATGTGGACGTAAACCGACTCTGCTGGGCGGACTCGGTGTCATGCCATGACTGTAGTGAGATAGACTTACTCGCTCAGCATGGTGGGCAAGCCTATCTGGCAGATTCACAGAAAATAAAGACAAAGGAAGCAACTTGGAAATCGAAATTTGGGACGGCGGTCTTCAAGAACAAGAGATTGAGGCAATCAAAAAAATCGGGGCGGCGTTCTCCGATGCCCAGGCTGATGACAAGTCCCAAGCAAGAGGCGGTTCACTTCGAGATCAGCTTCAAAACAAGCTCGGGCGCAATGGCATGTTCCCTTGGAAAGGGTATGCAGGGTTCAGATTCGTCGATTCGAAGGGTAAGGAGGGTGAGTTTGATCTGGTGATCGTGACTCACTGCAATGTCCTCATCGTAGAGCTGAAGGACTGGAATCATGCCCCCATCTCGTCTGTCAGCGACATTTGGTTCAAAGGCGACAAGAATATGGGGCGGTCGCCAGTCAGCGTCACGAGAAGCAAGCAATACACTCTCACTAACAAGCTGAAAAGGCTTAATCAGAGATTCTCAAACAAGGGATATACCCCGTTTGTTGAATACTTTGTGGTGATGACTGGGAATGCAGATTTCAGTCAGCTTCCCGAAGTTGAACTTCGTCACACGATGTCCCTGAAGGACTTTCTTAAATTTGCGGACAAAGGGGTGTTCGAAAAGCATTTTCGTCCGCATCCCGCCTCAAAGGTTCTAAATCAGGACTTCCAGGTCTTTGATGAACTGTTCCTGAGTGGCAATACGGCGCCGAAAGCACTAAAAATTGGCGGATACACGGCAGTTGAGGAGATTTTTAAGCATCCGAACGCCGTTTACAAAGAGTATTTGGCTAGTTCAGAGATATCGAAGGGTACCGAGGCATTGCTTCGGGTCTGGAATTTTAAGAACCTCGATGGCAACAAGGCAGTTACTTCGCAGGGTAGGGCTGAAATCGTGTCCCGCGAGAGGGAGGTGTTGCAGTTCATCAACCACCAGAACCGTGACTTGTACCATCACTGCCTCCGCTCGCTGACCAGTTTCGAAAAAGATGAGGTCACGTCGCAGTACAGCGAGGTATATGAACTGCCGCCTGGACATGTGAGGTTCAATGAATTCGTGGGCAAGTACGGTCAGTCGTTTAATCAGACCGATCGACTGAACCTCACGAAGCTACTGATTGCGAAGTTTGCTGACCTGCATGGCATCAAGATTGCCCATCGCGACATTGCTGACCACAGCCTGTGGTTGTCGCCGTCCAAGGAAATTGCGCTCTCCAACTTCATCTCCGCTTACCACCAACCAATAGGGACGGTTGGAGATTATCGGAACAGTCTTTCGGTGGGGGCTGTTGAGGTCAAGGAGATGCTAGACGATGCATCAACAACCCCGTTCCAGAAGGACGTTCATGCCCTTGGGCTTGTGTCTTGGCATCTCCTGACGGCTCAAAGAATGTCTCCGAAGAGCTTGGAGAACATTCAGAACGAGATACTTTCAAGCAGCGAATGGTACGCAGGGGTTCTTCTTGAAGCAGTGACAGGGCAATACAAGGATGCTTCGGCATTCTTCGATGCACTGAAGAGAGCAGAACCGCAAGGCGAGGTGATACCGACATTCGATGACTCCGAACTGGAAGCCTATCGTCATCCGATTAACCACACACGGCAGTTCCCCGACCAAGGCGAATTTCTGGTTTCGACCGATGATAAAGAGGTCTATTTCTCGGAAGGCAGGCTGGTTAAAGCTTGGTTGAACGTGGGCGGCAAAGGGGACGATTCAGTAAGCAATTTCCGCGTCCTTGCCTTTTTGAAGCGGCTGGACAAGCTGGCGGCAGTGAATCCCACTTACCTTCCGCGTATTCATGAGTACGGGCTGGCGTCGAGGTCGAGCAGCATGTATTTGGTGACCGACGTCGTTGATGGAACGACGTGGACTGACTCCACTCTTGATGATGCGGACAAACTAGGGGTGATCGAGAAGCTAACGGATGCCGTCGAGCATCTTCATGGTCTCGGTATTTCGCATGGCGACCTTCACCCTGGCAATGTGATGCTGGGGAGGGAAAACGGGAATGTGTATCTGGTAGATATTCCTGATTTTTCCCACAACACCGCTGAGTCCAAAAATCATCGGTATAGCCCCGAGAATATCGACGGAAGTTCATCCGAACAGCGTGACATCTTTGCTGTGCTCCGTATGTCTTGCGAGTTGCTCGGATTGGAGTGGGGCGAGGAGTCCAAAGCCTATCCAAGAATTTCGGAAGTGGTTCAGTCGGAACTGAGCGATCTGGCGTTTGGTTTCAGGGATTTGGGGCGGTTCAAAAAGGCGCTGACGACCGCAGACGAAGTGCAGGAACAGCAATTCGTCGAAATAACACACACCAATGTTAGTCAGCCGATTACGATTTTGCCCGATAACGGGCATCTTTACGTCAAGGTAGAGGCGCCGAAGCCTGGCAAGACTGATTACTCGGTGACTTTTTCTGGCATTGGAGGTTCGTTTGTCGCCTTCTACGACAAGGAGCAGCGATGCTTTGTCGGAGCATTAGCCCCTCGGGTCAGATCTGATGTTCATTTCAGGGTGGCGGAAGAGAGCCAATTCGAAATCAGTACGGCAATTCGCATCAAACCAGGACGACCCGCTCAGTTTTCAGGATTGTCGGAGCATCTTCGCGATGATGACGCCTTTCATCGTGCTATCGAGATGCTCCAGATGGTTCCGCCCGAAATTGACGAATCGGGACTAAGCCAGCAACTCAAAGATGTGTTCGAACGGGCTGAAGCCTCTATTGGGGAAGAGCATTCGGAAATCACGGTCGATATTTCGACACAGGCACTTTGGCGGGCAATCCTCGCCACGGAGACTGAGTCAAGCCCGAATATCGAATTGAACGGTGGCTCGTTCAAGCCATCGGATTCCGAATCTGAACTGATTCTGCCTTACGAAGCGGACGTTGACCCTTTGGGCACTTTCGCAAGCACGGATGAAGTCGAGGCTCTCCTCATCGACCAGGAAGGTGCAGAAAAAGTCATCGGAGAGGTCTTCCTTAAAAAATCAGCGTTGAACGAAGTCCGACTCAATAAGGTGCGCAGTTCAGCCTATGGACTTAAAGATGGCGACTCCGTCTTCTTCAGGACCAAACAGGACAGAGCTTCATACCGCAAGCGGAAAGCTGCTCTTGAAAGGCTGCTTGATAGGGAAGGGGTATTGCCTGAACTCCTCGATTTGTTCGACCCAGCCTGCAATAAGGACGCAACCCCCTACAACATTGCCGTATCTGACGAGGATTTCGCCAGATACGACCGCGAGGACCTGCACGGGAACAAGATTAGTCTTAACGAGCAGCAGCGGGAGGCTTTCACAAAACTCTTGAACTACGGTCCTCTGTCGCTTTTGCAGGGACCGCCTGGTACAGGAAAGACAGAATTCATCGCCGCATTCGTCCACTTTCTCGTTGAAAAACTGAATGTGCGAAGAATCTTGCTGGTCAGCCAGTCTCACGAAGCGGTCAATACGGCTGCCGAACGGATACGGAAGCACTGCGGGAGGTTGGGGACTCCGCTTGAGGTTGTCAGATTCAGCAACCGAGAAGGGGCGGTTTCGCATGGACTAAAAGACGTGTATTCCCATGCCATCACCGCAGAAAAACGCGAGTTGTTCAATGCCGAATACCGCTACCGTGTTGAAGCACTATCGGATGCTCTAGGTCTCGATGCCGAATTCATCGCCAAGGTCGTCGACGCTGAGTTGAAGCTGTTCAAGCAGATTGACCATCTCGAATTTCTCCTCAAGAGCTTCGAGAGCGTTGATGACGAGGGAGATATCAAAGCCCTGAAACCGATCGCCGTTGAACTGGATGAAGGCATTCGAAGCAAACTTCACACGGACTACGGAATCACGCTTTCAAAGGAAAGCTCCGTTTCAGAAGCGAAATCCATCCTGCTCTCAAATATCTGTTCCGAGTATGGAGTCCGTCCAAATGAAGCCAAAAGGGTTCGGGCGTTGGCTCGCATATCCCGAGACATCCAGGATGCGCTGTCGGCTGAGAGGGTCAATATCGACGAGTTTTATGCTCGCTCAAGACAACTGGTAACAGGTACCTGTGTCGGCATTGGGCAAGGACACATCGGTATTCACGACAACATCTACGATTTCGTAATCATTGATGAAGCGGCTCGTTCAATCGCGAGTGAACTGGCGATTGCAATGCAGTCCGCAAAACGGGTACTTTTGGTCGGCGACCATTTGCAACTGCCCCCCTTGTACTCCGATGCTCACAAGTCTGCCCTGGCTCGCCGACTCGGCATCAACGACAAGCATACCGAGCTTGATGAAGTGCTGCGAAGCGACTTTGCGCGTGCTTTCAATTCGGAATATGGAAAGCAGGCGAGCGCCACGCTGCTGACTCAGTATCGGATGACTCCTCCCATCGGCAATCTCGTCTCCCATACCTTCTACGACGGCAAACTTAACAATGGGGATCGGGCAATTCCCGACATCTATGCGGCTGCTCCGAGTCCGCTTCGCTCTGCCGTGACATGGCTGGACACATCATCACTTGGTGAACATGCCAATCATCAGAGCGACCGTGGCGTCAGTATTTACAACCGTTGCGAAGCAGAACAGGTCATCGACCTGCTCAAGCAGATTTCTGAGAGCGGGCAATTCCTGAACGACCTTTCAGACCTCAAGGACAAGGATGATGCGCTGATCGGTGTCATCTGCATGTATGCCGAACAAAAGCGGCTGATTCGCCAGAAGTTCAACCAGGGTATCTGGAGCGACGGGTTCAAGGCATTGGTGAAAATTGACACTGTCGATAGCTACCAAGGCAAGGAGAACCGAATCATCATCTTGAGCCTGACGCGTTCCGATAAACAAAAGAGTCCTGGCTTCCTGCGTACTCCCAATCGAATCAACGTGGCGATGTCCCGAGCCATGGACCGACTGTTGGTCATTGGCAATGCGGAAATGTGGAAGACCCACAACAAGGATAAGCCTCTCGGACAGGTTGTTTCCTACATGAACGATATGGGCGATGTTGGAGGCTACAAGTTCATGTCCGCGAAGAAAACACGCTAAGGTGACGACATTGGAAAACACGACGATTTATCATGAGATTGACTTCCTGTTGCCAGCACAACGCTTCAACATCAATTTCTCGTACATCACTGAAAAAGGGCTGCCGTTCGTTCGGGAATTCGTTCTCCGACTTATCCACCTTGCGCCAATGTCCATGTCGCAGGTCGCAACCTTCTTCGGCTTCTCACGCAAGGAAGTTCAAGAGGCAATTGATGACCTAGTGGAGCGTGGCGAATTGACTCTCTCCGAAAACGGTCGCCTGACTCTTACGGAGAAATCGAGCAGCTACTTCACTGAACACGGCGAGGTTCCGCGTTTGTCACTGCTTCGAGACAGTACGGCTTGCTTGTCTTTCGACCTCGCAACCTTCTCTTGCCTTGGGAAAGACAAATTTTCGGATAAGTGGAAGGCCGGTATTTCAATCAAGGTCGAGGACGAGAATGCATCATGCAGCCAGACTCACGTGAGAAAGCATTTTCAGCGTCAATTCCATGAAATCTTGCAGAAGGGGTTCCTTTCCAAGGCGCTGACCCAGGACGATAAGGACTCGCCGAATGTCTACACCGTGAACTCGGTGAACAAGATTAAGCAGATGCCCGTCAGACTTACGGTTCATTTCAAAGTGGACGAGGATGGGCGAAACGTCGAGCGAGAGGATTTTGATAAGTTGAAAAGCTCGGATTATGTCCATGAGCAAATTTCTCTCGAACTGGATCACCTGGCGCGACCCAGCAATTTCGGTGAGATTGCAAAAATCATGATAGAAATCGGGGATGGGGAGACTCTGAAACTCTTCGACTCGAAGGGCAGCTCCGTGAGCCTGCAATTCTTCGAAGACTTGACGAAGCTGGAATCCAACAGCCAAAAGAAGAGAGCCGCCTTTATCGGACCAATCTATTCGCCATTAAATTGGAAACTACTCCAAACTCACTTGGCTCCGCTCATCAAGGCGAGGCAGGAAAGCAATTCTGACGTGGGGAAGACCCCATTCCTTTGGGTCGCGCCCAGCGACCCGTATTGGGGGAAGAGCAGTAGTCTGCAGGTCAGAGTCAGCCAGTTTCTTGAACAGGCGAGCACGAAGGATAAGAAGCTCTATTCGCCAACCATCTATTTGCCCATCTCAGGTCCCGATGATCGTAGGACAGCACAACAATGGAAAAGGGAGTTTGATCCCAACGCCAGCAAGGTTCACGGGCTCATTGAGGGTTTTCTAGGAGGAAGTGTTGAGGTTCTGCACTTCGAAGGGGAATTCGTGGTGGTCGTTTATCACGTCTCGCTGCGCGACTCATACCCCGTCAGCTTCCCTGTCGGCTTTATCAGTGCAGAGAAGGATGTTGTCTCTTCCGTAGGTCGGATATTGAAGTCTTATGTTGAAGGGACCTCGGGGTTTGAAAAGCCGAATGACTGCGGGTTAATTTATAAAATTGGACGGGTAGAATATGCGTAAGTTTTAGTGGGGTTGCGATCGCCAGAGGAAGTCTTCGACATGGAGCAGGCGTGTCCGGAAATATTGTGTAAAGCTGCCATTGGCTGCTCTTCTGCAGAATGGCGGCAATGGCCGAGCGACGGCCTGTCGCCTCGGACAGCTGCTCGGCCTTATGGAAAGCTTTCCATAAGGCCGAAATCCAGACATCTCCACTGCGACATGCTCATGAAAAAAGCTCCTCGGGAGCTTTTTTCATTGTCTCTGTCACCAATATTTCACCACCTTGGCAAGAATTTCACTAACTGTGTCACCCGACATTGCTGAAGGGAATGGGTTTGTGGACCTCTGGCTGCTTTCCCCGGAATACGCGCACATGCAAAAACATGAAGGCCCCGCCGATTTCTCGACGGGGCCTTCATGTTTTCATTTTGGTGAGATTCTTTTCACCAATTCCGAGAGCCTACACCGACAACATCACACGTCGAGATTCCGCGCATACAGCGCGTTTTCTTCGATGAAGGCCCGGCGGGGTTCGACGTTGTCGCCCATCAGGGTGGTGAAGATTTCGTCGGCGGCGATGGCGTCGTCGATCTGCAC
>Ga0209174_10001050_pt1 | contig 19951 bp, 27 predicted proteins | sample JI91814BDNA_FD_187505 | JGI IMG/M metagenome (GOLD analysis project Ga0209174, IMG submission 187505) | Wastewater effluent complex algal communities from Wisconsin, to seasonally profile nutrient transformation and Carbon sequestration -... | ecosystem: Engineered > WWTP > Effluent > Algae...
CATGATATCTTATCAATCAAGTATGGTATTTCTTTTTATTTTCTGATTGACTGTCACGTACTGTCTCTCAGACACTCCAGATTCTACACAGATTTGCGCCGCGACAGGCGCAAAAGATTAGAAAAAAGTAAATAGGTAGTCGCTATTAAAAACTCATCATACATCAAACCGAATAACCAGTCCGGAATTAATGCGTGATCCTATTCATTTTTACAACTGGTAAACACACTTCAGAAGAAGATAAACTTCTTCAACCACCCCAGGTACCGCTTTACGTGGAATTCGTGCTCTTTCGCGTTCGGTGACGCTTTCCCAGTGAGTCAAGTTACCAGTCTTGATTGTCACTGCTAGTAGGTTATCAATCTACTATCTGGGCTATTGTTTGTAACTTTAGATACAATAGTAAATCCCCTAAACCGGAAGATGTTTGGACATTCGAATCTTCACTTCTAAACTGATCACTCTATTGCGCCTTTCGTGCCGTAGTTTAGGTCTGATAGCTTTTCTTGACTCCTTCTGTCGAGTCTCAAGCGTCAAGTCGTCTTATGATCGCGACCGATGTTTGCAGGTAGGACAAAACACTACGATGCGTATACTGCTTTTTGTTACAGAAGAGGACACTCAAAGGTGGTTAGCCAATGAGCATTTACTGCATTAGTTACTGAAGTCACGCTTCAGTTCGATGACTCTATTTCTACCGAGATCATCAGAGTATGTTCCATTTATCGCAATCTTCAGATAATTTTTATCCTTCCAGATCACGACGACGCCCTTATTCTTATACCCCTTTTCTTTCGTCTGCAAACCAGTACAGCCAGGGAGCAAGCGAGTAAGATACGGAATTACGCCTAGTTCGATGTCTTCTAGAATTTCGGGAATGCTAAAGGTGGGAAGATTGATCATTTGCCATTCAGCATCGTGGATCTTCGCACGATACGGAAAGGTCTTAGACATGACGTTGTCTTTTAGAGATACTGCCATCGGAGCCTCCAACTAAGTGTTGAATGTTTGTTATGCGCTTATTTATAGCACACCGATGATAATCAGATTGATTATTTTGAGATTTTGTGAATTTTCATAAAGCCGTATTTTGTAACCCAAATTGGACGATTTGGGTTATTTTCCATATGGCTTGCATCTGCCGGTTTCGCAGAGATAATATAACAAGTTGCGTAATCTACTGCTTCTTGCTGTTGGGACTTATCCACAGCACCGCCAATCATATCGTATGCATTATACGCCAGGTCGGGTTTATGTGCCAGGATATCTCCTTTCTTAAACTTATGAGTGATCTCACCCACCAGCTTAGTAATTGATGTATCATTGAATTCCACAGTATCCCCGACGTGGAGTTTATTTTCCGGGGTGTCAGATTTGATTCCTGTTGATTCTTTAAGTGTTGCTTGAAAGAGTTCTTTGAGTTTCACTGGTTTACCTTCGCGTCGTTTTAAAACAGTATTTATACAAATTTCGATTAGAAAAAACCTCGTTCTGCGCAGTTTCACATCATTTAGATCACCGCTGTAGAACTGATGTCAAACATGACCATAAGGTTCTGAATAACATGCTTGTCGAAGTTGTGGAATGCACACTGACTTAAATAGTCATCAATGTGAACCCATCGACCGGTGATGCCTTCTTCGAAGCCCACTAGAGGTCCGTAAAGACGATCGAACTTGAAGCGGTTTGTGTCCAACTTTACACCGAACGCGGTACACCAGTATGCGGATTCCACATCACCTGGCACACCAAAACAGAAACCGGAATACACGGGAAACAACGTGCTGGCTCTAATGAATCCAATACCAGTTTCTTCATAGAGTTCGCGCAGTGTGCACTGAATGATGCTTTCATCTTCATCTGCCTTACCACCTGGGAAGCAGATAATATCCTGGTTGCGACGATTCACCGCGTAAATGTAATCATCAGAACTAACCAATGCTACACAACATGCAAGTTTTAGGCTCAAATTTCTGTTCCTTATTGTTCAGAGGTTTGATGCTGAAGAGCTAACTTGCGTCTTTGCAGATCTTCTTCAACCTTTTCGATTTCAGAAATCAAGAACGCTGCAGCATCTTTCTTTTCTTTGAAAATTTTATGGGGCTGCACTGGCACCTGACGGGCTTCGCGACCATGGTTATAAGTTTCCTCGTAGTATGGAAGATCGTATAATTGAAAGTAAATACGCTCATATCTCAAAGAATTGTGCTCGATGAAATGATAAAATCCGTCGAGCTTCTTATAAGCACTGAGAATATCTCGCCTAACGGCTTCTACGTCTTTTAAAAGTCGTTTTTCTTTTTCTACGAGTTCGTTAATTTCTGTCATGTCAATACTCGACATTGCTTTCTCCTTATTCATCGTCATGGTACAAAACGCGATACGCATCAGCACGGGCATTGTAACCTTCAATGCGAGATCCTGTTCCCTTACATACAATACAGTCAATCTGCTCTACATCGTACGCACCCCAGCAAGTGACATTGCTACGTTCTTCATACCCTTTACCGTTGCAAAATTCACACTGTGTTTTCAGCTTGTCTAAACACGCTTGATGATTTTCTGCAGCACCTTTATCTACAAACTTTTGTTCGTCTTCGGTTGTGTAGACTTTAATTTTCTTTTCCTTGATCATTTTCTTTACTCCTTCGGTTCGATCGATAATGCAAATTGCGCAAACTCATACTGAGCAAAATTCTCAATTAGGTCAAATGTATTTTCAGCACACTCCTCGATAGCTGCCTTGACACTGTTTTGCAATTTAGTCCATTGACTAGAGGAACTGATAGATGAGATTTCAGAGTATGAAAGTTTCACATCCGACAATGCTATATCTGGTTGCGCATTAATCAAGAGTGAGTTGGCCGCATAACTCACTCTTGCAAAATAACTACAATTGTGACCGTCAAGACCGTCAGTAGGTACCCATGCTCTATATTTCGAATGCGTAGAAAAGATACCACCACGATCTTCATAACCATCTGTCGTGAATGTTAGTTTGTCACCACCGAATGCTAATGCGCGTGGTAGAGACTTATCAGTTTTCTCAGTGTCATAAAAATATGACAGGAGATCTTGCACACCAGTCTGAAGCTCATCCACACCTACGCTATACGGTTCTACTCGCATCATTCGAAGAATCGGTAGCTGATTTGGTGACTTTTTGAAATCATCAGGGAACATGTAGTGATTGTCAACCATTTGAGAATCGACTCTCACTTTATCCAGTCTGTTAATTTGAAACCAGTCTGATCCTTTTTTCCTATAAAAGATTTTTGCATCATTTCTGGCAAGATCGGTTTCGATGTAGTAGGTTAGGTGAGATGAAGAAATTCCCACTTTGCTAATCACCTGATTTTTCAGATTGTCGGGGTACAGCCGATTTACGTGACGCTCGAAACGTTGACGATCGCCGTCGTCAACGTTTACATCGGTTTGCCATTGCGCCACTTTGATGCTGCTTCCACCAGAAATTAACCGCGGTACGATCTTTGTTTCCCATTCACATGTCTGACCTGTTGGTATGATACCTACAACACTCACCAACACGTTTTGTTCTTTTAGAGCATTCGATTTTGCACTAGGAATCCAATCCCCATGGAATGCCAGGTCTGTGCTAACTGGTACATCGGTGACAAATCCAACGCGCTTCTGAAGACATGCATTTATGCGATTCTTGACTTCAATGGGATCCAAGCCTAATTCTGAAATGAAGTGGATTATCTTTGGTTCACTTATGATCAGAATGCTGTTGCGTGGTGAGTCATTGGTTGCGAACAGGTGACGTGCTGCATGATTCACGAAACGATTTGATGTGATGTCGCCATCATGCAACCCCAATTTACCGGTTTTGTTGGATATATGAATTGCGACAGGAAAGAATTCACCGATGTATGTAAGTATTTGATCACCGAACGGCAGATTAGTCTTCACGCGCACTGTGTCACCCGGCTTGATACCCGCTTGCTTTATGGTGTAGGTCTTTTCTTTAGCGGCAGAAGTTGCTATGATAGTCTTCTGATAATCATCGCATGACTCCGGAATAAGAGCATTACGTGCACCATTTCTAGCAATCAGGCACTTACTTTGAATAACCCCTTCGATGATATCCGTCTCCGCAATAATGCTTTCAAGATTTTCTGAGGAGATTTCGAATTCGAATCCATCTGGATGTTCAATGCGCCACACGACATTACCATTTCCAAAATATCCAGTGCGACGAACGTTATGGGCAATCTTAAACCCATCTTTTAGCACATTGTTGATCACTGTTACTGCTGGATTTGGTTTACCATTCAGAATACTATGACGCTGCTCGGGTGTCATATATGCCCACTTCAACGCGCTCTCTTTGCGCTTTTTAGCTGCAGTATCCGTTCCGTCTGGGGTCAAATACGCAAGTGGTTTCTCGCTACCTATGCGCTTAACGATGAAGTATTTGTCGGGGAAGTGCATGTTAGACATTGTTAACCTTTCAGCGTGAGTATCAACTTTTCGATTCGTTCTTTAACGATTACTTTGTCCGTGTAGCGCTGGATGTCTTCCAGTTCTTTTGCAATAGAATCACCTGTAAACAGAGTTCGCGACTGATAATTGTAGCCGTCTTTAATGTACGCCTCAACCTCGTCCATCTTACTGCGATTTATGGTTTCCCACTCATATGCCTTACCATAATTTGTGCACATTGGATGAGATTCAATGTACCGATACTGAAAAAGTACTGGTGTAAGATCCGTTGCATTTTTTACATATGGCTGAAAGTCATAAGGATTTTGTTTATAGTTCCAACTAACTACAAATATTTTGAACGGTGAATCACCAAGTTGGATCACACCCTCTGAATGATTTACACTCACTACTGTCAGTGAAGCATCTCGAGGCATTATGTCATACTGCTCAGGTTTCTTACAGGTGAACTTGTGTCCAATTTTGGTATCGATCAGCGCCATCACGAAATCCCTTTTTCATTACGAACAAAAGGAGCGCTATGCGCTCCTTTTGACTATTATGATTTAGATGAAGCGTTGATAGTAACGATCCCATACATCAGGATCGTTGAGATCAATACCGAAGGCTTCTGCTTTCTTCTTAAGAGCGGCGATGCTTTCTGCATGGAGATCGGCTGCTTTGCGTGCACCAGGTTTAGGAGCTTTGACGTGCTGAGTAATCCACAGTTTGAAGCCGTAACCTTTGGCACCTGCAGGCATTACAGCGATATCAACATACGACAGGAAGGAATCGCGACCTACTACTTCGACGTTTTTGGTATTGAAGATCTTCTTCACTGTATCGAAGAATTTCATACGAACGTAAGAACCATCAGGGAAGGTCAATACGAAACCGCGCTTTTCATCGAATTTCCAGTGGCCTTTACCAAGCTCTTGCTGAACTGCTTTCTTGTTGAAGAAGGTGGTGAATTCTGCTTCGTTGCGAAGCATCGCGGTGATTTCTTCGATAGTAGTAACATCTGCGAAAGTCATCGTTGTATCAGTCATCTTCATTCCTTGATTAATTTAACGTAAAGTCATTATAACATGCGCATCCGCGCATGTAAACAACTATTTTCAATCAGTTTCGACTCGGCGCACTTCAAGGATGTCATCTTCAGCCACCTTCTTACCATTGCTTGTGATGTATGCGGGTTTAGATTCACAACTGTTGATAATTGCAGACCGATATGCTATGATTTCGATTGCAAGAGTTTGCTCATTCATCTGCCCAACGGAACGATAGGTTTGGAATGCGATCCAATCACCCGGTTTGTATTCATGTTTCATTTTGTGCCTTTCTCATCTCGATCGATGTACGCATCGATCATTTCATCGAGCTTTTCGTTGCGTGGCAGATAAACTAGATCGACATCGATCTTTCCTCGCTGGATGATCTCTTCGTCATTGTCACCGTGACGAAGCCACTCGTAACGCCGAGCGTTCTTTTGCTGTTTTAGTGTCACAGCATCTGACACTTCATTTGTGTCAATAGTCTCAAGTAGTGTGCGCAATTTCACATATGCGTCCAAGACCTGAGGGTGATGAGAACTTCTCGATGCTTCCAATATAGATTGCGCTATATCGAGAGCTTCCTTTGCGGCATTTGTTACTTCGTGAAAATTCGACGGAAGGTTTGCATTAGATTCTGCAGTCATAGGGGCGAGATAGAGTGGAATCGCACACGAAATTTCTACACATGACAGGTATTCATCTCGCTGATCATGTGATAAAGGTTTGCCTACATGAACAGAGTTCCAGACTACTTCAGGCGCATCTGACCACCAGACAAAGGGTTTCTGCTGATCATTGTTTTTCGCCCAAGACATCCCAAGTCTAAATGCATCTGACATTTGACTAGGCGTGTCAACAGGTAACCCATGTTTAGTGAGACCGTCTCGTTCTAGTGGCGTTAAAGGGTTTTTGTGCATGCTCATTTCCAATCCTTAATAACTTTGCCTTTCACGCAACGAGTTTCTACGTGATCGGGCAACCCGGGTAAATTTTTATTCATGGATTGACAGTCTTCCTCAGTTAAAAACTTACCAATAACTGTCACAGTACCATAGTTATGGTGACCTGCACTCATGCTTATCAAGAACCATACGACTACTGTAGCCATCACTCCTCCTTATCCATCTTGTCTCGCTGCTTTCGAACTAGCTATGCTAACTGTCGAACTAAGAGTGCTGGGTGCTTTTCAGCTAATGCGTTCTATTCGTCTATCAAAAAGTCATCAAGACCCGACGGTCTCATCTTCAGGTCGATCGACCTGATCATCTGGTATTTGACCCAAAAGCACCACTTTACATTTCATGTCGACGAATGCCGTCACCTTACTATACTTCATCAGAGTTTCATGTCCGTCTGGTTGTATGACTAGCATCGCTAATGGCTCCGTACTTTCAGACGCATCAGGTGCATCCTCGATCATTGCGCGATAAATCAGCGTCGCACGAGTGCCTTTACTCGGTATGTGATCAAGATTCTGCATCTCAGGTTCAGTCAGCATCCATTGTGGTACTTCTACGCAAGACATCTTGAAATACTCGAACATTTTGCGTGGCGTGTCATATCCAAGGTCCCAAGACATCATGATTCTGCGCGCAAGCCCGCCCCATTGAGCTTCAGTCGGAACAATCGGGACTCTTTTCGTGTTCATGATTCAGTTTCCCTGTTCGTTATCACTGAGCACTTTAAGTACGTGGGCGTTATCTTCATTGGTCATGCTAGAAGACAAACCACTGAACAGAATTCGGGCTACAGCCTCATTAGCGATACATTCGTGCCAAAGCACGTTGTAGTCTTTCAAACTTACATCCTTTCCTTCAAAATCCGGATCATCCCATGCAAGCGGTGCCGAAAATACTGGATCCTTTTTAATTGCAGTCATCACTGTCTCCTTAGAAAGATGGATTGAGTTCGCTTTTGTGACCATGAACCATCGACCAGGTACCGCTTTCAATCCATTTCGCCGTTTGTTTGCGACGGAAGAATCGTACGCCGGTATCGGTTGTGATGATTTTTAGAGATTTGCTGATTTTTACGATGCGACCAGCTGGGTAGTAGTCGCCATTGAATGCGCGACTAACGGGCTCGCCTACCTGAGGAATCTCAATGACATCATAGCGTGGCCACACATTAGCACCATTGTCAATAGCTAGGTGGCGATCTGATTTAACAGTGTTATTTAGTAACTTTGCGACACGTTCGGCGTCCTCGATGGTTTTCCAATCGCGACAATTTTGAACACCTTCCCAATTAAGCTCTTGAGCTTCTTCAAAAGAGATGAATTTTGCAGTATTGTCAGCAGCAATATGAACGTGATTCATTTTAGTCACCTTTGATCATCAGATGAATCATTGTAATTCATCTGATGATAAATGTAAACTACTTTGTTGCAATTATTTTCGCCAGTTCCTCAGGTGTATTGTATCCTAGAAGAGTGTTATCGGTAGGATACATCCTAGCAGGTTTGTTCATGTTATACATGTAGGAGACTACTTGCAGAAATCCAAACTCTCCATTTTCAGTAATGTAGTGATCGATGTTCCATAAAGCGTTGTGCATCGATGTCAGAATTTGAATGAAAGCATCTACGTTAGTACATAGAAAAACTGACTGATCGTGAAAACCTGGCGCCGTCGGTTTGAGGTTTATACCTGTTGCAAACATCTGAGCATCAACACATACGGAGAGATATGGTTGCTTCTCCAATGCGCACGGAATCACTAGAGGACCATCTGTGTAGAAACTCTGCTGAATTGCCTGCTGTGTCAACTCGCAAACAAGAGCATCATTGTCGAAATAAACGTCGCCCCATGTGAGTACCAGAGGCGTATCACCCGAAACACCTCGCATTGCGTTCAACGTTGCGTGACCGGAGCCCAAACCTGATGAAATCACAAATAGAGTTACTTTATCATAGCAACACCAATGGCGCAAACTTTCTTTGAAAATGTCAAATTGGAGTGCATTGACTGCAACAAAGATGCGATCAAAATGCTCATCCAATTTTTCTATCGTGTTGATGAGATTGGGTTTACCACCGACATCAGCAAGGGCTTTAGGGATGCTAACATTGCCCATCCGTGAGCCCTTACCGGCAGCTACTATCAGTAGATTCATTTTCTTCATACAGTTGTAGCCAGTAATTTCAGGAAGACGTAAGTATCAGATGGATCCTCTACGCTTAGGAAGTGCAGACGATCTGCATATTCAGGTTTGATGGCGGCATCTTTCACACATGCATCATTACCACAATCGCCTTCATCACCGACAAAGAAAACCTTCTTATGCTCCAGGAGTTTATTAACCAGAGTCATCTTGTTGATGCGCTTAGAGCAGATGTCGATAGAAGTTCGACCTACTACCTTAGCTTCTACATATCCACCTACAAACGAACTAGCATCATACTTCTGTTTCAGAAGAGTGTTTATCGCGTAGACGAGAGCGGTGCGATATTCTGGAATTACTGGTTTGATGCCAATGCCTGCATTACCCTTATTGATGATCTTGGATGCATCGATGTCAAGTTCACTACTAAGCAATTCGCTAATCTCGGTAATTTCTTTGGGTTTGAATGCGTTAAGTTCGTCAATGCAGCACACGTGACGATAGCGCAAGCTGTCATTATGTTCGGAGTCAGAACTCGTGCATGTGAAATACTGGTTGATGCCATTGTCAGCGTACACTGTCATAGCACGTGAAATTGTGCGAATACCGCGAATTGAATTACCTGAGCACACCGTGATGTCAATGCCGCCCTTTAGCAGCGCGTCAAGATATTCAAGATTGGAATTGGAGACTTCTGCAAACGAATTGTTGCGACCGACCAACGTGTCATCATAATCGAATACCAGGGTCGTGTCCTTATCCACCAATGACAAAGCGTCTGCATACATGAACTTCAGAATCCCGTCACCAATTGACTTTGGATGGTGTTCTCGTGATCCTTCCACTTCACCGCCACTTAAATCCAAAATTATGTGAGGAAAATCATCACTCGCCAATTGCATGTCGTCGCTTGCACCACTATTGACCATCGTTGTGATCTTATCCATTGGAAGATACTTTGAAAGAACTTTTTGTACGTCACTTGCGGTAAGTCCGGTCATATCAGTATCTGACACATTGTTCATAATCAACAATAGTTGCTCAGGACTCTTTTTGCTGATTGCTTCGTAAAAACCACCAGACATATAAGTCGGAATCAACGAGGTCCACTGAGTACCACTCGAAAATACTACCAAATCAGCATCTTTGATAGCAGACACCGCATCTGGGTGGAGTGCTGGCGGAGGAACTGATTTTGAGTCTGGGCTTGTGAAGTACAGTTCAACGATAGGATCGCCAGCGTTGTCCCACTCGTCGATATCTACTTCGTCTGTAAGGTGGGTGCCCTTCCTCGTGACAGCATTAATGAACACTGATTCGTCAGAATTCAGGATCACGAAGTCCTCTTCGATATCAAGCACATCACGTGCGATAATCTTGGAGGCCGCGTACAGGGAGTTACCGTTCAAACCAGCAATGCCCGCGTAAATCAGATTAGAGATGGAGAAATCATGGTACTCAATCGATTTTGTTAGAGGTTGTTTGAACCATGCATCGGCGCCAGCACGTAGAGTTTCAATCACTTTTGATTGAGAGTGCATGCCTATACCCAACCTGTTCTCGAGATCGTCAATACAATCGTTGACGTGAAATGGCGCCAGGTCGGTAGATACAGTAAATCGATGATTCATGAACTTTGCAAGTGCTGTATCACCGTGTCGTTGAATATGACGAGTTACTGCGTTCTTGCGCACATCGGATGGACCTAGCAATTTACCACCGTACACCTGACGACATTGCCCCGTCGACAAGCCATTATCTAGCGCATTCACCAAGACCTGAACCTTCACGTTGTCACCAACTGTATGGTGCAATCCCTTCAGAATGTTCTTAGGTCCAGAACCACCAGCAATTACGAGAATCTTTTTCATTATGTCAACCTTTGTTTATGTTGGGATATGGGGATATTTAGTGTTTTCCCACTACATGTTTTTCTTGATGAGCTCTACGAATCCCTTGCAGTATTCAGCGCGATCAAAATTCCAATGATTCAGAATATCATTTGCAATTTCACGACCGGCACCAACGCCCACATCTTTCAGCATTCGAATACGCTCAATCACATCATTTCGATCTTTTACGTAGAGTAAACCCGACAGTTCCTTATTACCGCCGTACATGCGCTTGTTTACATCGAGGCTTTCATCGATGAATGTGACACAGCCTGCTAGTACTGCTTCGTAAGTGCGCTGACTCATGATGTCAAATTTGGAATAAGCTTCATCACCGATTACGACATGGGCGAATGCCTGAGACATTTTGTCAACCATCTCATTGAAGGGAACAGCTCCAGAATAAGTTGGATGACGAAGATCGCCAACCTTCTTAGGATTAAAGTCGTCGGCTTTGATCTTACCGAATACTTCTACTGAGATATCTTGTGGATAGCCAAAGTAAAAATCGATCAATTTCTTTTCACGTTTGCCACCGCGCATTGTACCACCGTATGACAAATCGACTGACGGTTCCCACACAAGTGTGGGTTTATCCTCGAGAAGCGGGAAGCGATCAAATGGATAATTTTCAATACCACGCAACTTAACAAAAGACTTCTTTTCGAACTGAGAAGCAGCATGCTCCGTGTTGTAAGACTGACAGATCACAAACACGTCTTCACGTGTTACGTCAATTTCTTCTTTTGACCAAGTACGAGCTTTGAACTTTTCTTCCCAGATTGGATTCTTAGCTTCTACAACCGGCCAAATTTGACGGAACGAGAGATTCGGATCACAGTAGATGTAGAATACCGGGCCCTTGAACTCATTGATGATCTTATAATTGATGGTCGCTTCGTCGGCTGGAGCGCCGCCGAAATAATTGGTGCTACCATTAATCACGACAAATGCGTCAATGCTGAGATCATTTATTTTGTCGGCTTCTGGTACGATGTCGTGCCAGTGATAAAGTGGTACGAGGGTATCTTTTTTAAGGATTTTTGTGAAGATGTGAACTTCTGCGCCACCTTCCGCGAGCATCTGACAGACCCGTCTTGCTTCCCCACTACCGCCACTTGTATCAGACGCTCCAAATGCGATCCTGGCACCAATTTTGATTACGCCGATTTTCATTAGACGATTCCCAGTAAAGACGCATTCACAGTTTTGATTTGCGAAATGACGGATTCGTAATCTGATTGTCGCGTTTCTTCATTGAATCTGATTGTCTTATTGTCACCATACGCGACGATTTTTTTGGTCACTTGTGTGATGTCTTTAAACGGGATCCAGTGAGTATCGTTTTCAAAGTAAGTATCGTTTTCACCTGATACTTCTATCATTACGTGAATTTGGGGAATTTGGGGCACAATGATCATTTCTGTTCTACCTTTACGAATTTAGGTGATTTCATAGCAGCATCGCATGGCACATTTGACACCATGTATGAATCGCCTTATATTTCAACCAAATTAAAATTGCTATAAATAACAATGAAAGCATTATAACATATTTATAGGATGATGTAAACATGATTAAGCTAAGTAAACTTGCTAAAGATTTAGGCGTAACCAAGATGACACTGTGGAACTGGAAATATAGAGGTGAGATTGAGTTCCATAAGATCGGTTTCATGAATTACGTGGATGTCGACACATACAATCGCCTCCTAGGAATCAAGGAAAAGAAAGAAGAAAAGGTCGTGATTTATTGTCGAGTTTCTTCTAGTGCAAACAAAACCAACCTAGAAACACAAGCTTCTAGAGTCACCACTTATTGCAACGCCCGCGGATATCAGGTTGCAAAAGTCATTACGGAAATCGGTTCAGGGTTAAATGACAAAAGACCCCGTTTAGAAGCACTACTGAAATCAGGTGACTTCACAAAAATCGTAGTCGAGCATAAGGATAGATTGACGAGATTTGGATTTAATTACATCGAAACATTACTAAATGCGCAAGGTAAGCAAGTCGAGGTCATCAATCAAGTTGATGACGACAAGCAGGACATCATTCAAGACTTCGTGTCTGTTATTACTTCCTTCTGCGCTCGCATCTATGGACAGCGCAGAAGTAAACAGAAAACTGAAAAGCTAATAGAAGAGCTTCAAAAAACAGATAAATCCGAAAGCATTCCTATAAATAACTATGATAATGAAATAAAGGATTGATAGCTTTGGTTTTACGTGCTTACAAATACCGCGCATATCCGACGAAGGAACAAGTTGAGTTCTTGTCTCAGAACTTCGGATGTGTGCGTCTTCTTTGGAACAAGCTCGTTTCCGCGTTTCATTCGTGGTCTCCTACTGGACCCAACCCATATGTCTCCGAAAAGACTCTGAAAGATAACCCAGAATACTCTTTCATGAACGACGTCATATCCTACGCCTTGCAGCAGAAACGGATGGACTTCGACGAAACGAAGAAGCAATACTTCAGCAAGAAGCGCAAAGTTAAACTCGGGAAGATGAAGTTCAAGTCGAAGAGTAGCAATCGAGATTCGTTTCGGATTCCAGGGCAAGCACTCGGGTTCAGTGCTTGCGTCGATTTTGATTTGGGGACCATCAAGCTCCCAAAGATGTCTCCCATGAAGATAGTCATCGACAGGAAGTTTACAGGAACACTGAAATCAGTTACCGTATCCAGGAACCCAGCAGGGCAGTATTTCGTTTCAGTTTTGGTCGAAGAAGAAATAGAACTGAAACGAAATACCGGTCGTTCGATTGGTATTGACCTCGGGCTAACTCATTTAGCAATTCTGAGTAATGGGATCAAATTTGAAAACCCGAGGTGGTTTCGTGAAAGCCAAGCGAAACTGAAGAAGGCACAGCAACATTTGTCTAGAAAGACAAATGGAAGCAAGAGACGGAAGAAGCAGCGAATCAAAGTTGCTAAGATCTATCAGAAGATCGCAAATCAGCGCAACTGGTTCCACCATAATCTGTCTTCGTGGTTGGTGAATAACTTCGATGTGATTTGTACTGAAGATTTGTCGGTGAAGAACATGGTCAAGAACCACTGCCTTTCGAAATCCATCTCAGATGCAGGCTGGTCGTCTCTCGTTTCCATGATTTCCTATAAGTCAAGTTGGTATGGGAGAACCTTTCACAAGATTGATAGATGGGAACCAACCAGTAAGACGTGTTCATGTTGTGGAACCAGAGAAGAAGCGATGGATTTGTCAATTCGTGAGTGGATTTGCAACTCATGTGGAACCAGTCATGACAGAGACATCAATGCTGCTAGAAATATTCTGAATACAGGTCTGAAAGACCTGTATTCCCTTACATCGGCCGAATTAGCCGATTACAGACGTCGAGAGGCAGTAAGTCCTGAGGTAGAAATACCAATGGCATCTTCGATGAAGCGTCTAGCTGATCTTTATAGAAAAGCTTAATTATGATGACATGAAGCAGAGATTTGTGGTCGTCTCTTGAAAGAATAAAGTGTTCTCATTTATGCTGTTAACTGTTTTTTTGCTGAAATTCAGTGGCAAATTCCAAAGAAAGCTTGCACCCACTAATTACAAGCACGCATGCTGCGCATACCACCATCGTTAGTCTAATCATTCTTTACGCTCCATGATCGGTTTGGGTTCATAAAATTTTGCGTAGGATTCAACCTTCAACATTTCACGCTTGTTGATATCGCCAGCTTTCTTAGCAACGATGGTGTAGCATTCAGCAAGATTGGGATTCATGTAAGCAATAACCGAACATGCATAACCCGATGACACATTTGACAAATTGTCGTAGATTGCTCGTTCCTGTTCGGACATCAATCCGTTAATTCTGGGATATACAATTTTTCTAGCATACATATAAATGGTAAGTACTCCTTTTCCTTGCTATAAGCTATAGCTACGTTCATCTTAAGCGCATGATCTCCACTCTCCAATGCTCTTTGAAACCATAAATGATTTCCTTTGATTTCGATTAAGCGCCATTTACTTTCTTGCTGTATTTTGAAATCTACATGATACCGATGCTTCTTATTGTCTTTGATATATGGTATGGTGTCACCATTCACAACTCTTACATTATTTTGCTCACAGAGTTTTACAAATTTAAGTTCCAATTTCGATTGATAATAAATTTCATCACCAAACTTAGTTGTATATTTCACCATCCTGTTACCGCCGCCTAAGTGAGCATATTGCCCTTTGCCCTCGTTTCGCAATATCGATCTGTGCTCATAGACGCATTCATCACTGCAACATTTTTTATAACCGCCTTTTAATGAAATGAAGGCAGTAGGTGCATGACATACTAAACAAATTCCTTCATCTGGTTTTTTTCTAAATTTATCGTAGAAATCTTGTTGGGATAAATCCCTATGTTTCTGCATTAAATGCCTAGATATTCCTGATTGGTTTTTGCAAGGCCAGTTACACAATTCGCAGTAGACTTCACCTTCTCGTCCTACTATCGGCATCCCGGATTGGTGATACTCTGGGTGATATCGCTTGTAATATTCCGAAAGACTCATTTCTGTTTTATGCTTAAAGGCATAATGTGTACTAAACCCATTCTTATCTGCCTGTACGCTACCACATATTTTGCATGTTACTGTTTTTTCAGGATCCCATTTGCTTTCTAAGGCATTTTTTATTTTTCGTTCAGGACTTAATCCATTTTCATACATCTCGTAATAAGCATCGCGATTAACGTGATGCTTATTACTAATATGAAGGTGCTTGCCTTTCAAATTCTTAGATTGGTAACCACAAATTTTACAATCTAGGATTAATTCTTCATTTTCTTTAGACATGTATTTTCTCCTTTTGATATTTATAGGAGAAAATACATGTCTACATTTTTACCTATTCAACCGAGGACCTCGGAGTCAAGAAGTATTTTTCATTTTCCGCTTCTGCTCTCTGTAAAGATTTAGAATTGAAATCATTGCGCCTCTTTGCTACAACAGTGTAGCATTCAGCTAAATCAGGATTCATGTACGCAATCACTGAACACGCATATCCTGAAGACACGCTAGACAGATTATCATACAGTGCTCTTTGGTCTTCGTTCATGCGAGGCTTCATGTATCGGGCCTTACCTAACCACCCACGTGTGATTTCTGGATAGAATCCTTCATCTTTCAGAATGTTCATCATTTCCCAAAGTGCATATTCATACACATGCGAATCTTCCCATACGAAATGCTGACCTTCGTGCTTTTTGGGATTAGGCGTTGATACGATGAACACGCCGCCTGGGCGTAGCTTGTTGTATGCGTCCTTGATACAGCGCAATGCAGCGTCCTTCGGCAGATGTTCGATTACTTCCTGCATTACGATCACATCGAAATCACCGTCGAGATTCGAGATGGGGTCAGTGATCACGTCACGTAGGTACACATTACACTTATTCACTGACTTGAGATTCTTTGGTCCCCAATGAGCATTTGCTTTATCGACAGGTTCCTGTCGTACTTCCAGACCTACATAGTCAAGACGAGGGCGACCGGGATTAGCATACGAACAATTCCAGAAAGTATAGAGGTTTGCAGCAGAACAACCAATGTCGAGAACGCGTACTTGTTGTTCGGATGATTCACGTTTGATCTTTACGAGCTGATTTGCTACTGTCGCGTAGCGCATCAAATTTGCTTGGTCCCATCCCGAGTGCCATGATACTGAACCCAGCTTTTCTTTCGTGAAGAGACCTTCAACCGAATCGTCATGTGTGTAGCTGTAGTCACCGGCTTGATATTCCTTACCCCATTTAATCACCACACCGTCGTTTCCGTCGATTGCTTCATTGCTCATCAAGCTTCACTCCTAGTCATGATTTGAAATTTTAAGCTATTGTAACACAAAAGGACTCGAAAGTAAACACTTTCAAGTCCCTGTTTTTTAGTTATTTTCGTAGTGCTGTCGCAGCTGTTCTAAGAGTTCTACTATTTCAGCACTTGAACTTTTACAATTACCCGCTACACATTGTAACGGCGAACGTATTTTTGTTCTTGGACGCCACCATTCCTTCCAATGCAAAGTGATCACATCTTCTACAACAAGCTTAAAACGATGGTGCTCCCGTTGGTAGGTGTAAAACTCTAAAGAATCTAAACGTGATTTAGGCAGTAACATGATCACTCCTTAGTAAACGAAGAATTCGTTCATAGCTTCTTCAAAGATATCGTCAGGATCACGGAATCCACCTTTACCATCTGACACGTCGATCATCACCTTGGGAAGCTGGCTGCGATAGAAAGCTTTCTTGAAGTCTTCTTGTTCTTCTTCTTTCTTCGAAAAGTCAAAGGACAGACCATCGTCTTGAATGAAGGAAAAATCAGAGGTTGTTAGCAAGATGAGCTTTGGGATGTAGAATTCGTTTCGTTCACTCATACGCTTTAGATGAACAAATTCCAAATCAAACACGTAATCGCCGGAGTATCCACGATAGCGAGGTGAATAAACTGTTTCACCCAGATGGAAACGATCGCAAATCAGTGGTGCGCCAGATTCCAGCATCTTGAATCCAGCGATGAATGATTGGGCTTGATATTCTTGCTGAGCCGCTGCAATCCCGTGCGTTTCTTGTTGATATACTGCAAGTAATTCAGGTTTTTCGTAGTGGATTATCTGGTGAAACCCGAATTCATCTTTGATGCGCTTGATTAGCGAGGATTTTCCGAGTCTGTCCACGCCTTCCAATATAAATGAGTTTGTTAATTTTTCCATTACTCTAAACCGTTCCGTTTCAGATCATCAGATGATTGTAATTCTTTTCGCAGTCGAAGTAAACGGGAACAGAATTCGCGCTCCGTCAGCACGGTATCATTTATCTTGCTTTTACCGATCGAATGTGTAATCTTTGCATCATGAGTAGCAAGTAACGCGTTCACAAAACCTTCATTTTGCGCAAGAGCTGCATATGCACGATCTAGCAATTTCTGATATTCGTCAGAATCGCGCTTAATTTCCACTCCACGCCAGTATAGCGTCTGTGTAGTCTTCCAATTTTTGTCTTTACCTGCTGCTTTAGCAGCACGACCTACTAGACTACAGATATGTTCCTGCATGTCTACGCCTTTAAATTTCACCGATTGTAAGAAACCCTCCATCGATGCGCATTTTACACCATCGATTTCAAAAGGATGAGGTGCAAAGTTGCTTAACGCACCTGCTGGATATGGTTTTCCTGATCTAATGTCCATTTACTTCTCCTAGATTAACATCGACGAGTGTGAGATTGAAAATTCTGGTTTCCACACGTTAATTACTGATGCAAAAAGTCGTTTGAGATTAGCATCTAGCAGATACGTGACCGCGTAATCATCTTCACTTCTCACAGAGCGACCGATGCCCTGAACTACTTTCATGATACACAGAGTCTCGTAGATATCCGGATGATGCTTTAGAATGTACGCCATGCGCTTGTCAGCTAGTGATGGAAATGGCGCCTTCACTATCACCTGATACCGTGAGAGATCATCAGGCAGGTCAATACCTTCATACATCGATGGGCTCAACAGCACTGACAGACCTTTGTATTCTTTGAAGTCGGCTAATACATCTACCAGCTTCTGACCTTGCTTGTGCTCGAATATCTTCGATTCAGTCTTACAACTTCTTAGCTTGTCTGCTAATTTTGCAGTGATAGCAAAAGATGGCGTCAAGAACGCACCACGATCGCCCTGCTTTGAGTGTAACTTGAAGATGTCTGCAGCATTTTTCAGAAGATCTTCTACCACCTTAGGATCACTCATCGTCTTATATGATAGTGAGATGGGCTTGTAGATTATGACCTTTTTGTTCTCTGGTGGGAATGATGGTTCCAACTGAATGAATTCAGTTTTGTCGTACGGCAACTTCAATGTTTCTACCATGAACTTTGGGTTCAATGTAGCTGACATGAACAACGTGTAACGTGAATTCTTCAGTACTGGATACATGTTACCCACAAAGATAGGTTTTACAGATACTTCAAATTCCTCATTCTTTTTGGTGTCACCCTTTACATCTACTACATGTTCGTAATTGTACTTTGTGAGGTCATCAATTTTGCAACCAAGTCCAAAGTATTTTTTGTACATGCGTGAGAACATGGTATAGGAGTCGAAATTCTTCATCCCACGTCTGATGCATTTCTGCATCATATTCTCAAATTCTTCTGATGCAAGTTTGTAGATGCTATGTAGCTCTTCGAGATAGTGCTGATAGGACCCCTCATCAAAAAGTCCTGCAAGTAGATCACCCTTGAGACTCTTAATGCGTTGAACGATTGTCTTGTTAGACAGCCCAATCGTCTTACTAATTTCGGCGATCATAGCATCTAGTTTACGCTCGGAGATATGAATTGCATTATGCTCAGTGAACGCGTCATTTAGCGTGTGTGCTTCATCCCATACCATAAGTAAACGTTCTTCTAGTTTTTGCATCGAGTACATGCGATCAACGAAGGTATAAGAATAGTTGGTTATAAGGTGCTTGACTGCGTTGCGCTTTTGTTTCACTTGCATCAATTCGCATTTCACGCAGTTTTCGGCGATCACGTCTTCCATCTTCTCAGAGCGTAGCGCACCCAACAAACAAGATTCACCGGAATCTTGCGTCACGCTACATTCATAGTTGTTCGCACCTTTAATGGTTGCGAAGTTTTTATTACCTCTGAATGTTTGGTAATACTGCTCGACTAGTGCATTGGTGCCCATTGAGATTATTGATGCCAAATCCTGTGTGGTTCGTTGTTCGTCGAGAGCATGTAAAACTTCTGCGACGACCACCGCGATGATGGATTTGCCTGTACCAGTCGGCGCCGACAACAGAACATTTTCCATTCCATCTTTCAAGAATGCTGTAATAATCTGATCGACTGCTGACATCTGATTACCTCGAGGTTTATATCCTAACCTCGAGTAAGCTTCTAAAATTTCTTTTTCGTAATTCATTGGATCCTCAAAAGGGAGCGTTGCTCCCTGTCATCACTCAGAAATAAGACTGACGTCGCCGCCGAAGAAGTGATATTTGATCAAATTCTGCCAGTATGGAGAAAGTTGTTGATACGCGGAAGTACTAGTCATCTCGGCTTCTACTTCCTTAGACGATTCGTGTTTAGTGCGCCACTCTTTCTCGAAGGAGATCAGATTTGCAATATCAGAATCTTTCAATTGCATCGGTTTCATTGAAATCACCTTTGTGGGTAATTCTTCTTTTTCGATCTCTGCGAGCATCTCAAAGTGACGCTCATAAACGTGCATAGACCCTGCTTTGTGCATGTAGCTCCCAAGTTGCAGATTTGGGAAACATTCGCGTTTCAATTGCACCATCATCATCTCTTGAAGCATTGTGAACTGAAAGAAATCCGAGGTATACCCGAGCACTACATCGTTGGACCTCATTGACACTGCCAGATGAAGTTTATTTTCTCGAATAAACCACTGTAGTGCAATCGTGCATGGCACATCCTTG
>Ga0209174_10001052_pt1 | contig 19947 bp, 17 predicted proteins | sample JI91814BDNA_FD_187505 | JGI IMG/M metagenome (GOLD analysis project Ga0209174, IMG submission 187505) | Wastewater effluent complex algal communities from Wisconsin, to seasonally profile nutrient transformation and Carbon sequestration -... | ecosystem: Engineered > WWTP > Effluent > Algae...
TACATTCTTTGTATTGGTAAAGCCCATGGTATCGAGCAGCATACAGGCCTGTCCACTGCGGTTGCCACTGCGGCAATGAATGATAACTTCCTCATTCTTCAGATCTTCGAGTTCATCAATCTGGAAAGTCTGGAATTTCCCCAAAGGAATCAGGGTCGCACCGATATTGAATTCGGCATATTCATTTGGTTCCCGGCAATCAATCAGATTCAATTTTTCTCCGGCATCCATCCGGGCTTTCAGTTCATCTACAGTGATCGTTTGCATAAGCAGTATTTTTATTTGTTGTATCCATTATCCTTGTCCCCCTCCTCTTCTGGTTTCCGGGGTTTAGGCTTGGGCTTATCTCCCTTTTCCTTTTTTCCGGTACTGTCTTTGGCTGGTTTATCATTCTGCAACCAAACGTCCATGGTTTGTCCGCTACGAATCCGGTTAAACCGTTTTTCGTCATCAAATCGCTCCGGGTTTTGCTTATAAATATATGCAGCGCAGGTGTCTTCCACATTCGGATCACTCACCACAGCACCTATGATAATACCGTGCTCTTCCAGCCTTTCTCTTGCGTCACAGAAATTCATACCCGTAATATCCGGTACCACAAAATCCTTGTTCCCCACACCATCACCCAATACCAGGGATATCTCGCTTCCTTTTCTGATTTTAGTTCCGGGTGTAATCTGCTTGCCATTATACAATTGCTCCAGTACGGCATTGGTTGCAAAATCAGGTTTAAAAGTAGTATCCCCCACTTTCAGGTCCAATCCTTTTAAAACCATTTCTGCGTTCCGGAAACTGTACCCTACCAGGTTTGGCATTTCCATTTCAGGAGGAATGACTCTGCTGATAAGCAGGAATACGGTACGGTTTGATTTCACTACTTCATCCGCTTCCGGAATCTGTTTCATCACGGTCAGTGGCCTTGCTGTATCAATATAAATGGAGTCCTGGATATCCACTTTAAATCCTGCCTTCTTCAAAATCGCTTTAGCCTCCTCATAGGTTTTTCCGGTAACAGAGGGCACTGTGGCCGCCTTGCCATGTCCTGTCAGGCATTTCAGCGATGACAGGAAAAGGAAAAAAATGGCAAAGGTCAGCAGGATGCCGGCCAGTATATTTACCCAGAGGGGGCGATGTGTGATAATTTTCAACAGCTTTATTTTTTATGTACAGGTTAAGGCAGGGCCTCTTCCACCAGTTTTGTATAAAATTCTTTCAGGCTCCAGCCCATTACTTTTACCTGCTGTGGTACGATGCTGGCTTCGCTCTGCCCGGGTATCGTGTTTACTTCCAGCATATAGGGTCTTCCTTCCTTCTCATTATAAATAAAATCAATCCGCACGACTCCGCGGCAATTAAATACCTGGTACACCTGTTTGGCCGTTTCCCTGATTTTATCCGCAATTACGTCATCCACCTGGGCCGGTGTGGTTTCGGTGGACTTCCCCTGGTATTTCGCTACAAAATCAAAAAATGCCTGATCCTGGTCGGCCTTTACTTCCGTCAATGGCAGTACAATAATATTCCCTTTAGACTTAAATACGCCAACCGTAAACTCCCTTCCCTCCACCATTTCTTCTACCAGTACCTGATTGTCTTCGCGGTAAGCTTTTTCAATTGCAAGCCCAAATTCATCAGTAAAGGCATTCACTTTTGACATACCAATGCTGGAACCTCCATTGTTGGGTTTAATAAAGACAGGGAATTTAAGATTTCGAGCTGCCTGATCGGGACTAACTAATTGGTCACGGAAGAGGACTACAGATTTAGCCACGGCAATCCCTGCGGCACCTGCCACCGCTGTGGCATATCTTTTATTGAAAGTGATGGCCGATGTAGCGGCATCACAGCCGGTATAGGGAATACCCAGTGTATCAAAATAGCCCTGCAGTTTGCCATCTTCTCCGGGAGTGCCATGCATGCCGATAAACACCGCATCAAAGCTGATTTTGTTTCCGGAATCCAGGATCGTGAAGTCGTTTTTGTCAACCGCTACCGGATTACCCGTTGCCGGTTTGTACCACCAGCCCTCTGCGTTAATATCAATCAGATAGACATTAAAGCGATCCCGGTCGAGGTTATTGTCGATGGTAATAACGCTTTTATAGGATATCACTGCTTCCCCGGAGTATCCACCGGTTACCAGTGCAATGTTCTTCTTCATTATCGGTTTTGTAGTGGTGGTCCCATGCCGGGACCGGCTCTGCAAATATTGCAGAAATATTTAAAATGCCCAACCCCGCAGCCCTTATTCCCCCATGATTAACAAAAATTATATGAGTATTACCCGCAATTGACTGCAGCAGACAGGATCTTTCCGGATTCGCATTCCATTGGGCTAAAAACAAAGGTGAAGGCCATTCAAACCTTCACCTTTTTACGACGGGACATATCACCCGCCACTCTTTCGGCAGCTTTCACTGCTTTGAATTGAGATATATTACTAAATTACGATCCCCTTCTGCCGGTTTCCAAGAAAATGGCAGTCAATTTATGCACATTGAGAAAAATCAAATATGCATTTTATCCTTCTTGGCGATCAGTTCTTCCACAGTCTCCCGGTACATTTCATCAGGCACACAGCAATCAACCGGACATACGGCAGCACATTGTGGCTCTTCATGAAAGCCCTGGCATTCCGTACATTTATTGGGGGTGATATAATACACATCGGTAGCAATCGGCGCATGTTTCTGGTCGGCTTCTGTTACCGATCCGTCCATCAGGGTAAAAGATCCCTTAACAGTTGTTCCGTCGGCAATAGCCCATTCCACACCACCTTCATAAATGGCGTTATTGGGGCATTCAGGTTCGCAGGCACCGCAATTGATACATTCTTCTGTAATCTTGATAGCCATAAATACTTATTTAACAGGTTGACAATTACTTTTGTACAAATGTAAAAAGCCGGCATGAAATTACAACACCGTATTGATTTATTAATTGAGCTTGGACAATATATTTTAAAAGATTCCGGGGAGCTGCAGGAAGCCAAATTAAAAGCCGCTGCGGAGAATGGTTGGTTCAATCCTGAATTTCAGGAACAGGCCCTCCAAAATATAGCAGCCGCATTTCTGCAAAAGGAAGCGCTGGAAAAATGGGTCCAATCCTACCCCAACCTTTCCGCTGACTTTACCAGTAAAAGGATTGGAATTATTATGGCCGGGAATATCCCCCTCGTGGGCTTTCACGACTGGCTGTCGGTTTTCATCAGCGGACACCAGGCCCATGTAAAACCCTCCTCAAAAGACCAGGCACTGATCCGGCACCTGGTTCAAAAACTAGCCGAATGGGAACCCGGAATGGCCACACAAACCATTTTTTCGGAGATGCTCAAAGGTTGCGACGCCTATATCGCTACCGGAAGCAATAACTCCTCCCGCTATTTTGAATATTATTTTGGGAAATACCCCCATATTATCCGTAGAAACAGGACCTCAGTCGCCATCCTGACCGGGCAGGAAAAAAAAGCAGAACTGGAAGCGCTGGCCGACGACGTACTTCTATATTTTGGGTTAGGCTGCCGCAATGTGACCAAAATTTATATCCCGGAAGGCTATGATTTTGTACCCCTGCTGGAGGCATTCCGGAAATACAGTTACCTGGCCGACCACCACAAATACAAAAATAATTATGACTATACCCTGGCCATCCACATCCTGAACAAGCAATACTATATGACCAATGGGGCCATCCTCTTATCTGAAAACTCGTCATTATTCTCCCCCATCAGTCAGTTGAATTACGAGTTTTATGCTGACAAAAATGCACTGGCCACGCAACTGGAAAATCATGATGACCTGCAGGGAATCGTAGGGGAGGGTTATATTCCTTTTGGACAGGGGCAAAAGCCCGCGCTGGACCAGTACGCGGACGGGGTGGATACCCTGGCTTTTCTGGCTAAGCTTTGACAAATCAGGGTTAAATGGTATACCTGGGAAAAGGAAATCACATTAAATTTACAGCAGTGCAGAACTACGAAGCTCTTAGTAAAGATTTGTTAAACTGAACCGGAGGTAAGAACGGTTGTTATGACAGTTTGTTACTTTGTACAGCAGAGGCACATAATTTGTGAAAAAGCGAATAATCTTTATTTATTACTGACAAAAAAGTATAAAGCACTATGAAACTCAAACAGATTTTACTGATCGTTGCGGTGAGTGCCGTCTCCGCCATTGGGAGCGTCATGATTTACGGTAAACTGACCGGTTCAAAAAACGGGACATTTGTTCAAACCAGTCCGGATGGAAAAGTACCGGTGAATTATGCCGGATTTTTTGAAAACGGAACCGGGGCCGGAGAACCAGTTGACTTTACTAAGGCTTCCAGTGCCGCCGTACCAGCCGTGGTACATATTAAAACAAAGACCGCCGCAAAAAAAGTGACCAATAACCTGGGCCGTAACCGTAACGACGGCGGCATGCAGGATCTTTTTGAGCGCTTCTTCGGTGAAGATGTTTTCAACCAGCGTTACCAGCCTGAGCAAAGGGCCAGTGGCAGCGGGGTAATCATCAGCGAAGATGGCTATATCGTTACCAATAATCACGTGATCACGGACGGAGGCGAGGGTATTGCCGATGAAATCATGGTGACCCTGCATAACAAAAAAACGTATAAGGCAAAAGTCATCGGCAAGGACCCCAGCAGTGACCTGGCCGTCTTAAAAATTGACGGAAAAAATCTTCCCTTCCTTTTATACGGAAATTCAGATAATGTAAAACTCGGCCAATGGGTACTGGCAATTGGTTATCCGCTGACTTTGGAAACAACAGTAACAGCCGGTATCGTGAGTGCCAAGGGAAGAAGTATCGGCATCAATAGCCGTCAGAGCCGGACCCCTGTTGAATCATTTATCCAGACTGATGCAGCCGTGAACCAGGGAAACAGTGGTGGTGCCCTGATCAGTACGGATGGTCAGCTGATCGGTATTAACTCTGCCATTTATGCCCCTACCGGTACTTATGCCGGTTACTCCTTTGCCATTCCGGTAAATATTGTAAAAAAGATTGTGAATGACCTGATCCAGTACGGAGATGTGAAGAGAGGTTTTATCGGAATCAGTTACCCCTCTGTGGATACTGAAAACGACAGACTGGTAAAACAGGCTGGTATTGCTGATGGGCAGGGGGTGTATGTATTGGCAGTTCCTACAGACGGAGCCGCGGTACAGGCAGGTTTGAAAAAAGGAGATGTCATAACTAAGATCAATGGCAATCCTGTTGCTTCCGGACTAGAAATGAGTGCACAGGTGGCCAGTTTTAAACCAGGGGATAAGCTGCCGGTTACCTATGTCAGAAACAATAAAGAGTACACGGCTTCCATAACGCTGAAAGAAACAGCAGGCAAGGCTGATGAATTAGCAGCGGCTACGATCGCTGAAACGCTTGGGGCGGAACTGGAAACGCTGGATTCCAAAAAAGCGGCACAGTACGGAATTGAAGGAGGTGTACTGGTGAAAAAAATCACCAAGGGTGGTGCATTCAGTAAGACCAGGATGCAGGAAGGATTTGTAATCACCAGTGTGAATGATGCAGATGTAACCAATATTGATCAACTGGGGAATGCCATCCGTAACTCAGAAACCGGTGTTTACTTTGAGGGCATTTATCCTGAAGCACCGGGGGCGGTTTATCGTTATCCGCTGATCATTGAGGAATAAAATTAAAAGCTGCGGCAGCAGTTCAATACAATAAAATAAAAAAGCTGAATGAAGCAGAGACTTCATTCAGCTTTTTTCATTCCTGTAGTAGTTATTTTTCAGACCCTCACTTATTCAGCAGTATATACCAGGTATTCCCATGCCTGCATTTCAAATTGCTTATCCGTAGTAAAATCATTAGCGGCTCCTGAAAAAGCATTGTTGAAGCGTCCTTTAACCAGCGGGTCAGTAAGTTCAAAATGCAAATCCTTTTGTGGAGAGAGATTCAGGATCACCAGCACTTTTTTCTCTCCATGCTGCCGCATATAAGCGAATACATGTTTCGGGTCAGAAGTTTTTATACGGTAAGTATGCACCGCTGGATCCCCGGCACGTAAGGCCGGGTGGCTGGATTTGAGTTGTAATAAAGTTTTGTAAAATCCCTGCAGGGTATTGTTATCAGTCCATTCAATGGGATCTTTTTCAAAAAACTCCAACCTTTTTTTATTGGGTAGCTCCTGTCCGGAATATAAAAGCGGGATACCATTCCAGGTGCAGCTGAAAACCGCCAGTGCCTGTGCCATCTCTCCGTACTTTTCATACTCGGTGCCATTCCAGCTGTTTTCATCATGATTCGTAGTGAACCAGGCCCGCATGGTACTGTCGCCCAGGTCATCGTATTTTTTAAGCACGGTGAGCAATGAATCTATCGGCAAATGGTTCTGATAAAATTCTTTGGTACGGTGCATCCAGGTCCAGGTATAACTGGCATCAAAGGCTTCGCCGTATTCCGGTTTTTCCAGTTCATCATATTCACCCAGCCAGAGTAATGGTTTCACCGCATCAACCTGTGGCCTGGCTTCTTTCCAGTAATCCAGTTCTACCCAAAATGCCAGGTCGCAGCGAAATCCGTCAATATCACATTCTGTGACCCAATACTTCATGGCATCGGTCATTGCTTTGCGCAGGGCCGGGTTACTGAAATCCAGTTCAATGATATCATCCATACCTGAGGCGATCTGGAAATCATTGGTAGCACTGTCTTTCAGGTAATAGTCCGGGTGCTCTTTGGTCCAGCGATGATCCCATCCCGTATGATTAGCCACCCAGTCAATGATCACTTTCATCCCGTTGTCATGGGCCATTTTCACAAGGGCTTTAAAATCATCCAATGTCCCAAATTCGGGGTTGATGGCCGTATAATCCGAGCAGGCATAATAACTGCCCAGGCTTCCTTTTTTATTTTTTTGGGCAATCGGGGTAATGGGCATGAACCATAAAGTTTCAATGCCCATTTCTTTTAGCCGGGGAATAGCTGCGGCAAAAGCATTGAATGTTCCTGCATTGCTGTACTGGCGCAGGTTCACTTCATAAATATTAGTGGTATGGGCCCAGTCAACGGGTTTGAACCTATTCAGCATAGCACTTGTTGTTTTATTGGTTTCCTTTTCCGATTTTTTAGGCATCAGTTTACAGGATGCCAGCAGCCCGGAAAAGCAGAGTAGTAGCAATGGCAATCGCATGGGTTGAACTTTGGCGAAAGATACGGAATCCGGGCCTTGAACTCGATAACAAAGCTCCATTCCTAAGGAGGGAACAGTCGACAGTCATCAGTCTGTCAGTCTATCAGTCTATCAGTCTGTCTACCGGCAGTGTTTGTGGAATAAAAGAAAGGCTCATCTTATCCAATTCAACATTCAAAATTTAAAATTCAAAATAATTCCCTCCCCAACTCGCCGAGCCCCACTTGCCTCCCGATAGCTATCGGGACCCCACTAGCCATTACCCATTTACCGAGCCCCACTAGCCACTCCCCACTAGCCACTTGCCACTTGCTACTCGCCTCTAGCCACTCCCCATTCCCCTTTTCCCAATACCTTTGCCACATGAAGCAGTTCGATGTACCCATTATTTACCGGAGCCCGCTGATCAGCGCCATCAAGAAAAAAAGGAAAGAAGAGGACCGGTTAAAAAAGGATGATGCCCCTACCCTGCTGGATTTTGGTCCGGTACAAATTTTACTGGCCCGGCATTTTGGGTTTTGCTACGGTGTGGAGAATGCGATTGAAATTGCATTCCGAACTGTTGCGGAAAATCCGGGTAAAAGAATTTTCCTGCTCAGTGAAATGATTCATAATCCCCAGGTCAATGCAGACCTGCTCTCCCACGGCATCGAATTTCTGCAGGATACCCATGGCAAACAACTGATTCCATTTGAACAGCTTGATGCTAATGACATAGTGATGATCCCTGCTTTTGGAACCACACTCGAAATAGAAAAGCAATTACATGACCGGGGGATTCAAACGGAGCCATACAATACTACCTGTCCTTTTGTGGAAAAAGTCTGGAACCGCAGTGAGGCCATTGCTAAAAAATCATATACGATTGTCATCCACGGCAAACCCATTCACGAAGAAACGAGGGCTACCTTTTCACATGCCGCTGCCAATGCAGCTTCGGTGGTGGTAAAAGATATGCAGGAGGCCATCCTGCTGGCCTCGTATATCCGTGGCGATGAACCTGCAGATAGTTTTTATACCCGGTTCCAGGGACAGTATTCTGCCGGATTTGATGTTAAAAATGATCTGCAGCGAATTGGCGTCGTTAACCAAACCACTATGCTGGCAAGCGATACACAGGCTATTGCTGATTATCTGAAACAAGTGATGCAGGAGCGCTTTTCCCCAGCAGACATCAGTGAGCGGTTTGCGGATACCCGTGACACCCTTTGTTATGCCACCCTGGACAATCAGACGGCTGTAACTGGAATGCTCGAAAAGCCAGCTGACCTTGCCATTGTGGTGGGAGGCTATAATTCATCCAATACCTCGCACCTTGTTGAATTGTGTGAACAAAAACTGCCAACCTATTTTATCAGTAATGAAAATAAAATTCATTCTGCTGAGGAAATCCTCCACTACAACTTTCACAAAAAAGAAGAATTGATAACGCAGGGATGGTTACCATCCAAAGAACCGGTAACCATTTTAATGACCAGTGGTGCTTCCTGCCCGGATGCGCTGGTAGAAGGTGTGATAGAAAAAATAGCCGGTTTTTTTAAGGAGGCAAAGCCGATGAATGAAATGCTGAAAGGTTGGAGCCAGTAGCGGACCCCTAAAGAGCAGTCTTCAGTCGGCAGTAGACAGTCGGCAGTCTACAGTCTTCAGTCTATCAGTCGACAGTCGGCAGTCGGCAGTATTCAGTCGGCAGTCTTAAGTCTTCAGTCGACAGTCATCAGCCTATCAGTATTCAGTAGGGATTCATGAATCTCAGGAAAACCCAATACCCACCCCCATCCCCTAAAGGGGAAAATCAGCTCCATCTTCCCATTAGCCAAACCCTACTAATGACTCCCTACTTGTCTCTCCCTACTTGTCTCTCCCCACTAGCCACTAGTCACTTCCCACTCGCCTCTCACTTATACAGCAAATCATAATACTCATGTGCCATCCGGTTACTGTCGAACTGGAGACGCACATCCTGCATTCCGTTCTTCATCACCTGGCGCCAGGTACTGTAATTATCATAGTACAGCGGCAGTATTTCATTTTCCAGGATTTCGTATAATTTATTGAGATCGTACTGGTCCTGTTCGTGGGTGGCCATATTGGCATAATCTGCCTGGGGTACTACAAAGCCGTTATGACCGTGATTGATAAATTCCGGAATCCATCCATCATCTGTTGAGAAATTCACAGCGCCATTCATCGCGGCAGTCATACCACTGGTGCCGGAGGCTTCACGGGGAACCCTGGGATTATTGAGCCAGGCATCAGATGCCTGCTTCAGTCTTTTGGAAAGTCCCAGTTCATACCCAACGAGAACAGCCATGTTCTTGTATTGCTTGCTGAGATGGACCAACTGATTAAATTCACTGATCGCCGGATGATCTACCGGGTAAGGTTTACCGGCCCAGATGATTTGTACCGGATACTTTGAATCAGTCATCAGCTTGTGAAATTTTTCCTGTGCAGTAGTGATCAGTCCTGCCCTTTTGTATCCGGCAAAGCGACGGGCCCAAACGATGGTGAATACATCAGGATTGAAGATTTTACCGGTCTGGTCTGCTACAATTTCAAATGCTCTTTTCTTCAGGTATTTTTTCCGGTCATCAAACCAATAATCATCCCCCGCTTCCATGAATTTGTACATCTGCTTATCGGCCCAGTAACGCCAGTTCTGGGCATTGGTGATAGAGATGATTGGACAGATATTATCATACTTGCTCCACATGGCTCTGGACACATCGCCGTGTAACTGAGAAACACCATTGGCCAGCCGGGCAAAACGCAGGGCTGCCAGTGAATGATTGAACTGATCACTGTCGTTGTCATAGAGTTTCTTTACTTCATCAACACTCAGGCCGCAGAAGTAACTCATTTTATGACAGAGATAAATATCATGTTTTTCATTGCCGGCTTCTTCAGGAGTATGCGTAGTAAATACAAGCCGCTTTCTCACCTCTTCCATTTTATTACCGAATTTCCGGTACAGGTAAAAGGCAGCAGAGAGTGCGTGGGCCTCATTTAAATGGTAGAGTTCGGGTTGAAACCCCAGCAGGTCAACCAGTTTGGCTCCTCCTACCCCCAGTAAAATGAACTGGGCTACCTTGGTAGCCACATTGGCATCATAGAGCCGGTGGGTAATGGTTTGAGACACATAATCATTTTCCGGTACATCAGTAGACAGTAAAAATAAAGGGGCTGTTTTAAATGTTTCGGGGTTCAGGTACCAGACTTTCACCCATACCGGGTGTTCATGAATAGTAACCTGGTACTTGATGCCAGTATCTTCCAGAAAACTGTATAATTTTTCATTCCAGGCTACATCCAGTGTCTGATCCTGGTTACGTTCCTGATCATAATAACCGTATTTCCATAAAATACCGATCCCAATCATGTTCTGGCGCAGTTCATACGCACTTCTAAGGTGAGAACCTGCCAAAAAGCCAAGACCGCCACTGTAAATTTTCAATGGCTGGTGGGTGGCAAATTCCATGGAGAAATAGGCCACTTTCTTCGAATATCTTTCTTCAACGGGATAAGGCACAGAAAAAGCAGTAAAACTCATAGTGTTGTTTTTACACGAAGCTGCAATATTAGTGGAAATAATTTATTGGGAGACAGGAATCCGGAGAAGTCCTGCACAGCGGCTGATTTGTTCAACAAAATAAAGGCTGACAACGTTTGCAGGTGGTCATTATTTTTTATTCTTCTTTCCCGCAGGCTTGGGTTTGCTTTCTTTTTTCCGGGCATAACTGCCGTTAAAAGAACAGTTTTGCGGACGGTAAGCACCGCAACCCTCCATTTCCTGCAGCTTTACCGATCCGGAGGAAAAAATAAATTTCAGTTTACAGGGGTCTCCGTCCTGCCGGTACTCAGCGGTATTATTGCCAGTGATATCTGCTTCCCCTTTCAATTCACCGCTGCAGTTTCCTCCTTTTTCAAAATGGATAAAAAAACGGATTTCATTGTTTCTTCTTCCGTCCCGGATGGAGACCAGGTTCATCTTACCTGATGAATAATCTGCTGTCCATTTCTGTTTACGGCTCAGGGTGTCAATCGGGTTGATCAGTTCTGCCGGTTTATCTTCAAGTGCATCTGTCATAACCAGATAATATAAACGGCTTTCGGCATTAAAAGCATAAACATCCCGGCCCTCACTCATACTACCATCCCGGTTTTTCCGGAGCACATTCTTGGTAATTAAATGACGGCGGTCAAGGGTGAATGACTCATTGGTAGTGGCATCCTTATCTGGTTTCAGTGCGGTGAGAGAAGCAGAAAAAGATTGATCGGGCAGAAACCCAAGTATTAACATGCTACGCTTTTCGGCGGTGATTGTTTTCACCACCAGGTAAGTTTCCTTATTAGGACCAATGGTCTTGCCTACCGCATAGATTTTCGGCTTTGTACCCTTCCCGTATATTTTTGACAACACGGTATCCGGTACCACACTGGTAAAAACTTTGTAACTGATCTGCAGGGAATCTTTTTCCTTTATCGTTTTCCGAAGGCTGCTGTCTGCATAATAAAAAGTCAGTTCCAGATTTGGAAAAAATGCTATAAAATCGGCCGCATTAACCGGTTCATCCCCGGAAAGAGAAACCGTTTTTTTCTTTTCTCCGCAGGCTGCGAGCAGGAAGAGGCCCCCTAAAAGTGCTGACAAAAATTTACTGTACATAGGCATAATTCTGCCCGAAAGTAAGCGATTCCGGGAAACCCGTCAATGGATGTTTTTGCGGGGATCAAATTTATTTTTAGCTTTGTCTAAATTTATTTTTAGGCATGCTGAATTACTCTACCAGCGAGGAAAATTATATTAAAGCGATTTACCGGCTCCAGGGTTCGGATGGAACCGTGAGTACCAACGCCCTGGCCAATGCATTACGCACCAAGCCGGCTTCTGTTACCGATATGATGAAGAAGCTCAAAGCGAAAAAATTGTTGCATTACCAGCCCTATCAGGGTTTTCGCCTCTCTCAGGAGGGGTCCAGGGTAGCGCTGGGGATCATCCGGAGGCACCGGCTCTGGGAATTTTTTCTGGCAGAAAAACTCCTGTTCAGTTGGGATGAAGTACATGAAGTGGCGGAAGAGCTGGAACATGTCAGCAATAAAAAACTCATTGATAAACTGGATGAATTCCTGGGTTTCCCCCGGGTTGATCCGCACGGTGACCCGATTCCGGATGCCAATGGTAAGATTGAAGTGTATAAAAGAACCTGTTTAACCGAACTCCCTCTGCAACAGGCCGCCATCGTAAGTAATGTAAAAGATCAAAGCAGTCCGATCCTTGAATTACTGGAACATATGAAAATCCGCATCGGTACAAAACTGGAAGTAAAGAAGAGATTTGAATTTGATGAATCCATGGAAATAAAAATCGGCCGCCTTCCGGCCGTCCTCATTAGTAAGCAACTGGCCGAAAACATATTTGTAAAGTATGAAGGATGATCGTTATAACTATACATCGCTGAGTGAAGTTCATCAGAGTGTGGACACGACCAGTAGCAAGAGAAAGGGCTGGAGAAAAAGCCTTGCCTTCCTTGGGCCTGCTTACCTGGTGAGTGTGGGGTATATGGATCCAGGTAACTGGGCGACTGATCTGGCGGGAGGTAGTCAATTTGGTTATAAACTGATCTGGGTACTGCTGATGAGTAATCTGATGGCCCTGCTCCTGCAAAGTTTATCGGCCAGGTTGGGAATTGTAAGAGGCCGTGACCTCGCACAGGCGAATCGTGAAACCTATCCCCGTTATATCAATTATGCATTGTATGGCTTAGCTGAAATAGCCATTGCGGCCACGGACCTGGCCGAAATACTGGGGATGGCCATTGGTATACAATTGCTGACAGGACTGCCACTGATCTGGGGTGTTAGTATTACTGTGCTGGATACTTTTCTTTTCCTGTTATTACAAAGACTGGGGATGCGGAAAATGGAAGCTTTTATCATTGCCCTGGTGGCGGTAATCGGACTTTCCTTCCTGATTGAAATCATTATTGCCAAACCCGATCTGGGAGAAGTGGTGAAAGGATTTGTACCATCCATTCCCAATAACACGGCACTTTATATTGCCATTGGCATTATCGGGGCCACCGTGATGCCACATAATCTTTACCTGCATTCGGCACTGGTACAAACCCGGAAAATCAAACGGGATGATGCCGGAATTAAGAGAGCACTCAAATTGAATTTTATTGATAGCGCCATTGCCTTGAACCTGGCTTTTTTTGTGAATGCAGCGATCCTGGTACTGGCGGCCACCGTATTTTTCAAAACAGGCCGTACGGATGTTGCAGAGATCAAACAGGCACATGAACTGCTGGCCCCTATGCTGGGCAGTGGTCTTGCTCCCATTCTTTTTGCCGTGGCATTGATTGCATCCGGTCAAAGTTCCACCATAACCGGCACCCTGGCCGGACAGATCGTCATGGAAGGTTATCTCCATTTGCGGATCAATCCTATGGTTCGAAGGTTACTCACCAGGGTGATTGCAATCATTCCAGCGGTGCTGGTGATCCTGATTAACGGAGAAAATAATATTGATAGTCTGCTGGTGCTGAGCCAGGTGATCCTGAGCCTGCAACTGGGGTTTGCGATTATCCCCCTGATCCATTTCACCAGTGATAAAAAAACCATGGGAAAATTTGCCATCAAACCACTGGTGATTGCAACGGCTTCCCTGATCACTGTCATCCTGGTCTATCTGAACATCCGGATGGTACTTGAACAGGCTGGTACATTTTTCGAAACCTCCTCCAATCTGTTCTGGAAAGCAGTGATTATCCTCGGTGGCATTTTTTACCTGGTGCTGCTCATCGTGGCTATTTTTTATCCGCTTCGTAAAAAAATAATTCCGGCTCCATCCAAGCAACTGCACAGCGATGCCGCCCTGCTTGATGCCATTGAAACACCTGTATACAACCAGATCGCCATTGCGCTTGATTTCAGTAAAGATGATGCGAGGCTGATTGCCCATGCGCTGGGACAGGGCAACAGCCAAACTAATTATATCCTGATTCATGTGGTGGAAAGTGCCACCACCCGGCTGATGGAAAAAGATACCGATGACCTGGAAACCAGAAAGGATCAGGAACAGCTGAATCATTATGTGCAGCAATTACAGGATAAGGGGCATCAAGCGAAAGGACTCCTCGGCTTTAATGAGCGTGCAAAGGAAATAGCAAGAATTGCCCGTGAATCAGGCGCGGAAATGCTGGTGATCGGCGCCCATGGCCATAGCGGGATCCGGGATATCATTTATGGTCAAACCGTAGATGCCGTAAGACATGAATTAAAAATACCGGTATTGGTGGTGAATGTGTGAGTGAGGCGAGTGGCGAGTGGCGAGTAGGTATTGGGAATTGGGTATTAGATATTGGGTATTGGGTATTGGGTATTGGGTATTGGGTTTTCCTATGATTTATGAATCCCTACTGAATACTAATAGACTGACGACTGTAGACTGTCGACTGATGACTGAAGACTGTAGACTGTCGACTGATGACTGAAGACTCAAGACTCCCGACTCTTCACTCCTTTAATCAAATGCTTAAACCGGCTGAATGTTTCAGGCTTGATATTGAGATAAGAGGCCAGGAATTTTTGTGGTACCCTTTGCAGCATTTCCGGGTTCCTGGTAACAAAATGGATAAAACGCTCCCTCGGACTCAGTTTCACCAGCAACATTTGCCAGCGGTCTTTGATTACCATGGTATGGGTGATGATCATCCGCCCCATATGTTCCATTTGCTGAGATTGGGCAAACATGGCTTCCAACTGATCAAAAGTGGAAGACACAACGATACTGGGTTCAATCGTTTCAATACTGTATTCTGAGGCGGTACGACTATGAAAAGACTCCTGACTGTGAATGATATGTCCTTCCATGGAAATCTGTGTATTGATCTCCTCTTCCCCCTTCAGGTAAAATTTCCGGATCAGTCCTTTCCCGATAAAATTGATCCAGTTCTCCCGTTCTCCGACACGGGTGATGAGTTCTTTTTTGGCAAACTTGCGAATCGTTAAAAAGGGCAGGATCATGGTTTTGAAATCATGATCACTGATCTCAACGAATTTATTCAGGTAATGATGAAATGCTTTTGTGGCGTCCATATTGATGAGTCAGTTCAAAAGGTACAAAAGTTCTTGATTCAAGTCAAGATCTTTTTGATGACCCATTGATTTTTTGTGATTTACGCCCCAGGTGTTTGAGCCGGCTAAAGGTTTCAGGTTTGATATTCAGGTAACTGGCCAGGTATTTCTGTGGTACCCGTTGGAGCATATGGGGATGATGGGCTACATAGTCCAGAAAGAGCTCCCTGACTGTTTTGGAGGCCCGGGCATAACGGCGTTCATCTTTCTTGATGTACATGGCGGTCAGCATCAGTCTTCCCATTCTTTCTCCCTGAGGAAAATGTTCCAGAGCCTCTTCCATTTTATCAAAACGGAGGGAAAGCAGTTGGGTGGGTTCCAGGGTTTCCAGTATCGCCAGGGAGGGTTGCCGGGTTAAAAAAGATAACTCGGAATGGACTACATGCCCTTCCGTTGCCAGTTGCAGGGTTTGATCCTTGTTATTGCTGCGAACATATTTGCGGACTAAACCTGATAAAACGATGTTCAGGTAATCATCCACCTCCCCTTCTTCCACCAGTTTGGCTTTTCGGGGAAATTTCCGGACCTGGCAGTATTGCAGCAGTGCCTGCAGGTCGGTGAAGGAGAATTCTGGCATAAATCCCTGGAAATAACGGAGTGCAGACTGCCCCATTTCAACGCTGATATGGCTGGCACTATACTTCATGCCGCGGTTTGTTTTTTATGATTCTTCCGGAGCAGGTGTTTCATCCGGCTAAATGTTTCCGGTTTGATTTGCAGGAATGAAGCCAGGTATTTCTGAGGTACTCTTTGCACCAGGTGATTGTACTCGGCTACAAAATGAAGAAACCTTTCTCTTGGACTTAATCTCGTACTGCTGAGAATTTGTTTTTCCTGTTGTAAAAGGAAATGCGTGGTAATGATTCTTCCGAATTTTTCCCAGCTCCGGTTACTGCGATATAATTCTTCCAGTGCTCCTTTATGGATGGCCACCAGGCTGCAGGGCTCCATCGCCTGTAAACAATAATGAGAAGGTGCCCCGGTAAAAAAAGAAGTAACAGAACCGGTGATGGTCCCTTCACTGATGAGGTCCGTTGTGACCTGCTGGCTGCCCTTGTAAAAATATTCCCGGATCAGTCCTTTGACCACAAAATAGAGGTAGAGTTCTATATCCCCGGCATCGGTGATGATATCTTTTTTCCGGATATGCACGACAGCCGATTTCTTTTTGAGAATGGCAAAATCCTCCCCGGAGAGAGGTAAAAACCTTCCCAGGAATTCCTGCAATGCCCCGTAATTGTCCATGGGCGGAACTTAGGATGATCAAACAAGAGAGCTGTCACTGCAAAGTTGAGGATTTCGCTGCTAAAAAAGCACTTGGGATAAGGTTCTTTTACAGTAGGTTTGCAAGCTAAAATTCTGCATATGTCTCAAAAAATCAAAGTGGCCAACCCGGTAGTTGAACTGGATGGCGATGAAATGACCCGCATCATCTGGAAATTCATCAAGGATAAACTGATTCTCCCTTATCTGGAGCTGGATATTAAATACTATGATCTTGGTATTGAGTACCGGGACAAGACCGATGATCAGGTAACCGTGGATGCAGCCAATGCCATTCGTGAATATGGAGTGGGAATTAAATGTGCCACCATTACTCCTGATGAGGCCAGGGTAAAAGAATTTAACCTGAAACAAATGTGGAAGAGTCCGAACGGAACCATCCGGAATATCCTTGACGGTACCGTGTTCCGTGAGCCAATCGTGATCAGCAATGTACCCAGACTGGTGACCAACTGGACGGCTCCGATCATTGTAGGCCGCCATGCATTTGGCGATCAGTACCGTGCCACAGATACCGTGATCAAAGGAAAAGGAAAACTCACAATGACTTTTACCCCTGAGGGCGGTGGTGAGCCTCAGGTTTTTGAAGTATATAATTTCAAAGGAGATGGTGTAGCCATGAGCATGTACAATACGGATGAAAGCATCATGGGTTTTGCCCGTAGTTGTTTCAATATGGCCCTCAGTAAAAAATGGCCCCTTTATTTGTCTACCAAGAATACCATCCTGAAAAAATATGATGGCCGTTTCAAGGATATTTTCCAGGAGATTTATGAGAACGAATTCAAAACCCAGTTCGAAGCTGCCGGAATTGTTTACGAACACCGCCTCATCGATGACATGGTGGCCAGTGCCCTGAAGTGGAATGGTAATTTTGTATGGGCCTGTAAGAACTATGACGGCGATGTACAAAGTGATACTGTGGCCCAGGGTTTTGGTTCACTGGGGCTCATGACTTCTGTGCTGGTAACGCCTGACGGAAAAACAATGGAAGCCGAAGCGGCCCATGGAACAGTTACCCGCCACTACCGGGATCACCAGGCTGGTAAGCCCACCAGTACCAATCCGATTGCCAGCATTTTTGCATGGACCCGGGGGCTGGCTTTCCGCGGTAAACTGGATGGCAACCAGGCCCTGATCAATTTCGCCAATGCTCTGGAAGCTGTATGTATTGAAACTGTAGAAGAAGGCAAGATGACCAAGGACCTGGCGGTTTGTATCCATGGCAATAAAGTAAAACACGGAGAACATTTCCTGTATACGGAAGAGTTTCTCGAAGCCATTGACCAGAACCTCAGGAAGAAACTGTCCTGATCCGAAAAAAAACATTTTTATACGTTGTTTTTCACCGTCCCGCTATTCCGGCGGGACTTTTCTTTGCAGTCAATCCCGGTATCACAGTAACTGTTAACGTAAAGCCTTGGTCTCATTTCAAGAGCAGATACCGGGATTTTTCATCCAACTCAATAATTATTTTAAGGGAATCCGGAAACTGCAATTAGCCCTTCAACCACTGAGGTCATTATTGAAAACAGGCGCAACTTTTCTACAGAATGTCAATCGATCAATGTTATTAGTCCTTGTTTTGTATTTTTAATGGAACAAAACTTACCAGATGACTATTGCAAGACCAAATAAAAAAAAGACCGGGGCGGTAGACTATACCAGCCTTTTGCAAATCCTGCAAACCCGTTTTGAAAAAAACAGCAAAAGGCATAAGGGCATAGCTTGGGCTGATGTAAAAAAAAGGCTGGAGTCCAACCCCGGCAAATGCCGCTCCTTACAGGAAATGGAGGATACCGGAGGCGAACCGGATGTAGTTGATCAGGATAAAAAAACCGGCACATATATTTTCATGGATTGTTCACCGGAAAGCCCGGCAGGGCGCCGCAGTTTTTGTTATGACCGCGAAGCACTCGATGCGCGAAAAGAGTACAAACCGGCTAACAATGTTATTGATATGGCTGCAGCAATGGGTATTGAATTACTCAATGAATCCCAATACAGGTCATTACAGGAACTGGGAAAGTTTGATACCAAAACTTCCAGTTGGATACTGACACCTGAACCGATCCGAAAACTCGGCGGGGCCCTTTTTTGTGATAGACGTTATGATCAGGTGTTTGTGTACCATAATGGTGTACAGTCCTATTATGCTGCCCGCGGCTTTAGGGGCATGTTAAAAGTTTAATTCACCAGTCTTAACTATTAGCGATTACTCCTGTTAAACTATTAATGATGTTAACAGATATCCATCCCAAATTACCCATGCGCGAAAAAGAGGCTACTATTGATTATTACAATGGTAAACTGGGCTTCCGCATAGTCAGCGATTATGGTGATTACCTGATTCTTGAGAAAGACCAGGCAGAGCTCCACTTTTTTTCTTTCCCGAAACTGGATCCTTACACGAATTACGGGCAGGTGTATATCCGTTGCAGCGATATTGATTTATTCTACCGGCAGCTGATCGATCAGCAGGTTCCCATTCATCCAAACGGAAAACTGGCCAATAAACCCTGGGGACAAAGGGAATTTTCTCTGCTGGACCCCGATCATAATTTACTCAGTTTCGGACAAAACATTTAATCCGCTAATTTACTGCCAGGCTAAGATGGTAACAGGCCGTGAACTGTTACTGATCATCATCCATTCTTATTACCTTCTATCCTTTTTCTCTATTTCAAGTTCTGACAATTGATTTTTTTTATACGGAATCGCCTGAAAAACAAAAGCACTCAAATGAAAAAACTATTCCTGGCACTAGCTATTGCTTCCTGTTTCCAATATTTAAACGCCCAGGAATTGCCCAGAAAAGCAGGACTGGGTGTAGCGTACTATACTACAGTTCCGGATAGCCTGGTTTCAATACTGGACTATAAAAAGGGTGCCGTGGTACAAACCGTAGTGCCTGGATCCACTGCAGCGGCCATGAACCTCCAAGCAATGGATATCATTCTTTCTGTAAATCAACAGGCCATACAAAGCCCTGCAGACCTTGCTCGCTCTGCCAAAACATTAAGGGAAGGACAGGCCGTTTCGCTGACAGTTTCCCGTAACAAACAACTGATCAGTTTTACCGGAAAGGCCATTGCGAGGCCCTATGAAAAAAGTGAAACGGCCAATATTACTTATGGTGCTTTTGCTTATAAGGGAGGTTGGGTCAGGACCATTTACAAACGTCAAAAAGAAAAAGCGCCATTGGGAACCATCTATTTCCTGCAGGGGCTTCCCTGTTATTCGATGGACAATTTTACAGAAAAGGATAAAACAAAACAGGCGATTGATGCACTGGTGGACAGGGGCTTTGCGGTATACCGGATGGAAAAAGCAGATATGGGCGATAACCTGAATCAGGCACCCTGTGTA
>Ga0209174_10001053_pt1 | contig 19942 bp, 18 predicted proteins | sample JI91814BDNA_FD_187505 | JGI IMG/M metagenome (GOLD analysis project Ga0209174, IMG submission 187505) | Wastewater effluent complex algal communities from Wisconsin, to seasonally profile nutrient transformation and Carbon sequestration -... | ecosystem: Engineered > WWTP > Effluent > Algae...
GCGCTCCCGACCCCGAGACCCAACAGCAGGACCCCGCTCCCACCCCGGCCGCGTATTCTGGCCTGCCCGATGGATACGCCGAGTTCCGGGACAGCCTGATCCGTGACCCGCGCGTTCCGGCGATCGTCCGGCACTACATGAGCGATGGCCGCACCGTGGTATCGCTCCACCGCCTCTTTGAAGAGGAGCAGCACCTGGTGACCATGCCCTTCGCCGACCTCAACGACGACGGGGTCAGCGATCCGGTGCTGGTGATGCCCGAGGGCTATCCCGGCGAAGGCGACGAATGGATCGATGGGCAGTCCTTCGTTTTCACCGACCCACGCTTCGGCAAACTGCGCAGCCCCGAGCCGGGGTGCAACCATGTCACCAACCTGTTCCTGCTGGACGACATCGACGAGGACGGTCTGCGCGAGGTGGGCCTCTACACCTCCTCCTGCGCCAGCCGCTACAAGGCCCTGCGCGTTTTCACCTTGCGGCCGGACACCACCTGGCAGCATGTGGCGGCGGTTACCTTCGACACCTTCTGTGAAGGACCACCGAAAGAGGCCCGCGTGCGCAAGCTGGGCAAGGGGGCCTTCGAACTGCTGCGTGTGGAATGTGAAGGTGACGAAGGGCAGGCCGCGACGCAGGTGTGGGAGCCGCACGGAATGGTGTGGCGGTGAGGGGTACTTGCTCCTCAGCTGTGCTACTGTGATACCCCCGCCGCACTTGCATTACTTCCGCATCGCCTTGCCCGTCGCACCTGCCCAGTAACGCTTGTCATCGTAGGCCATCAGTCGGGGATCTGGGGTGACCTTGATGGAGGTATGCGGTTCGCGTCCGGCCCTCACAGCAGCGCGTTCCATGCTGCGGAAGCGGCGGTTGGCCATCCGCTTGTAGGGCTTCGCCGTGGTGCCGACGCAGATGCCGATGTAGGGGGTGTGTTTGTGGGAACGGGACATGATGCAACAAGTCGAGCCATTATGGACGCGCCCGGTGGGACCAAGGTTGTCCGCGCTTCACTTGCACGTGTGAGTTCTGCATCTTGCCAAGAGCCCTATTTGCTCCTTCCCACTTGGAACACCCGCCTTCCCTTCCCATATTGAGCATCGCGCCTTGACGGCATTTCCGTCGGCCATCACCCATGAAGAACAGGACCATCTCCGTGAAAGGGACCGAGGTAACGGTGACCACCCGCCACGAGCAGGATTACATCTCGCTCACCGACATGATCAAAGGCTTCGGTGATGAGACCGTGCTCTACGGCTGGCTGCGGAACAAGAACACCGTGGAGTTCCTCGGCATCTGGGAGCAACTGAACAACCCGGACTTTAAACCTCTCGAATTCGATAGGTTTATGAAAGAGGCTGGACTGAACAGGTTCTCCCTCTCTCCGACCAAATGGGTGGAAGCCACCGGGGCCATCGGTATCTACTCCAAGGCTGGGCGCGGCGGCGGCACCTTCGCCCACAAAGACATCGCCTTCGAGTTCGGTTCTTGGCTGAGCCCCGAGTTCAAGCTTTACTTGATCACCGAGTTCCAACGGCTGAAGGAGGCTGAGGCCAGCAACCTATCGCTCGAATGGAACCTACAGCGCACCCTCGCCAAGGTGAACTACCGCATCCACACCGATGCGATCAAGGAGCACTTGTTGCCACCGGTATTGAACAGGGAGCAGATGACCCGCGTGTACAGCAGCGAAGCCGATCTGCTCAACATGGCGCTCTTCGGGATGACCGCAGTTGAATGGAGGTCCACCAACCCGAAGTTGCCCGGCAACATGCGCGACCATGCGACGCTGGAACAGCTTGTCGTGCTGTCGAACATGGAAAGCATCAACGCGCTCCTCATCCGCCAAAGCCTGGATGCTCCTGAACGCTTGCGCCAATTGAACGGTGTTGCCATCACGCAAATGAAGTCGCTGATGTCTGCGTCAGTGCGGAAGGCCCTGGGCAGCAAGGGAAGATCGACTTAACGATCCTTGTGCATCCCTTTCATCCCGGCCGGTGATGACGCTCCTACCTTGTTCCAAGATTCCCGCTGTCATGCACCACCGGACCTTGACCATCGCTTCCCCGCTGATCGCCTTCGCACTGAGCATGGCTTCCTGCAGCGCGCAGACACCATCATCACCCGCTGATGCCCGGAACGACCCTGCTGCCGAGCAGGCCTTGGCACCCGTGGACACCGCACAGCTCAGTGCTTACATCGTGGCGGCCCTCGAGGACAGCAAAGGGAACCTCTGGTTCGGCACGGTGGGCGATGGCGTGATCCGCTACTCACCAACGCCGTCGGTCGTTCCGGGGGAACGGCTCAGCTACTTCACCACGGAGGATGGCCTGGCCGACATGGTGTCCTCCAGCATCGTGGAGGACCAGCAAGGCAACATCTGGATCGGTTCGCACGACGGTGCCACGCGCTTCGATGGCACCACGTTCACTGCGTTCAAAACCCCCGAGGGCCTGCACGGGCCGGGCTGTGTATTGCTGGTGGACCGCAACGGCGATCTATGGGCGGGCACCAACGATGGCGCGTTCCGTTTCGATGGCACGCGTTTCCAGCCCTTCGACATCCCCGTGCCGACGATCAAGGAACCCTCGCACAAGTGGGTGAAGGGCAAGGTGTGGGAGATCATCGAGGACAGCAAGGGCAACATCTGGTTCGGACGTGATGGGTACGGCGCATGTCGGTATGATGGCAAGACATTCACGCACTTCACCCAGGATGACGGCCTCTGCAGCAACAACGTGGCGAGCATCACCGAGGATGTGAACGGGAACATCTGGTTCGGTTCCATCACCTCCGACTTTCCGCCGATCAAGGAAGGCGGACTCAGTCGTTACGATGGCACGAGCTTCACGCGCTTCGAGGACGTGAAGGGTCTTACCGCGAACGATATCTACACGGTGTACGCGTTGCGATCCGGCCAGGTATGGGTCGGTGCCGTCGGAGTGGGTGCTTACCGCTACGATCCTTCGACCGCGCTCAAGACCGATGGAAGCGCATTCACGCTCTTCGACCGCACGGAACGGCCGGAACTGACCCGGTACTTCGGCGTTCAAGCGGTGCTGGAGGATACCCAAGGCACGCTTTGGTTCGGCTTCAGTGGTGGCCTGTTCCGCTTCAATGGAACCCTCTTCGAGAACGTGACGCGTGGCGGGCCGTGGGGAGACCATTGATCCCACTCACACCTGCTTCACCCCGGCGTTCACGGTCTCCGTTTCGTCCTGCTCGCCTGAGCACGGGGATTGAATGCCAAGGCCAGCCTGATCCAATGGTCGAGGTCCTTGTCCCTCGCGAACCCCTCCGGTATCACGTAGATGTATCCTTTCATCGGTCGACCTGTGAAGTCCATAGGCAGGCACTCGGGTCGTTCGAGCTCGGTGATATAGGACTCCTCACCGATCCTGACCATCAGTAAACTGTCGCCGTATCTCTTGTCGATATGGATCCCGCAAAGCATCTTACCATCCACTAGGAACAAGTGCCCCCCCATCATATCCTTGGAGGTGAATTCCGCACTGTGGCGGGCTAATCCAAGCCTGATCCGTTGCGCGAGTTGTTCATCGTATGCCATGGTCCAGGGGTGCCCTTGATCTGAATTTCACGCCAACTTCTTCACGATCCACACCGCGCCGAAGACCTCCACCATGCTCCAAGGGATGGCGTAAGGCAGGATGCTCAGCGGCAGCATGCCCAGGTTGCCTACCACGAGCCACATCAGTACGAAGCCCACGGACCAGGCGAGGATGCCGGTCTCGAGCACGCTGGAACGACGAGCAATGAAGAAGATGACCACCGAAAAGCACATCGACCAGATGCCCCATACGGCACCGTTGACAGGGTCGCCGGGGAAAGTGAGGCCCATGCTGGTGTAATGCGCGGTCCAGTGATCGATGAGTATAAGTTGGTTCCGCATGAACTCGTGGAGCGAGATCCATACGGTGGCGGAGAGGATCGCAACGATCGGGCGCATGGTCGTAGCGGTGCTGGCGAATGTAACCGTCGCGCAAGGATGGACCAAGTCCCCGACCTTCGCGACATGTCAAAGGACCGTCGCCAACTGGTCGAACACCTGCGTGCGTTGTTCGCAGAGCGGCTCGATGTCCTGGATGCGGAGATATCCTCCACCCGCTCTGCCTTCACCAGCGACACCAAAAGCAGCGCGGGCGACAAGCACGAAGTGGGCCGAGCCATGGTGCAGCAAGAGTTGGACAAGCTGGAGGAGCAACGGAGCAAATTGATCGGCCACCAACAGGAGATCGACCGCGTACCCTTGGACCGGAACTACGAACAAGTGTCCTTCGGCTGTCTGGTCTCCACCGACCAGGGAACATACTTCATCGCGATCGGTCTGGGTGCTGTGGAAGTGGGAGGCTCGACCTTGTATGTCATCTCCTTGGCATCACCCATGGGTCAGGCCCTGAAGGACAGACGTCCCGGGGATCTGTTGACATTCAATGGGAAAGCGATCAAGGTGCTGAACATCACCTGATGGGTCCACACTCCGAGGGTCGTTGGGCACGAAGCATACCTTCCATTCCGACCCTTCGAATGTTAAGCCAATATGAAGTTTTCGGGCCGGGTGACCTTCGTTGCATGAAGCGCTTGAGGATCGACCTTACTTCACGGTACCAAACCACGCAGGCCATGCTTTCCAGCCCGTCGACCAGTACCGCCTCCAAGCAGGATGGAGGCCTGCGAACGGCCCTCAGCCTAGGAGCTTCCGGGGCACTCGAAGTGGTGCGGATCACGAAACAACTCTCGTCCTCTGCGACCGAGCTTGTTTTCGTAGGGGTGCCTGCACGGCACGGCGGGCAAGCCACCAGCATTCAAGTCTCATTCACGACCGAGGTCCTTCGACCCGCACCGCGTTTCGATCCCAGCACAGGCAGGATCCACCTCTTCTACCCCGACCGCGACCATCCGGAGGTACAAGGACTCCTGAACAGCAAGCGCAACCGGTTCTGCTATTTCTGGCGTTCCATCAAAGGAGGCCACACGCATGCGTGGCTGTTGAGCTCCCAATAGTTCAGGGGAGCCGGGTCCCGACCGAACCCCACCACGGTGCGATGCGGTACTGCAGACGCCGCACCTTCACGAACGGATCCCGTTCCAAGTAGCCACGGACCTCCTCCTCCGTATCGCAGTCATAGATCAACATCCCGCGCCAACCCATGTCGTTGCGGTCGAACGGCCCTGCGAGCGCGATGATCCCACGCTTCGCCTGTTCATCCTGGTGAGCAAGGTGTGCAGCTTGCAGCGTGGCGGTGGTGACGCTATCCAATGCAGGACCGTCGCCAGCCTCATACAACACCATCCAGTACCTCTTCATGTGATAGGTGCTATCACCGATCGTCACATCGAAGGTGCGCTGTGCGATGCTGCATGGCGATAGCAGCAGCAACAGGGAGATGATGTGCAAGGATCTCATGGTCGATGTGGACGGGCAGGTTCACTTACGCAGTTTGACCGCTCGGGCCTTGGTCAGTACCTCCTTGATGTAGGCGGTCTTGTTGACCGTGTAGGCGGCCCGGTCCTTGGGAAATTTCCGGGCGAGGTCGTTCTTCAAAGCCTCATAGCGCGCTGCTTCCTCGGGGTCGTTGCGAAGGTGGTCCCGAAAGATGATGCGGTCCACGCTCGCTTGTCCCGGTTCCACCATGTGTACATGCACCGTACGTTCACCGGCACTGTTCCGCTTGATGAACCAGGCGTAGAAGGGAGCCTCGTCGCCCATGGTGGGCCGCCAGATGAACTCATAGCCGACAGCTTCCATGGCAGGGACCACCTCCTCCTTCACGCGTTCCATATCACTCACCTCCACCTGCACATCGATCACCGGTTTGGCACTGAGACCAGGGACCGCCGTACTTCCAATGTGTGTGATGCGCTGCGCCAACATCCGCGGAAGCATCCGTTTCAACTCCGATTCCACTTCGGTGTATCGTGCTGGCCACTGGGTATCGTAGGGCACGATCTCGATCGGTTCCTTGGTCAAGGCCTTGATCCGTTGTTCCAGACGCTTATCCATGGTACGATGCTACGACTTATCCGCCGGAGCGTAGATATTGAACCGATCGCCGCGCAGGAAACCGATGAGCGTCAGCCCGGTCCGGCGCGCCAGATCGACCGCGATCGAGGAAGGCGCACCAACAGCGGCCATCAGTGGAATACCTGCCACGACACATTTCTGGACCAGCTCGAAACCCGCCCGACCGCTCACCAACAACTGATGCTCGGTCGGATCGAGCGACATACCGATGGCCGCACCGATCACCTTGTCCACTGCATTATGACGGCCCACATCCTCGCGCAGTAGGACCAAAGACCCCTTCCGATCGAACAGTGCGGCTGCATGGATCCCCCCGGTATGTGCGAAAACCGTCTGTGCAGCGCGCATGCGTTCGGGCAACTGGATCGACAAGGCGGTATCGATGCGCCCCCATGGCTTGATCGGTCCGGGGCAGCGGACCTCCACCGCTTCCAGACTGCTCTTGCCGCATACCCCGCAACTGCTGGTGGTGTAGAAATGCCGTTGCCAACGTGCCGGGTCCACAGGAATATCGGGATGGAGCTCGGCCCGGACCACGTTGCCATACTCTTCAGGCTTGACCTGTTGACAATGCGCCACACGAAGCACCTGATCGCAGGCCTCGATGATGCCCTCCGTGTAAAGGAACCCCAAGGCCAATTCGGTATCGTGGCCCGGAGTACGCATCGTTACGCTCATTCGGAACTCCTGGCGATCATCCAGGGGGCCATGTCCCAAGCGGATCTCGAGCGGCTCCTCGGTGACGAGGACATCATCCGCAGTGGCATTCCCCTCAGCATTCACACGGGTGATGACCATGGCGGTGACGGGCGTGCGCATGGTGCAAGTTACCATCGCAGCCAGCGATGGCGTCAGCGATCCCGTCGCCAACAGTCGGTGAGGTGATCATCCACCATCCCGATGGCCTGCATGTACGCGTAAACGATGGTGGTGCCCACGAAGCTGAAGCCCGCCTTCTTGAGATCCTTGCTCAACGCGTCGCTCACCGCGGTACGCGTGGGGACCTGAGCGCTGTTCGTCCACTGGTTCACCAGCGGTACATGGTCCACATGACGCCACAGGAATCCATCGAAGGAACCCTTGCCCTGTTCCATGATGCGTAAATAGGCTTGTGCGTTCGTGATGGCACTCTTCACCTTGGCACGGTTGCGGATGATACCCGGATCGTTCATAAGTCGTTCGATATCCTTGGGACCGTACCGCGCGATACGCTCGGCGTCCCACTCGTCGAACGCCTTGGCATATCCTTCCATCCGCACGAGTATGGTGTACCAGCTCAATCCTGCCTGTGCTCCATCCAGGACCAACTTGGCGAAGAGCTTCCGGTCGTCATGCTCCGGTATTCCCCATACGGTGTCGTGGTAGTGCTTGTAGCGGTCGTCCTTCAAGCACCATGGGCATCGGGTCAAGAGCGGGTCAACGGTCATGTGGGATCCAGGATGGATGAAGGACCGTACGAAGATGGTGATCTCCGTACGGTCCTTCCAAGACCCTTGTAAAGTTGGATCAGTGGGTCACCACCAACCGTTGCACTGCGCTATGATCGCCCGACGCCACACGAACCAGGTATTGACCTTGCGCAAGGCGCCGCTCCAAGCCGAGCGTGGTGGTCACCTGACCTTCCGTGAGGATGAGTTGCTCTTGATGGACCAGCTTTCCCGAAAGGTCGAGCACCATGACCTGTGCAGGAGCATCGAGCACCTCGACATGGGTCAACAGCACCTCGACCCGATCGCCAGCGGATGGATTCGGGTAGAGCTGGATCCCGAACTCCTTGTCGAGCAGTTCGGTCGGCGATGCACCCTCCTGGACCAGGGATGCCGGAGGCGGTGGAGCGATGGTCACCGTGCAGGTCTCCCCGTAGGGACACCAGGATGTCCCACCGTTGCGGCTGATACGCACACGCACATTGTAGGTACGTCCGGGGATGAGTGGATCCGTGGTCCAATTCAATGCGCGGAAGTAGTTCGTGGAGCTTACGACCCGGACATAGCCATCCGCGCTATTTGCGAATTCGAACTGGTACTTGTTGGCCCCATTCACCGGCCGAGCCGTGACCTGTTGGTCGCGCGTGCGGGTAACCCCACAGGAGAAGAACGGGTTGCCTGGGATGTCCATCAACTTGGATGTAGGGCAAGCAGCTGCGATGGGATCCACCTTCAATCGGCAAGCCGGTCCCCACTCGTTGTTCAACCCGTTGACCCGGCCACGGACACGTACGTTAAGCAGCAACCCTTCAGGAATAGCTGGAACGCTGGGTGACCAACTGAGGCGTTGATAGCACGCACGGGTAGCACCCGACCCGTATCCTCCTTCGGTCGCATGGCTCCTGAATCGGCGTTGGGAATAACTGCCACTCGGGTCGTAGAACCAGAACTCATAGCCATCATTCGTTTGGTCGCCCACACCCCACTGTGCAGATACCGCAGCGTTCGGTGCAGCAACGACGAAATGGGCAGGAAGCCAATCCAATTTGTCGCAGGACGTGTACACGAGCTTGTCCGTACCCATGGGCAGGCAGAACGAAGCATTGCCCGCGATGCTGCTTTCGGAACCAAAACTTCCCCCGTAGGCATTGTCAATGATCCGTTCACCAGCGCCATCACGCAGCACATAGCCACCGGAAATGAAGCCGTCCCCTGCGCTATCCATCAAGCGGAAACGCATGCATCCTCGCGGCACACAGCAACTCACTTCGATGTCGGAATCGCTCGCGTAGCCCGACCCGGAACAGATCGGGTAGGTGAACCCTTCGCCCAACAGTTCCCAGCTGGTCTGGGACCCGAAGGCGTCCGTACGGATGTAGAGGGTGATGTTCTCATCACAGCCCGATAGGAGCCGTACGATACGATTACGACCCACACCATTGAAAGCGGTGAATCCCCCTGCAACGGTGACCTTGCCCTCCGGTTGCCAGGTCATGGCGTACACCCAATTGTTGAAAGTGGTCCCCGTGCTGAACCCGGTATCCAGAGTGCCATCGGTGTTCAAACGCACCATGCGGCCACGTGCATTGCCATTGAACGAGGTGAAGTCCCCACCGGCAAGGATCCTTCCATCCCCTTGCAGGACGATGGTGTAGACCCAACTATTGAAGCCCGACCCTGGTGTGAAGCTTCCATCGAACGATCCATCACTATTCAATCGCGCGATGCGAGGTGCGGGAACAGAACCGTTGTAAGCAGTGAACAACCCACCGAGAAGCATCTTCCCATCCCGTTGATGGTTCACACAGAATACCGCTCCATTCATGCCAGCGCCCGGCGCGAAACCCGTATCCACCGAACCATCGGTGTTCAACCGGGCGATACCGCGACGTGACACGCCATCAACCGATGTGAAGAGACCCGCGATGACCAAGCGCCCGGCATCATCCAGGTCGCACGCGTAGAGTTCATTGTTGGCCCCGGTACCGGTATCGTAGGTCGCGTCCAACGTACCATCCGGTAACAGGCGCACCACGCGACCGACCGATGTCCCGTTGTAGCTGGTGAACGTGCCCGCGACGTGGATCCTGCCGGATCCGTCCACTGCGATCGCATTGACATTGCCGCCACCGAATCCCGAGCCCATGGAGAATGTGCCATCCACCGTTCCGTCACTGTTCAGGCACACGAAACGCGATCGCGCCACGCCATTGAACAGTGAGAACGAGCCACCCACGAAGATCCGTCCTGAGGCGTCGAGTGCCAGCGCGGTCACTTGGGAATTCGCTCCGATGCCGATGTTCGTATTGAACGAAGCATCCAACGAGCCGGTACGCCCCAAGCGGGCCAAACGACCGACCGTGGAACCGTTGTAGGTGGTGAAACTGCCGCCCAACACCTGGTCCCCATCGGGTTCAGAAACCATGGAGAAGACCCGGTTGTTGGCACCCGTGCCCACGATGAATGATGGGTCGAGGGAACCCGATTGCGCGAAGGAGCGTGTGGCTCCTACGCATGACAAGGTGACGATCGCGACGGTGAGCTGGAGCGTTCGGCGGGTGGTCCGAAGAACGTCCCGTGATACTGAAGGGTGACTGGATCCCATGGTCTGTTGGTTTAGCTTATAGCGGGTACCGCAGATACAGGAAGAGATGTACGCCTTGCCCGAACGTGTCGCTATACGTGGCAACGGCCAACCGGGTTACAACGGGAAAAAACGGATCGACCACCGCATGGAGGGCGCTCCCATCGTTCCTTTGACGATATGGAGAGTCGCCCCCTTCAGGACGGTCACGGACGGAACCACCGGAGCTTGCGGATCAGCGTGGTGGACAAGTGCGATCTGCGCTGCACCTATTGCATGCCGGAGGACCAACACTTCCTGAAGCGCGAGGAATTGATGACCCGTAGCGAGATCTTGACGATCGCACGGCTCTTTGTGGACACCTACGGCGTCACGAAGATCCGGTTGACCGGAGGGGAACCACTCGTTCGTCCCGACGTGGTGGAGATCGTGCGCGACTTGGTCCAGTTGGGCGTTTCGCTTGGTCTCACCACCAACGCGATGACGCTGCACAAACACCTGGATGGCCTGGTCGATGCCGGCCTGAAGAGCCTCAACATCAGCCTGGACACCTTCGATGCACAGCGCTTCAAGACCATCACCCGGCGGGATGGGTTCGACAAGGTGTACGCGAACATCCTACAGGCCCTCGACCGGGATCTGCGCGTGAAGGTGAACATGGTGGTGATGCGCGGGGTGAACGATGATGAGCTCCTCCGCTTCGTTGAACTGACCCGCGAACACCCCCTACACGTGCGCTTCATCGAATTCATGCCATTCGCTGGCAATCACTGGGGCAGGGAGCGGGTGTACACCTATGCTGAGATGCTCGGTCACATCGGCAGTGTGCATAGCTTCGAAAAGCTCACGGACGACCCCAACAGCACCGCCAAGGCCTACCGTGTACCCGGATGGATGGGCACCTTCGCGGTGATCAGCACGGTGACCGAGCCTTTCTGCGGCTCCTGCGACCGCCTGCGCATCACGGCGGAAGGGAAGATGCGCAACTGCCTCTTTTCGCGGGAGGAGACGGACCTGCTCTCGGCCTTGCGCCGAGGGGAGGACATCGCACCGTTGATCGAGGCGAACGTGCTCGCCAAGCATGCGATGCTTGGTGGGCTGCCGCCCTTCAAACCGGAGATGCAGGAAGAGGTACTGCACGACCTCAGCGCTCGGCCGATGGTGAGTATCGGGGGGTGATCATGGCAACTGACCCTGCCGTGTATTGGTGGGAACAGAACCGCCGATGTTCGATAGGATAGGATCACGGTCGTTATCGGGGCCTGTGTATTTCACCAATCCGTCCATGTTGATGTCTTCCACTTTGTAACCCGCAGTGGTGTTGGTAGGCACACTGCCACCGATGGAGAACAGGATCGGATCGCGGTCGTTGTTCTGGCCGGTGTATTTCAGTTCGCCGTCGTGGTTCACATCGCCCGACCAGAGCATGCGTCTGCCACCGATCTCCAGCATGGCACTCTGTCCATGTAGTGGTGTGTTCGGGCTCGTGAAGTCAACGAACGAACCGGCGATGTACAGGAGCACTGGATCGGCTGTCATGGCCCCGAGATGGTTGCGGTGCTTGACCGCAACGTGATACACCCCGAACGGCACATCGTGGAACACGACGGATGAAATGCCATCGGTATCCACCACCTGCCCGTTGTTCAGCAGGAGGGCACTGCGCGTTGCGATCAACTGCGTGGGGTTCTGTGAGTATCGAAGTTCAAGGAAGACCCAATCCACCGGAGGGTTGTTGGGCTGCGGGGGAAAGGTGTTCAAGGAAATGCTCTCACCCCCGCTACCCATTTGCTGGAAACCAAGACCGCTGTAGGGTTCCTGTAACGGCATCATCCCAGCGGGATAAAGGTCACTCCGCATCAGGCCCGGGAAGTTCGGCTGAAAGGCCCCTGCGAGGAACACATCTGTGAACAACCGCACGGCCAAGCCAGTGCCGATGCGCACCAGGTTGTGCCGGGCATAGCCTTGGTACGTGTCGAACTCGCCACCACAGACCACCTTACCGTCCGGCTGAACCAGGATCGAGCCGTACCAGTAGTTCATGCTGTTGAAGCCTGATCCGGGATCGAAACTGGGATCGATGAACCCATCGGCGGTCAACCGAACGATCCTGTTCCGCGCAGCGCCATTGAAGTTGGTGAACTCCCCGAGAACGAGGATGCGCCCGTCCGCAAGAACCTCCAGGTCCGTCCACCAATGGAATCCTACGGCGTCCAACGCTCCGGACAAGCTGTAGAACGATGGATCGCGGGTGCCGTCGGAATTGAAACGGACCACTTCGCCGTTCAAATTCCTGCTGGTCAGTGCCACCACCTTTCCGCTTGGCAGCACCTCCACGTGGCGCACCTGCCGCCATTCGCTTACAGGTGTTACGCCGTAACTGATCTGCTCAAAACCCATATCCCAACTCCCATCCGCAAGCAACCTCGCGAACTCCACGCTCCCGCCGAATGGGGTTAACCACAGGTTCTCCGCCCCGAAGACCACTTTGCCATCCGGTTGAACATCCAACGCGACCACCGTGCCTTGATAGAAGGTCGGTGTGTCGAAGGTGAAGTCCTGGCTCCCGTCCGCGTTGATGCGGACGATCTTACCCCCGGGTTCGGTGTTATAGCTGTGGAACTCGCCGAACACGATAAGCTTGTTCGTTCCCGGATAAGGCTCGATGCCCAGGACAGGGTTATCGATCGTCAACGGCAGCGCGCCCAACCCTGGGTTGAAGCTGATGTCCAACAGACCGGTCGGCAGGATGCGGGCAATGCCGTTGCGTTGCACGCCGTCGTACTGCGAGAACTTTCCGCCGATCATGAGGGTGCCGTCATCCAGCACCGTGACACAGGTGATGCGCTCATTAGCACCGCTGATCGGTGCGAAGTAGGGGTCCACGCTACCATCGCTGAACAGCTTGATGATGTTCCCGGCAGTCGTGCCGTTGTACCCGTTGAACTTACCCACAACGTAATACCCGCCGTCGATCGCGAGTGCCACATCCCGCACGTCCGGATCACCATTGCTGGAGGTGAACCCGGTGCCCGTGCTGAATGACAGGTCGATCACGGCAGACTGGGCGACCAAAGGCGCACGCAAGGAGGTCATGGCGCCAACAAGTGCGATCAAGTTCAGTAGGGTCTTCATGGTTGTCGTATCAAGTGGAATACAGCGTATCGCCCCGAAGGTGGTCGGCGAGCAGCAGACCCTGGCGTGTACTAGAACATCCACGCTCACCGCGGCTCAAGCTCTGCAATGCGCTTCTTCAGCTCCAGGATCATCGCCTGCTGCTCCTGCATGGCCTTCACCAAGGGCACCACGAAAGTGGAGTAGGCCAGCGCATAGTGATCCTGTTCATTCGCTGGAGCGCACACACCGCTGAAATCGTATCCCACACTCTTCGCCGCTTCCTCCACCTGCTGGGCGCTGAAGCCACTGTACACGCGCTGCTCCTTCGTGGCGATGGCTTCTTGAGAACGCGGGTCATTGAACAAGGTGTCGCCCGCGGCGTAAGTATGCGCATTGAGTTTGCGCACATCGAAGCGGTAGGTGATCGGCTCCAGCTTCAGGATGAAATCGAGGCCGTGCGTTTGCGGGGAGATGTCGCGCTTGAACCGCACGTCGCTCACATCGCTCCAAGGCGCATAGCCACCGATCTCCGTGATGGCCGTATTACCGATGCGTGCGCGGTCGCTCGCGGTCACATTGGCGCCAAGCCCGATGTTGATGGTATTGAACACGTTGCTGAGCGCGGGACCCGCTTGGTTGCCGATGGCCACATTGTCTCCACCTGAAGTGATGTTCGCAAGGGCCATACGGCCGATGGCCGTGTTGCCCACGCCGGAGGTGTTGTTCATCATTGCTTGCGAACCGATGGCGGTGTTGAAACTTCCACCGGCGTTCTCCAGCAGTGCGTACCAACCAAGCGCTGAGTTCTGCTGGCCGGTGTTCAGCTCTAGCGCATAGCTGCCCACTGCCGTGTTAGCTCCGTTGGTGGTGTTCGTTCGTAGTGCGGAGAAGCCCACGGCTGTGTTGTCCGAGGCGAGCGTATTCACATCCAACGCTTGCGTTCCGATGCCCGTATTGCGGGTACCTGCCGTATTGGTGCTCAAGGCCTCGAAGCCGACCGCCGTGTTGTTGCTCGCCGTGCTGTTGCGGAGCGCATAGCCTCCTACGGCCGTGTTCTGCACGGTATTGTTCGCGCTCTCCATGGCATGCGCCCCCACGGCCACATTGTCCGTACCGGATCCATTGCGCATGGCCAAGTAGCCCACGACCGCGTTCCGGCTTCCGGTCGTGCCTTGGTACATCGCTTCATAACCCAATGCCGTGTTTCCCTCGCCGGTGTTGTTGTCCATGGCGGACGCACCCAACCCCGTATTGAAATTGCCGGTGGCATGGAACAGGGCTTCGTTGCCGATGGCCGTGCAACCGAAGGGAGCAGTGGCGGTTGCCAGCGAGCGATGGCCGAGAGCGGTGTTCCGCGCACCGGTGGTGCTTTCCGAGATGGCATCGGCGCCAACAGCCGTATTGCCAGCACCGCTGGAGTATGCATTCAATGTGTTGTAGCCCAACGCGGTATTCCCCAACGACGTGTTGGGTTGCATGGAGCCCCGGCCAAGGGCTATGCTAGTTCCCGTGCCGATGAATCCCGCATGCCCATTGTCCACCTTGAAACTGAGAGGCTGAGCACTGGTGGTGCCCAAGAAGTTCGTGGCGTTGGCCGCCGTTCCATTCAGGCCCCATGCATTGCTGCTTCCATCCGCACCGGCTGGCCCCTGAGGACCAGTTGCTCCCGTAGGACCTGCAGGCCCCTGAGGCCCTGTAGCCCCGGTCGCTCCGGGTGCGCCCGTGGGACCGGTCGGACCTTGTGGACCTGTTGGTCCTGTGGCACCCGGGGCACCTGTGGCACCCGGGGCACCAGCAGGTCCGGTCGCTCCCGAGGGGCCCGGAGGACCTTGCGGTCCCGGTGTTCCGCTTTCTTCCGCATATAGCGCGTAGGGCACACTCAACAATTGCGTGGTGCCCAGGCTCACGCCATCCACCTTCACTTCGATGAAGTAGGGCCCATCGCTCCAATCGATGCCGGCCATGCTGCCGCTGACCACCGTACCACCACCTACACTCACGTTGGCCAAGCCGAACGCATTCGTCGTCACAGCGTGGCTCTCTTCGTAGACCGTGGGGCCACCGGCAGTGGTCTGGTGTACCTCCAATCCCAGCGAGAGCGGTGAGTTGGCTTGCACGTTGCCGGATCCATCGCGGATGATGGCTTGGTAGCTGAAGCGATCCGGTGCTTGAGCGCTGAGCAGGATCGGTAACGCGAAGGCGAATGCGGAGAGGAGGCGGTTCATCGTTTATCGGGTGAGGCTGAGTTGAACGGTGGTGAGGTACGTGCCCTGCGCAGTGATGCGCGCGTAGTAGGTGCCGCTGGCGAGTTCGGTGGGTTCAATGCGCGTACGCTCTATGAAGGAGGAGCGCGTGATCACTGAGCGCCCGGCCGCATCGAAGACTTCCACTGACAGTGGAGCCTCGGTCCCGCTCACCTGGATGGTAACCTCATCGCGCGATGGATTCGGAAAGGCGATGACCTCCACGCCGGGATGCGCGACTAGCGCTACACTGGTGCTGAAGTCATCCGGTGGTTGGTGGAAACCTTGCGTAAGAAGTAGGCCTGGTGCGTTACCGGTAGCGACCACCGGCTCACCGATGGTGAAGGCGAGGCTGAGCGAGCCATTCTCGAAACCGGCGCCAGAAGCGGCGATCACATCTTGTGCGAAGCCCGCGAAGCCCAGCGCGGAAGCGGTAAGGACGGCTACTGAACGAAGAAGTTGACGCATCATGCACCGAAGGTCCTCCGCTCGACCGTGAACCTGGTCGTGTACTAGAACATCGGATCAGCGTCCGCGGTACTTCACCAGCGCTTCCTCCTTGCTGCCCACATGCAACTTCTTGTAGATGCTGTGGATGTGCGCTTTCACCGTGCTGATGGAAAGCCCTTCCTGCTGGGCGATCTCCTTGTAGAGATGACCTTCGGCCAGCATATCCAAAACGCTTTGCTCCCGTGGGGTGAGCGCTTCATGGTCTCCCGAAGACGCTGGTGATGGACGCAGGTGATCGACCAGACGACGGGCGACGGTAGCACTCATGGGAGCCCCGCCGTGCATCAGTTCACGCACCGCTTCGAGCATCGCGATGGGGGTGCTGCTCTTCAACATGTAGCCGTTCGCCCCGGCCTTCAGCGCTTCGAAGACTCGCAAGTCGTCATCGTGGATGGTGAAGACCATGAATTGAGCACTCGGCATGAACGGTCGTAACTTCTTCAGCAGGTCGATGCCGTTGGTGCCCGGCAGGCCGATGTCGCAGATCACCACATCAAGGCCCATCGCGGTGATGGCCGGAAAGGCTTCTTCGGCACTCCTGTACTCGACTACAAGATCCATGTCCTCGGCGCTCGCGATCACACTGCGCAGGAAGGCGCGCATCTGCGGTAGATCCTCAACGATGGCAACACGCGTGGTCCGGTTCATGGCGGGAAGTTAGCCGGTGTGCCCACGGTTCCAGGCCATGTTCTAGACCGCTATCAACGGCACAACGATGGTGACCCGTGTTCCCTCGCCGATCGCGCTATGAAGATCCACAGTCCCGTTCAACGCTTTCACGCGCTCGAACACGCTGTTGGTGCCAGTGCCGGTGCCGACACGCTCGCTGGTGTTGAAACCGGTACCATCGTCAGCGATGACCAGCCGTAGGCTGCCATTCTCCTGGGCCATCCGCATGGTCACGCGCTGTGCCTTCGCGTGTTTCATCACGTTCAGCAGGATCTCCTTGGTGATGAGCAAGAGATGCCTGCGTTGATCGGTGGAGAGCTTCGTGGTTGGTGTGGTAATATTGATCTCCGTAGCGAGTTCAACCTCCGCCCGCTCCATCAACTCCGCGGCGGATGATCGGATGTACGCTGCCAAGTCACTTAGGGTATCCTGCCCGGAACCGAGCGCCCAAACGATACGCCGCATGTTGTCGGTGACCTCGCGCGCGCCTTCACTCACGCGTTTGAGCGCATCATGAGCACGTCCACTATCGCCCATGCGTGCCATTTCACCTTCCATGGCGATGAGCGCTAGGCTGCTGCCAAGATCATCATGAAGGTCGTGTGCGATGCGAATGCGTTCCTCAAGAAGTGCGCGTTCGCGTTGGGAACGTGCCTTCTCTTCATCGAGCTTGCGGCGTAGGAATGTACGGATGATCCACACGAAGAACAGCACCAAGAGCAGCGACCAAAGGAGCAAGGCCGCTTGTGTTCGGTACCACGGAGGTGTAACGACCAGTTCCAGCTCAGCGATCCGCGCCGGTTCACCGGTTCCTGCAACGGCGAAGGCGATCCGGTGATACCCTTCAGCAATGTCGTAAAGGTCCAACGACCGAGCAGCTTCCAGTGGGACCCAAGGTCGGTCCGGATCGGTGCGATATCGGAACCTGAGTTCCTCTGGGAACACCGCGCCGACAGCAGAGAACTCCACCCGGATGGTCCGCTGGTCATAACGTAATGCGAGTTCAGCCTTGGATACACCACCGAGCAAGGGCTTCCCGTCTTGACGGATGACCGTCAACAACGGTGTTACCGCCGAACCGGGCCCAACCACATCGCCCTCCACTACCTTGACCAGTGCCCTCGTGAAGGCCAACATTGCTCCGCCATTCTTCAACGGCATCATCGTTGTTGGGCGACCCCATTGTGGTGAAAGCGCGACCGGTTCCACGCTAGGGCTCCTGTGCGCATCCAAGTGAGCCAACCCATTCTCTGAAAGTACCCAAAGTCGATCCTCCCCCTCCAACGCCAACGAGACGACCGGCCCCCCGCGCAGACCATCCTTCTTTTCGAATGATCCGGCCTCTTGACAGGCAGCATCGAATAAGCCCAACGTTCCATCATCGAACCCGGCCCACATCATCCCGGCATCTGTCGATACCATTTCCATGAACCCCGCCGAACGGGCACCAGAACGTGCCCAGACCCTTTTCACAATTCGGCCAGCAGGATCCGTTCGTACCAGGAATCCCAACGAAGTTCCACACCAAACGCCGCCATCGGGATGTGGAGCCAAGGCAGATGGCCGACCTATATCGCCGATCTCCGGCATCACCTTGGAGAAGATCTGCACGGGCGCTTGGTCCCGCATCAACTTCCACAATCCATGATTACGCAAGAGTACCCAAACCACTCCGTTGGATCCCGGAACCACCCTGTCGATCCATTTACCGTGCAGCTTCGTGTCGATGGGGATCAAGTCCACCGCAAGGTCAGGTAATGACGCTCCAGCGCTCCAAGAGAACAGGCCTGCCTTGGTCGCGATAAGGACCTCTCCTCCCACGGGCAAAAGGTCGGTGACCATATCCTCCATGACCGCAGGCCCGACAAGTCCATCCAATGTCCTCGGGGAACCATGGCAAATGGTATCCTTGATCTGGCGCTTCAGCGCATCATACCGGACGATACCCGATCCATTGGTGGCGATCAGGTGGTCCGTGCCGTGTTCATTGAGCCGGACAACCGTGCTGGGGGACACCCAGTTCAGAAGCAATTCCTGACCCCAAGGCAGAGGCACACACCTGAACAGGCCTTCATCCGTTCCGAACCAGAGCACCCCATTTCGGGCCGCTAGCAGCGCGTTGACCGATGTGTTCGGAAGGGACCAAGCCACCGTTGGATCATGGGCAACGACCGTCCAACCCGAACCCGGCACTTGGCGATACAGCCGATCGTCATTCCCTGCCAACCAGATGTTCTGTTCGGGATCCACCATGATGGCTCGGTGGAGGCTGCTCGTGCTCGAACCTGCCGGCAGCGGCATTGAGCTGATGCATCCCGTGCTAGGTGCAAGAGACAACACTTCGTACCGCTGGGGATCGTTCATCCAGAGCGTGCCATGTTGATCCACTGTCAAGCAGGTCACGTTGGTGGGAACCATGAAGGGATCAAGCACGAAGGGACGACCCCCAGGACCGAGCATATGTCCCTGGATCCGATACAACCCATCCTTCGTGCCCACCCATACAACCTTGGACCCTTTGTCCCAGACCATGGCGTTCGGGACGATCATGAAAGGTTCTCCTGGATATCGGCTCTGCTCGATCGCTGGCCGGAACCAGCTCGCGCGTTTCCGATCATAGCAGACCAATCCCATTGAAGAAGAGATCCAAATGATGTCATCATCCCCGCGCACCACATGCCATACCTGTAGCATGGCTGAAGAACCGGGATCCCGCAGTTTGAAAGGATATCGAACCACCTGCCCCGAGACGGGGTCCACACTGCAAAGTCCTCTTGACGTACCTACCCAAACCCGCAGTGGGTCACTCGCATCGATGGACCTCACCTCGTTGGCCTGGATCGACAGGGTATCGCCTGGTCCCTGCTCCCACACGCGTACGTGGTCGCCGAGAATGCGGGCCAAGCCATTGGTGGTGCCAACCCAGATCCCCCCTATGCTGTCTTCAGTGATGCAAAGGACACGCGCTTCCAGTACTTCATTTCCCGGGGCCCTTTGGAAATGCGGCTGTTGTCCTTCGACACTTGGGCAACCTAAGCCCAACAGCAGGGCCAACGCATATCCCCCAACGGCGAACACCCTATCGCGCATGTGAAGCAAGATACTATCACGACGGTCCCCAGCATGGATGGACATTCTTGGGTCAGTCATACTCGGACAAGTGCGGGATCCCAACCGGACATGGAGCACACCTCAACCGAGCACAAGCACGTGCGGATGGTGCGAAAGAGGTATGGAACCCGGATCACTGCCCGTGTCGGAACGCCATCTCCTGCACCTTCACCACATGCAGTACGAAAGGGAAGAGCGCATCCATCGTCTCTTGCGCACCACGCGTGGAGCCTGGCAATGTGATCAC
>Ga0209174_10001058_pt1 | contig 19888 bp, 17 predicted proteins | sample JI91814BDNA_FD_187505 | JGI IMG/M metagenome (GOLD analysis project Ga0209174, IMG submission 187505) | Wastewater effluent complex algal communities from Wisconsin, to seasonally profile nutrient transformation and Carbon sequestration -... | ecosystem: Engineered > WWTP > Effluent > Algae...
CGCCCATGCCCATGAAAACCACCTTTTTAACCGGCCGCTGCTGCCGCGCCAGCACCACCTGGGCGACGATCTCGGCGCTGCCCACCTGGCGCAGCAGGCCGTCGCGCCCGGTCATGCAGAACACGCAGCCCACCGCGCAGCCCACCTGGCTCGACACGCACAGGCCGTCGCGGGGCAGGAGCACGCTTTCGATGGTCTGACCATCGGGCAGCTCGACCAGCAGGCGCGCCGAACCGTCGTCGGCCGGGTGTTCGGAGCGCAGGCGCGCCAGCCCGGCCAGTTCGGCCGAAATGGCCGGCAGGGCGTCGAGCACCGGCTGGGGCAGCATGGGCCCGCGCCGCGTCGGGCCGGCGTCGAGGGGCAGGGCGTGGGTCCAGGCACGCAGGATGCGCTGGACGTGCACGGGTTTTGCGCCCAGGTCGGCCAGGCGCTGGCGAAGGTTTTCGATGCGCATGAGGGGGCGAATGATAGGCTTTTTTTGACGCTTTTTCAGGGGTTTGGCGGCGCCTTCGAGCGATGTTCCGTCTGGCCGCATGAGCCGTGAAATCCGCGCCCCGATCAGGGCCGTTCCGGGCATTGCCTAGGTGATGCTGCGCGGCGACATGGCCGGGGCGACGGCCTGTGACCGGATCGTGATGGACATGCGGGTGCCCGGAATGGACGGGCTGGAGGCCGGCATGAACGATTCCATTCCCAAGCCGGCGCTGCCCGGATGGCCGCTGCCCTCCCGCCGGGAAGCTTCTAGCGGGCAATCAGCGGGACGATGTCCTTGGCGTGCTTCTTGGCTTGTTTGGCGGCCTTTTTTTCCTTGGGGTTCAAGGCGGGCTGTTTTTTGGCTTCCTTGTTGCTCTGCTGCGTCTTGGTCATGATCGTGCTCCTGGTGGGCTCCTGGCGAACGCCGGGCGCACTTCACTATAGGCCGATGGGCGGCGGCAAACCGTCGCGGCAAAAATATGGCGCACGCGTTGGCTCCCGCCCGCCAGGCGGGTTTCAGCGCATCCCGATGCGCGCGCCCTTGAACAGGTCGGGGAGCCCGCGGGGCTGGCTGCGCCAGTACTGGCAGGGCGCAGCCACCTGAGCGCCCAGTTTTGCGGCGGCGTGCCACGGCCAGCGGGGGTTGTAGAGCATGGCGCGGGCGATGCCGACCAGATCGGCCTGGCCCGTGGCGACGATTTCCTCGGCGTGTTCGGCTTCGGTGATGAGGCCCACGGCGATGGTCGGCAGGCCGGTTTCGGCACGGATGCGCTCGGCGAAGGGCACCTGGTAGCCCGGCGCCAGCGCAATCTTCTGCAGGGGCGACAGGCCGCCGGTGGATACATGGATGAAGTCGCAGCCGCGCACTTTCAGGGCCTGGGCCAGGGCCACGCTTTGTTCCAGATCCCAGCCGCCCTCCACCCAGTCGGTGGCCGAAATGCGGATGCCCACCGGTTTGCCGGCCGGAAAGGCGGCGCGCACGGCGTCGAACACTTCGAGCGGAAAACGCATGCGGTTCTCGATATTGCCGCCGTAGGCGTCGTCACGCACGTTGGTGAGCGGCGACAGGAACTGGTGCAGCAGGTAGCCGTGGGCGCCGTGCAGCTCGACGCAGTCCAGCCCGATGCGGGCGGCGCGGCGAGCCGCGTCGGCGAAGGCCTCGCGGATGCGCACGAGGCCGGCGGCGTCGAGGGCCAGCGGGGCGGCTTCGCCGGGCAGGTATTGGAGCGCCGAGGGGGCCACGGTCGGCCAGCCGCCTGCGGCCGGCGGGAGCAGCTGCCCGCCGGCCCAGGGCACGGCGCTGGAGGCCTTGCGCCCGGCGTGGGCGAGCTGAATGCCGATCGGCGTGGCCGAATACTTGCGCACGCCTTCGAGTACCCGCCCGAGGGCCGCTTGGTTGGCGTCCGACCACAGGCCGACGTCGTCCGGCGAAATGCGCCCGATCGCTTCGACCGCCGTTGCTTCGATGACCAGCAGGCCGGCGCCGGATTCGGCCAGCTGGCCCAGGTGGATCATGTGCCAGTCGGTGGCGTTGCCGTCCTCTGCCGAGTACTGGCACATGGGGGGAATGACGATACGGTTGGGCAGGGTGAGATTGCCGATGGCGTACGGGGAGAAGAGGGCGGACATGGGGGCTCCGGAAGAAGGGAATGCGGCATGATCCCAGAAAACACGGTGGCCGGTAATTTGCGCAAAACCCCTAGCGAACACCGCTTGCCAGGTTCGGGCGGCACGCGCTCTTGCGTGGCACCACGAGCCTTTTCCGGGTATGCGTACGCACTATCTGCCGCAGCGGCCTGCGGCTCAAGTCGGGCGGCGGGGCGCCGCTATTAACAGCTGGGCGTGTTGATGCGCGCGGTGAAAGGATGCCGCGGTTCTGCATGAGCACCGCTCCGAAGCTCCTTCAATCATTTTCTGGGTAACAATGCCGATGTATCCGTCACATCCTTTCCCTGTTCTTCTGGGCTGCATGGCCGCGCTGCTGGCACTGCCCGTATCCGCCGAAACCCTCAAGATCGGTGGCACCGGCTCATCGGCCTCCCTCGTTGAGCGGCTGTTCGAAGAGTTTCGCAAGCAGGTGCCCGATGCGGAACTCTTCCAGCCCACCCCGCCGCTGGGCTCCGGAGGTGCGCTGAAGGCCCTGGCGGGTGGGCGCATTGACGTGGCTTTCGCCGGGCGGCCGCTCAAGCCCGAGGAGGCGGCGCAGGTGGGGCGGCATTTCAGGCTGGCCAGAACGCCCTTTGTGCTGGCGTCGTCGGGTGGCCAGAAGAAAAACGGCTTCAGCCTCGATGAACTGGCGGGCGTTTATTCCGGCACACAGTCTGGCTGGGAGGACGGCAGCCCGATCCGTCTTGTGCTGCGTGCCAGCTTCGAAAGCGATACGGCGCTCCTCCGGTCCATGTCGCTGGCGATGGCGCAGGCGGTCGACGACGCGGCGCGGCGCCCAGGCATGGCGATGGGGCAGGACGATCTGGAAACCCTCAAGCTGCTGACGCGCACGCCGGGCTCATTCGGCCCCACCACGCTGGGGCTGCTGAGCGTCACCGGCTCGCGCCTGACCGTGTTTCCCCTCAACGGCGTGACGCCGAGCCTCGCGACGCTCAGGAGCGGCAGCTACGTCTGGAGCAAGGACATGAGCGTTGTCCTGCCGCGCCAGCCGACTCCGCTGGCCGAGCGCTTCGTCGGCTTTTTGCACAGTGACAAGGCCCGGGCCCTGCTGCTGCGTTACGACTACCTGCCCTACGCGCAATGACCGAGTTCGTCCATTCGCGCCTCTCCGGCGTGATCACGCGGCTGGCGGCGGCGCTTGCGCTGCTGCTGGTCGTGGTGCCCACCGCGTTTTATGCCTGGTACGACTATTCCGAATCGGCCCGGGCCCTCGACGCCGATCTCCAGGTCCAGGTCAGGCTCGTCGAGGGGTTCATCCAGGATCAGCCGGATTTCTGGGAAGACAATTCAAGCCGGCTGCAGGCGCTGCTCGAGCCCCAGGTGCTGTCCGGGCATTTTTTCCGGCTGAATGGCCGAAACGACGATATCGTTTTCCAGACCGGGCCCGAACCGGCCTGGTATTTCCAGTTGCGCAGCCGTCCGGTGTATTCCTTCGGCGCGCCGACCGGCACGATCGTGATCGGTGCTTCCCGGCTGAACTCGATCGTCATCGGCGGGTTCGTCGCATTTGTCAGCAGTTGCGCGGCGTGGGCCATCTGGGGCCCCGGCCGCCGCCTGCCGCTGGAGGCGCTGGGCCGCGCCGAGGCAAGTCTGCGCGAGCACCAGATTTACCTGGAGGACACGGTGCGCGACCGCACCGCCGAGCTGCGCCTCGCCAAGGAGCACGCCGAAGCGGCCAGCCAGGCGAAAAGCGAATTCCTGGCCACGATGAGCCACGAGATACGCACGCCGATGAACGGCGTGCTGGGCATGACCGAGCTGCTCCTCGACACGCGCCTGGACGACACCCAGCAGCACTACGCCGAACGGGTGCTGCACTCGGGCCGGCATCTGCTCGGGATCATCAACGACATCCTGGATTTTTCGAAGATCGAATCGGGCCACATGGAACTCGAATCGATCGACTTCAGCCTTGGCGAACTGGTCGAGGACGCGGTGGCCATGTTTGCCCATCCGGCGGCCGAGAAGGGCCTGGAGCTGGCCAGCCAGATCTCGCCGCCCGACATCACGCTGGGGGTGAGCGGCGACCCTTACCGGCTGCGCCAGGTGCTGGCCAACCTGATCAACAACGCCATCAAATTCACCCGTCGCGGCGAGGTGGTGGTGCGCGCCACGATGAAACCGGAAGGCGCCCTGTGCCGGGTTGTGCTGAGTGTCGAGGATTCGGGCGTGGGCATTGCGGCGGAGCAGCGGGACAAGGTCTTCGAGCACTTCTCCCAGGCGGACGGCTCCACCACCCGCGAGTTCGGCGGCACCGGCCTGGGGCTGGCGATCTGCAAGCGCCTGGTGGGCTTGATGGGCGGCCACATCGGGGTGGATAGCGAACTGGGCAAGGGCTCGCGCTTCTGGGTCGAACTGGTGATGCCGCGGGCCACCGAGACCGTGCCGAACTTGCCGGCCGTGCCGCAGATGGAGACCTTGCGGGTACTGGTGGTGGACGACAACCGGACGAACCTGGACATCCTGCGATTGCAGCTGGGCGCCTGGCGGATGAGCGCAAGCTGCGCCGAAAGCGGTGACCAGGCCCTTGAGATGCTGCATGAAGCCGCGGCGCGCGGCGCGCCCTTCGATCTGGCCATTCTCGACATGCACATGCCGCGCATGGATGGCCTGCAACTGGCCAGCGCCATCCAGGCCGACCCCGTCCTCGCCCCGACCCGTCTGCTCATGCTGACCTCCGCCTGGGTGCCCGGCAGCGCCCGGGCGCGGGAGCAGGCCGGCATCCTGTGCTGCGTGAACAAGCCGGTCCGCCAGTCCGAACTTTACGACGTGATTGCGCGGGTGCTGGCGGCCCCGCGCGCGCCAGTGCCGGCCGTGGCGGCCGCGGCGGCCAGTGTCAGCACGCTGAGCGGCCGGGTGCTGCTGGCCGAAGACAACCCCGTCAACCAGGAGGTGGCCCGTGCGATGCTGGGCAAGCTGGGGCTGACCGTGGTGCTTGCCGGCGACGGCCAGGCGGCGCTGGCTTTCATCGCCGCACAGCCCTTCGACCTGGTTCTGATGGACTGCCAGATGCCGGTGATGGATGGCTACCAGGCCACTATGCTGCTGCGTCAGCACGAGGCCGGGCACGGCGGGCACCTGCCCGTGGTGGCCCTTACGGCCAACGCCATGGAAGGGGATCAAAACCAGTGCCTCGCCGCCGGAATGGACGATTACCTGGCCAAGCCCTACACCCGGCAGCAACTCGAACAGGTGCTGCGTCGCTGGCTGCCGGTCGGGGCCCCGCCGACTGCCGAGCCCGTGGCGCCCCTCGAACCCTTGCCCGAGGACGCGTCTGCCGCCATCGACAGGCAGGCGCTGGCGCAATACCGGGAGCTGGATCCTTCCGGCGCATTGGGCCTGATGGCTCGGCTCATGCGGGTTTATCTGGAGAGCTCCAACGAGCTGCTCGGGCGCGCCGAGGCTGCACTTGTCGCCGGCGATGCCGCGGCCCTGCAGCAAGCCGCCCATCCGCTCAAGTCGAGCAGCGCCAACGTGGGCGCCATGACCCTCGCCGAACTCTGCAAGCAACTTGAAGCCCTGGCCAAGGCAACCCAGCTCGACGAGGCCGCCGCGCTGTTCGATGTAGTCCGCCAGGAGTATCAACGGGCGGTGACCGAGATCGACACCCTGCTGGCTGAGGCCTCATGAACGGCACGACACTGAAAGCGTTTCCCGCCGAACCCACCCCGGATTCCTCCCCACGATGAGCACCCCGTCCCGCCCCGAGACGTCGAAAACCGTCGAACAGCTGCGTCTGAGCGGCCAGTTGCCGAGCCCGAAAGGCGTGGCGCTGGCGATCATGGATATCTGCCGGCGTGAAGACGCCACCATCGAGGCCATCGCCCGCATCGTGCAGGCCGATCCCGCCCTGAGCAGCCGGCTCATCCACCTGGCCAACGCCGCGGCCACCGCCGGCGGGCGGCCGGTAGCCTCCGTGCCCAACGCCATCCAGCGCCTGGGCATGGTGACGGTGCGTCAGGTAGCGGTGTGCTTCTCGCTGATGGACCAGTACCACAACGGGCCCTGCAAGGCCTTCGACTATGGCCGGTTCTGGTCCCACTCGTTGCTGATGGCGGTCGCGATGCAGACCCTGGGCGCCGTCGGGCGGCTGGGTTCGCCCGACGAGCTGTTTGCCTGCGGCCTGCTTGCACGGATCGGCTGCCTGGCCTTGGCCACGGTTCATCCCGCTGAATATTCCGAGCTGCTCGAAAAATGCCCGGACCAGAGCCGGCTGGCCGAGTTCGAGCGGGCTCATCTGCAGGCCGACCACAACGACTTCACGGCCGCCATCCTGGCCGACTGCGGCATCCCCGGGGCGCTCGCGGAACCCGTCTATTACCACGAAACGCCCGACCAATCGGGCTTTGCCGAAGGCTCGCGCCCCTACCGGCTCGTCCAGCTGCTGCACCACGCCCGACGGGTCGCCGACATGGGCCTGGCGCCGGACCACGAGCGGAGCGGCATCGTTTCCGATCTGTTGCTGCTGGGGGGCAAGCTCGGCCTGGATGGAAACGAACTGGGCGACGTGCTCGATGGCATCCTGGCCCGCTGGGGCGCCTGGGGGGAACTGCTGCATGTGCCTGCCCGCCGCCTGCCCTCGTTTGCCAGCATGGCGGCGGCGCCGGCACCCAGGTCCGATGCGCCGAAAACCTCGGCCATACGGGTGTTGCTGGTCGAGGACGAGCCCACCTCCCGCATGCTGCTGGAAGCGCAGCTGATCAGCCTGACCGGCCCCGACGTGTATTCGGCCAGCAACGGCGAGGAGGCGCTGGCGCTGGCGCTCAAGCTGCAGCCCCACATCATCGTGACCGACCGGATGATGCCGGTGATGGACGGCATTGCGCTGAGCCGCGCGCTGCGCGCCACCGACTGGGGGCAGTCGATGTATGTGCTGATGCTGACCGGGATCGACACTGAAGAGGAGATCGTCGAGGCCTTCGAGGCCGGTGTGGACGACTACGTGACCAAGCCGGTGAACCTGCGCGCCCTCAGCGCCCGCATGCGTGCCGCCCTGCATTACGTGCAACTGCTGGAAGCCTGGGAGCGCGACCGGACGCAGCTCAAGCAGTTTGCGTCCGAGCTGGCCATCAGCAACCGCAAGCTCGAACATCTGGCGCTCACCGACCTGCTTACCGGTCTGCCCAATCGTCGGGCCGGCATGGCCACCCTCAGCCAGGTCTGGAGCGCCTCGACCCGCTCGCAGCAGGGCATGTCGGTGATGATGGTGGATATCGACCGCTTCAAGAGCGTCAACGACACCCACGGCCATGCCGTGGGCGACCGGGTGCTGGCCGACGTGGCCCGCCTGCTGCGCGCTTCGGCCCGCAAGGACGATCACGTCATTCGCCTGGGGGGCGAGGAGTTTCTGGTGATTTGCCAGAATACCGATTTAAGATCCAGCCTCGAAGCCGCCGAGCGACTGCGGCGCAAGGTTGCCGCGGCGACCATTGACGCCGGCCGGGCGCATCTGCACGTCAGTATCAGCATCGGCGTCACCTCCCGCGAATCGACCATGCCCGACCCGGACAGCATGCTGGCCGTGGCCGACCAGGCCCTTTACGCGGCCAAGCAGGGCGGCCGGGATCGTGTATGTCTCAATTCTGGCGGTTCGCTCATCTGCCGTTCGACAGGCTGAACCTAAAAAATCGCCACCGGGTACGATAGTTTTTGCGAATTGACGTTATCGGGTCAATCAATTGGATCAATCTTGAAGAATTTTCTAATATTCATCCCATAGCCTCTCGGCAAGCTCCCGGGCATGCACGAAAGACCCAGGCCAGCCGGTGCGGATTCGAGCTTCAGCCTCGCCGCGCCGGGAAGCGCCGCCGGCGATGCAATTCAACATTGATAAAGGGGATGACACCATGCTTGACGCAAACATCAAGGCTCAACTCAAGGCCTACCTTGAAAAGCTGCAACGCCCGATCGAACTGGTCGCATCCCTGGACGATGGCGCCAAGGCCCAGGAACTCCGCAGCCTGCTCGGCGACATCGCCGAACTCTCGAACAAGGTCACGCTCCGCGATGACGGCCAGCACGCGCTGCGCCCCTCGTTTGGCGTGGCCGAGCCGGGCCAGGCGCCGCGCATCCACTTTGCCGGCATTCCGATGGGCCACGAATTCACCTCGCTGGTGCTCGCCCTGCTGCAAACCGGCGGCCACCCGCCCAAGGTGGATGCCGCAGTGATCGAGCAGATCAAGGCGCTGCCCGGCAAGTTCGAATTCGAAACCTTCATCTCGCTGTCCTGCCATAACTGCCCGGACGTGGTGCAGGCCCTCAACCTGATGGCCGTGCTCAACCCGGGCGTGACCAGCACCATGATCGACGGTGCGATGTTCCAGAACGTGGTGAACGAGCGCCGCATCATGGCCGTGCCCACCGTGTTCCTGAACGGTGCCGAATTCGGCCAGGGCCGCATGAGCATCGAGGAAATCGTCGCCAAGCTGGACACCGGCGCCGTGGCCCGGGCCGCCGACGAGATCAAGGCGAAGGGGGCTTTCGACGTGCTGGTGGTGGGCGGTGGCCCGGCGGGCGCCTCGGCGGCGATCTACGCCGCGCGCAAGGGCATCCGCACCGGCATCGTCGCCGAGCGTTTTGGCGGCCAGGTGATGGACACCATGGGCATCGAGAACTTCATTTCGGTGAAGTCCACCGAAGGCCCCAAGCTGGTCGCCGCCCTCGAGCAGCACGTCAAGGAATACAGCGTCGATGTGATGAACCTCCAGCGCGCCGTCAAGCTGGTGCCGGGCGAGCTTATCGAGATCCAGCTCGAAAACGGCGCCACGCTCAAGAGCAAGTCGGTGATTCTTTCCACCGGCGCCCGCTGGCGCGAAATGGGTGTGCCCGGCGAGCAGGAATACAAGGCCAAGGGCGTGTGCTTCTGCCCCCACTGCGACGGCCCGCTGTTCAAGGGCAAGCGCGTGGCGGTGATTGGCGGCGGCAACTCCGGCGTCGAAGCGGCGATCGACCTTGCCGGTATCGTCGCCCACGTCACGCTGCTTGAATTTGCCCCGGAGCTGCGCGCCGACGCCGTGCTCCAGACCAAGCTCCACAGCCTGCCCAACGTCACCGTGATCACCGAGGCGCTGACCACCGAAGTGACCGGCGACGGCCAGAAGGTGACCGGCATCTCGTACAAGAACCGCCAGACCGACGAGATCCGGCACGTGGAGCTGGAAGGCATTTTCGTGCAGATCGGCCTGCTTCCGAACAGCGACTGGCTGAAGGGTACGGTTGAATTGTCCGACCGCGGCGAGGTCGTCATCGACGCCAGGGGGCAGACTTCCGTTCCCGGTGTTTTTGCCGCCGGCGACTGCACCACGGTGCCCTACAAGCAGATCATCATTGCCATGGGCGCCGGCGCCACCGCCTCGCTCAGCGCATTTGATCACCTGATCCGCAACTGATCTTCGGCCCCGATACCCTGCTCCGCTGCTGCTCGCAAGGCGCGGCGGGCAGCAAGGCCGGGAATTCAAAACCCCGTGAAGGCGTTCTTAGCTCAGCTGCTTAGAGCGCCACCTTGACATCGTGGAGGTCGGCGGTTCGATTCCGTCAGGACGTACCAGACATTTCGCCCATCCGGCCACTGCTCAGACGCCGTTCCAGGGCAGGGGCGGGGCGCTGAGGCGGGTTCGTTGGCCGGGTACGGGGCCGAAACGTGCGTCGCCGGCTTCCCAGTGAGCTTGCGCCTGGGCGATGCGGGCTTTGTCGAAGCCGATGAAGTTCCACCACATCAGCACCGGTTCGGCAAAGGCTTCGCCCCCGAGCAGCAGAATCTTGCTGTCGGCGGCCACCTCGAGCGAGAGCCGGTCGCGGCCCTGACCGAGGTAGGCGAATTCATCGGCTGGAATGCTTTCTCCATCGACACGTGCCGAACCGGTCAGCGGTAGCAGCGCATATTCGAAATCCGGGTTCAGCGTGAGCTCGATTGCTGCTTGCCGACGGGAGGTAATGTCCAGCCCGAACAGCGGCGAGAACAGCTCGGTTGGCGCCACGGCGTCGCCGTAACGGCCGGCCAGCAGGGTGAGCGTGGCGTCGTTTTGCTGCCATTGAGGCAGCTCGGGGTAATGCGCGAAGCCGGGGGCGCAATCCTGATGTTCGGGCGGCAAGGCGATCCACAGCTGTGCGGCGTGCAGGCGCTGGCCCGGGTGCAGCGAATCTTCGGTATGGGCGATGCCGTGGCCGGCTGTCATCAGATTGATCTGGCCGGGCCGGATGATCTGCTCGTTGCCCAGGCTGTCGTGGTGCACAAGTTCGCCTTCGATCATCCAGGTAAAGGTTTGCAAGCCGATATGCGGGTGGGCACCGACATGCATGCCCTGATCGGCGGCGAATTCGACGGGGCCGGCGTGATCGAGAAAGCACCACGCGCCGACCATCCGTTGCTGGCGGGTCGGCAAGGCCCGGCGGACCCACATGCCGCCGCCCAGTTCGGCCGGCCGGGTGGGAATTCGAATTAGGCTTGGCATACGGTTTCTCCTCAAAAACTGCACTCAGGCAAACAGTTCGGTATGGACCCGGATCTCGCCGGTCAGCAGCTTGTGCATCGGGCAGGCGTTGGCGACCTTGAGCAATTGTGCCCGTTCAGCGTCGCTCAATTCACCCTGGAGCAGGATCTTGCGCACGATGTCGTTGCCGGCCTCGGGCTTGCCGTCCGGATTCAACTGCAGCTCGACCTCGACACCGGCCAGAGGAATCTGCCGGCGCGCCGCCACCATGCGCAGGGTGATCGCCGTGCAGGCGCCGAGACCCGCCAGGATCAGCCGGTCCGGTGATGTGGCCGTGTTGCCGCCACCGACTTCGGTGGGCTCGTCCGCGCTCCAGGTATGGCCAAGGTCATCGCTGAAGGAAACGATGTAGGGAGTGTCGCCCAGAACGGTTTTGACGAAGGGGGTGGCTGGCATGATGGCTCCTGATGGAAGGTGAGTCGGCAGGCCGATTCTGACCGAAAAAGGGCCGCAAAAATTTGGGCCGCGAAATTTGATAAAACGCCTGCCCGTTCAGCGTGGCCCTTGTGCCGGCAGATCAAGGATCTGCCGGAGATCCGTTATCCCGTCGCGTGGGGAGTAGAGCCTTTCCGGACCGATATTGCTTCAGAGGGTGCGACCGACCGCGGCGATGCGTTCGAGGAGCCAGTTGAGCGCCGGATTCGTTTCGTGCCGTGGATGCCAGTGCATTCTGACGTCGAATTCAGGTAGCTCCATTGGGGCGGGCAGGGCCACGACTTCAGTCTGGCTCGCAAAGATTCTGGCGATCCGGGAGGGGAGCAGCACGACGAGATCGCTGTTCGAAATGAGCAAGGGAAGCGCCGTGTAATAGGGCGTGCGCACGACGATCCGGCGCGAGATGCCCAGATCCTGTAGCGCGTCCTCCGCGAGTCGATGGCCGGAATAGGTTGACGATACGGCTACGTGACGACTTGCCAGAAAGGTGTCCATCGTCATTTCGCCGATGGCGAGCGCCTGCTCCTTGCCCATCAGGCAGACGTAGTGTTCGCGGAAGATCACCGCGCTGCGCGTCTGGCCGCGCAGGGAAGGCAGATTGCCGACGGCTGCGTCGAGCCTGCCCGAGGCGAGCTGATCGACGATTTCGTCCACTTGCACCTGGCGTATTTCGATGCCGATGCGTGGCGCCTTTTCCTGGAAATCCGCCTCGAGTGAGGGCAGGAAATACAGGCTGCCGATGTCTGTCATGGCGATGCTGAAGATGCGCGAGTCGGTCCGGGGGTCGAAGCTCTGAATCTCCTCGATCGCATTGCCGATACCGATCAGTGCATCCCGTTCGTGCTGTCGACGGCGTCGAATGCACGAATAGAGGCCGTGGCACAGCCGAATTCGTCGCTGAATTGGCTGCAGCTCTACGTGATGCGCGAGCGCAGTATTGCCGAGCAAATGGTCCGGCGCGCTCGGCTGGCCGGCTATGGGGCCCTTGTACTCACGGTGGACGTGCCGGTCAGCGGGTATCGCGAGCGGGATGTCCGCAACGGCTTCCGCCTGCCGTTCAAACCGTCGCCGGCCACCCTCCTCAATCTGGCGCTCCATCCCGCCTGGCTGATGCGTTTTGTGGCCAGCGGCATGCCCGCTTTCGTCAATCTGGCCGAAGAGGAAGGCGCTGACACCCTGAAGCTGCAGGCGGCGCTGCTCAGCCGCGAGATGGAGCGCAGCCTGACCTGGGAGAGTCTTGCCTGGCTGCGGCGGCTGTGGGACGGGCCCTTGTTGATCAAGGGGATTCTGCATCCGGGAGACGCTGCAAAAGCGTGCTCCGCGGGGGTCGATGGACTGATCGTTTCCAATCACGGCGGCCGTCAGCTTGACGGCGCGATTTCGTCTGTCGGCGCACTGAATGGAGTCCTCCAGGCGGTGGATGGGCGCATCCCGGTATTTGCCGACAGCGGCTTTCGCAGCGGACTGGACGTCGCCAAGGCGCTTGCCCTTGGGGCAAAGGGCGTGTTTCTCGGGCGTCCTCTGCTGTACGGGCTTGCCGCCGAAGGGGCGCAGGGCGCGACTGCGGTGCTCGAATTGATCGCCACCGAACTTGAACGCGCCATGACCTTGGCCGGCGCTCACGAGGTAGCAGCTTTGAACCCGGAAATCCTGCGCACCGCAGCCCTTCATCTTCACTAGAACACACTCAAGGAATTACCCCATGAACAAGGAAAAAACAGCCGGCTGCGTCGTCGAGCGCGTCGTTGCCCGTGCGGTGATGGTGCCGCTCGAATATCCGGTCAAGACCAGTGTCGGTACGGTAGCCGCCTCGCCACTCGTGCTGATCGATCTGCATCTGAGCAATGGCATCGTCGGTCATTCGTATGTCTTTACCTACACCCCGTTGGCGCTGGAAAGCACGCGCGTCCTCGTTGACGCCCTGGGCGCGGTCTTGTGCGGTCAGGAACTGGCGCCCTTCGAGTTCGATCAAATGCTGGCACGTCGCCTGCGCCTGATCGGTCGTAGCGGCATCGCGATGATGGCCTGCGCCGGACTGGACATGGCGGCGTGGGACGCTCTGGCCAAGGTGCGCGAGCTTCCCCTGGCATCCCTGCTTGGTGGAGCGCTCAAGCCCATTCCCGCCTATGACAGTCACAGCATGGATGGTGAAACGATTGGCCTTTTGCGCGCAGAAAGGGCTGCCGACGAGGGCTTCAAGGCCATCAAGATCAAGATCGGGTACGCGGATCTGCGCGACGATTGCCACATGATCGAGACCATCAGGAATCGCATCGGAAGCGGGGTCGAACTGATGGTCGACTACAACCAGTCGCTCTCGGTGCCCGAAGCCCTGCGCCGCATTCGTGCCTTGCAGCCCTACGGCGTGTCGTGGGTCGAGGAGCCGACCTTGCAGGAAAACTATGCAGGACACGCGCGCATCCGCGAACAGGCGATCCTGCCGATTCAGATGGGCGAGAACTGGTGCGGTATCGAAGAGATGCAGCGTGCACTCGATGCCGGCGCGTGTGATCTGGCGATGCCCGACGTCATGAAGATAGGGGGTGTCACCGGATGGCTCAAGGCGGCAGCGCTTGCGGAGATTCGCGGCATTCCGATGTCAAGCCACATCTTCCAGGAAATCAGCGCTCATCTGCTTGCCGTGACGCCCACCGCGCACTGGCTCGAGCGCATGGATCTCGCGGGTCCGATCCTGGCCCGGCCGCTCGTATTTCGCGATGGCGCAGCCTGGATTGATGAAACACCCGGAACCGGGGTGAGTTGGGACGAGGAAGCTGTCGCGAGATTGAAGGCCTGACCGGGCGCGGGCGTTTTTCTTGGGCCTGGTCACTTTTGGGCCCCGGTGAGCCTGGCTCGCCGGGGTGTTCAGTGCGATTTCGTATTTCAGGGTTTGTTACTGGCCGATTGCGACCGAAAACTTACCGGTTTGCGCGTTTTTGGTCACCACGACGTTGAACAGGGGGTGGGCGGGGATGTCGCCTGTCGCCTCGCCCAGGGTGACCGACTTGGTGCCGAGGACACCATCGTTCCATGAGGCGATCTGTACAGTGGCCGTGCGACCGTCCGCAGCGTTGTAATTGGCGAGCTTGACCTGATAGGTTCCCGGTTGAAGCGTTGCGGCATCGCAAGATGCGTAGTAATGCTCCGGACCGTTGGCCACGACGTTGTCTACGTCCAGATAGCCTGAGTTGCCGGTCATTTCCGCGTAATAAACATGAGAGCCGTCTGGTTCGTAGGCGTGCAGGTCAACGTCACCCGATCCGTCCCAGGTCAGTGTCGCAGTGAAGAAGCCGGATGTTGCCTGGACAGGTGGGGCGACCAGCGCAGCCATTGCCGCTTCGATATGGCTCTTCACGCGGCTTGAGATCACCAGGCCCTGGTTGATGTAGATTTCCAGCAGGCCGTGTCCCAGCGCATCCTTCTGACCATTGACGCCGGCCGGGCGCAGGAGATAGCCCGGTATGAAGTCAGTAATGCTGGCGACGCTCCCGACTGCTCGCAAGCCATTGATGACCAGGTCAAGATCTGCCAGCGTATGCCTGCCATTGAGCGCAGGCGAGGCTGGAGCGATATGGACGAGCTTGACCGAATCTGCAGTGGTCTGGCTGAGCGCGAAATTGTAGGCTGCGTTGGCGAAGAGATTGCCCTGGGAGTGCGCCACGATCAGGATTTTTTTGCCTTCGATGACCCAGTTCTGGATACGCGAGCGATGCTCGGCGTAATTGACCGAGGTCGGCGGATTGCCCAGCAGAGCGGTCAGGGAGCGCACTGCTGCGGCTTCATACCAGTCGACGAAACCCTTGAGAATGCCGGCGGCCGATGCAACGGAGTCAATGATCCGTGACCACCATGGACCGTCGCCCTTCAGGGCTTCGAAGAACAGCTCGAAGCGGCCCTCGAGCAGGCCTTCCTGCTCGAGCAGGCGTTGTTCGAAGGTCTCAACAAAATCTTCAAACCCGTTCGAGTAGTTGTACATCACTTCATAGCTGATGCGGTCGCCGCTCGCCGATTGATCGCCGTGCAGGTGCTTGAACTCCTGTTTGGCGACTTCGGCCTGCGCCTTCGTGGTTTGCACGCCGTTGAAGAAAGCGAAGATCAGCCCGGCATCGCGGCACACGCTTGAGGGTGTCGAAACCTGGGCTGAGGCCCCCGAGATGCACAGCAAAAATGCCAGTGCTGCGCACAGCACTCTTTGAATGGATCTATTCACAGGTGTCTCCCTGCGGCAGCGCCGAAGAGGTGCCATCCAGCGCCTTGTTGAATTGCAGATAGGCCAGCAGCCTTTCCTTGGTGTTCGTGGTGACGGATTCAAGTTCCTGGGTGACCCGCGCGGGGTGCGGGGAATTATCGGCAAATCGCTTGTAGATGCAGTTGATCCCGTACGAGATCTGGCGGTCGACCGCCTTTACTGCGGTGGCATCCGTGAGGTTGACAACCAGGGCGTGCTGCAAGGCCTTGGCCGTCTGCAGGGCGGCGGCACGCCGGGGCTCCGTCGAATAGGTCTTGGCGATGAATGTCTCGATGTCGTCCCTTACGCCATTGGAATTGGCGTCACTGCCGGTGAGGCTCGTGCCGCGATCTAGTTGAGGGATGAACCCGGATGTTTCCAATGCCGACACCTGTTCTTTTGGGGTCTTGGGTGTCTCGGTGTTGCTACCGCCGCTTCCACCTCCACCTCCGCATCCGGGCACCGCAGTGACGAGGGAGGCAATCAACAGTTTCCTGATCATCGTTTTCTCCTGATTGGTGCCTCCCGGATCTGACATGCCAGCGCGGAGGCGTTCAAGGCGTGCTTTGCAGGCCAGCAGTCATCTGCCTGACGATACGGAAAGTGCTTTTAGATTAAGTTATATGGCATTTTCTACTGCTGAAACTGAAGCAGGAAAATACAAAGACCAACCGGTGAAGGTTGGCCTTTGCGTGTGCGTCGGGTCGCGTCCCGATTCCGGAGTTACTTCATCAGCGCAGCAGGCAGGACTCGAAGGTGGCCTCGGCACTGCCCGAGAAATAGCACTTGGTCAAAGCCCCTTGTGCCAATATGAACTGAGACACCTACCCCTGACGAATTAGAGTAGATGAAGGTAGGCTCACCTCATGGACACTGGAATGAATGATCGGAAGAACGGACAGGCGACTCTTGGGCCGGATGACGCGTTGGAAAGAGCCCGCAGGGCGACTGGAAACGCGTCATCCGAAAAGTGGCAACCTTGTTCGAGCAGTTGAGGGCCGGTCAGCCGAACGAGCCGTTCTGAGGGCCGCCGTGAATGAGCTCGCCGTCGACATTGGCTTGGAGCGCGCCTGTGCGGTGCTGCAGGTCAATCGCAGCGGGGTCTATCGGGACGATGCGTGCCGCCGCCACCTGGTTCGCCCTGTGTCGATGAGCGCGCTCCGGCCGCCGTCCATCACGGCCGCGCGGATGCCCTTTACCGCCAACGTACCCGCAACTCTGGAGACTGCCTTCGCGGCTCACCCGAAGCGCTTCAAGGGCATCAGGCCACAACCGCCCCGGCTGCCTGTCGCCGCCTGGATCAACCCACCTAAAAAGGACTTCACACCCAGCAAGACGCCCGAGGCTTCGATACTAAATTAATGCCCCCTGGCGTCTCAAAGTCATTGACACGTTTCACTTCCAGTCGCTGGAAGCTGCGCGATAAAGCCGCGCAGCGCCGGTTAGCTCTACGTTGGGCGGCCTCGAAGGCTGATCTCAGGAGTAAATAGCAAGATGCATACGGTACTCGGCGCAAATGGCGTAATTGCTCAAGAACTGTCGAAGGCGCTTGTTTCGTCTTCTACAAGAATCCGGCAGGTGAGTCGGAACCCACGGAGAGTAAATCAGACCGATGAGACGATGGTGTGCGATTTACTGGATGCCCAGGCGACCGCCAACGCAGTTTCAGGTAGTGAAGTTGTTTATCTGGTGGCTGGTCTAAAGTACGACGCATCCGTCTGGCAAGAGCAATGGCCTCAAGTGATGCGCAATGTGATTAATGCCTGCAAGCAGCATGATGCCCGACTCGTATTCTTCGACAATATTTATGCCTACGGGCGTGTGGATGGATTGATGACAGAAGAAACGCCATTTAACCCAATCAGTAAGAAGGGTGAAGTCCGCGCGACGATTGCAACCATGCTACTGGACGAAATACGCAGTGGCAAACTGCGGGCAATGATCGTGCGCGCAGCTGATTTCTACGGTCCCAGTGCAGTTCAAAGCTTTCCACATGCCACCGTGTTCGAGCGCCTCAAGGTTGGAAAAGCGCCGCAGTGGATTGGCAACCCTAATACCGTGCACACTTTTACATTTACGCCAGATGCCGGTCATGCGGTAGCCGTCTTAGGCAGATCATCTGAGGCATACGGCCAGACGTGGCACCTGCCAACCACCAAGGAACTATTGACAGGGGCGGACTTTGTGCGCCTGGCATGCGAGATAGCAACGCAGCCCTACAAGCTGCAAGTGGCACCGCGTTGGATGCTCAAACTTATGGGCATTTTCATGCCAGTGCTTCGTGAAAATGAAGAAATGATGTACCAGTTTGAACATGATTACCGCTTCGACAGTAGCAAGATTGAGTCTGCATTCCGCTTGCAAGCGACGCCATATCGTATGGGGATCAGCGAGTCGTTGCAGTCCGGGACGCAAAACCAGGTGCAATAATTCGCCCAACATGGCGTTCGAGTGGGACGCGCCAAAAGCGGCGCGCCCCTCAACTTCGCGTTGGGCATACGACACATGCTTTTCCATTCATTGGGATAGGACTGCTTTGACATGAAAGCTTTTCTGACCGCCATAATCTTGTTGCTCGCTTCTCAAGCGCATGCGCTCGATTGGCAAGACAGCCCACAAGTTGATCAACTATTTAGCGATGCTGGCGTAAAAGGGACATTCGTTCTTTATGACGTCACCGCTCAACGTCTTACTGGACACGATCAGCGGCGGGCCAATACACGATTCGTTCCGGCTTCTACTTTCAAGATTGCCAATACCTTAGTTGGGCTGTCTGCCAAGGCGGTGAAAAACGTCGATGAAATTCTTCCCTACGGCGGAAAGCCCCAACCCATTAAGGCTTGGGAAAAGGACATGAGCCTGCGCGAAGCCATTGCTGTCTCGAACATTGCTATCTATCAGGAACTTGCTAGGCGTATAGGGCTTGAGCACATGCGCGATAGCATTTCTGGAATGAACTACGGCAACGGAGAAATAGGGAATGCAGTTGACGATTTCTGGTTAGTCGGCCCGTTAAAAATCAGTGCCATAGAACAAACACTGTTTCTCGCCCAATTGGCTCAAGAGGCATTACCATTTCCAAAAGACCTTCAAAAGACCGTTAGCGAGATCGTTCGACTTGAGCAACAGAGCAGCCATACTCTGTACGGAAAAACCGGCTGGGCCAACTTTCCAGACTCGGGAATCGGCTGGTGGGTCGGGTGGGCACAGAAGGGCGGCCACGTGTACGCCTTCGCCCTAAACATTGACATACAGCAAGCTGCCGATGCAAGCAAACGTGTCGAACTGGGCAAAGCCAGTCTTAAAGCGCTTGGCGTACTTTGAGCGTAAGCGCTCCACAAACCCCATCCTTAAGTAATCCGCGGCGAGTCGGCATTCTGGCGCCATTCTTACCACTCGCGCGTACTGATTAGTTCTTCAACGTCCGCATCGAATCCGTACGCTTTCGCGATGAAATCAAAGTCTGCACCGATGCACTCCCTCGCGGCGGTCTCAAGCTCGCTGTCGTTTTCTTCAAATTCCTCCCCAAGTGCGTTGAACTCTTCGGTGGACGACTGCGTGATCTTGTACAGGGAATCTAAATCGGTCGGCAACTCAGCTTCAATGCGTTCGCACATACGCACGAGAATCTGCTGCCCCTTTTCGACAAGACTGGGGGGGAAGTACTTGTCTCTGAGCATCTCCGCGAGGAATCGGTAATCCTTCAGTTGATCGTTCGTGATACCCATTATCGATTTCTCCTGATTTGCTTGTGTTGGCGACGGTGTCTAGATCGCGGAATGTGATCGCTGGCGGAGTCGGCATCATGCGGTTTAACGACCCGTTAGGCTGCACTTGGCGACTTCGCGTTTAGCCCCGGCCACAGCGGCGGAGCGCTTGGCTTACCCTGACGGGGTGGAGTTCCAGTGACTGCCATTGCGTAGACCGCCTTGAGATGGCGCACGAGTTGTGAACGTGCTGCTGGAGGTTTGAGGTCAGCCGGAAGGCGGCTGAGCCAATGGCCGTTGGGCCTTGCGCCTGTGCCGAGCCGCGCTGAAAGAGCGCGGCTCGTTGGCAAAGGCTTCGTTGCCATGACCTCGATGAAGTGTGCCAGTTGCTCTGGCGAACTAAACACAAGCTCGTGTGGCCCGTACTCAACTCGCAGCAGCACGTAGCCGTGGTGAGGAATGAGGGGCGAAGCAGGTGGGTCGTAGGCTTGCGGGTTAGACGGATCTTGGGTGTGAACCCAGTACGCCAGGGGAGCGTGGCGCCAGTCCTTCTCATAGGTGAACCGGAACCGAGAGTTCATGGATCGTGCCTAAAATGAGCAGTTTTGTGGTCCCACCGTGATTTATGACATTAAGGTGCGATTGCCCTGCAGGTTGAAACTGCTAGTGCCGGCCTTGAGATTTTGCGCCAATACTTCGATGCAGCAGGTCAAATGTTCGAAGCATCCATTACGGTCCATCCTGCTGACCGCTTTGCGGTGACCATGAAGCTGCAACGTTCGGCTCCCTGATGGCGGCTGTCCGGACACCTGCCAATTAGTTTCAAAGCTTGGCAAACGGCAGCTTCCTCATTCGATGAATATGTACTCCATGGCCTTAGTCGAGCA
>Ga0209174_10001061_pt1 | contig 19807 bp, 17 predicted proteins | sample JI91814BDNA_FD_187505 | JGI IMG/M metagenome (GOLD analysis project Ga0209174, IMG submission 187505) | Wastewater effluent complex algal communities from Wisconsin, to seasonally profile nutrient transformation and Carbon sequestration -... | ecosystem: Engineered > WWTP > Effluent > Algae...
GGGTACAAATGGGTTTGATTTCCCTAAGATGGAATTTTTAGGGATAAAGAGAGAATCAGCTTGTGCAGTTATAGAAACGCCAAATTTTTCAATCTCGTTTTTTAACGCGCTGATCCGGTCGGTTTCTTTTATTTTCAATGTTCTCAGCCCGGTGAGGTTAGCTTGTATGCCAAGGGCAAAGCACACGACAGCAAGTGTTTGGGCAATGTCTGGGCATTCGGTAAAATTGTAATTAAATTCCTGCACTTTGTTTTCAGTGCTTGAAAGGTATACCGATTGATCTTTAAACAGCGTAGTTACTCCCAACTGCTCAAATAATGTTGGAAGAATTGAATCTGCTTGTAAACTTTTTTGATTTAAAAACTTTAGTTCAATCTCCGATCCTGGTGAGAGCGAGCAGATGCTATACCAATAGGAAGCGGATGACCAGTCGGATTCAATTATCAAGGAAGAGGAAGTTGGAGTTGTATTGTTCCCGGGATGGACACAGATCGAGTTGTTCGTGCATTCAACAAAAATGCCCAGTTGTCGGAGTAAGGCAATGGTCATTTCGATATAAGGTCTTGAAACCACCGTACCTGTTAGATGCAGTTTTAATCCCTTGTTAAAAGCGGGGGCAATTAAAAGTAAAGCGGAAATAAATTGGCTACTTATGCTGGCGTCAATCGTGATTTCGCCACCGGCTAAGACTGTTCCCTTTATGGCCAGGGGAGGGAAGCCCGGTTGTTCCATATAACTAATTTGAGCACCAAGACTTCGCAACGCCTGCACTAGGTCGCCAACAGGCCTCTGTTTCATGCGTTCTGAGCCAGTTAAAATGACGGGGGTAGTTAATTCACTTACGGAAAGAAGCGCAGTTAAGAAACGCATGTCTGATCCGGCATGACCGATATCTATTATTTTTGACCCGGCAATTATTTGATCAAGCGCATTTGTCAGTTGTAGCGTGTCTTCGGAATCGGATATATTGCTGAGATGTAATTTAATTCCGAGTATTTTCTGGAGGATCAGTAATCGGTTGCTAATACTTTTAGAGCCAGAAAGCAGAACAGAGGTGTTAATTTTATGGGCCGGGGCTGAAAGCTGAAGCATCACGATAATGCGTTGTAATAGTTAAAAGCCTTTTTAATCTGGGCCTCTGTAACTTCCACATCAAACAAACAACTGCCCGGTTGATCCAAAAGAGCGAATAAGAACTTTGAATTGACAACTTTTTTATCATTTTTGATGATATCCAAAACGTTGTCTATTGAAAGATGAATTGGAATGGGAGGTGCAAAAATAGTGGTTAAAGTGGTGGCAATTTCAATGAGTTGTAATTTTGAAATTAACTTTTTTTGAAATGCGATATGACTTTCAAGGATCATGCCAATAACAATGGCTTCACCATGGAGCAAATCGTTTATAAGCAGCGATTCAACAGCGTGACCGATAGTGTGGCCAAAATTGAGGGTTTTGCGAATCCCTTTTTCAAACGGGTCTTTTAATACAATTTTATTTTTCAGTTTAATACTTTTAGTAATAACTTGCTCGATGGTATTTTCACCGGCAGGTGTTTTTAATTTGTCCCAGAAGTTTTTATCCGACACCAGAGCAATTTTGTAAACTTCCGCCAACCCGTTTTTAAAATGTCTTGGTGGCAAGGTGGTAAGAAAACCCGGAAATATAAAAACACCTTTAGGCTGTGTGAACGTGCCAATAGCGTTTTTAAGACCGTTGAAATTGATGCCAGTTTTACCGCCAACACTTGCGTCTGCCATTGCTAGTAAAGTTGTTGGGATATTTATAAAATCAATTCCCCGCTTGTAAACCGATGCGGTAAAACCACCGAGGTCACTAACCACTCCGCCACCCAAATTTAGTATCAGAGAATGTTTATCCGCTTTATTTTCAAGCAGGGTTTGCCAGATATAAGAACTTATTTCAATGGATTTACCGGATTCGCCGGTTTCAATTTCAATGATCGCGGCATCTCTGAGTTGAGGGCAAAAACTTACCAGATCTGGTAAACAATAAGTCATCGTATTTTCGTCACAAATGATGTAATACGACGAGTACTTGTTTTTTTTTAGAAACCCCGTAATTACATGAAACATATCCGTTCCAATGTGAATTTGATAGCTTTTTGATTTTATGACCGATGGTTCCATTTTAGTTTTGAAATTACAACTTTTCCCACAATCTTAATGGTTAAGCCAGTTTTTAAGAATGGTTTCCCCATATTCAGATAAAATGGATTCAGGATGAAATTGGACCCCGCGTACATCAAGAATTGTATGTTTGAGCGCCATAATGTAACCATTAGCATCCCTGGCCGTTACTATCAGGTTTGACGGCAGTTGGTCTTGGTCCACCACCCACGAATGGTAGCGACCGGCTAAAAAACGATTGGGGCAATTTTTAAAAATACTGTCTTCGTTAACAAGCGTAATTGGTGTTGCAACACCGTGGTACACGGTTTCCAGATTTTTTAAGGTGCCACCAAATGTTTCACCAATGGCTTGCATTCCCAGACAAACTCCCAGAATGGATTTTCCGGATTGATATACTTTAAGAAGTTCAGGCATTATTCCCGCCTCAGAAGGCAGGCCCGGTCCGGGTGACAACAGAATTAAATCGTAACGTTCTATTTCAGCAATTGAAATTCGATCGTTTTTAATTACATCAAATGGGATATCACTTACTTTTTCTACAAGATGAGTAAGGTTATAGGTAAAGGAATCATAGTTATCGAGGACTAAAAGTCGCATTCGACAAAGTTAATGAATTTAACATTATCGGTTCCGGGCAGGCATTAGGAAAAACCAATGGTTTTTTGGTACGGGCTTCTTACGAACCCGGAAAATGGAGGATGATAAAAAATTAGTGTTGGCAAATCAGTTACATCCTTCGTCCATTGAGTATGCCATTTGGAAAAAAATGATCCTACAGAAGGCAGTCGCCTTATTGAAATAAAAAATCCGATTTTAGTAACTTATTTGTTTTTGAGGAAAGGGGGTAAACAAAAAAGCCGATCAAAAAACACCATTACTCGAAAAAAATAATAAGGCTCTTTGATCGGCTTTTAAATACTTTTAAGGATTAATTTCCCAGGTCTTCAAAATTAATGTCTGAACTGCTTTTAGCTGCTTCAGTGTTTTCGCCCGAAGAATAGTTATTTTCAATTTCGGGGGCGTTTTCTTTTATGTGATTTACCGCCTCGTCCAGACCTTCTATGAATTTTTCAAAATCTTCTTTGTAAAGGAAAATTTTATGTTTTTCATAAGTGAATTTTCCATCCGTCCCAAAGCGTTTTTTGCTTTCAGTAATGGTTAAATAATAATCATTCCCGCGTGTACTTTTCACATCGAAAAAGTAGGTACGCTTGCCCGCCCTTACAGATTTCGAGAATAAATCGCCTCTATCATTTTTTTCAAGTTCTTCTGACATGTTTTTTAGTTTGAATTACAGCAAATATTAGAAAAAACTTCTATGGTTGGTTAGGGTGTTAATAATTTTAACATTATTGTTAATAGATGCATTCAATAAAAAAGCCGCTAAATGACAGTTTAGCGGCTAATAGTGTCTGATAGTAAAGGATCAGGAATCTGATCCTTTTTTTGTTTCTTTTACGTTTTTACAGCTGTCAAACATTTTCTGGATGGCTTCTTTTCCAAACGGAGCAACTTCGCTGTCTTTTATTTCTTCAAAGCTGTATTCGGTGTTATCTATCTTTTGATTAATCAAGAAGTGAAATTCAGGTTGTGTGATTGCGCTTTCCCACATAATAGCGGTTGGTTCTTCCACCACAAATGATGTTAGTTTGTTTACCTCATCTTCTTTTATGTCTTTTTTACGCAATTCAATATCTGCTGCCTGCTCATTAATACTTATGGCGAAGTTTTTCCCGACTTTAATATCAAGGGCACCATAGGATTGTTGAATTATTTCGAGTTTGGCACTGGTTGTGTCTGGAATAAAAATAGCGAAAGGCTTTCCGTACTTGTTTAATTCGAGCACATTCATTCCTTGTGGGGCAATAATGGCAGCGTTCTCAGATTTTCCGCCGCTGCAGGAGATCATTGTTGACATAACGCTGGCAACAACAAACAGGTAAATAATTTTTTTCATGTAATCGGTTGGTTAATTGTGACTGTAAATATAAACCAAAATTTTGTGAGGAACGAAGAATGGAAATGCGGAGGGAATATCTCAAAAACAAAGTCAAATAAAAAACCCCGCTAATGCGGGGCTTTTATTACCTTTTTGCTGCTTTCTTAGCTGCTTTTTTAGGAGCTGCTTTTTTCGCTGCTTTCTTAGCTGCTTTTTTAGGAGCTGCTTTCTTAGCTGCTTTTTTAGGAGCTGCTTTTTTCGCTGTAGCTTTTTTAGCTGTTGCTTTTTTTGCCATGGTTTTTTGTTTTTGAGATTTGTTGATACGAAGTAAATAATTTTTTTATTGTTATCTAATTATTAAGGACTTATTTTTTCAACATAGATTTGTTGAAATTGTTAATAGCGAGATTATTACCGACCAATGTTTATCACAGTATGGATGTTTATTCTTTCATTTTTTGTTGAGTGCTTCTGTAAGCCTTGATTTTACAGTGCTTTTCGAGCTATCACTATTTCTTTGTAAATAAAAGCGGTTACAATTTTATTTTGATCTTCGAAAACGTTGTTTGGTTTTAATTTATTCCCGGATTGAAATTTCTTCTTCAATTTCCCAATCAGATAATATTTTCATCTGTTTGGGATGAATGATTACACGTTCAGGTTGTTGTTTCAAAATTAGATTGCCTGAATCCCATTTTTTGTTTTTATTGTCATCGTAAATAATTTTTGCTAGGTAAGTCCCCGGCGTGATGTCACTCATATCAATGGTTACAGAGTTACTGGACGACAGGGAAAGAGACGCAAATTGTTCTTTTATAACTTCTTCTTTATCATTAATAAGTTGAATGATGTAGTTCTGTTTTTTACTTAGAAGTAGTTTTAAAGTCAATTTCCCGAAGTCAGTTTTACTTTGAGTCTTAAAACTGAAGTATAAACTGTCGTTTGGAACAGAAGTAATGTCAAAAAAAGCATTCGTGTCGATCCGAAGGTTATAATCCGATCCTTCTTTGAAGAAATTATTTAGTTCGAACACCGTCGCATTGAGCCACCTGCCGCTAACAGGTATGGGGGTACGTGAAGAATCCTTTTGGTTGGTTAGTTTAATTTTTGACAGATCAGTTCGCGAAGTATCCATCCAGTTTAAAAAGTGGATTTTCGCTTTTGAATTAAAGGAGAGAACATTGCCGTTCAGACTGAGTGCGCTATTTTTAAATTTCTTTTTATTAACTCCTTTTTTGGGAAGTGGGATAATAAGGGTATCATTTTTTTTCTGAAGCTGGTTATCAATGATAAGGCCCAGAGTGTCACGCGTGTTACGGTAATAGATCGAGATCGTGTCTTTTAGCGTGTTAGCATTGGTCTCGTAGATGTCAGAAAGGCCATTAGGAGCGAGCGGGCGTACTGTGCTCAATGTCTTTTTACTTAGAATGATATGAACGAGACCGAAATAGGGAGACAACGTTTTTTTTACAAAAACTTTCGCCGGCTCTTCATTAAAAAGACGAAAATGGAGCGTACTGTCCGATTTTAAATTCAGAGAAGAGTCTATAAAAGCAATTTTTTCGGTTTCCCCATCGTAAAGGTAATTTTTGTTCTTATCGGTAAAGGCGTATGCTTTAAAAGAGGCGTAGGGCAAATTATTGAAAACAAAGTTTCCAATCTCATTTGTACGACTTAAGTAGTCAGGTGTTTTAAGATAAGGGAGGCTGTCGCTGGTTTCTTTATTGTTATAAAGCGCAACCAGTACATTGCCGGAGGCTTTATTATTGAATGCCTCTAAAACCTTGCCGGTAACTTTTAAGGAATCAATAAACTGGCCCGTCGAAAAAATGTACTCAAAATTCTGAATAGGATTGCCCTCATGCATATCTACAATACTCTGGCCAAAATAAAAGCGGTAAGTGGTATTCGGAAGTAACTCCTCCTTCTTCACAGTAATTTTGATTTTTTTTCCATCGGCTTCAATTTCCGGGGTTGTGGCTAGTTTCGGAGACACAATGAGCTGGTTGGTGAGATCACTTAACTGGACAAATTCATCAAACCGCAGAATTATAACGCTTGAATTAAAGTTGACATTTTGGTTAGCAGGGATAGCTTCCAGAATTTTTGGAGGTACAGTATCGCGCGCTCCCCCGGTTAATTGACCTACCTGGGCGCAACGATCAAATATAAGGGCTGAAAGAAAAAGAAAAAGTATTTTGAATACTTGTTTGGTCATTAGTTAACTTTGTAAAAGTAAGACAATATTTTAGAAGTTTCATTTTGATAAACTATTATACCCGGATATTAAGGAAGCTGACCTTTTACAAAGTCTATAATTTTTTTAAACTGGTGATTGGGTTTCATTATTCAAGATGGATAAAAACACCAATCCAACTGGGATTACCATTTTTTGTGAGTATTGAGCCAACCACCAGCTGCAATCTCCGTTGCCCTCAATGTCCGAGTGGCTTGCGCGAATTTACGCGACCAACCGGCATGCTTCAAAACCGTTTGTTCGAAAAAGTAATCTCTCAATTAAAGAAGCACTTGCATAGCCTTACGTTTTATTTTCAGGGGGAGCCGTATTTAAATCCAGATTTTTTAAAAATGGTTTCTTTCGCAAACCAGCAGAATATTTATACCATTACAAGTACCAATGCCCATTATCTAACTCCGGAAAACGCGAAACAAACCGTATTGAGTAAGCTCGACAAGCTAATTATTTCGGTGGACGGTATTACCCAGGAAGTATATGAACAATACCGGATAGGGGGACATCTGGATAAAGTAATAAGCGGAACGAAAGAAATTCTTAAACAAAAAAAATTGCTAAAGAGCAAAACCCCACATGTGGTTTGGCAGTTTGTAGTTTTTAAACCAAATGAAGGGCAGATACAGGCAGTTAAAGAATTAGGCAAGGAGTTGGGGGTAAATCAGGTTAAAATTAAAACGGCTCAGATCTACGATTTTGAGCACGGCCATCACCTGATCCCTGAAAACGAACGCTATTCTCGTTACAAAAAAAATCAGAACGGCCAGTTCGAAATAAAAAACAAACTGCTGGATCAATGCTGGCGTATGTGGCAGGGTTGCGTAATAACCTGGGATGGTAAAGTCGTGCCCTGCTGTTTCGATAAAGATGCCAGTCATAAATTGGGGAATCTGGAAACGGAAAGTTTTGAAACCATTTGGTGGTCGCCACCTTATACTAATTTCCGGCGTACGGTATTGGGCAGTCGCAACCAAATAGATATTTGCACTAATTGCACCGAAGGGACTAAAGTGTGGTCTTAAATAGTGAACCGTATCCTGTGAGGCATTTTTTACTACCTTTGAAACGAAATTTTGAGTATGATCGTAATTACAGGTTCTGCAGGTTTTATTGGAAGCTGCCTGGTTTCCAAGTTTAATTCAGAAGGAATTAATAATCTAATTTTGGTGGATGATTTTTCGCAAACCGGAAAACAGAATAATTATTCGTTAAAAACCTTTTATCAAAAAATTGAACGGAAACATTTTTTAGAGTGGTTTGATCATAATTGTAACATTGTGGATCAGGTGATCCATATTGGTGCGCGTACGGATACTACCGAATTTGATGTGGAGTTATTTAATGAGTTAAATTTAAATTACACCAAAAGTATTTGGAGTATTTGTTCCAGAAATCGTATTCCGTTAATTTATGCCTCCTCTGCGGCCACCTATGGCTTGGGCGAAAATGGCTACAACGATGATGAGTCAAAAATAGAATTGTTGAAACCATTAAACCCATATGGTGATAGTAAGAATGACTTTGATAAATGGGCTATAAAACAACCAAATAACCCACCTAACTGGTATGGGCTTAAGTTTTTTAATGTGTATGGTCCCAATGAATATCATAAAGGAAGAATGGCCTCTGTTATTTTTCATGCATTCCGTCAAATAAATGAAGGCGGTAAGGTGAAACTTTTCAGATCTCATCGTCTGGACTATAAGGACGGAGGACAACTTCGTGATTTTGTGTATGTAAAAGATGTGGTGGAAGTAATTTGGTTTTTATATTCTCAAAAACCGCGAAATGGCATTTATAACCTGGGGAGTGGAAAAGCACGCACATTTCTTGATCTTGCGAATGCCACATTTGCGGCAATGGGTAAACCACCCGTTGTTGAGTTTATTGATACGCCAATGGATATTCGCGATAAATACCAATATTTCACCGAAGCCAATATGAGCAAATTAATTTCGGTAGGATATAAAAAGAAATTCACCAGCCTCGAAGAAGGTGTAAACGATTACGTGAGAAACTACTTAGTGCCAGGGGAGTATCTATAGTTTTTTTGATGACACGTTTTGGAGTCCGAATCCATTAGGGAGTTATTCACGTCGGCATTCTAAACACTATTTCTGGTACAAATAAGCGTTTGGCGGCGTATAACGCAGGGTAAGCTCAACACCGCCTCGAAGTTTAGATGCTTGTGAAAGTTTGGAAACAGTGAGGTCATAGCTCAAACCCAATGCAAATTGTTCCTGCCATTCAAGGAGTCCGTAAATAATCACGGCATCAAAACTTCTGTAATAAACGCCACCACATAGCGCGTTCCTTTTCACATAACCGGTATACTTGGTGTCGTTTTTCATGTAATATTTGAATAAGCCTCCCGCAATAATTTCGATAGCTGAGCCTTGTTTTTGAAATAACATCGAGGGGACGATCGCGGTGCGAGTATTCGGAATGCTAAATAACACATCGCCATGCGCCACAATTTTAAAGGCAAGTTTATCGTTGTCTTTTAGTAAAAATTTCTGTTGTGGTTGGGTAAGGTGATAGATGGACCCGCCAATGTGTATAATTTTTTCGAGGTGATCTTTTAGACCACGTTCCTCGTTGCGGTAAGTCCAAAGTGCGCCCGCCCCCACGTCCACATAACCAAAATTTTGATTCTGAAATTCTTCACCTGAATTGATGTTTGCATCATAACCTCCTTCAGCGTATTGGTTTGGGAATATCAGGCCACCGGTTTCAATTCTTCGCTGCACATAGCTTGCCTGCAAACCAACCGAAAAGTATGATTTTTCGCCAGTTGGTACAAAACCGGCAACAGATAAATTCGTTTGGGTAAGCCCTAACATGCCGTCACCCGCCTTGTCTCTGTATACAGCCAGTCCGCCTGCAAAAAAAGCTTTGGGCGCTTCTTTGGTTTTGGAACCAAAATTATCTTCTTCTTTTTTCTTTTTTGTCGCACCGCTTCTCATTTCAAACGAGGCGCCATAGGTTTTGAAGGGGGTGGTTACTTTTTGCCATTGTTTTTTATAATTCAGCGAAGCTCTTAACCCATTCGCACCAGTTAACGCCGGGTTTATCAGCGATGGATTTTCGTTGAATTGCGAAAAGTGCAAATCCTGCCCCAACACACGTGTGGTGTGAAACAAAAGACAAAGGGCTAAAAATTTAAAGGTTTTCAAGCGATTTTTTATTTAGCGAATAATGGTAATATTTCCTTTTTTAGAATACTTTTCCCTGTTTACGTTTGCGTCAATAGCATATACATAAACACCTGAGCTTAGGTCCTGGCCATTAAAAGTGCCGTCCCAACAAAATTCAGGATTGTTTGTTTCGTAAACCATTTGCCCCCATCGGTTAAATATTTTTATACTAAAATCGGTAACACAATAAGTCCACCCCTTTAAACAAAATTTTTCATTCCGCCCATCGTTATTGGGTGTAAAGGCCGAGGGAACCGACATATCACCCGTGTTTAAACAAACCACCGATATTGTTACACAACCACCTCTTGCGCAACCATTCGTGGGGTCAGAGATGCAATACCTGGTAGTTTGTGTGGGCAGTGCATAAGGGTTTGGGCAATCGTTGCAGTTAAGTCCGGTACCTGGTTCCCATAAGTATTCTGTGGCCCCGCTGGCAAATAATATGGTTCCGCTTCCTTCGGTAATCTCGATGTCCGGGCTATAAGTTATATAACTGACTTCACTTGGGGTAATGGACGAATAGCCAACGTCAGCGGGCCTGCAACCCTGAGCGGCAATTGAATAACTAATGAGGTATGTGCCTGTCGCAAGTTCTGCTAACCTAATCTTTCCGGTAACGCTATCAATTGGAAAGTTTTCTATGTCGGTAGAGAAAAAGGTGCCGCCTTCGGTAAACCCGGGGTCTTTTATAGGAAAAGGATCAACACCATCGGTACAAATCGGGTACGGGTAATTAAACGTAACAGTAGGTGTAGTAGCCGGACTAACCGTTACTTTAGCGGTAAGTGTTTTTGTGCAGCCTGAAGAATTAACATTAAGAGTATAAACTGTAGTCACTGTTGGAGACACGTTTGCTGTTTGAAACGGGTAACTACCCGGTTGCCACAGAAAGGTAGTGCCTGGAGCTACCGTACCGCTGGTAAGACCTATGGTGGTGGAAAGTCCGGCGCAAAGTGTAGGGTTGTTTACACTTAAATTGGCTGGGGCGCTGGTTACATTCACCATTCTTTGGGTGGTATAAACGCATCCATAACTATCCTTAAGGGTTACCATGTAATTGGTGGATACATTCGGAGATACAGTGAGCGGGTTTGCATTAGAGCCCGTACTCCAGGTATAACCCATAGCGCTAAGAGGAATTACTGTTAATGATACCGATGCGCCTTGGCACATGCTGACATTACCAGGTAAAATTTGAGGAGAAATTTGTGGCGCCACAACCACAGTTGCGGTGGACAAATCCAGGGAGTAGGTCACTGTATAGGTACCAGGTGTAGAATTGGTTACGTTGATTTGCCCACTCGCTGTATTACTGATGAAGAGGCCTGCGGGTGAGGAGAAAAAAAATCCCCCGGGGGTAAAATTTGCAAAGGTGGTAGGTAGCACAATAGGGGGCCCATTCTTACACAGAGGGTTGGCGTAACTGAAGCTGGGCGGAGGTGGCATTAACACGGCCGGTAGGTTAACAGGATTGTTCTCAAAAAAATGGGAATTTCCGGTAGTTAGTTGGAAACAGAACAAAACAAGGAAAATGATAGAAGCAGATCTATTTAAACTTTTGATTTTCATTTGATTGGGAAAGTAAATATACAGAATTTATAAAATCAATTAACAAAAATTTAATGAGTGGGGGGTGTAGAATGTGGAATTGGCGGCTTGGCACACAATTTTAATGTTTATCTAAAACAAGGTTATGAGCACAAAAGTAGAAATGACGACAATGACCAGTTGCACCAGGCAACTTCTGGAACAGGGGTATTCTGAAAATTTTATCATTACAGAGCTGGGATTAAAGGCCCCATCTAATGAAAAAATGTACCTCCCCCATGAAATTAAGATCAATAGTTTTTACAGATTTGAGGGCGAAAGCGACCCGGCTGACAACTCCATTGTATATGCCGTTGAGGCTACCGATGGAATCAAAGGTCTCGTTATTGATGCCTATGGCGGACCCTATGTAAACCAAAAGGTTTCAACATTTATTGGGGAGGTGGAGGAAATCCATAAACACGGAACAAATCCTGCAAAGGAAGCACTTGAAAAAGAATAGTGTTTTAAAAGTCGGGTTCACGCGGGATTACCTACCCTAACCATCGTTTCTGGTGGTTAGAACTCGAATTTGTAACCAACTCCTTTTACGGTTTTAAAATAATTTTCGCCAATCTTTTCGCGCAGTTTTCGGATGTGAACATCAATGGTGCGGTCGCCCACAACCACTTCATCGCCCCACACCTGATCCAATATAAACTCGCGGGTAAAAACTTTACCAGGCTTACTACATAAAAGAGAAAATAATTTGAATTCTTTTTTTGGAAGCGAAATTTCAACATCTCCTTTAAATACCGAATGTTTTTCTTTATCAATGCGCACTTCGCCAAACTCCATGTTGGATTCTGATGAGCCGGTAGACTGTAACCGGCGTAACAAAGCTTTAATGCGGCTTATAAATACCCGTGGTTTAATGGGTTTGGTAATGTAATCGTCAGCCCCCACTTCAAATCCGGCAATTTGGGTATAATCTTCGCTGCGGGCAGTTAAAAAGGCGATTAACACGTCCTGAAGACCTTTTTGTTCGCGTATTTCACGGCAGGTTTCAATTCCGTCCATATCGGGCATCATTACATCCAGAACAATCAGGTGGGGCAATTCTTTTTTTGCAATTTCAATAGCGTCTTTCCCGTTATTCGCCGTTAAAATTTCGTAGCCTTCTTTTTTCAGGTTATAGCCTAAAAACTCAACAATATCGGGCTCATCATCTACCAACAATATTTTAAAAACTGGATCGCTCATACAAATAAATTATGCGGTAAAATTAGTAAAAGGACTATCCTATAAAGTTAACTTAATATTAAGTTATTTCCAAAAAACAAGCGTTAAGTTAAACTTTTGATAACATCAAATTTAAGTAACGATCATCTTTGATTGCTTTTTTTGCACCATAAATTTTAAGCATGCAAAAGTATTTAGCGATTTTTATTTTTATTGTAGCCAGTGTGGGTGTGAGCGCCCAAACCGGAAGAATTTCCGGTACTATTTTAGATTCAAAAACAGGAGAAACTCTTCCGGGGGCCACTATTTTTATTGAGGGAACTCAACGGGGCGCTTCGGCAGATTTTGACGGAAAGTTCTCCATCAATAATGTACCTGTAGGTAAAGTTACCTTGGTGGTAAATTACATTTCATACACCACTAAAAAAATATCGGATGTAATAGTAAAAGCGAATGATCCTACGGATGTAAACATTCAACTCGACCCTTCAGGATCCGGCGATCTTGCCGAAGTGGAGGTAGTGGTTACATTAAACAAGGAGAACAATACCGCTTTGGTATTGCAACAAAAGAACAATGCCAGTGTAAGCGATGGGATTAGCGCCGAAACCATTAAACGTACCCCCGACAGGAATACGAGTGACGTTTTAAAACGCGTAAGTGGAGCAAGTATACAGGACAATAAATTTGCCATTGTAAGAGGTTTGAATGAAAGGTATAATGCCGCCTATTTAAATGGTGCGCCCTTACCAAGTTCCGAGAGTGATAGAAAAGCTTTCGCGTTTGATATTTTTCCAAGTAATATGCTGGATAATCTCGTTATCACAAAAACAGCAAGGCCCGATATGCCGGGTGAATTTGCCGGAGGTATTATCGACATAAGTACCAAAAGTATTCCTGAGCAAAATTTCGTTTCTGTTTCTGTAGCTGGCGGTTACAATACCATTACAACAGGAAAAGACAGGTACTATTATAAAGGTGGGAAAAAGGATTGGTTAGGATTAGATGATGGTACGCGGGCTATTCCTTCACAAATCCCTTCAAATGACAATTATCCGGATTCCAAAAAAGGAGAAGCTGATTTAGCCAAATCAATTTCGGGTGGCGATTGGGGAAGTTACAAAGATAAGTATGGCCCTAATACAGCTTTTCAGGTTGCCACCGGTTACAATATCAAGCTAAAAGAACGCGATTTTATTGGGATACTCGCTTCCGTGAGTTATAATAAGACGAACAATTTTTATACCTCCTCCAGAAATTCATTTTCCGATAATAATGATCCTAACAGGGCTTCGCAGTTGGATGCCGTTTTTTATGACGATAATTACACCTATCAGATCCTGGCCGGTGGTTTGTTAAATTTAACCTGCAAGATTAACGCGAATAACTCCATTAGTTCAAAAAATCTATACAGCATTAATTCAACCGATATGACTGTTAAAAGGTTTGGTGAGGGGAACCTTGCGGATGCGAATCAAACATTGTCAAAAACAACGGCCTTTTGGTTTACTTCCAATAAAATAGCCTCCAGTCAGCTGATGGGAGATCATTACTTTGCAAAGCCAAAAATCAGGGTTAATTGGGTTGGTTCCTATAGTGATGTTAAGCGGGATGTTCCAAATTTACGACGGAACACCTATGGTCGTAACAAAACTTTAGAGGATCCAAGTTCTCCTGCAACAGATACTATTTATAGAGCCACCATTTCACCAAGTAGTGTCGGAAATAACTATGGTGGTTATTTGTTTTGGTCTAACCTTACTGAAAACATAAAAAGTATTAAGCTTGATGTATCGCGTCCATTCAAAATATCACCCGATTTTAATTTTGAGTTAAAAACCGGTGGGCAAGCGCAAGAGCGCGCACGCGTTTTTACCGCCCGCCAATTTGGATACACCACCTATGCGCCTCCATTTGGTCGCTTTGCAGATAGTTTGTTATATCTGGACGAAAATCAGATTTTCGCTAGTCAAAATATGGGTGAAATTTACCCGGGAGTTGGTGGGTTTAAATTAACTGAAGGCACGCGTGCGCAGGATTCGTACAAAGCATCTTCTAAATTGGTAGCCGGATTTTTAATGGCAGATGTCAAATACAAGGAATGGTTTAGAGCGGTTATCGGCGCAAGAATCGAATCATACAACCAAAAATTAGTCTACCCGGATGAATTGTATAAATTTAATAAAAAGGAAATAACAAAAGATACAACGGTTGTCGATTTACTCCCCTCAGGAAACCTTATTTTTTCACTCAACGATAAACAAAATATCCGTTTAAGTTATTCGCAAACGTTAAATCGTCCCGAATTTAGGGAAATTGCTCCATTCGGTTTTTATGATTTCACTACCTTATTCTACACATCAGGTAACGATACATTGAAACGTGCGAAAATTGCTAACTATGATCTCAGGTACGAAATATATCCGGGGAGGGGTCAGTTATTTTCATCTTCTTTGTTTTATAAAGATTTTACAAATCCTATTGAGCAGATTGCAAGGACAAACGCGAATGAAATATCTTACGGAAATTTTGATAAAGCAAAATGTTATGGTTTTGAGGTGGAATATAGAATCATTTTGGGAACATTTATTAAAAACGATTCAGCTCTCTTGGGCAAGGTTCTTAATAATCTTACCTTTTTTACAAATTTTGCATACATCAAATCGGTTGTTGATGTTTCGAAAATGGCAAAGCCTGAAGGATCTCCTGATACGCGCGCATTGCAGGGACAATCGCCTTATCTTTTAAACGCAGGTTTATCTTATGTGGATAATGAAAACGGTTTTAGTGTAAGTGGTATTGTTAATAGAATCGGTGAACGTATTAGTGTGGTAGGAAACTATGGTACACAGCTTGATATTTGGGAAAATGGCAGAACAGTCCTTGATGCTCAGGTATCAAAGAATTTTTTAAAAAACAAGTTGGAAGTGAGGATTACTGCAAAAGATTTACTTGCCAAAACACAACTACAGTATTTATATAATAACAAGGATTCTAATACTCGTTTCAATAAGCAAAATGATGATATTATAAGAACCATTCGTTATGGCAGTACTTTTGCATTACAATTAACCTACAAATTCTAAATAGGTTAAAATCGACCAAACTTTGTTAAATTAAGTGATTAAATAAACCCTTTAACCTTTAGGTAACATACTGATCATTGTAATTTAATTTTACTTTAACGATTAACACATCCTTCTTCCTGAACTTTGCCGGACAAAACAAAAAAAATTGACATGATGAAAAAAAGTTTACTTACAGCAATAACCGCACTTAGTTTAACAGGTGCTTTTGCTCAAACCCCTTCTTTTTTGGAGAAGACTTGCTACCGCGGAGCGTTTGCTCCAGCGCCAACCCCAATGTGGACAGATACCTGGACAGAATGGGATCCTCAATCAAAAGTGTATCCTGCTCCAACGGTTACTGTAAGTGGAAACATAACAAGTAATACAACCTGGTCAACGGGACAAGTTGTTTTACTTCAGGGGCCAGTATATGTTACAGGCAACTCCGTATTAACTATTCAACCGGGTGTTGTTGTTAAAGGATTATATAATGCTGGCGGTTCCGGATTATTTGTTACCCAGGGATCGCAATTAATTGCGGTTGGAACAAAAGCGTCACCTATCGTTTTTACTTCTAGTCAAGCTCCAGGTTCAAGGGCTCCAGGTGATTGGGGTGGTATTATTTTAATGGGCCGTGCAACTAACAATAACCCAAGTGGTACAAACAATATTGAAGGGATTACACCAGGACCTTTAACTGTTTACGGTTCCACTAATACAGCTAATGATACAGAAAGTTCAGGAGATCTTGAATACATACGTATTGAATTTGGTGGATTTATTTATGCTCCGAATAAAGAGATCAATGGATTAACTTTTGGCGCTGTAGGAAGTGGCACTAAAATTGATTTTATTCAGTGTTCATTTGTTAACGACGACGCATTCGAATGGTTTGGTGGTACAGTTAACTGTAAACACTTAATTGCGTACCGCTGTGTGGATGATAATTTTGATACAGACAATGGTTTCAGGGGTACTGTGCAATTTTGTTTAGGTGTACGCGATCCTCAGTTGGCTGACCCAACTTACGCGGATGCTTCTGGTGCTTCAACATCCGAAGGCTTTGAATCTGATAATGATCCAAACGGTACTGCTGCAACGCCGCAAACAGGCGCTATTTTCTCAAACGTAACTGATATCGGGCCATTGAGAGGTTCTCCTTCCGCTACTACACATCCAGGTTTTCGTCGTGGAGCTCGTATCCGCAGGAACTCGGCCTTGAAAATTGTTAATTCAATTTTAATGGATCACAAAACCCGTGGATTATATATTGATGGTCAGTTAAGCGAAACAAACGCAGCTAATGGATCATTAATATTTAAAAACAACATTCTTGCTGGTTATGGACAAAGAGCTACTGAAGCAGGAAACTTTGGTGTAATTGGCTCTAACACGTTTGTAGCTTCTAGTGCAGCCGGAAATGCAAATGATACCTTAACTTCAAGCGCAAATATTTTGGTTAATCCTTACGGAACAAATTTCCTTAACCCAGACTTCCGTCCTACTCCTGGATCTATCGCTTCATCAGGAGCTAGTTTCACAACTGCCGCCATCGCCGCAGTTACTATCCAAACAGTAGCGCCGGTTTTAGCAACCATTCCTTCCAGCGCTTGTATTGGAACAGGAACCGTAATTACAAGTATCAATTTTGTTCCATCCAGCCTTTCAATACCTGACGGTTATTGCTCACTTTCATGGAGCGCGGCACCAGGCGTTGTTATCTCAAATACAGCTATCCCAAGCCCATCTTTCACCATCTCAACCGTGGGAACTTTTACAACCGCTTTAATGGTAACTACAGCAAACGGAAACACCACAGTTGTTAACTCTATCACTACTTATACTTGTGCCGACGTATCTGTAAGGGAAGTTGCCAATAAAATCGGGGTAGTTTCTTTATACCCGAACCCAAGCGCTTCAGATAATACCGTGTTAAAGATTGAAGCTAACAACGCCACTAGTTTAAATGTAAGCATCTTTGATATAACTGGTAAGTTAGTAGCTGCTCCGGTTCAAAATCAGGACATTTCTGCTGGCGAAAACAAAATCAGCATTAATACCAAAGAACTTAACAACGGAATTTACTTTGTAACGTTAAGTTCATCTTACGGTAAAGAAACCGTTAAATTAATCGTGAATAAATAAATTTAGTCCTTCATACTTAAAAACGCCTGCTATATTAGCGGGCGTTTTTGTTTTATGACGGAAAAGAAAATTACCTACGCCTGGAACAGGATCAGTGCATGCAAAGAAAATGGCTTTTTAATGGAGGCCCTGCTCAAAAATTATCACCTCAATCTGGACATAATCCGGTACATTCTTTCTACCTATGTTTCGGGTTATTCATTCAGGGATAAAAAAATTAAGGAAATCGTAAACGATGTTATTGAGGAAACCAGTGTAAATCCCAAACTAAAATCCATCCTTAATAAAAAGAACCTGAAAGTGCTCAAACCCTGGTTGTTTAAAATGGATACTTTTTTTAAGGCGTTAAAACACGGCAGACCGGTTAATACAAAAGCGCTGCAGCAGGAAACAGAAAAAATTTTCGCGCTGCTAAACATATCAGTGAATAAGCTTTTTGCTCAAAAATAACGCGCCCGTAGTTTATCGGTTATTTGAATGAACATATCAGTTAACGCGCTGTATAACGACACTATTCGGTTATTTCGTTCGTTTTCAAAGCTTCTAAAACAGCGGTTTAAATTAATATTAAATTAACATTCTATTGGTATCCTCTTAAACTTAAAAGTTAAACTTTACTTCTTAAGATGAGTGTTAATAGTAGTTCGATAGTATTCGTTGATAATTCAATAAACCGGATTTTTAAAACGATTGATGTGTTGAAACACTCTTTCAGAAACATCGTTATTTTTAATCAGGAGAAAGACCTTTTTGAATTTCTGGAAGAAAATACAGCCGATGTAATTTTTATGAACCTTGATTTACAGCCCAACGATGCTGTGGCTTTAACCAAAGAGATCCGTCAACGGAACATGGAATCCAATCCGTTTATTATCATTTATACTGATAAACAAGACGATTTTGTACAAGAACTCGCCTTTAATTCAGGGGCCGATTCTTTTATTAGTTTCCATAATAAAGCGGCCGTAATGGAATTGTTTTTGAAAAATTTATTACGCCGACGCATCAAGATTTTTAAAAACTCAAAGAAGGAAGTAATCATTGATCACGATAAGTATTTGATTTTTAAGAATGGCGAAGCTTTTCAGTTACCGCGCAAAGAATTCCGATTGTTTGAATTGCTTTATAATAGTTCCGAAAAATTTTTCACGAAATCAGAAATAGCCGGCTATATCTGGCAAGATGAGGCGGTGGCCAATAAACGCACCATCGATGTGCATATTTATAACATTCGCCAGTTCTTTGGCAAGCGTATTATTCAATCGCAAAAGGGAAAAGGGTATCGCATTAACAAACGCTTGATCGGGTAATTTTCTGTTTAATTTTTGAGGGGGTCAATAATTGTTATTTGTTACTCCCAGGCAAACCAGTACATAACAGCTTAGTTAATGGCGTTGAAGCAAGTAGCTTGCGTAAAATCCAAATTCCTAACGCTGTAAGGTTTCCTTCAACCATTTGCGGGTTTGGTAAATACTACCAAGTGAAATAAGAAGCAGCAACAGTTTTGTACAGTGCATTCGTTGTGTAGCCGGATTGTAGTGCTTTCCAGCATTGCCCTATGTTATTGGTACCGGGTCCCAAAATGGTAAACCGGCAGCACCGCGCACACTGGTTAACCATCCTAAAAATTCCATCAAAAGATTAAAACGCGTGTACGTGATTTTTATTTTTGGACGCCCATCAATCATGAACCAACAAATGTTTAAAGTAGCTTGCGTTGGTTTAGGGGTTTCATCGCAGTTAAAATTAGTAAAGCATTGTTTCGCGAACAAGTTTAAAAAGTTAATCGATTTTGGTTAACTTTTGTGTATTAAACCCGGTAGATTCCAGGTGCAAGTTGTTAAAATAACCTGTTTTTCAGGCATTTGGAGTGAATTTAATATCTTTACACAAACAAAAAAAAGCATGAAAACAAAACTACTATTATTATTCTTGGTTATTATTTCTGTCACTGTTAAAGGGCAGTCCTTTAATATGTGTTCCGGAACCATGTCCACTTCATCGCCAAGCGGATATATTTATGATTCCGGTGGCCCATCGGGCAATTATTCGTCGTATGAAAATTGTTCTTTCCTGATCAAAGCAAATTGCCCAGGGAATATCGTGTTGACGTTTAGTTCTTTTAGCACCGAATTAAATTACGATTACATTACCATTTACGATGGTAATAATACTTCCGCTCCGATTCTCGGGGGCTACTGGGGTACAGGTAATATCCCGCCTCTTACTGCTACATCGGGTTCTATGCTAATTACTTTTTATTCGGATGGAAGTGGAAA
>Ga0209174_10001065_pt1 | contig 19792 bp, 12 predicted proteins | sample JI91814BDNA_FD_187505 | JGI IMG/M metagenome (GOLD analysis project Ga0209174, IMG submission 187505) | Wastewater effluent complex algal communities from Wisconsin, to seasonally profile nutrient transformation and Carbon sequestration -... | ecosystem: Engineered > WWTP > Effluent > Algae...
AATGCCAAAGGCCCATTGAGGATTGGTGTAACTGGTAGCACATGCGGCTTTGACCCGTACAGTACAGGATCGTACCCTGTATCCTCAGCCAATTTTAGAGTAGAGCCGACTGGTTCGGCACAACTGTGGCCATCGTCTAGCTGTCCAGGACTTGCGGTCGTGATCCGCAAAACGTGGGCGCGAATCCCACTGGCCACCCCAATCACAAGTACACCAGGCCATGGCGGCCAGACGGACTCCAAATCCGCAGGACAACGTTCGATTCGTTGGGTGTGCGCCATAGTTCCGTCGTCTAGTGGTCTAAGACATTCCGTTGTCAGCGGAAAATCGCGGGTTCAAATCCCGTCGGGACTGTTATGGAATAGTGGCTCATGGGGGCAAACACTTTGCTAAAGTGTCGAGCTTAAGCTCAGCAGGTTCGATTCCTGCCTATTCCGAAAATTCACAGAGGTAATTGACCATGCAAGCAAAAAACACAAGACATCGATATCGAAGCCACAGCCTCACTCCCGGCACGTGGCAGAGTGGTCGATTGCACCTGACTGTAACCCAGGTCTCTAACAAGCGCGCTAGTTCGAATCTAGCCGTGCCGATTTTTTTACATAAACAATAGCCACCACTGGCAGCGCCAATTTAAATAGCGCGTCCTGCGGCAGGTTTGGCAACAAGCTTGCTATTATCGCGCCCGACATTCCAGCTAAAGCCAGCCAGCACGCGGCAGGGCAAAGTATAACGAGTGCCCTGAAAAGGACTGCCAGCATTTGCAAGCAATCTTTGATTAAGCATGTTTTCGACTCTCACATCAAAAGAAGCAGGCAGATATTTGTATTTTTGATGCAACTTTTGTGGTATTTGATAGCCACCACTAAAGCCCAGCACTGTCAGTAGCGGCGTGCGATTGTGATGAGGTCCAAAAACATCGCGGTCAATGCTATTTTGCAAACCAGTTAAGACCTGGACTTCACCCAGTACCCACCAGTTTTGACGACCGCGATAACCCAGTCCGGCTGTGCCCTGATAGCGTCTATCATGATCAGGATAACGAGGCAAAGGTGTAGTGGGATAGTCATAAAAGCCACCAGAAACACCGTGCGTACCGCGCAGATAGGCGACCTGTACAGTATTGGACAAAAAGCCATTGAAGCCATAGCCATCTTTAGCCGGTTTAAGATCCACTCTGGTCTCTACACCATAGGCCTCCTGGGCGCTATTGGTCAGGCGATTATAGATAGGCAAGTTACCAATCACACCGGAGTCACCAAAGTTATAGAGCTTTTTGTAAAAGAGATTGGTGCGAGTGACAAACCTGGGACCAAACTGGCTCTCCAGACTGACATCAACCAATTTGCCACGGGTAGGTAAAAGCGGCTTAGGAGTACCAGCATAAATACCATTGACGATGGGATCGTTAATATTGATCGGTCCCAGGAAGTAATCCACTGGTGTCGGCGTAAAAATATCTGAATAAGAGCCACGCAAGACAGAGTTTTTGGTTAGCACTATCGATGCGCCATAACGTCCACTGGCCTGGGCTCCGGTGGTACGCTGGGTCTCAAAGGGCTTGAGCGAAAAGGGCTCTACACCGGGTGCCTGACTGAGAGTAGCGGCAAGCTCGCGAGCATTACCAAAGACACTGTGCTGCAAATCAAAACGCACACCAGCATCAAGGGTAAGCCTGCGCCAGAAGCCCTTTTCTGGCTTCCAGCGATCCTGAAAAAAAGCACTCTGTAAATATCTAAAGCCGCGGTAATTGCCAGCGCTGCCCTGCATCTGCGGACCAGCCACTTGCAATGTAAATGGACTAATAACAGCACCATAAGGTAGTGGATTGGTATTGATTTGACTGGCGCCGTCTAGATCACCAGCTTCTGTCAAAGCCGCTATCTGAGCCTGGGCATCAGCTTGAGCAGCGAGTGTACCAGACAAATCACTGTTGTAATAAACAGACTGAAACTTAGTTTTAACAGGTCTTACTTCACTCAAAAAACCAGTCTTAAGATGATGGGTTTTATGCAGAGTTTTAGTCAAATCACCCTGTGCCGAAAAAATATAGTTAAATCGCTTAGCCTGAGCCGACATCGAATAGAGCGGCTGATCAGCATTGATGTTGGGCGCCGGGTCAAAGGCATTGGATGAACGAAAAGACTCGGAATAGAAGCCATTGAGCAAATGCAAATTGAACTCGTCAAAAAATTTGCGGAATTTGTGCTGATAGCTGAGGATAAAATAGTCTTGCCGGTCCTGCTGACGTTGCCTGACGCCATAAAGATTTGAGAAGTGCGAAGTGGGCACACCAAGGAAGCTCTCGTTAATTGCCACCGAAGCCTTCAATTTGTCATATGGCGAAAGCAAATATTCAAGCCGGGCAAAGACATTTATATCAGCGCCACGGTTATTGGCAAAAGACTGAGTCGGCGCAGCAATACGAATAGTACTGCCGCGAAAAGAACCGGAAGATTCAAAACGTAATTTGTGTAGCTTACTGGCCGGATCCTGGCTAAAAGCACCACTACCATTGTAGTAAATACTGCCAGCTAGTGGTCCGCCGATTTGCTGACCAATAGTAAAGTTAGGTTTGGCAATAATTGGCAAAGTCTTGAGGTGTGCCACCGCCCCCAGTGGTCCGCCACCATCCTGAGCTTCGTAGCCGCCAATGTCTATCTGTGCCGATTGCAGTGAGCGTGGGCTGATAGGCTGGCTTTGTTGCAAGACACCAGCTGACTCGGGTATAACCACACCATCAACTTCGTAGTTAATGGCATTGTGCTCGCCGCGAGTGATGATATTGCCATAAGAGTCATTCATCACACCAGGAGTGCTTTCTATTAGCTCCTGGAGATTGTTGCCGCTTTTGTATTCCTGGATAAAGCGGTGGTCGAGATTAGTCTCACTGCCAATTTTTTCTGGATGGATTAAGGTCCTCTTGCCTGTGATGCGCATCACATCTACAGGTTCGAGATCCTCGAGATCTATTTTAAGGTCTTTGTTCTCACCGCTAGCTAGAGTAAGGGCAGTAGTATGAGAGAGCATCTCGCGGTGCGAAGTAGTGATATGCCACTGACCGGCTGGCAGATTATTAAAGCTAAAAGCACCGTGCTTATCACTTTGAGTCTCAAGCCTCTCATGATCGGCACCGGCCCTGGTCAAAACTATCTCAGCGTCTGCGACCGGTCTTTTGCCATCTATAGATAAGACCAGACCCTTAATACTGGCAGTTTTTTGCTCCTCTGTTTTTGTCTCAGCTTGAGACTGCTCAGAAGCACTAGGAGATACACCGGTAAGTGCTCTATCAGGGTTGGCCACGGTATCGCTTTGAGCGTAAGCCGACGAGTTTAGGGACAAGCTGAGCGCTAAAGCACAGACAAGGGAGGCTGCCAAAGACTGCCCTAGATGTATATATGGCGATTTTTTCAATTCAGCCAGATTTGAGCGGGTGCTTGTTATCACTTGACCAATTCGCTTAACGATAATTGGAAATCATTTCCAACTGCAAAATATTAGCAAAGAAAAGAACATAATGGAAATGGTTTCCATTATAATTGTCTATATGTTGACTACATCCACTAGAAATATCCTGACACTGGCAATCGTCACACTTAGCATGCTCTCGGCTGGCTCGATAGCAAACGCTGAGACTTTGCGCATTGGCACCCAGCAGTCGGCCACCCTGGTGCCAGCCGAGGCAGTACGCTGCCCTCAACCCGAAATCACCCATGAAATGCTGGAGCAAGGCATCAAAGCCAATTGTCTGGCTAAGTTTGCCATTGAACCCTCGGGTAAACACACAGTGGAATTGCTCTCGTCCACAGGCTCACCTGAGTTTGACGAATTGACTCTAGACACATTGCGTGGCTGGCAGTTCCGCCCAGCGCAACTGGCAGGCGATCCCGTTTACTCGGTGCGCAAAATCAAAGTCGAATTCGAAGTCGAATAATCGCTACTGCGTTAGTGACTCTTCTGGATCTAGATCAATAACTTTCCAGGAGCCAGTGACCATGCCGGTTGCACATGCTTCCATATGGTCAGCTTCTTCTTCGCGGTGAGTCTCTTTAAGCAGATTGCTGTAGCTTTTGAGGACTTGATTGGTAAGCGGGTGCTCTGCTCCGAGCTTTTTGGTGCGGATGCTCAAAGCCCTCTGGTAGGCACTCTCAGCAGCAGCATAGTTTTTTTGCAGATGATAGAGCAAAGCCAAATTGACCAGACTGGTGGCCACACCGGCATCCTCCGGTCCAAACAAAGCCTCGTATTGCTTGCTACAAGCCTCAGCGTATTTTTGAGCCGAGGGCAAATCATTGCCATAATAAAAGAGTCTAGCCAGATTATTGAGACTGTCTGCTGTAGCTTGCGTTGGCTTAGTGGTCTGAGCCGTGGTCAACTCATGCAAGCGGGCAGCATTGGAGGCAGCAAGCAGGTGCTTGTCCTGTCTTGATTGCACATCCACCAGGGCAATCAATGTGGTTTTAAGCATGTCATCTTTGATACCAGAGCGGTCCACCAGAGCCAGTGCCTGCAAAAGCTCGCCTTCACTTGTGGTCCAGTCACACTGGTCAGCCAGCTCTTTGGCTTTATTTAAAAAACTCTGCCAGAAAGGTCTGATGGCGCTAGGTTCAAGACGTGGTAAGGGAGCATCAGGCAATTTTGCTGCCTGAAACTTACCAGTTTTACTCCAGGTACGGCCGCTTACAACTTGCTGAGGCGCGCCCGGTTCGGTCGTTTTGATGCCCAGCTTTTGGCGACAACCATTGAGCAACTCTGTCAGGTTGCGTACATCAGGGTGCTCTGCCCCGAGATGTTTGGTCTTAATTTGATGGGCTTTATTTAGTAAGGGTTCGGCGTTTGGATAGTCCTGCATGACATGGTAAAGCAAGGCCAGATTGGCAATCATGCCAGCCGTATCGACGTGCTCAGGACCGAGTACTTCACAATACATACCGACAAGCTCTTTGGCCAGTGGCAGGGCTTCGTCAAACTTCTTTTGAAACCAGAGACATTCGCAGAGACGCTCTTTGACAAGAGCGCGGCGTCTATCGTTGGGCGGCAGCTCCAGTGATTCTTCTAGTGCGGCATACCAGATATTCTCAGCAAAACTATATTTGCCCTCAGTCTGCGCCTTTTCAGCTGATTTAAAGTAGTCCTCTAACTTCTGGATTGATCTTTTCAATCTTCATCACCAGGCATGCAACTGTCGCAAAACAGTCGCCAAAGTCATATATGCGGCAAACTCATATGGGGGAGACCGGGGTTTGCCTGAAGCATGCTCGCACCGGTCAATGCCGGATTTTTGAGATTAAGAATGACGAAATTGGCATGCCTAACACCAAGCAACTTCTCCTCCAATGTTATCAAAATCCAGGGCGCAATAGACAATTCTCAACCTAAGACTTGCCAATTTGCCTCAGCTGTAAATTATTTGGATTAAAGTCCCACAAAAAAGAGCACTTTAGGGCTTGACGTCTATATTGCCATTGATGCGGATAAATTCACGTACAAGTGACTCGGCCTCAGCCAGACTGATACCACCACCAGATGTCTCAAAATCACGTCTGGTGCGAGCCAGCGACTGTAAGTCAGCTTTGAGTTTGTCGCCACGGCCTTTGTCTATTTTGTTAGCAGCGACAGAGCGATTGATCTTCTGCTCAAGTGCTTTGTAGCGTTCATCAAGATTAGCCCAGCGTGGCTTTTGGCCGGCAATGGCAGTATCAAGAGCGCTGTTAATGCGCTCCATATCGGCAATCAATGTGAGCGACTCAGAATAACTGAGACCCTCACCCGAGAAGCGATAAGTGACTTCATCGCGGGCTACTTTTTCTAGCTGCTTGGAAAAGTCTCTCGCCTTATCCGAGGTCAATGTACCGCTAATAACTGCCTGCGCCAGCTTATTATCCAGATCTTGCCTTCTGGCAGTAGGATCCGGCACAGCCTGAGGACCGGCACTCATTGTGCTTTCAATTTTGCGCGCTAATTTTTCGAGTTGCAAGACTACAGCGGCGTGCTCACCAAAGCTAAGACCACCAGATGTCGTATATTTGGTCTCTTGCTCCATCACAGCATAAAAGTCACGCTTGAGCATATCGCCATCTTTAGGTGAGATTCGCCCCTGCAATACACCTTCGGTAATGCTCTGAAATAGCTCCGCCTGTCTTTTGCCAATATCTGGCAAGGCGCTCTCTTTGTTTTTAAGTGAGTCATCAAGGTCATCTTTGAGCTTGCTCAGACCATCAGCAACTTCTGCTGTTTTAGTGGCATCGCGTTGTAAATTACGCAAACGCTCCAGTTCATCTTTGAGTTCACCGACTTTGACTGGAGCCAGATTGCCTGACAATGTGGCATCCCGAATAGCATCATCAAGCTGTTTAAAAGTGGCCATATTATTGACCGGGGTACTGCCAGCGATATTTAATTCGTGAGCCAGATCTGTATCTATTTTTTCGAGCAAAATTGCCATGCTATAGGTCTCTCGCTCAAAATTACTGGCGCCGGGCTTGAGCAAATTACTGCGATTTTTGATTGCCACAAGATCGTCATTAAAGCCCTTTGCTTTGTCGGCTTTGAGCTTGCCAGTGGCCATAGCAGCGGTAAGGCGTTTTTGCACATTTTGCAACTTAGCTTTGACATCAAGACCAGTGATGTCGATGCGATCAACAATTGCCTTTTCTACTTTTGTAGTCAGTGCTTCGATGTCATTGAGCAGCTTGAGTGCTTCCCCAGCAACAATACTGCCATCTTGCTTAAGGTTTGATTTACGCTCACTTACCACTGAGGCAAGTTCAGCGCTCAATGATTTAGCATCAGCCTCTGGCATACGCTTACTATTTTTGGCATCGCCAATGCGCTTATCCAGGGCATCCAGGGCACCTTTAATACCAGGCCAATTATTGTCTTTGTCGTAAATTGCCCGGTTGATAGCATCAGTTAGTTTTGTTGCTTCTACCACCATGGCTTTGACAAAAGGCATATCTGGAGCGGTTTTACTTAATGGTGAGACAGCTTCTTTGCGTTTGGTATCGAGCGCCACAAGAGCATCATTGTATTTGCTGGTCTCTACCTTTGAGATCAGACCGCCATCGAGTGATTTACCGAGACTATCCAGACCAGAGCTTATAGCTTGCTCCAAAAGTGCAAATTGACCTGTCAACGTCTCAGTCTGACCAGACCGGCTTGATACTTGATCAGCTACAGCCTGCAAATCTTTGAGCAGTGTAAGCTGTTCTTCGCTTGTCAAAGAGCGTTTTGTCTTACTGAGCTTGTCTATACGTGAGCCAATTTGCTCAAGTATTGTTTGCAGATTTTTGCCCTGGTCCGCGGTCAATTTTTTTGCATCGACATCAGCCTGCACATCTTTTAAAAGAGCGTTCTTTTCGTCTATGGCAATTTGCAAATCGATTTGTCTATTGCGCACTGACTTAGTTAATTCAGCACTGAAGTGATCCAGTTCGATCACAATCTTAAATGAATTGATGACACTGAGTTCGCCTTTATCGGCTTTGCGATAAGCATCCTCTTGTTTATAGATGCCATTCAATTCTTTTCTCAGGTCGCTGGCTTGTTCGGCAGTTATGCGACGGCCTTTGAGAGCGATATCGAGACGTCTTTCGATTTCTTGTTTGCGGGCAGGCAAATCTACAGTGCCAAATTTTCTATCGGTAAAACTCTTTTCCAGATCTTTGATAATGTCATCAAGCTCAAACTGCAATTTGAGCGACTCCCAGAGATTTAGCGTGCCCTGCGACGCCTTAAATTCAGCTTCCTGATTGGCTATCACATCCAATCTTTGCTTAAACTGATCTAGCTGTACTTGAGTCAGACGTCCGGCAATCACCGCTTCGTTCATCCGTCTTTCGATTAGCGCTTGCCTTGAGCCAACATCCGAAATCACGCTGAATAGCCGAGCTTGTTTTTCGGCAGCTGGTGCAGCCTCTACTGGAGCAGCAGCGATTAACAAACTGACTAAACTCAAACAGCCTAAAGACAGTGCTCTCATTACAACCATTCTAACCTTTGTACCGATATAGCTTTAGTTTTTAGCATATAAACACAGGCCAGATCCTGATTTAAGACAAGAAATAAGAATACTAAAGGGCGTCAAGAGCAGCCTCGGTTTCTCTAACCCAGCGCCTGATTTCATTGACGTCTATATTTAAGCGTTCTGCTTGCTTATCGGCGCTACTTTGACCAGACAAAATACTCAGCACAACCTTTCGTTTCTCGACCTTATCAATAAGCCCGCCACTACTCTTCTCTTTGACGTAAATAGTATTGCCCGCCACTTCTTCTACTTCTTTATAGCCACTGAGTAACCTGGCTGAGACCTGCTCTCTATCGAGGATGGCTTTAATCGGATTTTTTTGCAAAACAATCAGCTCCGGTGGGTTCTCACGGGCATCAGCACAGGTTTGCTCAAGGACCTCAGTGAGACGCTCGCGCCAGAGTGGTCCACCGTAGCGGGCAAGGCAATAATCAACCTGAGTGATGATGCTAAAGAGATAGCGCCCACACGGCCTGCGCCCAGACTGCAAAAGAGCGGGATAACCGGGACCAATACCAGTACCCAGCAAAAGCACACTGCCTGAGCGGCTGCAATTGGCTATTATCGACTGGCACAGTGGATCGAGATCGCCTTCCGGCGAGGACCACTGACAACCAGTCAAAGTCATGTCTACCATCCTGGCATGAGCCAGATCGGTAGCTGTAGCAATCAGTTTTTGACTGCCGCAATAAAGAGCAAATGTACCCATGGCGATAAGAGACAGAGCGGTGACCAGTTTTTTATCTTTAAGCGGCACCATATAGCGCCTCAAGAGAGCACCAATCACTGTGCCAGCACAGATATAGGCGGCAAACTCAGCCGGTATCAAACGATAAATCCAGGCTTGATTGCCATAGAGATAATTAAAAAGCCCGACCACAGATATGACACCACTTGCAGTGACCAGTACAGAGAGCCGGCTGGCTAAAAGGGCCAGTATGAGACCGGCTAAAATCACCATGACCGGTTGCACGACCAGCACATCGTTGCGCAGTAGATGGATAAAAGCACGCTGCGAGTATTCATAGGCTGGTGCATACATCGGCAGGACCTGCCCAAAATAAATATTGCGGACAGTTGCCGGCAATACCATTAGCGCCACTACATACAGTGCAGCGACCTCCAGCAAAGCAGCAATCTCAAAAGTGTAGAGTTTTTGCCAGTAGTTTTTATTTGGACTTTTGAGCAAAAATGTCAACTCCACAAAAGCCATAATCAAAACAAATTGCGGCTTGAGCATGGCTGCAATAGCCGCAAACAGACCCACAATAAAGGCTTCAGCAGCCACTACCGAGCGGTTGCGATAGCGCAGATAACGCAAAATAAAAAAGGGTAGATAGGCAATCACAAACAAGTGCTCGCGCTCACCAAAGTCCACACTACGAGTAGCTGTGTATTGAGCCGCCGCAAGGACAAGAGGAGTAAGACAGAGAGCCTCGGTGCCGCTAAGATGCCTGGAAATCAGGCGCAAACTAAAATAACAGCTCAAAAGAGCCAGCAACATAACTGTCAAGTTAAAGACCAAAATCTCTGGAGCGCTCAAAGCTCTGGCAAGCCAGACTACAGGCACACACAGATACATAATAAGAGGTGGATTCCAGTCAAATACATCCTGATAGGGCACGGCTCCGTTACCAATTAACCGCGCAATATCTAGATAAATAGCCTGGTCAGCCTGGCTCAAAAGAGGATGATTACAATAAAAATAAATAGGTCCGCTCAAAATCAAAAGACAAAAAGCGAGCCCACAAAATAAAATCATGCGTCTGTTAGCGCTCATCTGTCCTCGCTAAATAAATCGCATACTCCCAGTTATAACCGCGGTATTCATGAGGCAAGCGGTTATCAGAGCTATAGTAAAAGGTAGTGCCATCTTTGACATAGTTACGGGCAATAATTGGACTGAGCCCCAGTTTATCAAGCAGCTCCTGACTGGCATGAGAGACTAGTAGGACACTGGCTGACTTTTCTTCGAGTCTGGCTTTGATACGATTTAGGCTATCTTGATAAAACTGGCCAGCGATACCGCTCAATGCATTTTGCTCTTTGAGCGGTTGCAGTAACTTGAGCGGCTGCAGGTCATGCAAACTGAGCACCGGACGGCAATCACCAATCAATACAGCGGGATAAAAAGGCTCACCACAATCAGATAAGAGAGCCAGGTCCTTACCTTTTGCTCTAAGTACAATTGTCTCCCCCAGCTCATTTTGAGCTTGCCCCGCCAGACGTCTGACCTGACCCAGGCGCTCACAATCAGAGGCCAGCAGCTGACTGACAAGGACTGTCAATATCAAAGATAAAAGCAAAGACATTGGTCCGACAAAGTCCAGACCAGAGCTCTTGCCAGCAATAACTCTACTTTTAAACCAATCAACACAAGCCAGTAAAAGCATGGCGGTGTTGGCAAAAATAACAAGCACCAGGTCAAAGCTGCGCCCATCGTTTTGCAGCACAAATATCAAAAGCCCCAAAAGAAGCAGACAACCAAGGGGCCGGACAAGCTTATTACTTAGAGGCAACAATAAAAGCATGAGCAAATTAAAGAGTGCCACATAAAACACATCAAAGCGAGCTGGCGTAGATAGAGGACTAAATATGGATGGATCTGTAAAGCCGAATTGTTGCATACGCAAAACCAGTCCCAGCTCAACTAAAAATTGCCACTGCAAAGAGATCAGTAGATAAATAATATAAAGCAAAGGCACACTGATAAAGCTCAGACTATCAATACTCTTGAGCGCTTTGACGCTGCCACGGCTAAGTGCAAAAGCCAGCTCGGCCACAAAAAAGACAACCAGATACAACGGATCAAGACAGGCACCAAAACCAGCAGCCAGACCGACAATGAGACGCAGATATAGCGGAGAGGGCAGACCCTGCCAGGTGCGGCAACGCAAAACCAACCAGGGAGTCATTGTCAGGATCAAAATATGCTGCAAGTCGCCAAAATTAAAGCGCACAATCAAACTTGTGAGCGCCAGGGCAAAACACAGTGGCAAAGCCGGCTTACTCTCCTCAGACAAAAGAGCCAGCCTGGCTGTTACCCATATAGAGAGGAGCAAACAAACAAAAATACTGAGGGGCACAAAAATGTCAGGCAAGAGTAAAGATAGTATTGGCGCAATAGTTGCTTCACCGACCATAGCACCAAGGGTAGAGGCACAACCTCTAAGCAGCTCAGACAATTGCAGATCAAGCTTGAGCAAACCTAAAAGCGGCACACAAGTCCAATCACATATATCGACAAAAAGCTGAGAGCCACCATTTAGCAGTCTGGCAGTGGCAATGCGCACAGCCAGAGCAGCACTATTGAGAGGTCTATCGGAGACTAACTGATTGAGCAAAAACGATAGCGGCACAAAACAGGTAAGTGCGGTCCAGAGATAGAGTGCTCGATTCTTCAACGGTCCTCTACTTTTATCCGGAGCGCATCGCCTCGGCATGCTCAGTGGTGAGGCGTTGATTCAAGATTTTCTTGAGACCAGGATATTCGGCTAGCTCCGGATCTACTTTGATAACAGCCAGGGCTGCGTTTCTGGCGTCCTCAAGTATTTTGGCATCGTGGACCAGGTCAGCTAACATCAAATCGGGTAGACCAGACTGACGATAACCTAAAAACTCACCTGGACCTCTAATTTCAAGATCTTTTTCGGCTACCACAAACCCATCATTGGTTTGCTCCATGATACCAAGCCTGTCTCTAGATGTCTGTGACTTCATATCTGAGACCAGATAGCAATAGGACTGCTCACCGCCCCGCCCCACACGTCCACGCAACTGGTGCAACTGAGCCAGGCCAAAGCGGTCAGCGTTTTCGATTACCATGATAGTGGAGTTGGGCACATCGACACCGACTTCTATCACTGTTGTGGAGACAAGGATGTGATATTCACCCTTTCTAAAAGCATCCATGACCTCGTCTTTTTCCTGGCTCTTTAATTTGCCGTGCATCAGACCCAGCTTCAAATCAGCAAACTCGCCTTTTGACAACTTTTCAAATTCTTGCGTAGCGGCTTTAGCTGAGAGCGACTCAGACTCTTCGATAAGTGGGAAGACAATATAAGCCTGACGCCCTTTTTCTATTTCTGCTCTAACTAAGGGATAGAGTTTTTTCTTATCAGATGGCCGCATCAACTTAGTCACGATTGGCTTACGGCCAGGGGGCAGCTCATCAATCTCGCAAACATCGAGATCACCATGCATGGTCAAAGCCATAGTGCGCGGGATAGGTGTGGCTGTCATAGTCAACAGCTCTGGATTTTGACTCTTGGCTTTGAGTCTGGCTCTTTGTTTTACTCCAAAGCGGTGCTGCTCATCGATAATAATCAAACCAAGATTTTTAAATTCAACATTGTCTTCAATCAAAGCATGTGTGCCGACAGCTATATGAGACTGTCCGCTCAAAATTTCCTGCCGCACTTCGCGACGTTCTTTTGCACCTTGCTTACCGAGCACCAGAGAGACCCTGAGTCCTAGTGGTGTTAAGAGTCTCTGAAATTGTCTGAAGTGCTGCTCAGCCAAAATTTCGGTGGGAGCCATCATCGCCCCCTGGAAGCCGTTTTGGACAGCCACCATAAAAGCCATCAAAGCAACAATTGTTTTACCCGATCCCACATCCCCCTGGACCAGTCTGTGCATCGGCTTTGAGCTAGCCAGGTCCCGGGCGATTTCTTCAAAGACACGGTTTTGCGCGCCGGTCAATTTAAAAGGCAATGTAGCTAAAAGTCTCTCCACATAGCTATCGGGGTCTGGCGTATATTTGAGAGTGAGTGCGTCTTCACGTCTTTCGTATTGGTAGCGTCTATGGGCCATCTGTAATTGAATACTAAACAGCTCATCAAAAACCAGACGGCGTCTGGCATCATCTTTGTCTTCTGGCTTCTGGGGAAAATGAATATTGAAATAGGCCTGGCGCAATCCCATAAGATTGTAGCCATCTAGTATTTCTTGAGGCAAAAGCTCCTCCACACCCTCGCCAAAAGACTCAAGCGCGTTGTGGATGATATTGCGCAGATGGCGCAATGAAAGCCCCTCGGTAAGCGGATAAACCGGCACGAGCCGACCGGCATGGATAGTGGATGGCGCGTTTTCAAAGCCATCTTCGTCACTAAAACCACTCGATAATTGATCGCCGCCCTCAAGACTCAGGATCTCGACCTCGGCATTTTTGAGCTTGAGCTTACCGCTATAATCGTCTTGCTCCACTATGCCAGAGGCCAGGACCTGAGCCCCTTTTGGCCACTGCGCCTTATATCTATCGAGCAAATACTTATTAGACTTACCGCCAACAAATCTCGTCACAATAACGCTACCAGTACCATCCGAGATAATGGCGCTGAGTATAGACATATTGCCTTTTTTAGGCTGAAACGCACTGACAGAGCGAATCGTACCAAAGATGCTGACCTCAGAGCCAACCACCAGATCGCGGATATGCTCGCGATTTTGAAAATCAAGATGGCGCCGCGGGTAGTGGCGCAATAAATCCTGGACTGTAGTGATATCAATTTTGGAGAGGAGCTGACCGAGCTTGGGTCCCACACCTTTGACATATTGCACCGGGATAAGCTCAATCGTCTTACCCTGCAAATCAACCGGTTTGGCACACGCCGGCTCAGCCTTAACCAGTCTTGTGGGTGCAGCAGCTACCGCTTTAGCAACTGGTACAGCGCTATTAGCATCAGGAGCCGTTTTAGCTTCGTCCATTTCTTTATCAATCAAAGCCCGCTCAAAGTAAGGAGCAAGCAATTCATCGGCTCTGGCCAAGATAGAAATGCGAGTGGCAACGTCGACGTTTTGGTATTGCCTAAAAAAAGAGCGCAGAGTGGTCCAGACAGCGTCGCGAGGATAGCGCCTGACCAATCTATCGGCAGTGGTGCGCATAAAGGTACTAAAGGTGGTGTGGCGCCCCTGAAAATCGGCATAACGAGCCCGACGCTCCACCAGAATGGCGCGCCGCAATGCAGACATTTCTGCCTCTATAGTTGGTCTTGCCTGGCCTACTATTTTGACCATTACCCTGGACTATCTTATAGATATACGAATGCAACGGATAACTACTTAAGACTAGCCCGAGTAGCCGATAATTACCACTAAAAATAATCGCGCTTATTGCAGACGATTGAGAATCAGTTTGGAAATAGCTTTGAGTGTAGCGAATACACCGAGACCCTCGCTGGCGACGGCTTCGAAGCTCGGTACACCGGTGGGATTAAGCTCACGCTCCATGCGCTCGATAGGCATGGCGTTAGCCAGGTCGCGTTTGTTGTATTGCAATACCCATGGAATTTGGTCCAGGGTGAGGCTGTACTCTTTAAGGTTGTCCACCATGTTCTGGAGAGACTCGCCATTATCCTTAGATCTCATGACATCAGAGTCTGCTACGAAGATAATGCCATCTACACCATTGAGAATGAGTTTACGGCTGGCGTTGTATTCAACTTGACCAGGTACCGTATACAAACTAAATCTTGTTTTAAAACCTTGAACGCTACCCAGGTCGAGGGGCAAGAAGTCGAAGAACAAAGTTCTTTCGGTTTCGGTAGCCAGTGAGATCAACTCACCTCTGGTAGTGGGAGCCAGCTGACCGTGAATATACTTAAGATTGGTGGTTTTGCCACCAAGGCCGGTGCCGTAATAAACGATCTTGCAGTTGATCTCGCGTGCCGCGTAGTTAACGAGTGCCATCTACTTGTTTCCTGCTTCCCCCGCCATCAGGCTCGAATGATAATTCAACTTTTTTATTAGTCTAACGATCTTTAAAAGCGGTGAATTAAGAGCCGCTGATTTAAGACCATCTTTTGTTCGACTAATAGAAGTGCTCTATTACTGCTCTAAAAAGTAACCGATTTACATCATCAAGAACAATCTTGTAAACCTGTTTTCTTACCGTCCGATAACTCTTCTAGTAATCTGGTCCAATTGACCTTTGCAACTGCCAGTCAGGTATCACCTCACGGCGCGTCCTGAAAAAAACAGACTACCACGATTTATGCCCCATATCGGACAAAGTATGCCCCAAAATGTTCAATCAACTAGAACTATTACAAACTTAGCAATATGACGTAAAAAGGGTTTGAGCATATATCCACCATGGTACAATTCACCCTTTGCTTGTGTGGCTTCCGTGCATGGGAGTTTAACGGCTAAAATCAGCCTGCCTTAAGGCGGTCACTGAAGCGTTTTTATCATGGGAATAAACAAATGGCTAAGCGTTGCGACGTATGCGGAAAAGGACCTCAGACAGGTATGCAATATACCTTCCTGCGTTCACACTGGAACCCGCACGGTAAAAGACGTTGGTTGCCCAACCTGCAACCCTTCAAAGCCTTGATCGGCAAGACCGTTCAAAACCTCCGGGTTTGCACTTCTTGCATCAAAGCTGGCAAGGTGACAAGAGCAGTCAAGGTTCCAACTCCTTAATTCAACAATAAAATAAAAAGCTTCAGGGTTTTTGTATCGGTGCTAAGCCGAGCAGAAACCCTCTTTTTATTTGTACATTTCATTACAATTTTTAAATGCAACCGCTCGCCAGGGCAAAGACGACTCGCTGGATGCCCGAGAGGTCTTTGATTGTCCTTATTTGACCAAGCCCACTACTGGCAAAAAGTGCCGCAACAAGCGCGCCCTGGTCATAACCAACCTCCACAATGAGCGCCACCTGCCGGTTGGCAAGGGAGTCTTGAGAGGCGCCCAGGATTTTGGCAAAGCACTGGTAAAAGCCCATGCCGTCACTACCCGGGCCAGCCAGAGCAATAGTCGGCTCATAATCTTTAACTTCAGGAGCAAGGGTCTGCATATCATTTGGATTGATATATGGCGGATTGCTGACAAAGATATCAATGCCGTCCAAAATAGCTTTTGATGCCGCTTCTTGACCATTATCACTAAAAAAGTCAGCCTCAATGCAGGTCAATCGTGAGTCTACGCCATGCTCTCTGGCATTTTGCCGCGTAATTGCCAGGGCCTCAGCTGAGACTTCCAGTACTGTCGCCTTGGCAGAGGGGCATTTTTTGAGAATACTTACACAAATGCAACCAGAGCCGGGACCAACCTCAAATATCCAGGGGCGGGTCAATTTATTGTCTGCGATATAAGCCAATACTTGCTCCACCAGTAGCTCAGTATCCGGGCGAGGAATCAGACAACCAGGGGCAACGATAAATTTGAGTCCCATAAAATATGTATGACCCAGGACATATTGCAATGGCATGCGCTGCAAGCGCGCGGCCAGCACACGATCAAACTCCTGATGAGCACTGCCAATTGCATCGTTATATCGAGTCAAAAGCTGATTAAGACTCAAGTCCATCAAAGTCGTAAGGACTATCTGCGCTTCACATTGCGCTTCTTCTAACTCAATACCAATGTCGACAAGAGACTTGATATACCTGTCTTTGCACTGCTTTATTGAGTCAGAAGTTGGAGTCAATGTTAGAGTTCGAGTTCTGCTTCCAAGAGTCTTTGCTGATACTGCAAAATACTGGCTTCGATTAACTTTTCAAGATCACCTTCAAGTACGGGCTGCAAATTGAAGTTTTGATTGAGCCTGTGATCGGTGATGCGATTATCTTTAAAATTGTAAGTACGGATTTTTTCGGAGCGATCACCTGAGCCCACCTGGGACTTACGCTCATCGTATATAGCTTTTTGTTGTTCTTCCAATACTCTTTGATAGAGCTTGTTGCGCAAAATTTGCTTGGCGCGCTCTTTGTTTTGCAATTGTGAGCGTTCTTCCGAGCATGCCACCATAATGCCTGATGGTCTGTGCACGATACGTACCGCTGTTTCTACTTTGTTGACGTTTTGACCGCCAGCGCCGCCTGATCTCATTGTCGATATATCGAGATCACGCTCATCCAGTTGCACGTCGATTTCTTCGGCTTCGGGCATGACTGCTACTGTGGCTGTCGACGTATGCACCCGACCAGAAGCCTCAGTACTTGGCACCCGCTGCACTCTGTGCACTCCGGATTCATACTTAAACTTGCTATAAGCCTCGTTGCCCTTAAAGCTGACGATAACTTCTTTGTAGCCGCCCATTTCGCCTTCGCTGGCACTGGCAATCTCTGGCACATAGCCAGCTTTGTCGGCATACTTGAGATACATGCGCAAAAGGTCACCAGCAAAAAGCGAGGCTTCATCCCCACCGGTACCGGCTCTTATTTCGAGCATGATGTTTTTGTCATCGTTAGGATCTTTGGGCAAGAGCAAAACTTTGAGTTCATTGGTCAGGGCAACATGCTCACGGCGCGCTTCTTCCAGCTCCGCTTCAGCCAGCTCACGCATTTCCTTTTCGGATTCGGTGCGCAGCATCTCAAGGGCTTCAGCGATACGTTTTTCGCAAGCTTGCCATTTGTGATAAGTGTTGACTGTCTTTTCGAGCTGGTGCCTGGTTTTAGCAAGGCGCATAAAAGTAGCCTGATCACCAACAATGGATGGATCGGCTAATTTTTGCTCGAGGTCGACAAAGGTGCGCTCGATATCCTTGAGTTTTTCCAGGAAATGCTCCATCGACCTGACACCTCAAAGGGCGCTCTCACTGAGCACCCTCAATTAACTGCATTGATAAATTCGGAGAGGGAGGGATTCGAACCCTCGCTGCGCTTTTGACGCAGACAGTCTTTCCAGGACTGCACGTTAGACCACTCCGACACCTCTCCAAGTGGTGGTCGAATTATAATACGGCGCGCCCATTGAAGACCCGCTTTGGCGCGCCTAAGTGTGCAAAGGAAAAAAAACTTTATGCCTAGGCCTTTGTGCTCATAAGTTTGGAGCGCTTTGCTCCGCCTTTGATGATTGGCAAAAACTCTTCTGCTTTGAGACTGGCACCGCCCACAAGGGCGCCATCGATGTCAGGTTGCTGCATTTGTTCGTCAATAGTGCTGGGCTTAACCGAACCACCATATAGGATGGGCACCATATCGGCTTGCGAGGCAGGCAAGCAAGAGCGAATCAATTTGCAAACACGGTTAGCTTCTGGTGATTCGCAATTTTTGCCAGTGCCAATTGCCCATACTGGCTCATAGGCAACCACAATCTTGGCGACATCGGCATCACTCATATCTTTGATTGCCGCTTTGACCTGGCGACTGACAACATCGTCAGTTGAACCAGCTTCGCGCTCTTCCAGTGTTTCGCCAACACAGACGATGGGGATAAGACCGTGGCTGAGAGCAGCTTTTGCTTTGAGATTGACGGATGCATCAGTCTCGCCAAAATATTGACGACGCTCTGAGTGCCCGATGACAACATGGGTTACACCCAGGTCTTTGAGCATGGGAGCGGCGACTTCGCCGGTATAGGCACCGCTATCGCGGTAATCCATATTTTGGGCGCCGACTTGCATGGGGCTGCCTTTAACGGCACTTACAACTTCGGGCAAACAAATAAAAGTAGGACAGAGCACAATGTCTGGCAAAGTCTCGCCTGCCAGTTCACTACCGATGCCAGCGGCCAGAGCGCTTACCAGAGCCCGGGCTTCGGATACTGTCTTATGCATTTTCCAGTTGCCAGCAATAATTGTTTTACGACTTTTTGTGCTCACGATTAGTCCTTCCCCTTAGATGAGGCATAGTTATTTGCAACAGTTGTCTAATAATACATCTGTATACACTAGAATCTCACTATAGCGGTAACAACCGCGTCATTTAAAAGGAAATAGTGATGACTAAATCTTTGAGCGGAAGCCAAAGCAATAGAGCAAAACTGCTGTCCCACAATTATGATGCTGAAGAAGATAATGCGCCGCTAAGGTTACCAGAGTGGGTTAAGCGCTCAGTTTTAAATACCACCGAAAACCGCGAGACACGTCTCATCCTTAAAGAGCAAAAGCTCAATACCATTTGTGAGAGTGGCCGTTGCCCCAATAAAGGCGAATGCTGGGCTAAGGGCACAGCTACATTTATGTTGATGGGCTCGCTTTGTACTCGCACCTGTCGCTTTTGTGCGGTCAACAAAGGTATGCCTGCTCCCCTTGAAGAAGACGAGCCAGAGCGCATTGCCACAGCTGCTGCCAAAATGGGACTCAAGCATGTGGTCTTGACCTCGGTCAACCGCGACGACCTGCCAGACCAGGGTGCCAATCACTTTGCTCGCACTATTACCGCCATCAAAGCAGCCATACCGGGAGTTGCCGTAGAAGTCTTGACACCGGACTTTCAGGGGCGCCGCGATGCACTCGAAATCGTACTGGCAGCTTATCCAGTCGTTTACAACCACAATGTCGAGACCGTACCGAGACTTTACAAGCGCGTCAGACCGGGATCTAAATATGACCGCTCACTCAAAGTACTGGCCATGGCCAAAGAAATCACAAAAGACGTGCCCACCAAGTCCGGTCTGATGCTGGGCGTTGGCGAGACTTTTGACGAAGTCAGGGAAGCAATGCGCGACTTGCGTGCGATCGACTGCGACTTCCTTACTCTTGGTCAGTATCTGAGACCAACGCGCGACCAACTACCTGTCAAGCGCTATGTTGAGCCGGCTGAATTTGATGAACTGGCTGCCTATGGTTGGGAGATTGGCTTTAAAATGGTCCACGCCGGTCCCCTCGTGCGCAGCTCTTATCACGCGGAAGAATTAGCAAGTCAGCTCTAAAAGGCACTAAGTTGAGCAGCGACAAACAAAACAATCCTGACCAGGAAGTACCAGCAAAAGACGGCGAAGTCCTGGACTTTAGCCCAGAGACTGGCACTGGCACCGCTGGCAGTGGCGCGCCGCTTAGCCCCATGGAGGAGGCTCAATATCTTTTTGAGTCTGGTCAAT
>Ga0209174_10001067_pt1 | contig 19765 bp, 16 predicted proteins | sample JI91814BDNA_FD_187505 | JGI IMG/M metagenome (GOLD analysis project Ga0209174, IMG submission 187505) | Wastewater effluent complex algal communities from Wisconsin, to seasonally profile nutrient transformation and Carbon sequestration -... | ecosystem: Engineered > WWTP > Effluent > Algae...
GACCGCGGCGATACCCGCCTGCGCAGCGGCGTCAATGCCGTCGCGGAAGGGGAAGAAAGCATCGGACGCCATCACCGAGCCCGGCACCGCCAGCCCGGCCTCTTCGGCCTTGAGGCTAGCGATCTTCGCGCTCACCACGCGGCTCATCTGGCCGGCGCCGATGCCCACGGTCTGCAGGTCGCGGGCGTAGACGATGGCGTTGGACTTGACGTACATCGCCACCTTCCACGCGAACAGCAGGTCGCGCAGCTGCGCGTCGCTGGGCGCCACTTTCGAGACGACCTTGAGGTCGGCCGCGGCCAGCGCGTCGGTGTCGGCGTCCTGCACCAGCAGGCCGCCGGCGATGCGCTTGTATTCATAGCCCGAGGCCGCGCGCAGCTCGCCGCAGGCCAGCACGCGGACGTTCGTCTTCTTGGCGAAGTGCGGCAGGGCGTCGGCGGCGATGGACGGCGCGATCACCACTTCGACGAACTGGCGCTTGAGGATTTCGGCGGCGGTGGCGGCGTCGAGTTCGCGGTTGAAGGCAATGATCCCGCCGAAAGCCGAGGTGGGGTCCACGGCGAAGGCGCGGTCGTAGGCCGTCATCAGGTCGGCCGCCACGGCCACGCCGCAGGGGTTGGCGTGCTTGACGATGACGCAGGCCGGGGCGTCGAAGGCTTTCACGCATTCCAGGGCGGCGTCGGCGTCGGCCAGGTTGTTGTACGAGAGTTCCTTGCCCTGCAGGAAGCGCGCGGTGGCGACGATGCCCTGCGGCGCGTTGCGCTCCAGGTACAGCGCGCCGCGCTGGTGCGGGTTCTCGCCGTAGCGCAGCGGGGACGCCAGGCCCAGCGACAGGTTGAAGGTGTGCGGCCAGGCTTCCGGCGTTTCCGGATTCGCGGCGCGCGGCGACAGCCACTGGGTGATCTGGCCGTCGTAGGCGCTGGTGTGGGCGTAGGCCTTGGCGGCGAAGGCGCGGCGCTGCGCGGCGTCGGTGCCTCCGGCCTGCAGTGATTCGAGCAGGCCGGCGTAGTCGGCCGGGTCCACCACCACGCTGGTGCGCGCGTGGTTCTTGGCGGCGGCGCGCAGCATGGCCGGGCCGCCGATGTCGATGTTCTCGATGGCGTCGTCGTAGCTGCAGCCGGGCTGGGCCACGGTGGCTTCGAACGGGTAGAGGTTCACCACCAGCAGGTCGATGGGCGCGATGCCGTGCTGCGCCATCACCGCGTCGTCCACGCCGTCACGGCCGAGCAGGCCGCCGTGGATTTTCGGGTGCAGGGTTTTCACCCGGCCGTCCATGATTTCGGGGAAGCCCGTGACGTCGCTGACGTCGGTGACCGCGATGCCGGCTTCGCGCAGGGCCTTGGCGGTGCCGCCGGTGGACAGCAGGTCCACGCCCAGCGCGGCCAGGCCGCGGGCCAGGTCCACCACGCCGGTCTTGTCGGAAACGGAAAGCAGGGCACGGCGGACGGATTGGCGTTGCGCGGTCATCGGGCACCTCGAAGGGAAGCCGCGATTATAGAGGGAACAGGTCAGAGCAATAACGGGGTCAGATCAACTTCCCCGGAGAGTGCCGCCGCGTTTCTCGCCTTTCTTGCCCGGGGAAGTTGATCTGACCCCGTTATTGCTCTGACCCCTAGGCCAGGTCGTAGGACTTGAGCTTCTTGCGCAGGGTGGCGCGGTTGATGCCCAGGCAGGCGGCGGCGCGGCTCTGGTTGCCTTCGCAGTAGCGCAGGACTTCGGCGAACAGCGGGGCTTCGATCTCGCGCAGCACGACTTCGTACAGGTCGTCGAGTTCGCAGCCGTTGATGTCCTGCAGGTAGCGCCGCACGGAGCGGGCCACATGGTCACGCAGCGGGGTGTGTGCGGTGGCGTGGCTCGGGGTTTCCGCACGCGCAACGTGTTGGGCATTCACTTCGGGGAAGCTCCGGAAAGGTTGTGTCCGCTTCCTTGCGGGCCCCGGGCTGGTGCCTTGGGGGGGAGGCAGTCTACGTCAAAGCATTCCGGCGCGCGAATGCGCTGTTTCGCCCGGCGGCCGGCGCGCGGCGGCCGTGGTTTCAGTGGAAATCGAAGGTGAAGGCGACGGCGCGCTTGCCCGGGTCGAGAATTTCCAGCGTGGCGATGGCCGACTGGCCGGGCGCGATCAGGGCCGAAGCCGGCGGGCTGCCGAGGTATTCCGCGGGCTGGAAGCGGCGCAGGCCCAGGGCCTGTCCGTCCAGGTCGTGCAGCGCCACTTCCATCAGTGGCCAGGCCTGCGGCCAGCGGGCGTCGTTGCGGAAGCTGGTGGTCACCAGCAGCACGCCCGGCGCCGTGGGGTGCGGGCGGACTTCGCGGTTGGTGACGCGGAAGGCGTCGGGCTGGTGCCAGGCTGGCAGCGAACAGCCCAGCACGCCGCATACCGCCAGCAGCCGCGGCCGCCACGCCGCGTCAGCGGCCAGGCGCGCCCGGTCGGCCAGCACCAGCTGCAGCAGCAGCGCCGCCGCCAGTCCCAGCGCCGCGGTCCACCAGCCCCAGGGCAGTGGGCGGGCGGGGGCAGGGGTTTGGGCGACGGCGAATCGCGGGGCGCGGGGGGGCATGGGGCAAGGATAGCGATTTCAGGCGCGGCGTACGCCCGTGATGCGCATCCAGTCGCCGTCCTGCACGGCTTCGAGTTCGTCGAACCAGGCGGCGTAGCGCTGCAGCAGCGGCCCTTCCTGGCCGTGCAGGATGCCCGACAGCGCGATGACGCCGCCGGCTTCGACGCGCGCCGCCAGGGTTTCAGCCAGCGCGTCCAGGGCCGAGGCCAGGATGTTGGCCACCACCACCGGGTAGGTGGCCGCGGGTTCGGTTTCCGGCGAGTACACGCTCAGCCGGTCGCCCACGCCGTTGCGCTCGGCGTTGTCGGCGCTGGCGGCCAGGGCCTGCGGGTCGTTGTCCACGCCCACGGCGCGCGCGGCGCCCAGCTTGAGCGCGGCCAGCGCGAGGATGCCGCTGCCGCAGCCGAAGTCGAGCACCGCCTTGCCGCGCAGCACCAGCGAATCGAGCCAGCGCAGGCACAGCGCCGTGGTGGGGTGCGTGCCCGAACCGAAGGCGAGGCCGGGGTCGAGCCGCACGATCACCGCGTCCTTCGCCTCGGGCGGCGCGTCCATGTTCCAGGGCACGATCCAGGTGCGGCGGCCGAAGCTCAGCGGCACGTACTGGTCCATCCAGGCGCGCTCCCAGTCCTGGTCGGCCACTTCGCGGAAGTCGGCCTGCGACAGGTCAATGCCGTCGTCAAACGATTCCAGCGCGTGCAGCACCAGGTCGGGCAGGGTGTCGCCGGGGAACAGCGCGATCATCGTGACCTCTGGCCACAGCGGCGTCTCGCCCACGCCGGGCTCCAGCACGGCCTGTTCGTTGGGCGTGGCGGCGTCGGCGTCCATCAGCGTGACGGACAGCGCGCCCAGGTCGTTGAGGGCGTTCTCGACGCGGTGTTCGTCGTCGGCGCGGCAGCGCAGGGAGAGTTCGAGGAAGGGCATGGCGGGCGGCGGCTGGAATGTGCCGCCATTGTCGCACCGTCCCGGTGCGGGGCGGCACTCCGGCGGCCACCGGGCCGGGCATGCCGCCGCAAGCCGGCGGCGCGCCTCAGGCAGGCGCGCAGCCCGCCAGGGCGTCGAGCTCGGGCCGGTACGCCGCGGTCTGCAGGTCCAGCAGGCCCAGCACGGTGTGGAAGAAGTGGTCGTGGCTGATCGGCTGGCGGCCGCGCGCCGCGGCGCAGTCGGTGTCCAGGCCGCGCCATTCCCGGAAGTGCGGCGACGTCCACAGCAGCATCGGCACCCGCGTCTGTTCGTCGGGGGCCAGCACGTAGGGTGCGCCGTGCAGGTACATGCCGTTCTCGCCGGTGGATTCGCCGTGGTCGGACACGTACAGCAGGGCCGACGTGCGCCGGTCGCCATTCTCCTGCAGCAGGGCCACCAGGCGGGCCAGGACGTGGTCGGTGTAGGCGATGGTGTTGTCGTAGCTGTTGCGGATCTGTTCCTGCGTGCAGGCCTGCAGCGCCACGCTGTCGCAGGTGGGGGTGAAGCGCTCGAACGCCTTGGGATAGCGCTTGAAGTAGGCCGGCCCGTGGCTGCCGATCATGTGCAGCACGTACACCTTGTCGCGCCGCGCATCCACGTCGGAAGGCAGCAGCTCCTGGCCCAGGTGCCTGACCAGCAGTTCGTCCAGGCAGCCCTCGGCGTCGCACAGGTCGGCGGCGCCCAGGTCGCCCATGTCCTCTTCACGGTTGCGCAGGGCGATGCGCTTGCTGCCGGTGTTGTTGTCTTCCCATTCCACTTCGAATCCCGCGTGGGCGATGACGTCGAGCAGGTTCTCCGACGACTTCGCCTTCGATTCGCTGTAACCGGCGCGGCCCAGGTGGGAGAACAGGCAGGGCAGCGACGTGGCGGTGTTCGTGCCGCAGCTGCGCACGTCGGCGAACCAGGTGAGGTCGAGCTTCGAAAGTTCGCGGTTGGTGTCGCGGCCGTAGCCGCCCAGGCTGAAGCTGGAGGCGCGCGCCGACTCCCCGATCACCACCACCAGCAGCCGCGGTTTGCCGGCCGGCGGCCGGCTGCCGGCGCGCACATCCCGGCCCAGCGGCGACACCACCACGGGCGCGGCCGGCGCGCTGTGCTTGACGTAGCCGCGCACGGCGTTGAGCAGGTTGGCCGGCGTGGCCAGGTGCCGCAGCTGGGCGTGGTTGCGCGCGGTGGACGCCATCTCGCGCGAGAACGGCAGCACCGCCAGCCCGATCAGCGCCAGCGCGCCCAGCACCAGCAGCGCGCGCGACAGCAGCTCGCGCGGCCAGGCGCGGTACTCCACCCGCACCCACCACAGCGCGGCGGCGGGCACGACGCCCAGCACCGCCACGTACAGCACCATCTTCCACGACAGCCACTGCGTGCTTTCGCGCGCGGTGGTTTCAAGCACGCTCTGCAGCGCATGGCGGTCCACCACCACGCCGTAGCTGTCGATGAAATACGCCACCGCGGCCGACAGCACCAGCACCAGGCCCAGCGCCGGCTTGAGCACGAAGCGCCACGCCACCAGCGACAGCAGCAGCAGGTTGAAGCCCACCATCAGCGCGCCCGCCGCCACCAGGAACAGCGCGCCGTGCGCACCGGCCGGAATGTCGGCCAGCATCAGCTGCTTCCAGAAGCCGCTGCTGTAGAACAGCGCGAACAGCACCGACGCCAGCGCCGTCACCTGGTTGGCCGAAAGCGCCAGGCGCTGGCGCGGCAGGGACTTCGTGGTTCTGCCGCGGAACACCATTCACTGCCCTCTCGGTCGCGTCGGCCCGGAGCGGGCGATGCGGCATCTTCGATGCACAGGATTAAGGCAGCCTTAGGCGCATGTTGGCATGGCGTTAATGCCGCGGCGTCGTTCAGTCGGCCGGGGCGGCGCTGTCAGGGGGCGCCAGCTCGAACAGGATGGGGACGCGCATCGTGGCATACGCCGCACCGTTCTCCGGCGGCGGCAGGCGCCAGCCGCGCGCGGTGCGGACGGCGGCGCGGTCGATGTGGCGGTCGCCCGCGCTTTGCTGGATGCGCAGCGTGCGCACTTCGCCGCAGCGGTTCACCAGCAGGTCCAGCACCACCCGCCCGCCCGACTGGTCGCGAAGCGCCAGGCCAGGGTAGGCCGGCGCAGGCATGTGGATCGGACCGGGCTCACAGGCTTCCGTGGCCACGACCTGCAGCCAGCCTTCGAACTGATCGGCGAGGGCCGGCGGCGGCGCACGAAGCTGCGACAGCGCCACCCGCGCCTGGCGGCAGGCGGGTTCGTCATCGCAAAGCAGTTCGGCCTGCATGCCGTAGACGCCGCCTTCGACCGGGCTCAGCCGCCAGGCCGCGTTCGGACGCGGTGCGTCGGCGGTGGCGGCAATGAAGGTCCAGTCGCCCGGGTACGGCCCGTCCATCTCGCTGAAAAGCGCGCGCACCGGGTGGTAGTGCAGGTCCGGCGCCACGCCGCCGTCGGCCGGGAAGCTGCCGTCGGCGCGCCGGTTCGCGCGCCGCCACTGCAGCGTTTCCCACAAGGCCTGCACCCTCGGCGTTCCGGGCGTTTCCACCCGCAGCCAGGCGGGTGCCGCAGGCACCCCAGCCTCCGGTGCTGCCGGCGTGACGGCCAGCATCAGCGCGAGTGCGAGGCTCATCCCAGGCCGATCGCCTTTTCCTTGCGCTCGGCCAGCCGCTTTTCCAGGTAGTGGATGTTGGTGCCGCCCTGCTGGAATCCGATGTCGGCCATGATGCGGCTCTGCAGCGGCACGTTCGTCTTGATGCCGTCCACCACCATCTCGCTCAGCGCCACGCGCATGCGGGCGATGGCCTGGGCGCGGGTTGCCCCGTGCACGATCAGCTTGCCGATCATCGAGTCGTAGTTCGGCGGCACCTTGTAGCCTTCGTAGATGTGCGAATCCACCCGCACGCCCGGGCCACCCGGCGCGTGGAAGTGCTTGATCAGGCCGGGGCTGGGCAGGAAGGTCTCCGGGTCCTCGGCGTTGATGCGGCACTCGATGGCGTGGCCGCGGATCACGACATCGGACTGCTTGATGCTCAGCTTCTGGCCGCTGGCGATCAGCAGCTGCTCGCGCACCAGGTCCACGCCGGTCACCAGCTCGGTAACGGGGTGTTCGACCTGGATGCGGGTGTTCATTTCGATGAAGTAGAAGCGGCCGTCCTCGAACAGGAACTCGAAGGTGCCGGCGCCGCGGTAGCCGATGCGCACGCAGGCCTCGGTGCAGATGCGGCCGATCTCGGCGCGCTGGGCGTCGGTGATGCCCGGCGCCGGCGCTTCCTCCACCACCTTCTGGTGGCGGCGCTGCATCGAGCAGTCGCGCTCGCCCAGGTGGATCGCGTTGCCCTGGCCGTCGCTGAGCACCTGGATCTCGACATGGCGCGGGTTCTCCAGGAACTTCTCCATGTACACCATGTCGTTGCTGAAGGCCGCCTTGGCCTCCTGCTTGGTGGCGGCGATGGCGTTGAGCAGCGCGGCCTCGGTGTGCACCACGCGCATGCCGCGGCCGCCGCCGCCGCCGGCGGCCTTGATGATCACCGGGTAGCCGATCTCGCGGCCGTGGCGCAGGCACACGTCGTCGTCGTCCGGCAGCGGGCCGCCGGAGCCGGGCACGCAGGGCACGCCGGCGTCCTTCATGGCGCGGATGGCCTCCACCTTGTCGCCCATCATGCGGATCACCTTGGCGGTGGGACCGATGAAGACGAAGCCGGATTTCTCCACGCGCTCGGCGAAGTCGGCGTTCTCGCTCAGGAAGCCGTAGCCGGGGTGGATGCCCTTGGCGTCGGTGACTTCCGCGGCGGCGATGATGGCCGGGATGTTGAGGTAGCTGTCGGCCGACGGCGCCGGGCCGATGCACACCGATTCATCGGCCATGGCCACGTGCTTGAGGTTGCGGTCCACCGTGGAGTGCACGGCCACGGTCTTGATGCCGAGCGAATGGCAGGCGCGCAGGATGCGCAGCGCAATCTCGCCGCGGTTGGCGATGACGATCTTGTCGAGCATGGGCGTGGCCTTCAGCTGATGACGAACATGGGCTCGTCGAACTCGATCGGCTGGCCGTTCTTGACCAGGACGGCGCGCACGGTGCCCGAGACGTCGGCTTCGATCGGGTTGAACATCTTCATCGCCTCGATGATGCCCAGCGTGTCGCCGGCCTTCACCGTCTGGCCCACCTTCACGAACGGCGGCTTGTCGGGGCTCTGGGCCTCGTAGAAAGTGCCCACCATCGGCGAGCGCACGGTGTGGCCGTCGGGCACGTCCTTGGTGGACTTGCCCACGGCTTCGGCCGACATGGCCGGGGCGGGCGCGGCGGGCGCCGCCGGGCGGGCCGGTTCGGCGTGGGCCACCGGCGCCGGGGCCGGGGCGGCCATCACGGTGCCGCGCGGCACCCGGGCCAGGCGCACGGACTCCTCGCCTTCCTTGATTTCGATTTCGGCGAGGTTGGATTCCTCGAGCAGGTCGATGAGTTTCTTGATCTTGCGAAGGTCCATGCCGGCCTCGTCTTGGTGTTGTGGAAAGGGATGGGCGGCCGGGCTTACGCGCCGGCCGGGGTGCCACTGGCGGCCAGGCGCTTGATCGCCGCCTCCAGCGCATAGGCGTAGCTGTCCGCGCCGAACCCGCACACCACGCCCACCGCCAGGCTGGAGAAATAGCTGTGCTGGCGGAATGGTTCGCGGGCGTGCGGGTTGGACAGGTGTACTTCGATGAAGGGCAGGGCCACGGCCGCCAGCGCGTCGCGCAGGGCCACCGAGGTGTGCGTGAACGCGGCCGGGTTGATCACGATGAAGGCCGTGCCGTCGCGGCGCGCGGCCTGCACCCGGTCCACCAGCACGTGTTCGGCGTTGGACTGGAAGCTTTCCAGCGCGTGGCCGGCGGCCTGGGCGCGGGTGGCCAGGGCCTGGTCGATCTGGGCGAGGGTGGCATGGCCATAGATGCCCGGCTCGCGTTCGCCGAGCAGGTTCAGGTTGGGACCATGCAGAACCAGGATTTTCGCCACGCCGTCCTCCCCGGGAGCGGCACAGTCTGCCGGGAAGGCCGGGGGGCTGTCCAGACGATGTCCGCGACTTCGCGGATTTTAACGGGCGTTTGAATTCGCGTTGGCGCTAGTCCGCCGCCCAGCGGCGCACCGCTTCGGCGTGGGGGAAGGCGCCGTAGTGGGTTTTCACCAGGCGGCCCTGCGCGTCCAGCAGCACGGTGTAGGGCAGGATGCCGCGGGCATTGCCCAGCCGCACCGAGCTGTCGGCCGGGCCGGGGGTTTCCAGCAGCAGCGGGAAGGCCACCGGCACCTGGCGCTGGAAGGCCAGGGCGTCTTCGCGGGTGTCCAGGGCAATGCCGATCACTTGCACGCCGTTGGCACCCTCTTCGCGGGCGAAGGCGTCCAGGGCCGGCATCTCTTCCCGGCACGGTCCGCACCAGCTGGCCCAGTAGTTGATCAGCCGCGGCCGGCCCGGGCCCGACACGGTGAAGGCCTGGCCGCCCTGCAGTTCGGGCAGCACCAGCGGCGGCAGACGCTCGCCTTCCTTCACCACGGTGACGCCCGGCGGCGGCGCCTTTTCGGCGGGGATCAGCACGCGGTGGCCCAGCCACCAGCCCAGCCCGGCGCTGACGCCGGCCAGCACCACGATGGCCACCCAGGTGACGACGGCCTGGCGGTTCATGTCAGCGCGCGGCCTGCGCCAGGGCCTGTTCCACCGTGGCCTGGGTCAGCACCGTGGGCAGCACCACCGGATCGCCCTGGCGCGGGTACACCACGTACAGCGGCACGCCCACGGCGCCGTGCGATTCGAGGAAGGCGGTGATGGCCGGGTCCACGTCGGTCCAGTCACCCTTCATGTAGACGGCGCCGGCGGCGTCGAGCGCGCTGCGGAAGCCGTGGCGCGACAGCACGGTTTTTTCATTGGCCTTGCAGGTGACGCACCAGTCGGCGGTCATGTTCACGAACACCACGCGGCCGTCGCGGCGCAGCTGCGCCAGCGCGTCGGCCGAATACGCCACCACGCCGGTTTCGGCCGCCGCGGCGCGCTCGGGCGCGGGCATGCGCTGCACCATCACCACCGTCCACAGCGAGGCCAGCACCAGGCCGGCCGCCAGCACGCGCGGCACCATGCGTTCGCGCCAGCTGGCCTTTTCCCACCACCACAGGCCCAGCGCCAGCACCACCGCGCCCACCAGCACCAGGCCGATGGCATCGGCGCCGCGCTGCTTGGCCAGCACCCACAGCAGCCACACGGCCGTGAGGTACATCGGGAAGGCCAGCACCTGCTTGAACGTTTCCATCCACGCGCCGGGGCGCGGCAGGCGGTTGGCCAGCGCCGGCACGAAGCCGATCAGCAGGAAGGGCAGGGCCAGGCCCAGGCCCAGGAACACGAACACCAGGATCGCCACCGCCGGCGAGGCCGCGAACGCGAACGCCAGCGCGGTGCCCATGAAGGGCGCGGTGCAGGGGCTGGCCACCACCACGGCCAGCACGCCGGTGAAGAAATCGCCGGCCGGGCCGGACTTTTCGGTGAGCGACTGGCCGGTGTTCGCCAGCGACGCCCCGAAGGTCACCACGCCCGACATAGAAAGCCCGATGGCCACCATCACCAGCGCCAGCGCCGCGATCACGCCCGGCTGCTGCAGCTGGAAGCCCCAGCCCAGCGCCAGCCCGGCCTGCCGCAGCGCCAGCGCGATGGCGCCCACGGCGGCGAAGCTGGCCAACACGCCGGCCGTGTACCACAGCGCCTGGCGCCTGGCCTGGCCGCCGCCCTGCGCCAGCGACACCGCCTTGAGCGACAGCACGGGCAGCACGCAGGGCATCAGGTTGAGGACGACGCCGCCGCCCAGCGCCAGCAGCAGGGCCAGCCACAGCGGCGTAGCGCTGGGCACCGGCGGGGTTTCGCGCGCCGCATCCGCCATGGCCAGCGTGCCGCCGGCCGGCAGCGGCAGGGCCACGGTGCGGGTCATGGGCGGGTAGCAGATGCCGTCGGTCTGGCAGCCCTGGAAGCTCACGCGGAGCGTGGCCGGCATGGCGCCGGTGTCGGTGCGCAGCACGGCCAGCGGCACGTCCACCGCGTCGAAGTACACCTGCACGTCGCCGAAGTGTTCGTCGAAGTGCGGCTTCGAGGGCGGCCAGGCCAGCGCGCCGGCGCGTGCACCGGAAGCGTCCAGCGCCACCGTGGTCTTGTCGCGGTAGAGGTAGTAGCCCGGCGCCGGGGTGAAGCGCAGCAGCAGCCGGTCGGGCGTGTCCACGATGGCTTCGAAGCCGAACGCCTGCGCTTCCGGCAGCGGCAGGCCTTCGCTGGTGCCCGGCGTGGCGCCGAACAGGTCGCCGCCGCGCGGCCCATCCAGCGAAATGAGGCCGCCGGGCGCTGCGGCGCCGGCGGGAGCGGCGCCCGCGGGCAGCGCCACCGTCAGCAACTTGGTGTGCGGCGGGTAGCAGATGCCCACGTCGGCGCAGCCCTGGTACTTCACCTTCACCTGCACGGTGTCGGCGCTGGCGCTGCCTTCGAGCGTGCCGGTGACGGCGCCGCGGTAGGTTTCCACGTCGCCGAAGAATTCGTCGGTGTAGGCGTCGCCCGCCGGCAGCACCAACGGCCCGGCGGCGGTGAAGCCCGACTGCGGTTCGGCGCCCATGCGGTGCTTGTAGAGGTAGTAGCCGTCGGCGATCTGCCAGGTGAACTCCAGGCGGCCGCGGTCGCTGGCCTTCGCGGTGAGCGCGAAGGCGTCATCAATCGGCAGCAGGTCGTCCTCGTCCACGGCCCGGGCGGACGGGGAAAGCAGCAGCGCGGCCGCCAGGGCCAACAGCCAACGGGTCATGCGGGGATATCTCGGTGGGGGCGGGTGCGGCCAGGCGTTCCCGACCGCTCCCTGTGACCGCCAGTATCCCCGGAAGTTCGTCGCCAAGGCGAGAAAGGCCCCGGCGCCCGGCCTCAGGACCGGTCGGTCATGGCTTCGACGAAATCCACCAGCGGCTGCTGTTCCAGGCTGCGCAGGGAGCGGAAGGCAATCAGCAGCCGCTCCTCCAGGCCGCACTGGGCGTAGAAGTTGAGCATCATCGCCGGCGTTTCCTCGTCGCCGCCGATCCACCGGCCGCCGCGCCCCGTGGCCAGCCATTCAAAGCTGACGGCCGTGGCCAGGGCGATCTTGCCCATGTTGTCGGTGGTGGGTTTGGCCCCGTCCTTGCGCTCCCACTGCGCCACGGCGCTGCGGGCCACGCCCACGGCAATGGCCAGTTCGGACTGCGACATCTCGGCGCCTCGGCGCGCCTGCCTGATGCGGTTGAACAAAAGCGTCATCGGTGTTTCCCCGGAAATACAGCCATCACGCATCGCCGCGCTGCTTTGCATCAACGTCGGCGAGATCGCCCGGCGCCGGAGTGGGCCCGCATGCGGCCTCCCCTGAGGACCGTGCGGCATCCGATGCCTGGCCAGGTTGGCCTGCGCGTTTTCGCGTCAGGCCTGCCGGGTCCCGCCACCGTTCGCGCCGGGGGTGGGTCCTGTACGGGGTGGCCTGGTTCCCGGTCCGCCCCGTCTCGTGCAGGGCGCTTTGCCGGGGGCCGTTACCCGAACCCTGCCCCGATTGTAGGGGCAGGGTCCGGTGTTCGTGCAAGCCGGGCCCGGGGGCCGGCCGGCGCGGGGCCTCAGTTGAGGCTGCAGGTGGCCGGCTTGGCCGAGGTGAACAGCGCCGCCGTCGCCCACTCGGGGTGGTCAATGAACGGGTTGCGGTTGCCCTGGAAGCTGTAGATCACCTCGTTACGCTCGCGCTCGGCCGCGTCCACCGGGTCGGCCTGGTGCCAGGCCAGCAGGGTGGACATCAGGCCCATGTAGGCCGGCGACGCCGAGGTGATGACGATCTGCGCGCGGTTGTCGGTCAGCTCCAGGTCCGGCTCGGTCTGGCCGGTGGTGGGGTGCTGGCCGCCTTCGTAGCGGATGGCCATGTACAGGATGGCGCGCGCCATGTCGCCCTTGCGCTTGCTCCAGACCTCGAAGGAGCCGGCGTTGCCGTCCGGGCCCTTGAACCAGTTCGAGTTGCCCGGGTACACGCCGCTGCCGCCGCCGCGGCCACCGTTGACCTCGGTCACGCGCTCGCCGCACTGGGCGCTGAGCGCGCAGTTGGCGTAGGGCTTGTTGCCGCGGTCGGCGTTGTAGCCGGTGTCGGTGAGGTAAAGCATGTGCGTGTCGGTGTACGGCGCGTTGGGCAGGCCCAGGTTGCCGGTGGCGCTGCCGAAGCCCAGCGAGTTGGGCCAGGTGTGTTCGCGGTTGTAGGTGATGCCCGTGCCGGTGCCCGCGCGCTCGCTGCCTTTGGCGAAGCTGCGGTTGCGGTAGGCGTCCAGGATGCGGCCGGCGTTGTTGGGATCTTCGTCGGCGATTTCCAGGATCGACCACGCGCTGGTGCCGGTGCCGCTGTACGGGTAGGCGGTGTGGCCGCGGATGGTGGCGTGCAGCGAGCAGCGCAGCTGCGAGGCGCTGGAGGTGTTCACGCGGCTGTAGTAGCCGGTCTGCGCGGCCTCGGCCACGGTGAAGCCCACGGTGCGGTTGGCGGCCAGCTTGGCGCCGCCGGCATCGGTGACCTGGCTGGCCACCACGGTGAGCGTGCAGGTTTCGGCGCTGCGCAGGGCCGTGTTGGTGCTGATGACGAAGCCGCTGCCGCTGGCGGGATACGCCAGCCCCACGTTGCCCGACAGCGAGCACTGCAGGGTGAAGGCGCCGGTGCCCAGGGTGACGGTTTCACTGAAGTTCACGCCCAGGTCGCCCGAGGCCGGGAAGCCGGTGGCGCCGTTGGCCGGCGTGGTGCCGGTGACGGTGGGCGCGGGGTTCGGCGCGCTCACCACCTGGCTGTTGTTGCAGGCGTTGAACTTCTGCGTGGCCGACGCGCGCCAGGTGAAGCCGGCGTAGCCGGTGGCCGTGCCGCCGAGCTGCAGCGACGTGCCCGCGGCCGTGCTGTTGGTTTCCGACACCGGCAGGTTGACGCTGGTGCGTCCGGCAGCCGGACCGTTGGACGCGGTGATGGCGCCCTCGTAGCTCAGGAACTGCACCACCTGGCCGGCGGCGTTCACCAGGGCGATGCCGTCGTTGGCGCCGTTCTGGATGCCGTTCACCGGGTAGGTGACCGTGGCCACGCGCACCGTGGCGCCGCAGGCCACCAGGCTGCCGGCGGGCACCAGGTCGTTGTCGTAGAAGGTGGCGGCCGTGGTGGAGCTGGTGCCGTTGTACAGATAGATGCGGTAGCCGCTGAGCGATTCGCCCGCGGTGGCCATCACTTCGACGCGCTCGCCGGTGTCGCCGGACGCGGTGCTGTCGTCGTAGTGGATTTCGTTGATGAACACTTCGGCGCGGGCGCCAAGCGGGGAAAGGGCAGCGCAAAGCGCCAGGGCGGCCAGGCCGCGGTGGGTCATCGACATCCGGAAACTCCAGTGCAAGGTTTGGAGGGGGAACGCGGTGCCCGTGCCGGGCGGCTGAGTGTGCCAGTGATTTGTGACAGCCGTCGCAAAGCCCCCGGAACGGGGTCAGGTTCAGTTCTGGGGGGTGGGCAGCCTGGGCGGGTTGGTTTACTACCCTGACTGGCGGCGAAGCCGTGAGGGGCTCAGTACGGACCCTCGCGATTGCGGACTAGAATGGCCTGAACCCCGCTCTGGAGCTGGTCTTGGCCACCGTATTCAAGCAAGCAGCGCACGAACTGATCGATGCCCTGCCGGAGACGGCGACCTGGGACGACCTGGCCGAGAAGGCCCGGTTCCTGGCTGCGGTCGAGCGTGGCATCGATGCCGCTGACCGTGGGGAGTTCGCCACGCCCGAGCGCATCCATGCGATGTTCGCGAAATGGGGCGTGGATGCTGAGGCTTGAGTGGACGACGCCTGCGGCCGAGGAACTCGAAGCCGCACAGAGCCACTATCACGAGCTGAAACCGGTCGCGGAACGGATGCTGGCGCGCCGGATTTTCGAGGCCGCGCAAATCTTCCGACAAAACCCGCAAGTGGGGCGGGCGGGTCTGCGCGAGGGAACACGGTAGTGGGTCGTTGCGCGGACGCCGTACTTGCCGGTCTACCGGGCCACGCCGAAAACGCTTGAGATCCTGCACGTCTGGCGCGGCGCGCGGGATTGGGTCGGCAAGATGGAGGGGGTGCGGCGAAGCGAGTGACAAAGCGGCGAGCACCCAGCGGGGTTGGCGGACCTGCGGCACGCCTGGATCGGACACCTGCACCGCGCAAATTCATCGATGTGAAGAGCTCGGCGGGAACCACAGGACTAGTGAGCGATACTCACGCTCGACTTTCCAAGTGGCTCGATGAGCTAAGGTTTGCGTCCCGGAGTTGAAAACCTACGAACGCGTCTCCCGCGGGTCGCGCGCACGCGCAAATTAAGAATTCGACATAACAGCCACGCCCGAGGTAAGAGGTAAGAGGTAAGGACGCCACTTGAGTGGCGCTCGACTTCACAAGGGGCAATCGTGAGAGCAGCGGCGAGATTGAAGTGGCGTGGTGCGTGGGTTCTCGTGTCGCTGGTGGTACTGGCTCCCGCGGTGGCGAGCGCCGCTGAGACAGGCGGCCCCTGCGATCCCGCTGCCAAGAACGCTTCCCGGTGGAGCGAGAAGGAGTGCGAACGTCTGCGCTCGACGCCTACTGGCGCCCGAACCGTGGTCTACCAGGATGCGGTGCAGACCGTGCTGGTCGAGCGCAGCAGCATCGTGCGTAACGCAAGCGCGGTAGAGGCGTTGCTCATCATCGACAACCACCGGGCGGCCGACGGCAAGCAGGGGGTTGTGGCCCCGCGAAGCCAGGTGCGCCGCCAACGCATCGATTGCTCGACGCGCCAGCAGGCGGTACTGGAACTGACCAACTACGATGAGCCCGTGGGTCGAGGCGTGCCAGGCGCGATCCAGCGAACACCGGCGGCTCCGATGAAGCCGCTTGTAAACGGCAGCGTCGATGCACGCGTGGCGGCTGTGCTTTGCGCCACGGCCAAGGAAGGCTGACATGCGGACTCGGACGAAGACCCTCTGGCTCGCCTCGGCCTCTCTGCTTCTGGCGGCCACCACCGCCCTGGCCCAGGACGCCATCCTGCCCTACCGCGAGTACGCCAAGCGCACCGACGCCGCGCAGAAGGTGGGCCCGCTGACCGATTCGGCGTTCGGCGCCAACGTCAGTCTCTACAACGGGTCCACCAGCTTCCGCGCGGTGGATATCTCCCTGGCCGGCAACAGCGGGGTGCCCGTCCAGCTGGCGCGCACCGTTCAGATCGACGACCGAACCAGCGTCTACCGGCCCACCACCGGCGGTTTCGCGGACTGGCAGCTGGACGTTCCGTACATCGACGGCACCTTTGCGCTGGACATCGGCTGGAAGGTAGGCGCCTCGCCCGGAAGCACCGCGCGCTGCTCCAACACCCAGGTGCCGCACCTTGGTGGCCAATGGGAGGCCGAAGACGTGTGGCACGGCTACAACCTTCACATTCCCGACGTCACCTCCGAGCAGTTGCTGGTCAACAACGTGGCAGGCGTACCCCAGCCCGCGGATGGCGCAAACTATCGCTGGATCACCAAGGGCGGATTCCGCATCAAGTGCCTCTCGACCCTGGCCTCCGGCGCCGGTGAAGGATTCCAGGCGGTGGGCCCGGACGGGACTAAGTACTGGTTCAACTGGATGGTCAGCAAAGAAATTGCGGGCGCGAGGATGCCGTATCTCAACAACGCGCTCAACAAGATCAGCCGTGCACGTATTTTCCTTTTCGCCACCCGCGTCGAAGATCGCCACGGTAATTGGGTCACCTACACCTACACAGGCAGCAAGCTGACGCAGATCTCGTCCCATGATGGACGTTCGATCGGCCTGACCTGGTCGGGCGACCGCGTTATCTCCGCCACGGCCGCAGGCAAGACGTGGCAGTACCAGTACAAAGCGGGCACCACCACCACGTACGGCAATGGCCCCGGTCTTGAGCGGGTGGTTCTGCCGGATGGATCGGACTGGCGCTATTCGGCCACCGGCACGCTGGCCCAGCTAGAAACCTGGCAGCCTCCTTTTGAGGGGCCCACCGGGACTTGCGATCCGTTCCAGGTCCCGGACCAAGTGTTTGGATATACCGTCAAGCACCCGGCGGGGGCATCGGCCACGTTCTCGTTTGAAGGAAAGCGCCACTATCGCACTCGTGTTGCGTTCTGGTGCCAGTCCTATGCGGGCTCCGCGTTCGAGGAGCTTTTGGTTCCCAACTACTCCGACACCATCTCCCTGGTGGGCAAGACGCTTTCGGGCCCGGGCTTGACGGCGAAGACGTGGACCTACGCTTATGGCGAACCCAACAGCAGCAGCTTCAGCTACCCGCCGACCGAGCCGGGCGGTAGCTGGTACGTGCCTGAGCCGCGAGACAACTGCCCTCTCAACCTCCCGTGCGCGCCGGAGGATGATGCCAAATACGTTACCGAGACGGAAAGCACTGGCCGGGTGAAGCGCTACACTTTTGGAACCGGCTACGATAGCAATGAAGGGCGACTCCTGGCGGAGGAAATCATCACCGCGGGCGTGGTGGTGCGCCGCACCGCCCATGTCTTCATCACCGACGCCGAGGTGGCCGGCCAGCCCTTCCCAGGCACCATCGGTACGAACCTGCAGCTTTGGCAGCCGCTGTCGACCTTGGTGAGGCCGGTCCGGCATACGGTGATCACACAACAGGGCAAGACGTTCGCCAGTCACGTCAACGGTTTTGACGATTTCGCCCGATCAACCAGCACCACCCAAGTGACCAGCGACGCCACGACGGGCGTGCCGGAGCCTGCGCGCACGGAGTTGACCGCCTATTACGATTACAAGCCGAGCTGGACCGTGGGTCTGCCCCAGTCCAAGCGTTACGCCGAACGACCGGCGACGGAGTTGATCTACGAGATCGGCTACCACGCCACCACTGCGCTGCCCGTCCAGCTCAAGTCCTTCGGCCGCATCGCCGAAACGTACACCCACAACGCCGACGGCACCCTGGCTACGGTGAAGGACGGCCGCAACCACACCACCACGCTGAGCAACTGGTACCGCGGCGTGCCGCGCACGGTGGGCTTCCCGGACTTGACCAGCGTCAGCGCCACGGTGGACGCCTACGGCAGCATCACCGGCGTCACCGACGAGTTGGGGTTCACCACCAGCTACGGTCACGATGCGATGGGCCGGGTTACGCAGATCACTTACCCCGCCGGGGATACGGTCGCCTGGGCGCCCACCACGGTGAGCTTCGTGCCGGTGGCCGCCACCGAGTACGGCCTGCCGGCCGGCCATTGGCGGCAGATCATGAGCCGGGGCAACTACCGCAAGGAAACCTACTTCGACGGCCTCTGGCGCCCCGTGCTGGAACGGGAGTACGACAACGGCGCGGTTACCGCCACGCAGCGCTTCAAGGGCTGGCAGTACGACATGGACGGGCAAGTGACCTTCGCGGGCTACCCGCGGGCCACGGCCACGTCCGTGGCCTCGTTCACCGAAGGCGTCAGCAGCGCGTACGACCACTTGGGCCGGCCGACTTTGGTCCGGCAGCACTCAGAGCTTGGCAACCTCGACACCAGTTACGCCTACCTGGCCGGGTTCGAAGCCCAGGTCACCAACCCCCGCAGCCAATCGACCACGACCAACTTCCAGACCTTTGCCCAGCCCGACACCTCGGCGCCGGTGCTGATCGAGGCGCCCGAGGGCCAGACCACCACGATCGCCCGGGACATCTACGGCGCCACGACGGTGCTCAACCGCCAGGGCCTTTGGAGCGGAACCAGCCTTTCGGTATCGCGTCAGTACGTTTACGACACCCACCGCCGGCTGTGCGCTTCGGTGGAGCCAGAGACCGGCGCCACGGTGCTGCAGTACGACCTGGCCAGCAACGTCACTTCGTCGGCGGCGGGCATCGCGCCCCCCAACTTCACCAGCCCCACCGCCTGCACCGACGCCCAGACCGCCGCCAACAGCTCCGGCCGCCGCGTCGACCGCACCTACGACCCCCGCAACCGCGTCACCGCGCTCACCTTCCCCGACAGCCGCGGCAACCAGGCCTGGACCTACACCCTGGACGGCCTGCCCAGCCAGATCACCACGAACAACACGGCCGGCGGCACCACGGTGATCAACGGCTACAGCTACAACCGCCGCCGGATGCTTACGGCGGAGACCATGAACCAGGTCGGCTGGTACACATGGGGAATGAGCTACGTTTACGACACGATCGGCAACCTGGCCAGCCAGAGCTACCCAACCGGCCTGTCGGTGGCCTACACCCCGAACGCCCTGGGCCAGGCCACGCAGGCGGGCACCTACGCCAGTGGCGTGCAGTACTTCCCGAACGGCGCCATCAAGCAGTTCACCTACGGCAACGGCCTGGTCCACACGCTGACGCAGAATGCCCGCCAACTGCCCCTGGCCAGCACCGACAGCGGCGGTGCGCTGAGCCAGCAGTATGTCTATGACCGCAACGGCAACGTCGCCAGCATCACCGACGCGCTGGACCCGGCCCGCAGCAAGACCATGGGCTACGACGGGCTGGACCGGCTGACCAGCGCCTCCTCGACCTCGTTCGGCGGCAATGGCACGCACCAGTTCGCCTACGACCCGATCGACAACCTGCGCTCCTGGACCCTGGGCGGCGTGAAGGACCTGGCCACCTACGTCTACGGCACCGACAATCGCCTGGCCGAGGTCCGCAACACCGCCGGCAACCTCGTGCATCAGTTCAACTATCTATGTCCCTGTCAACCTGCCGACGCGCGGCAGCGTCAGTGGGCCTGACTCCGACATTTTCTGGTACGGGACTCCGCTTGCAGCTGGCTGGCGAACTGCGTCAGCTGCCACCGATCGATCAAGCGCTGTTCGGCGGTCGGCGCGGGCGTCGTGGCCGGCAGTTGTTCTGCAGTCAGGGTGGCATCCAGCGCCTTCTTGCGCCGCGTGCCGACGCCAGTACCGTAGTTGGCCGATCGCGGCTGGCCCTTGGCGACGCCGGTGCGCCGCTTCCCTTGCTGACTCACGCGCAGGCGCGCCAGCTTGGTTTCGATGGTGGCCGGTACCGCGTAGCGATAGGGTGCCTTGCGGGTCAACACGTGCCACGCCAGAACGGCCAGCTTGTGGGCAATGGCCACCACGGCCACCGACCGGTTCTTGCGCTGCATGAGCCTCTGGAACTGATATCCAAGCGGGCCGCGGTGGCGTCCGGCGATCTGCGCGGCCTGGACCAGCAGCCAGCGCACATTGGTGTTGCCTTGCTTGGTGATGCGGCCGTGGTAACAGTGTTCAGCGCTCTGGTACACGCTGGGCACCAGTCCGAAGTAGGCAGCCAACTTGTC
>Ga0209174_10001070_pt1 | contig 19742 bp, 1 predicted proteins | sample JI91814BDNA_FD_187505 | JGI IMG/M metagenome (GOLD analysis project Ga0209174, IMG submission 187505) | Wastewater effluent complex algal communities from Wisconsin, to seasonally profile nutrient transformation and Carbon sequestration -... | ecosystem: Engineered > WWTP > Effluent > Algae...
AAAAATAAATATATATATATATATATATATATATATATATATATATATATATATATATATTTATATATACACACATATATATACATATATACATATTATTTAAATTTATTCATAAAATAAACAAATAAAGGAAATATTTTAGAAAACAAAGAATTTTTTTTTTTTTTTATAAAAATTTATTTATTATAAATTAAATGGAATCAACATTGGATAAATCACCGATAACACCAACAGAGAAATCAAAAAATATTAATAATAATAATATAAACATTGGATTATTTAAAAGATCACAAAATACAAAAAATAAAAATAATTATAAAGATGTTGAAAAAGCATCTGATAATGATGATGATAATATTGAATATGATAACTCTAAATTATTAAAAAAAAAAAATAATAATAATATAACAGATAAAGTTTATAAAATTGCAAAATCAACAAAAAATTTTTTATTTTTTACTCCTGGATTTTTTAAAGATGGTAAATCATTTTTATCAATTTTTTCATATAAAACAATTATTTCTTTTTTTGGAATATTAGCAGCTATATTAACAACATTATCAGTTTTTTATTTTTTATTTTCAATTCATAAAATTTTATCAATTGATTGTCCTTCTATTAATGATTATATTTGTAATAATAAAGGAACATGTTATAGAGGTAAATGTCAATGTGATATGTTATATTCAGGAGAAGTTTGTACATCATCACAAATTCCATCTATATTAGTATCTGATTCTAAATTAGAATATTCATTAAGTCATGAATGTTCTGGACATGGATTTGTTTTTTATCCATTTATAAAATTTGATAATTTTGATAATCCTTGTAGAAGAGGTTGGGATACATTAGAATGTATAATTTATTCTAATGAAATTAGAAAAAAATTAATTGAAAAAGATTTTGAATATTTATTATATGATTCATATGATGAATTATTATCTATTCCATATTGTATATGTGATCCAGGATATTATGGATTAGATTGTTCAGATAAAGGATGTCCAATAAGTGAAAATGGTTTAGTTTGTTCAGGTAATGGTAATACAAGTGTTGGTATGTTTGCAAATTATACAAGTTTTAAAGAAAATGATATAGGAACATCATCATCATCATCAAAATCTTTATTAATTGATTCATTTGGATTATTTAAAAAAAATGGATGTCAATGTATTAAAATGTTTAGTTTTAATGAATTAAATAAAACACATCATGGTGTATTTTTTGATTCATTTACAGCAGATTATTTATATAGATATTTAGGACCAAGATATAATTCATTAATTTGTGGTGATATATTTACAAGAAATATATCAAATAAAATAAAATCAAATACATTTAATAATGATATAAATAATATAAATGGTTTAACAGCTGAAGGATATTCATTTAGAAATTATGAATCAAGTAATGATTTTTTAAATGGTTATACATATATTGATGAAAATAATAATTTAATAAAAGTAAATGGATTAATAAATAATGATTATATTTATCCTTATAAATATTCATCAATAGTATATCCAGAATTAAAACCATCAGAGTTTAATAATAATGGTGGTATATCATTATTTTATGTAATAACACATAGAGAACATTATAAATGTTTTTGTGGAGAAGGATGGAGATCAAGAACATGTGATGATGGAAAATGTCCAAGAAGTTTTGTTGGAAAAAAAGGAAAAATTTGTAGTGGACGTGGACATCCTTCAAAAGGATTTGGATCTATATTAAATACACCATTATCATATGTTGGTGATACAAAATGTAGTTTAATATGTGAATTTGGATATACAAAATGTAATGATAAATGTTATTATGATGGAAGTTTATCATTAATGTCATCATCAGAAATAATGGCATCAATATCAATGTTGGAATTTAAAACAAAACATATTGATTTACATATTGATAATAAAAATTATATTATGAATAATAATAATATGTTAAATGATAATAATATTATGAATAATATTAGTATATTTAATGATATTTATGAAAAATCTTTATTAAATATAGAAAGATTAAAACAAATTCATTTTAATAAAAAATATTTAGAACCAGCTGAAGATAAATTTTGTAAAACAAAAATAATTTGTCCAATTGATAAACCAATTCGATGTTATGATGGTGATTGTGTTGAAATTCCAAATACAATAAGTAGATTTAATTTAAATTGTAAATCAGGATATTTATCAGGAAGTATTGATCCACAAAGAATAACAACAGTATCTAAAAATTTATTTGGATGTTTTAATATGACATCATTAAAATCATTTGAAAATTGTTTTAATAATAATACAATATATCCAGGTATAATTGGATTTATAAATGATACATCAGATGGTGGTATTTTATATGATCCATTATTAGATCCAAATAATGAATTTAAATTTTATTTAGATTCACCATTATTTTATTATGAAATGGAAATAATTGAAGTTGAAAGAGAAAGATATTTAAAATATTTAAATACAAATAATAATAATAATAATGAAAATATAATTATTGAAGAATTAATAGATACAATATATGATGATACAAGATTTGAAATAATATCATTTGAATCATATAATAAAAATTTTTCATTATTAGATGAAGAAAAATCAAGAATAAATGAATATAAAAGAATTTTAAATAATAATAATAATAATATAGATAATTTAAGAGCATTTGATGAATTATCATGGCCAGGATTTATAAGTGGATCATTTATATATTCAGATATATATTATACAAAAAATAGTGAAAATATTGATAAAAATTATGGTTTTAATGAATGGAATTTAACTATTGAAAGAGTATCAAATGATGAAGGATCAGAAAATTTATATAATATATATCCAATGCCATGGAATTATACAGATAGATATTTTTATTTTAAAAAAGAATCAAAAATAAAAATAAAAGAATATAATAATAATAATGGTATATTAAATGAAATATATGAAAATTTTCCAGAAGATTTTATTATGTTTAGAATTACAAATTTATTAAAAAATATACAAACAATAATATATGGTATTAAATCATTTATTTCAATAGAAATATTAAATAAATATATTGATACTATTGGAAGTGGTTATCCAATAATAGATGATATAATAAATAATAATGATGATGAAAATGATATTAATATAAAAAAAGAAGAATTAAAATTATTAGGATTTAATATAGATTATTTACCATCATATAATGATGTATTTGATATGACATATTATGGTATTATGATAACATGTTTTAATTCAGAAGAAAAAATAAATAATAATGGTATATTTAATATATTAAAATTTTATTTATCATCTGGAGGATTTACAAATAATCCATATGCTGAATTTTTATCAAAAACAAATGAATTATTATGGTATGATCCATCAAAATTAGAAAATTATTATAATAATAATAATAGAAATGATGATGATGATGAAAAAAAAGATAATGATATAAAATCAAGAAATTATATTAATAATAATGCAGGATTTTTATTTTCATCAATTATATCAAAACATTCTGATTGTTTATCACAACCATCAGATTGTTCATGGAATATAATTGATATATATTTAGATTTTATATTTGAAATTCCATATTTAAATTCAACATTATTATTATTAAATAATAAATGGAAATATGGATATAAAATAAAAACAATTCAAAGTTCATTTGGTAATATATTTAATAAAGCATTTGAAAATGGTAATATAATTAATAATGATGATAATAATAATAATATTACAATATCAAATACAATAATACCAATAAAAATAAAATCAAATCCATATATTATTTGTTATGATGATATAACAAATACATTATATCCTATAAAAATATCATTTATTTATCCTGAAATAATAAAAAATTATACAAATATAAATGATATAGAAAAATGGAATTTAGATATGATAAATTTTTTAAATAAATGTAATGCATCATCTGAATTATTTATAAAAACAAAACAAATACATAAAATAAAAACAGGTTTATTAGGATTATTAAAATATAATGATGCAATTAATAAAGAAATATATAATGGATATGAAACAATAGATTATATAACAATACCTTCATCATCAGAAATATCACCATATGATGATATAAATATAAATGATCCAACAATTGATGAATTATATAAATCAAAAAGTAATAAAAAAATATTTTCAAAAAAAAAATATTGGAATTCAATAAAATGGAAATCTCCAATAAATGATAATAATAATAATAACGAAGAATATGAAGAAGAAGAAGAAGGTAATAATAAAAAAATATCAAAAATGATATATTTAATTAATGGTATAACATTATTAACAAAAGATAAAGGTATAGAATTTCCATGTTCATGTCCAAATGAATTATTTAATTTAAATATAAATAAAAGTGATGCATATGAAGAAATATGGAATGATTTAAGTATAAAAAGAAAAATATCATTAAATAATATAAAAAATTTAAAAATAGGTGATAAAGTATTAATGTTAGAAAAAAAATCAGGTAATAGAAATTTTAATGTTGGTTCAGTATTATCAAAAAATGATATATCAGGTATAATAAAAGTTATAACAAATGATAATATTAATAATAATAATATATGGGAAGTTTCATTAATATTTGAAAGATTATTAGAAAATTTATATATTAAAAAAGAAATAGATATATGGACATATTTTTATATATTAAATTATGCATTAGAAAAAAAAATAGTATCATTAGATATGTTATCATTAACAATATCATCATTAATAAATGATGATATAAAATTAAAATATAAAAATTTTAATGATGATAATAATAATAATCTAAATAATATTGATAATTTAATTAAAGATAAAATAATTAAAAATGTATATATATCAGATTTAAGATATTTTGATGAATTTGAAGCATTATCATGGTATGATGATTGTGATATATTATTAAAACCATTTAGATGTCAAGATGGAAGTTGTAGTAGAGGAAAATTTTATACAATTAATCATGATGTTTATTGTAATTGTAGTTATACAGCTGATCCAAGAAATAATATAATTGAATTAAAACAAATATATGAATGTAATTGTATTTATGAAGGTACAAGAGATAGAAAATTTGGATGTATTTGTGATACAATTAAATGTAAATGTGGTTATCCAGCAACATCAGAATTTTTATTAGATTTATATAGAACATTATTAAGTTATACAAATATACCAGATACAAATATAAAAATATTAAAAAAAAAAAGTATTTTTAATGAAAATAATACTATTATTGATATTGAAACAGAATATGAAAAAACAATTATAAAAACAATTAGTAATATTAAAAAAAGTGAAAATTTATTAGATCCAATATGTTATTGTAATTTATATAAAGGAAAAGATTTATTACCAATTGAAAATTTTTTAAATGGTAATTATAAAATATTTATTGATAATATAATGAAATTTGGTATTTTGAATTTAAGTTATAATTATATGAAAAAAATATTTAATTCAATTTTTTTAGGTAAAATTACAGATGATAATGGAAGTTTTATAAATAATCCAGGAAATAATGATAATAATAATATTAATAATAAAACATTATATGTTGATCATTTTCAATCAATATTATCAGGATCAATTGTTTATCCATCACCATATTCAGATATGAAAATTGAAACAACATATAAAAATGAAACATATTTAATAATGGATAATTATAATGTATATAATAATAAACAAGTATTTATTATTGAAATAGAAATAATGAATATATCATCATTATATTTAAAAACAGGATATGATTTAGATAAAAGATATGATTATTTAATTGAAAAAGTAAATAATATATATAAAGGTGATTTATATATAAGTGATGTAGAAAAAATAAAGAATAATATTACAAATAATAATAATAATGATGATACATTAATAACATTATTATTAGAATCATATAATAATAATAATAATAATGATGATATAATAAAAATTGAAAATATAACACATATACAAAATAGTGATATTATAGAAAATTCATTAGATTTAATAAATATAATAGGATATGATTTATATACAATAAATGCAACATATCCAAGAGAAAGAATAAGATATTTATTTTCAGAAAAAACAAGTATTCGTTATTTAGTAATAAAATATTCAGATTGTAATAATATATTAACATTTTCTGATGTATCAGAAAATATTATAATACATATTGATGGTATATCATCAATAAGAGGATATATAAATAAAATAGGAAATATATATGAAATAGGATCAACACCATTATCATATAATATAATTGAATATATAGAATCAACATGTGAATTTGTTATAGAAATTGGTTATGAAGCAAATTCATTTGGTTTAATAGGATTAGATATATCAATTGAATTTTTAAATAAAAATATATTTGATAATAATAAAATATATCCAGTATATAAAAAAATTGATGAAAGTATATTATATTATTCATTACATGGATTTTCAATATGGGATTTAGTTACAGAAGAAACAAATAATGTAAATAGTATAAATATAACAACAGGTGAAATAATAGAATCAAATAATAATGGTAATAATAATGGTGTATATTTTACAGCAAGTTCAAATGAATGGAAAGCTGGTTATGTTCAATTTATAACATCAAGTCATTATTGGGAACCTGATAAATATAGTCATACAAAAGAACATTGGATATCAGTAGATTTACCAAGACCATATAAAGTTGATAGAATATCATTAATATTTAAATCAGCTGGTATAAAAATAGGAAATTTTAAAACACCAGCACATATATATTTTCAAGGAGGTATTATGGAAGGAAATGAATATTTTCCACAAAAAGAAAGAACATATTATTCACAAAAAGAATCATTGTATAATAATAATAATAATGATGATAATAATAATAAAAAAAGAAGAAGAGTAACAAAATGGGAAACAATATCTGAATGGTCAATATATGTTGATCCATCAATAAAATGGAATTCAAATAATTTTGATTTTAATATTACATCTATTAAAAATCAAAAATCATTAATTGATTTATTATTATTAAATAATAATAATAATTATACAGATATAAATGATTTAATATTAAATTATACAGATAATTCATTATATTATAATAAATATATTGAAATGATATATAATAAAAGTAAAATATGGTCAGCAGCTTCTGAATTACATATATTAGAAAATATAACAACATCATCATCATTTATAAATAATGATAATACACCAATGTATCAAACATATAGATTAATATCATATGGTGATGTAACATTTTCATTAAAACATTGGAATATGTATACATTTCAAGATTGTGCATGTGAACAACCAATAATAAAAAGAGAAGATGAAATAAATGATGAAGAAAATGGTAAAGGAATAATATATGGAAATAATAATGATGATAATAATGAAATATTATATTCAAAAATTCCTATTGTTGTTGATATGAGAAATAATATTGATTATCAAGATAAATTTATTAATTTATCATCATCTCAATTAACAACAGAAAAAAAAAATGAATTATTAATAAAAAATAATGAAAATATATTTTCAAATATTGAAAATATATATTCAATTGAAGAAGAATTAAATATAATTAATATATGGGAAAAATATATAAAACCAATTGATATAAATGATGGTAAATATGGAAATTTTTATGAATGTAAATCAGATGATAGTTGTAAAATATTTAATAAAAATGTTGGTAATGATGGTATATGTTCTGATTTATTATATGAATATTTTTCATTATTAAATAATAATAATAATTTTTTAAAACAAAGTAGAAAAATTATTACAAATGATATTATATTAAGTTTAAATTTTACAAAAGATTTAAAAAATATAAATGGATTATTAATAAAATCATTAATAAATGATAATAATAATAATAATAATACAAATGAATCATCATCATTATTATTAGAATCATCAAATAATGTTTTTTTTGAAACAATAACAAAAAATCCATCAATATTAATTGAACCTAAAATAAATTTAGATATAAATGATATTATATCATCAACAAATAATTTTAATGTATTTCCAAAAATAAATGGTAGAAAAAGAGTTGGTAAATTATATAAATTAGAAAATATATTAAAAAAAGATGAATATAATTTAATAATAAAAATATATAGTGAATTATCATTATTTTATGATCAAAAAATTCCAGAATATATATTATTATTTTATTATGAAGATACATCATATTTTTCAGATATATTACCAAATATTATTAGAGATATAATAATAACTAAAAATTTACCAGGATATTTTACAAGAGAAGCTTTAAATATAAAATATGATTCATTAAATGAATTAAAAAATGAAAATATAATAAGTTCATTTATGATATCACCAAATGAATTAATTGAAAGAAAAGGATTTGATAATTTTAAATCATTAAATTTTTTTTCATTAAATTCATCAACATTATTACTTGAAGAAGGATATTTTTATAAAGATAGTATATATGATGATGATAATAATAATACAATATTGAATAATAATAATACAAATATTGAAAATTTATATTTTAATAAAACAAAATATGTATATGATCCAATTGAAAATATATATGTTAATTTAACATCAAGAAGTATAATTACTGGTATAATATTTTTATCAGGAAAAAATTATTATAATAATAGTATTATTATTAATAATAATGAATATGAAAATAATTTAAGAAATTATGAAATATTATTTTATCCACCAAAAAATGGTAAAATAAATAATGAAGTATATGGATTTATTGAAACATTACCATATATTGATAATATATTAAATAATATACCATATTATAATGAAACATTAATATTAAATGAATATATTATAAATAATAATACAATATCATCATTATTATTACCAATGATAATAATAAATTCAACAACATTAAAATTATTAACAAATATAATAAATCTTGATGATGATGTTAATAATAATAATAATATTAATAAAATAAATAAATATCAATTTATACCATCATGGGAACATTTACCAAATGCAAATAATTTTTGTGAACCAGGTACAGATTATACAGATTGTGGTGCAAGTACAAGAAGAATAAATATAGCACCAAAAATAGGATGTACATTAACAAATAGACAAAAAAGATTATATGATGAAAAAGAAAAATGGAAAGGAAAAAATAAAATATATCAAAATGAACAAATATTAAGATCAAATAATGGTTTAAATAGAAAAAATTTAAAATCATTAAAAGATGATTTATTATTATCATCATCATTATTATCATTACCAGGATTATCAAATTCATTATTATATCATAATAATAATAATAATAATAACAACAACAATGAATTAAAAATAAAAACAGTAACAAATAATAGAATAAAAGATGGTATAAATAAATATACATTTTTATCTTCAATAAAAACACATAATAGTGAACATTTATATCATATATCAGATTTAAAAGAAATAAAAAATAAAAAATGGAAAATGTATATAAATAATATACATTTAAAATTAAAAAAACCAAGAATTATATTAATTGATTGTCCATATTATCAATCATGTTCAGATCCAAAAAAACCAATAAAATGTTTAAATGGTAAATGTGTATCACATCATAATAAATGTAATTTAAGATATAATTGTCCAGGTAATGGATGTATTGAACTTAGTCCAATAAAAGATATAAATAAACAAAAAGAAATATTTAAAATAATAACATCTGGTTCAAATTTAAGAAATGAATTTATAACAACAGAAGAAGTAAAATCATATAGATGTGCATGTAGTGAAGGATCTGATGGTGATGCATGTCAATATTTAGAATGTAAACCAGCAACTCCAAAAGTATCACTTAAAAATGGTGGAGTACCACCAGCACAAGAATGTAAATGTTCAGGTCCACCACCATTAAGAGATTTAAATCCAGGATCAAGTGGTATATCAGGTGAAGAAATAAGAACAGAAGATATAGAAAAATTAAATAGAATAGGTTTAGGACAAAATCAACCATTATCAAATGAAGATTTTGGATTTTTTAGATATAAATTATCATTTGCACCATTTGGACCAATTATTAGAAGAAGAGTTATTTTAGGAAGAAAAAAAAATGGTGGTGCTAATAATAATAATAATAATGATAAAATATCTGATTTTATAAATGATGAAGAAATTGTTATATATACAACTTGTTCATGTTGGAGAAAAGATAGAATAACAAATAAATTATATAATATAGATGATGATATATTTAATAAAAATCCATATACAGGTAAAGTAGTATGGAGAACATATATAAATAAAATAACAAAAAAAAAAGAAACATTTCAATGGTTATATGGTATATGTACATATGATGATGTACCATATAGATGTCCAGGTGGACATTGTGTATCAGATGAAACAGAATGTGAATATCAAGAATTAAAAAATCCAACATGTAATAATAGAGGAAGATGTAGACCAGATTCAAGTTGTGAATGTAATTCAGGATATACAACAGCATATGTAAGTAAAGAATTATCATCAATAATAAAACATCCATATACATTTAATGAAGAAAAAGGTGAAACAAATCCAATAATATCATATATGGATAATTATTGGAAAGAATCATCATTAGTTGTATGTATTTCAAAAGTATGTGATTTTGATAATTGTAAAGCACCAAAAGGATGTTTTTTAGGAAGTCCAGAATTAAATTTTAAAGATTCACATAGAATGTGTTTTAGTAAAAGTGAATCAATAGATAAAGGATTAGAAGATGTATTATCATATTCTACAATAACAGGAAAAACATTATCAAAACCATCAAAAGTAAATTTATTATCAAAATCATTAGATTTATGTGCACCAACACAAGAAGATTGTGATAGATTTACAACTAAATTATATGAACCATTAGATTGTCATGGAAATGGTATAATACAAAGAAAAGAATTAACAAATGAAGAATATTGTATATGTGGTTCACCAATATCACCATTAGTACCATTAAATGAAATATCACAAATAACACAATTAAAACCAAATGGATGGGGTGGTAAAGGATGTGATATATATTATGTAAGTCCAAATGGTCCAATAGAATGGTTAAATGAAGATCCAAATACAAGAAAACCATTTATATCATCAACTGGTGAAGAATTACCAGGAATATTTGTTATAATGCCAATTGATTATTCAGAAAATAATAATAATATAAAATTAGTAAAATTAGGTGGTGATCCATTAGATGAAAATTTTTGGAGAACATGTTGTGAAGGATATTCATCATTTAAATTATGTCCATATGTTCCATGTAGAATAGGTACAACAATAGAATGTGAAGAATCATCAAAATGTTTAGAAAGAAATCCAAAAGATGGACCACTTGTATATCCATGTAATAATCATGGTAAACCATTAGCTGATGGATCATGTGAATGTGAAGAAGGACCAAATGGTGAATGGGGATATATATCAAATTTAAATGAATTTGAATTTGAAGGATGTTATATAAAAATAGAATGTCAAAAATCAGAATTAACAGATACAATATGTGGTAATATTGATCAATGTAATAATCCAGGTGAATTAAGATATCCATTACCATATGATCCATTTATAGAAAATCAATGGAATACATGTCCAGTAAGAGGACCACCAAATAATAAAGAAAAATTAGATTTATTAAGTGGTGAAGAAGATCAATTTAAATCACAATTATTAGATGCATTATCATCAATAGCAAATAGAGTAATATCAGCTGAAATAGCATTAAATGGATGTATATGTGTTAAAGAAGAAGATGATGATTTTGAAGAATATAATTTAAATGAAATAAATGAACAATCACCATATTGTTGTATGATAAATTCATATATTAGAAATAATACAATTTCTTCAATACCTGAAATAATAAAAGCAAGTTATTATAATACATCATCAAATATAAATGATAATTTAAAATTATATAAAACAAAAAGGTATAGAGAAAATTATATGGAACCATATAAATTAGATGTTTCAATATTTAATATAACATCATATGAAAATATAATAAGAAATTCAATATTTAAAGAATATAATTTTAGTTTAAATAATGATGAAATATATTATTTAAATAATAATATTAATAATAAAATTTTAATAAAAACATCAACAGAAAATGTTATTAAAAAAAGATTAATAAAAAGTTTAACAAATTGGGGTATTGATACATCATTACATGAAGGTGATACAATATTATCATCAGAACAAATAATAAATACATCATCATCATCAATTTTATTAAATAATGAATTAAATATTTTTAATAATGGTGTAAAAATATCACCAGTATTTATTAATTTAAAAAAAGGTGATGTTATAAGTTTTGTAATTAATAAAAATAATACAATTAATAAATATGATAATAATAATAAATTAAATAAATATAGAGCATCTGATGTTATATTAGATGGAATAAGATTATTTGGAAGAAATAAATATATTGATACAACAATAGAATTTTATACATTAGATGATAATAAAAAACATGATTTATTATTAGAAACACCATTATTATCAACATTATTAGGAAAAAAAAATTTATGTTCAAAATTTAAAAGTTCTTCATCATCATCTTCTACAACAACAACAACAACATCATCATTAAATAATGAAATAAAAGATATTAAATTATCAGTATCATATATTAGTGAAACAACAACAACAGAAGAAGAAGAAAATAATTTAAATAATGAATTTGAATGGATATTAGGTAATAGTGATAATTCAAATGATGCAACAATATTAAATAATAATAATTTAGGTGAATTAGGTGGTATAAAATATTGTAATGTTGAATATATATGTTTAGATAGTAGAACATATAAAGATTATAGTATTAATTGTGCAGCAGTACCTGATAGTGAACAATGTCAAAATTATAAAAAAGAACAATGTGAATTTAAAAAAATAAATAATATATTACCAATATATCATTGGCCATTAAATGATATAAATTCAAATTATCCAGGATGTGATAGAACAGCTGAACCAGATGGATGTACATGTTGTATATCAATAACATCAGAAAATATAATAAAAGGTAATGATAATCATATTTTTTATATGAAATTAACAAATGGTGAATTTGATTTATCTAAAATTAGATTTTATGGACATACAAAATCAGCATTAGATATACCATATGGTTTATCATTATTAATTAATAAAGATTTTAGTGATTCAATAATAAATTCAAATGAAAATGGTATTATTTTTACTGATAAAGAAAAAGAAAATTTAGAAAAATCAAAAAAATGTCAAGATTCTAATTATTTATTAACAAAATTAGGTGCTGATAAAAGTTTATTTTCACCAAAATTAACATTAAAAGAATATGATGATAAAGTAACATTTTCAAAAGCATTATCAATATGTGAAAATGATTTTAGTGGAAGTTTAGCTGTTGGTACACCAAGTACAGATATATTAGATAGAAATGGTGAAAGTATACAATTATTACAAAAAACATGTGGATTAATATCAAAAGGATCTGATGCAACATGTTGGATTAATGCTATATCTTCATTAAATTCAACAACAATAACAAGAAATGATATTGTAATAAAAGGATGTGATAAAGAAGGTTGTTTTGAAAAAGATAAATATGGTTTATATCATTATTATAAACCAAATATATGGAGTTTAAAATTATCACCAGGATTATCAACACATTCATCAAATAGTTATACACCATATAATTATTTAATATCATCATCTAATATACAAAGATGTTATAATGAAGTAGAAATAGGAAATTTTACATCATCATCAGAAGCATTTATATCAAAAAAAACAATTTTACCATATACTGTATATAAAGATATATTAGAAAAAATAAAATTTAGATATGGTAAATATTTAATTAGATATAAAACATTACATTTAAAAGGAAAAAATAGAGTAACAATTATAAGAATAAGAAATAAAATGTCATATTATGATGGTACAGAAATAATATTATTAAGAATATTTTCTGATCCAATAGCAATGGTAACACATCCAACATATAATCCAAAAAGAGATTTTTTATTTGGTGAAATAATAAATATGTCAGATTTAGAATATACAACATCAGAAGGATTAAAAAAAAAATTAACATGGTATGATATTGTATCAATAGCAACAGAATGGAATGATTCTGTATTAATGAGAGTATTAGATTGTGATGATGTAAAAAAAGGACATGGAACAGATGAAAAATTTGGTAAAATTCCATTTGATTTTGGTTTTAAATATAATGGTATTGGATATGATTTTAAAACAAAAAAAGATGAAGAAGATTTTATAAATGGATATAAAATGGGTGAACCAGTAAATGCATTTTATATATTTAGTGGATTTCATAGAACATTTTCTGGATATAAAACATCAACAAATCCAAGATTAGCAAATTCATATTGTTGTATAGAAGGTGGACCAAATTGGATTACATATATACAATGGGTATCATTAAGAACATGGGTATGTGGCACATGGTATTGTTCAACATTATCAAATGATTTACCTAAAGAAAGAGGTGAATGTATAGTATTTCATAAAACAAAAGTTGCTGTTAATATAAATGAACAACAATATATGGGTCATTATAAAAGACAACCAATATTTACACATTATTTAGATATAGAAATAAAAAATAAAATATATCCAACAAGAAAGGATAATCATATATTTAATGGTTTTTATGATGAAAGTTTAGATATTGGAAGAAGAAATAATATTGATGAAATTATTGATATAAATGAATATCCATGTGGTCCATTATTTATTGATGCTAAAATATTTGGATGGATAGGAAAAAATGAAAAAATTACATCATCATTAATAAATAATAATATTATACTTGGAAATGTTGAACCATTACATATAATAAGAAATCATTCAAATTATTATGATAAACCATTATATAAAGGATTAATGGATCCATCTGAATGGATATATGAAAGAGATAATATAATAGTAGAAGATAAATCTTTAAGAAGTGAATATTTATATGGTACTAAAGAAATATATGATAATGATGGTATTATATATAAAAGTGATACACCAATATATGCAACATTTTCATTATTTGATCTTGATTATAAATATGAAGAAAATGGTAATGATATATTTTTAAATTATCCAAAAATAAATAAATGTTCATCATGTAGAAATTTAAATTTAAGAACATGTCGTTGGGATCAAACATCATATTCTAGATCAATATGGATGGATAAATTTGTTTGTAATACACCTGATATAAGAATAAAATATCCATTAGATATTAAATTAATTAAAACAGATGTATCTAATTTAAAAGAATTTATAACAGAAAGATGGACAATATCAAGTAGAACATCTTTATTATCATCATCAAATAATATTTTTGGAAATTATTTAAAAGTAATAAATTCTGAATCAATATATAAAAAATTAGGATCATTTTTAAATGATGGTGAACCAGATAAAGTATCATTTTTTGTTCATCAATTTAATAGAATTATAACAGATACAGAAGGATTAAGTATTACAGGATTATATTATTATTATTATAATTTATATAGAGAAAAAAATATATATCAAGGTGATATAATAAATAAAGAAAATATATTATTGACAAAAACAATAATTGATAATAATAATAATAATATTAATACTATTACAAGTATAAATACATCACCATTATTATCTTTAATATTATCATCAAATTTAGAAATTGCAAAATATAATAAAGCAATTATTGATCATTTATTTTTTAAAAAAAAATATTTAGATTGGACAGTTCCAACATGTATATATATATCATCAAATGGTATTGATTATGATGTATGTGAAAAAAGTTCACATTATTATATATGTTCACATAATTGGAATAAACATTCAGTAAGAAGTGGTTCTGATTGTGATAATTGTGGACCTAATACATTATCATTAAATGGTCCAGTACCAGAAGTTACATGTTATGATGCTCATGAATTAGCAGATAGAAAAAAAAATGAATTATTTCATACAATAAAAGATCATTATTTAGCAGGTACATTAGATACATTTATAGAAACATCATCATTATTTAAATCATCATCATCATCATCAAATGATGATGAATCAAATAATTATGATATTGAACTAAAAAAATATGAAAATATAAGTACATATTCTGGAATTTCTGGTATGTGGGATCTTATTAAAAAAAGATACAATACACAAAGTTCTACAAATTCAGAATCAAGTTGGTGTAATCTTTGTTTTAATTGTATATGGCCACATAATTGTGGAACAAGAATAGATAAAAAAACAAATAGTATAAAAAGATATTGTGCTAAAAATGAAATTTTATGTAATACAAATTTAGATCCTGATTTAAATTATGAAGATGCTAAAGAATTAGGATATAATGTAACAATGAATAAAAATAAAATTCCAAAAATTTTATTTCCAACAGAAACATTTGATGATGCATTAATTGATAGAACATGTGTAACACATATTAATTTATTATCATATTTTAAATTAGATTCAAAAGGAGGTCCACAATTATCAATGTTAGATAATATTGAATTAATTAATATTAATAATCAAAATGATGATGATGATGATGATAATAATAATAATAATATAGAAAATCCAATAAATTTTATAAAATTTAAAACTTTATCATCATCAATATATAGAAAACCAATGATATTTAATGGTGGTAAATTTCCAGTAAAATATATATTTACATGGGAAGTATTACATTATATATCATTTAGATTATCAATGAAAGTTCAAGAAGATAAAGTTAAATTATTAACACCAACAACAGTAAAAATTGAATTTATTATACATACATTAAGTCCATATTATTTATTTCCACCAGAATTTTATTATTCAATTAATAAAACATTTGATGCAACAATAAATGAATTTCAATTAGTTACATTAAAATTAAGTATACCAAGAAGTAGTTATGGTGGTAGTAAAATGATTAATGGATATGAATTTCCATTACATCAATTAAAAGGATTAGGTTTTATTTTTCATAATGTTCCAAAAAATACAATTATAACAATGGAAAATCCTGGTATTATAAATTCTGATGGTGCAAATATATGTTTAAAAAGAAAAATACCAATATGGTATGAACCAAGAGGTAGAATTGAATCAACAGTACCAAATAATGTTTGTATTAAAAATAAAAAAGATCAAGAATTATATTATAATTCTGAAATAGGAAAATGTAAATGTGGTAAATCACTTGCTGGTAAAGGATGTGATTGTGTAGGTGTAACATCTAAATATGGTGAAAATGTTGTATGTGCTGGTTTTGGTGATGGATCATCATTAATAAGATCACCTAATAATCCATTAAAATTAATTCAAACAAGAGGATATAATAATGGATATCCAAATGAAGATGGATGTTATATATGGGAAGATGAAATATCAAAAGAAAAATTTTCTGATTGTAAAACAATTAATTTAGCAACTGTATTAAAAACAACATTATTAACAAGTTCAATATATGAAGAACCATCTGTTTATATTGAAAATGATAGATTAATATCATCTATTTTTTCATCATTATCAAAAAATGATAATGATGATCCTCTTGGAACAATTAATTCTAATATATTAGAAACAACAACAACAACAACAACAACAACATTAATATCATCATCATCAAAATATAATTTTAATTCATTTGATAATGTAAAAAATAAATGTTTATCATATGGTATGACTATGCCATATACATATTCATTAGATGATATAACAAATTTAATACAAATGTTAAATAATAATAATGAAGGTTTATTTATGGATATAAATGTAACATCTGTAAATAATATAACAAAATGGCCTTGGGCATCAGCTATAAAATCACCATCATATTTTATATTAGAAGAAGAATATGAAAATAATAATAATTTTGTTAAAATTCGTCAAAATTCTGATTTAATATGTTTTATGGAATTACCAAATTCATTATCAATTGATTCTATTAAAACATGTTCTGAAGTTAATTATAATAATTTAGCATTTGGTTCAATTGTTTCATCATTATCACCAACATCATCACCTACAATAATATCTGGTAAATTTTTAGTTGATGGTGATGCATCAACTATAATTGAATTAATAAATCCTAATCAATATTATGTATTAAATTGGGATTTATATTTTTTAAAAAAAACATCATTTATACCAATTAATGAAAAATCATCATTATATATTACTGTATATATATTTGGTGATATTATATTACAATCATCTATTCCTCGTTGTATACATACATCAAATATTATTTTTTCAACATCTAAAATATCAATTAATGATATTAATGATAATGGTAATGGATGTTCAATACATGAAAAAGATTCTATAACAGGTTTATCAACTGATGGTTTATTACCATATCAAATATTTTCATTAGGTGTTTCATTTAGATGTAAAGTAACAACAAATTCTTTATATGTTTATATAAAAAATCAATATTTAGCAAATATAAAAGAAATACAAGTATTTTCATCTCAAGATGAAATAAGATCAATAGTTTATACATATACATAAACAAAAAACAAAAAAAAAAAATGAATAAATAATTTATTTTTATAATTAATTAAAAATTTATTTTTCCTATTGAATTTGATATCATTTGTATTGGATCAGTAAAAAATAATGTAGATTTATCATTTCTTGATAAATTATTATATTCTGTTGATATATTTATATTTTCTATATCATTTTGAGATAATGGTGTTTTTCTTTTTGTATTTGATGAATATATTTGAGGATATGGTGATAAAGAATATACTGGTGAATTTTTAATATCATAAATATATTTTTTATATACTATAAAAATAAAATCATTTATAATATTTATTTTTTCATTGTTATAATAATATTTATTTGTTATTTGTTCTGTTGTTGATGATGATGATAATAACGACAAATTATTTTCATTATTATTATTATTTTTTATATTTTTTGAAAATTCAAATATTTTTGTTTTATTTAAAAACAAATGAAATATTGGCGTTATATTATTAATATTTGTTTTTTTAAAAAATTTTTTTTTTGTATCAGCAATATTTATAATATTATTTTTTTTTTCATTAAAATTACCAATGTTACCATTTTTTGAATCACAAATATAAAAATATTTTTGTTCAATATGTATTTTTGAAAATAAAAATAATAACAAAAAGTTAATAAATTCATTTTCTAATTCGTCATCATATTTAATATCGTATTTTTTTGAATAAAAAGATTCATCAAATTCTTCATAATCAATCTCTTTTAATATATCATAATATCTTTCATTATCCACATTGTCTTTATTACTAAAAATATAATTGCTATTAATATTTGCGATTTGGTTTTGATATTTTATTTTTGTAATATACTTATCCTCAATCTTAGCCTTTTTAATAATCAACAAAATAAGTCTTAAATGATTTTTCATTGAATTTAATTTATTATCATTATTATCATTATTCTTATAGTATTCCAAAACAATTTTATTATATATGGCTGTCATATAATTTTTATGTATAAATAATTTATCATTTTCAAAAGAAACATTTTTTATCAAATATTTATAATTTTCATCATTTTTAAAGATATTTATAAAGTTTCTAAAAAAAAGCTCTATATCACTTATATTATCACCTATATTATCATCATAATTAACACCATTGTTATTAATTAATTCCTTAATAATAATATCAAATATTCTTGATGTTTTAATTATACTTATAAACTTATTTTTTAAATCATTTAAAGATA
>Ga0209174_10001071_pt1 | contig 19737 bp, 18 predicted proteins | sample JI91814BDNA_FD_187505 | JGI IMG/M metagenome (GOLD analysis project Ga0209174, IMG submission 187505) | Wastewater effluent complex algal communities from Wisconsin, to seasonally profile nutrient transformation and Carbon sequestration -... | ecosystem: Engineered > WWTP > Effluent > Algae...
GATCTGGGTCGCGGATTGCGCAGGGAAATTTCCCGCAGGTTCTCACCCGGCAGGGGGAAGATTCCCTAAATTTTTCGACGAGCGCTACCTGATTCCGACCAAGGTGTTTTCGCCTTTTCAAGGCTCATCTTGCGGTGGCAAGGTGCGCTGGTGTAGGGAACTCCTTAAACTCCGTTTACGTCGATTGCCACCACGGCTTGGCAGCCATTGGCGGTGGTGACGTTCTGCGCGGCGGCAAAGGTGCCGGGACCGGTTCCAAGAAAGATGCTGACGTTGCCGCCTGTGTTATTGGCGGTGACGAGGTCGAGCTTGCCATCGTTGTTTACGTCCGTGAGTACCGAACCTTCGGGGCCCATGGTGTTGGTGCTCAGTGTCGTTGGGTTCCCAAAGCCTGTACCGGTGTTTAGGTGGACCGTGGCGTTGTTGCTAAGTTGATTGGCGACCACGAGATCCGGCTTCCCATCGCCGTTGAGATCTTTGGACAAAATCATGCGCGGTTGCATGCCGGTGGAAATCGGGTTTCCAGCCGCGAAATTGCCGATTCCGTCTCCATTGTGAATGTTGACCTGGCCGGCGGTGATAAGTCCTACTGCCAGATCGAGTTTGCCATCGCTGTTCCAGTCCGTGTAAAGGACCAAATACGCTCAGACAGAAAAATTGTAATTGCGACCTCTATATTCTGTTCATTGGTCAACAAATTCATGTAATGGAAATAACTATCTGTCGGATTCTTCGGTCAGAGTAGGAATCACTCCTATACGGACTGCGGAGGGCTTTGCGGATGGGTTGAGAATGGCATGGTACACCGATCGGTCTTGCAAGGAGGAGACTCTGCTCCTCTCTTCACGTAGGAGTCTGTGGTGTGTAGCTTCACCCAAACCTGGACTTTAGGAAGTCCCTAAGATTGTAAGGCGGGCTCATCTACAGAGCATCGTAGCGACGGCGATTGCTGGCGCGTAGGATGCGGAAACAGAGAGCTCACGCGATGAAAAAGCGAAGCTACCGAAGATTCACGGCCGAGGAGAAACGGACGATTCTGGAAGAGACTCGGCAGCCTGGGGTGACTCTGTCCGAGGTCTGTCGCAAGCACAGTGTCAGTCCGGCGCTGGTGTATAAGTGGCGGACGGTGGCGCAGCAGGCGACGACAGCGGCCTTGCAGCAGGTGGACAGTCGTGGCAAGAGTCAGCCCGACGCTCAGACGGCACGACTTCTGGCCGAGCTGGAGCGGATGCGCCGAGTGGTTGCTGAAATCACGGCGGAGAATCTGGAGTTGGAAAAAAACTCTAGGGCTGCAAGGAAGAGTCCGTTTGAGTGCGCCGCAGAAACAGGAAGTGTTGGAGGTCGTTGAGCAGACGCAGCGACGGAGCGAGTGGCCACTTCTGCCGATTCTGGCGTGTTTGGCGATTGAACGGAACGGTGCAGAAGGACAGCGACGATTACTACGGAGACCACTACTTGCAAGCGGAGCGAGTGATTGCGCGACTCATCGACGAGTACAACCACGTCCGACTGCACGCCGCGCTGGGGTATCTGGAGCCACGCGAGCTGCACTATGGGAATCCCGAACAGAGACGGCAGCAGCGACGAGAGAAGCTAGACGAAGCCCGACAGAACAGGAGAACCGAAAACCGCAGCCAAATGGCTGCCTAACCGAGCCCAACCATTACAATCTCAGAACTGGAAAAAAGTCCAAGTTGACCTGAAGCGCAACAGAAACGTACCGATCGGAAAGTACACTTTGTTCAGTGAGTTGACGGCGCACAAAGTGCGTCAACTTGTGATGGGGAGGCTTTCGGAAAGAGGTTGTCGGTTTAGTTCGGCACAGACTGCGAAGAGTTTGGTGTATTCTATGGTGGCGTCCGGCATCCTCCGCTGTCGCCGACTCAGGCACGATTCAGGCGCTCACTTCGCTGGCCATGGCACCAAAACCGCGTTTGAACCGCTTATCCGCAGAAATCTCGATGCGCGTCACCCAAGCCCCCGGACCCAACCCGAGAATCAGACCATGAATTCGATGCCGTCCGTAACTCCAGTCGACGATCGCCCCAAGGGCATCCCGTGGTCCGAGATGCCCACCTGGTTTCATGTCGCGACGTTCGTCTACTTCGCCACCAACGTCTTCGGAGGGTGGGCAGCGCTGCACCTCGGCGTCCCGACGGCAGCCAGTGCCTTCCTGGCGTTCGGACTCGTGGGCGGATTTTCAGAGCATATTTCGCCCTATTTTCCTCGCCTCTTCATTCCCGTCTTTTGGGAGAAGTTGCTGTTCCGAGTACCGACGATCATCGGCTACGTCTGGGTGGCCATCTCGATGGGGCTTTCATGGTTCTTCATCGTTCCCGTTCTCGTGCATGCCATTGTCTTCATCCGCCAGTCCGCGCTGACGAGCATGGAGTTCAGATACCATATCAAGCACCTCCTCGCGACCCACATCAGCGGAGCAGTCGGAATGCTCGCCCTGCTCGCCATCGCTAGTGGAAAGTGCCCTGCGCTGAACGCCCTCGTGCTGCGCTGACCTCTCCTTCGCGCACAGATCGGTGCCAGTTTGGAGTAGACGGTCCGCTGTCGTCGCTGAGGCTCGCAATAGTTCTCCGAACCAGTAGGCCTGTTATGGATGGCGAATCCGATCGTTTAGTACGGGGCGTGGGATGGCAACGAACCGATGCGGCCTCGGCGAGAAAATGGATCGAGCGGCAAGGTCGTGGTTGATTTCACGGCGCTTCAGATCATCATGGTGGCCATGACGCAACCCACGATCGATGCACTCCTGGCCCAGTTCAAGGCTCTCGACAAATATGGTGAGGGCCGAATTTCTACGGACGAGGTTCGCCAACTCTTAATGTCATGTGGCGACAAACTGACGGAGGAAAAGGTCGACGCGATAATGCGCGAAATAAGCATCACCAGCGACGACCAGGTCAGCTACGAAAGTTTCGTCGACAGCCTGGCGGCCAACCAATGAGGCGAAAGCTAGGAAAAACAAAAGGGCATTAGGGACTACACCTGGGTAGCCGAAGAAGTAGGGGACGGTTCGCAATTTCTTACTTTTGCTCTTCACCTTACTAGCACCAAACGTCCCCGCCGTGTCTGGATGGAGCGTACCCCTCTCGCCCCATTATAACGCCGTCCTCCTTGCGTTTTTTTGGTCGTCAATGCTTGGCGTGCGCCTGCTGATGTCGAACGCGGCAATGTATGCTTGCGCGGATCTCGACACCATTGCTGCGCGCTACTGATTCCCAAGCAGCATCTTCGATCTGCTTGCAGCCTAGCTCGACGACGCTATCGCTCATCAGCTTCGGGTCGTAGCGGTGAATCAGCGACCGACCATCTGGCCTAACATCACGCATCTTGGCTCAAGCGCGCAACAGAGCCATGCGACCCCTTTGCTACTGTTCCGGTTTGACCCCGACCAGCCGAACGCCAGATTGACCGCCATTCAGAAACTCGATCCCCATTTCCTCAAACGCTGCCCGAATGTCGAAGGTGCTCACTGCGACGACACTACACAAGGCGCTGAAGAAGTACTGTCGGCAGGCCGATCTGCCGGTTGTCTGTCCGCACTCGCTGCGTGGTCTGCATTCGACGCTGGCGGTGCAGGCCGGGGCCAGTTCCTCCTATGTAGCGCGAGCGCTCGGTCATGGTTCCGACGAAGTGACCAAGCGCCATTACATCAGTGAGAGCGCACTCGATGCAGCCCGCAGCGCCCGTGTTTGTGAAACGCTGCGAGGAACCCTAGACGACCTCATCGCGACCCTGCTGGCGCTCCCCCAAGCGCAGCGTGATCAAGTCTGCTCCGCCATCGGTTACCGTCGCTGAAGAACCCACACGCCCCCGTTCCCCAAGCGTTTCCTCAGTTTTTATCAATAGATTTTCTCGTGGACAAAATTTAGCAAAAAGGTCTCTGTGGACGATTCCTCGCTCGTGGGCGGCAGCTAGCGCGGCTGCAATCTGGGCCGTCAGGTCTATGACTTCTCCTCCGGGAAGCGGAGCGCCTCGGCGAATTCGCTTGCTCAGCGTCTCACCTTGTAGAAGCTCCATCACGATGTAGGCACCACCGTCGGGAAGCTGTCCCGTGTCAGAGACCAGCACGACCCCCGGATGGTCGATCCGATTGACTGCGCGGGCTTCGTTGATGAATCGCTTCACGGTATCTGGATCGTGCGAATAGCGCGCGTGAAGAACTTTGACCGCGACACGTCGCTCGATCGCCTCGTGTACTCCTTCAAAGACTGCGCCCATTCCGCCCGCCCCCAGCTTGCGCAAAATGCGATAGGGACCGATCCGCTCCGGTAGGGCTGGCTCGACACGACGAAGGAAGGCCGCGCTTCCTCCCGCGGAAGGATTCTCCTCATCGTTGCCAGGCTTGGGGGTACTCTCGGACATCTAGCAGGTTCTGGTGCATATCCTGCGCCAAGCCTCATTCGGTCGGTGTCTTCGACGGGTTACTACTTTCTTGGTCTTGCGTCAGCGATTTCAGGGTTTAAAAAAAACTGTGCGAGCGCAGTGCGCGAGCAGCGCGGGAGCAGACAACGGCTCCTCTGCTGCGTAACGTCCGGCGTGCGAACCGCGATTCACAGAGTGCTGGAGTTCCGCAAGGGACAGTCGCGGGAAACATGCCTCTGGCCAGAGACTTGCACTAGCCAAGGATGCAGGGCGCTACCTACACGGAGTGTGGGAGCGACACTCCTTGAAGGACTTGGTGTGGAACAAACGATCGCAAACTATACGCTGCTGCGGCTGCTCGGGCGTGGTGGGATGGGCTCGGTCTATGAAGCACGGCAGACAGCACTCGAGCGGCGCGTGGCCATTAAGGTGCTGCACAAAGAGTTTTGCGAAGATACCGAGGTTCTCAAGCGCTTCATCAATGAAGCACGCGTCGTCAACATCATCGGACACCCCGGCTTGGTGGGCGTCTCAGAGTTTGGACAGACCAGTGAGGGGGCTCCCTTCATTGTCATGGAGTACGTGGAAGGAGTCACGCTGCGGGAGTGGATACAGCGTCAAGCGGGCCGGATTCCTATCGAGAAGGTGGTTCGGTTGTCACGTCAGCTTGCATCCACGCTGGCGGCTGCGCATGCCAAGCAAATCGTGCATCGCGATCTTAAGCCGGTCAACATTATGCTTAGTGCGGATGAGACCAGCGGAGAGCTGGAGCGGGTCAAGATCCTAGACTTCGGAATCGCCAAGCTGGGAACCGAGAATACCAGTCAGACCAAGTCCGGAGTCCTGATGGGAACCCCGGCTTATATGTCCCCCGAGCAGTGTCGCAGTGCCCGCAGCGCGGTAGACCGCAGCGACGTCTACGCACTGGGTGTCATCATGTACGAAATGGTCGCGGGAGAGACCCCTTTTAAAGGGGGACCGGCCCTCCTGATGGCCGGGCACCTGACCATGGACCCGCCCCCGCTGAGTGGTCGCGTACCCAGTGCTCCGCCCGAGCTAGCCGCGCTGATTCATCGCATGCTAGCGAAGAACCCAAGCGATCGACCTACTGCGGAAGAGGTCACTCGCAGCCTGGCCCCAAACACGGGCTCTCTGGCTGTCGTCACTCCGCCCAGTGATTCACCATTCCTGGCACCGCCATCGCTCAGCCCCAACCCGGGCGCAGAGACGCAGCTATCCAAGGCAACAGAGCCTGCACAGGCTCGATTCGCTGCTGTGCCAATTCAACAGCAGCGCACGCTCATCTTCGGTGCCGCGCTCGCCGTGCTGTTGCTTGGGATTGTCGGAGTCACCACTGTCGTTCTGATAAGCGGAGGGAGCCACCGTGCGCAACCGGCAAACCCCGTCTCGGATCTTTCGTCCCCGTACGATGCTGGCGAAATCCCTGACGCCATGACGGATGCGGCGGTTTCAGACAGTGGCATACGCTCCGAACTCCCTTCGTCGACCCCCAATCCAAAAAAGAGAGCCAAAACGGAGCGTGGAAACTCAATGAGCAAGGGCAAGGGGGCGACCGCTAAGAAACGGGGATCTCGCCACTCCACAAAATGATCGTTCTGACGCTGCGTGGCTGCTCCGTTGTCGTCAGTCCGCCGTACAGCGGTACGTATCCGAGGTATTGCTTCGGTGCCAGGATCATGAAGTTCTGCTGGTCGCGCAGAATCAACATGACTTCCAGATGAAGACCTTGCCGAGTAAGCAAAGGAAACAGTTGCTGCGTGAGACGAGCCACTGCTTCTTGAGACCACGGCTTACCGTAACCCGTGAGTGCATCATCTGCGAACAGCTTGACCGAGATTCCGGAAACCGGCACTTGGGAAATGCTCCCAAGGACTGCACCATCACCGATCTTCCACTCACCGATGTGAACCCCGCGTGAGCGCAGCGTCCTTTCCATCACCAAGCGCGAGACAGAGACTCCAAGCTCTGGATAGAACTGCTCGAACAGAAAATGTACGGTCGACAGGGTCCGAACACCGAGCAGACTGCGAAGTTGGTCGAGCGTATCTGGCCAGCTCGCAAACAGGGACGTATCGCGCTCGGGAAACTGACCGTGGACCAAGTCGCCGAGCAAGTGATGGGACAAGAAGTTTAGAAATCCAGAAAGGGAGTCGTCTGACTGCCGAGCCAAGACCCGCTGGAAGTAAGAAGGCAGAAGACTCTGCGGCGCCAGCAGTCCCAAGTTGAGAGTGACCACTGCTCGTCGATGGGGAGACTCGAAAAACTGCACCGCAGCCACCACGTTGTCTTGATGTGTAGTGGTGGCATGGCTCCGAAACTCGATCGCTTCATCGCCATACCCGATCGATTGAAGCGCATCGTGCAGCGCTCCCAGCGAGAACTTCGTAGCCCGCGCCGCGATCTGCTCTTCCATCCGTGCTACAGAGGAGAGCGCCTGCACGAAAGGAGCTTGGCTTGCTGGTTGCCCAGGCAGCTCACGGGGGTCCGCCATGTCAGCGCTCGCTCTCTGCCAAGAATCGCGTCAGATCCGCGCGGCAGAGCCTACGCAGCGTCTCAGTGGCAAAGTCGCTCTCTTTGCTCATGAAAGGAGTGAGCTTGTCACTGTGCTTCACCAGCGCGAGCAGATACTCCACAAACAACGACGGCAGCAGTTCCGCTGCATCCACCCGCGCTAGCTGCTCGGAAATGTGCTGCGCCACAATCGCAGCACGTGCGAATCGCTGCTTCCTTGTCAGCGATACAAAACCCGCGACGGCCTGGAGCAGTGCGGCCAATTTTGGATGAATCGGAATCGTCAGCGTATCACCAGTCACAGGCAGTGCGGCGCTCGCGGAGGTCGCACTTTCATCCTCTTCCTTAGCCATCAATGGTTCGGAATCTGCATCGTCTGGGTCTTTTTTGTCAGAGGACTCGCCTTCTTCATCGGCTGGTTGTTCTTCTTCCTTCTCCTGTTCATGTTCTGCCCTGGATGACTCGTCCTCGTCACTATCCCCATCCTCGCCTCTGGAACGGTGGGACTCCCCACTGTCCGATTCACCAGATCCGAAGTCGCCTTCCGGACTGTCATCGTCCACATCACTCCGATCTTCGTCTGGTGTAGAGATCTCATCTGCTGGCGGAGGTGGCGCGGGAATCACAGAGGCTCGCGACAGATCCCAATCTGTGCGCTCCTCGCTGGCCGTTGCCATGGTTTCAATCAGTGCCAACAGATGAAACAGTGGTTGCCGACAGCGCAGCCCTGGCAGAACTTCCTCCACGCAGCCAAGGAGTCTCTGTCCACTCTCCAGCGCCGTCTGCTGAACGGGCCGAATCCAGTCCGCGTTCCACTTTGACCAGACTGCATCCTTCTGCCGCTCATGATGTCGCGCTTGATTGACGATGCCATCAAACAACCAGCGCAGAGACGAGTCGAGGTGACGTTCCTTTTTGTGGCTTGGACTTAGGAATGCGAAGTTTTCTTTCAGCGCACGCTGGATGCAGTCAAAGATCAGCGGTAGCGCAGTCACTCCTCGCTCAAGGAAGACGCCAAACAGATAGCAGCCGATCGTACGGACGTCGTACAGACGCTCAGACCAGAGCTTCTGCGCACCTTCCGCTGCTTGTAAGAAGCGATTGTGACTGGCATGCGATAGCACTTCATCCAAGCGACGGTCATCCAGACTTAACTCACGAGCGCCAGGCTCAGTCAGGGTGTGTTCCAGCGGTTCTGTGATGATCATGCAGCACCCACTCCAACTGCTCCGGCAGCGCTCGAACTTTCGGCGGTTCCCGAATTTTCGGCGGCTCCAAACACAGATGGGTTTTGCAGTAGATTCGAATCGACTTGGATGCCCTCTTGGCCAGCATCCACAAAACGAATGGTGCCGCCGAACACGCATCTCAATGTCGCACGAAGCTCCACCAACTTCTTATCTTGGAGCGTGATGCACTTGATCTCACTAGACCACTGGCCAATCGGTCGCGGCGTGCAGAGCCGTCGTCCACTAGGAAGCACCGGATTGCTGTTCGCCATCGCTCCGCAGCCTCGAAAAGGAAGAATGTGAACAAGCGGCAGGCAGTCATCGGTAGTTGCCAACGAGCCATCGGAGTCTGCGCTCGAGTCCGAACTGTCAGCCGGGCTAGAAGCGGCCCCAGCCACGCCTGGCGACGCTGAAACAGGCGTACTGCGACCGCTTCTGACTCCGCGTGTGTCCACTCGGAGCTTGACCTCACCATCACCGCAGGAACACTGCATGCGGGCTCCATCACAGACCGGAGAGGGCATCAACTGCGCTCCTGGTTTCGCTGAACCTGCGCACGCAGAGCGAGATGTCCCAGCGGGGTGGCTGCGCGATGACACGCAAAGCTCAGCTTGTCCATGACGTGTAGCACCGGATCCTGGGATCGCTTTGTCAGCAGTCCTTCGCGGAACTGACGGATGCACCAGTTGTGATCGATTCCTGCCACCGTGCGTCTCGGCAACGTCGCCAGCAGATGCACACCGCGAGGGACATACTCCCTTCCCATTCTCACACGAATCCAATCGCGAATCTTCTGCTCAATTCGAAGTAGGGATGATGAGTCCAGATCTCGCAGGTGCGGGCCGATGAAGACCAGGAGGCTCGCGACCCCGCGATCGCTGGGCTCTGGGGACATGACTGCGCCTGCGACAAAGGGGAGAGCGGAGACAACTTTCTCGACCTCACCGGAAGCAATCGACCGACCGGCGTTGGTTGGCCAGCGTGTCCCTCCGTATATGAAGCCTGTCGCGTACTCATAAAGAAGGATTCCACAAGACCCCGGCAGCGGACGAAGGATTCCGTTGGGACCGCGCGCAGGCTGGTCCTCGACGGCAGGATCTTTCAAATGAAACGGCTTGCCCAGCGCTGGATACACGATCTGGGGCGCGAGACCACGACTCTGCAAGGAGAACAGCAGACAGCCCGCGCTCGCCGCATCATAGTGCCAACAGGTTGCCGGTACGCTGCCGAGCCCGCAGCGCTCCACCCAGTCGCGCCACTGAAACTGATTTCCAATCTCCGTCACAGCACACAGCCAAGCACGAACCTCCGGAAGGGGTCGTGCCGGCCTCGCAAGCATTTCATCGCGCGCCGATGCATGCATCAGCAAGACGTCAATTCCCGGCAGGCGAGGACTTTCCTCTATGGTACGGGTGAGTTCTTCAACGCCAATGTTCAGGAAGGTTCCGCCGTGCAGTAGCATCATGAGCAGCAGGAGCGGCTGATACTGGAGTTGCGCGTGCGAAGGCGCCGCCAGTACGCAGCCCTTGTGGCTTAAACCTAACAGGACGCCGTCGGTGAACGCCCCAATGTAGACAGCTCCGGCAGCGACCGCAATCGGCATCCAACTGGGCTCCCGCTGCTCGGAACAGACTCCCAAAACTCGCTCTCCCGGCTGATAGGAATGAGACGTTGCTCCTTCCTGGGCAAGTTCGGTAAGATCTGGTTCTGAGCCTTTGGCCTTATTAAAAGAGGCTGGGTGCGGACCCACCTCAGGAAGCAGCGCTTCTGCCAGCGGAATCTCCTGTTCACCATACCACTCCTTGAGCAGGCTCTGGTAGCGCTTGGCCGTGACGATGTGGCGAGGCTGTAGGGCCTGAAGTCGCGTCGCCAAAAAGTCTGGCCCAAGGGGCGGTAGCACACAGACTGCTGCCCCCAGCTTGAGCGCAGCGCAGAGCGCGATCACCAGCTCCACAGAGGTCGGATAGATGATGCAGACAATCACGCCCGCTCCAACGCCCCGCTTTGACCACGCTGCCGCCAACTGTGTCGCTCGGAAATGAAGCTGAAGGTAGGTTAGCGAAAGAAGCGGAGCCGCTGGATTCTCGGCTGGATATAGAAAGCACGGTCGCTGTGCCAGTGGTCCCATCGCATGACGAGTCACTGCGTCATGATAGAAGTTGTAAGCGATCCCAAACTGACTCTTGGTGGGAGTCGTACTCCGTTCGCTCGCATGACGAAACAGCGCTGCGGCAAAAAGCTCTGGCTCGGCCAGACTGCGCTCGATCCAGGTCCGGTCTCGTACGATCCCATCGCCCGACTGACTGAGCTGCTGACGAATCGCCTCGAAGGAAAAGTCACTAGACATCAAACTCCCTCCCTACTTCAAGAAGACCCGGCACTCGCGGACGTCATTTTCCTTCACGCCGGTGCGCCCCAGTGGAACCGTGATGCGCCAGGGTAGCGCCGGCTTCAACCACACTTTCCAGCTTGCGGTCGGCGCGGTGTAGAAGAAATATAGAGCCATCGCTTTGCCCTTCTCACTCTTCACCCAGAACTTGCGGGTCTCTCCGGGACGAGGTTCCAGCGTCAGTGACTGTAGTACGGTGGCATCGGGCAAGATGACCAGACGTGACGCGGAAGCATAGGTCTCTTCGCGGTAGACTTGCTCATTCACAGAGCGAACCAGCACGCGCAGGGGACGTCCCTGATTGGTCTCTGCATCGGCCTGCAAGGTGACGCGCACGTAGCCCGGAACACAGCCGCTCTGCAGCAACAGGAGCCACAGTCCTAGCTTAGTGGATCTGGACACTGAACAGCTCCCACGGGTCGGGGGTGAGTACAAAACGAATGCTCTTGGTCTCTTCGGGGCCATCACCATTGATCCGCCAGGTACTCACTCCAGTAGACTCCAGAGTCGAACGCTGCAGGAGTCGAAACAGACTCCAAGCGGAGTCCGAGACTTCCAAGGTCTGCGTGTGCTTGCGGCCACTCTTCTCAGCCACGCTCTCGACCCCCACCACGGAGGCTCCTTGTGCCCACCACTCTACAGGCAGAGAGATGGCAGTAGTCTGCTGGTTGAAGCCATAGGCGGCGGCTTTTCCGACCTGCAGGAAGGCCAGCGTGGGCTGGATCTGGCGGTCATCAATCGTCTGCGGACCAGGCTGACCACGAATCGAGAGCTGTAGCGGCTGTCGATTGCCGTCCGGACCGAACAACGCCCGTGACAGTCGAGCCAGCTTATTCACCGTGACCAGTAGATCCTTAGGAAGCTGGATGGTTCCCATCGAGCTGCTCCGTCCGGTGTATACACCGCCGCTCTCTTGCAGAGCCGTTCCATAGAGACTCCGTAGTTCCGCAAAGATCGGACCCTTGCGCTCACTCAGTACATCTAGATCCGCTGGGGCGATCTCACGTTCGGCAGAGCGGTTGAACGGGAAGCGCTCGAACAGAGGTGTAATCAACCGACTCATCATTCCCTGCCAGTGTTTGGCCAGGACGCGCTCAATCTCGGCGGAGCCCGTTTGATGAACGGCTTGGAAGGGAGCCAGGAACGGTCGTCGCAGTGGACCGGAGATCCCGGCGCGATCTAAGAACTGCTCTGCGCGGCGTAAGGAAGACTCGCCCTGATCTTCATGCATCGCCAGTGCGCTTTTCCCAAGAGGAGAGAGCATGTTGAGGAGTACGGTTGAACGCTCACTGGCGCCTCCGGCAGCAGGAGTAGCGGATCCCTTATTGACACCGTCGAGTTCTTCGATGAGCTTGGTCACAGCCGCTCGATAGGTGCTGAGCGTCGCCTCTTCCCCACCGCTAGCGGCAGGCGGAGCAGAGTGGCCTTCGGACGCCTCCTTAGCCCCCGGCTCCTTCCGTTCGGGTTTGCCTTCACTTTTTCCATCGAGCTTGGCAGCGGTGGGTGCGTTGTCTGCTCGCGGCGGCTTCTCCTTGATTCCGAGTTCTGCGGAGCGGACCATCAACTCAGCGAGCGGTCGAAACTCCGCAATGCAGTCTGCAAGGGGCCGCAGATACGGCTCCTCTAATCCGGTGAGCGTCGCGTTTTCAACCACCGTACGAAGTCGCGATACAAACGGCGAACCGGGCTTTATCAGCTCAAGTAGCTCCTCATGTAGCGCCGCTGCGGAATAGCCACCTAGGCGGTGGGCCAGATGATAGTCAAGCAGCGACTTGCAGTATCGCCGTGCGTAGGTAGACAGCTCTGCTTGGACCGTGCGAGACAGCGCAATCTTATCCTGCGGGTTCAGTGTTCGATTCCCACTGAGAGCCCTTTTTAGCTCCCGCACCAGGGGCAACACTTCTCGCTGATAGACCGCACGGTTGTAAACATCAGAGAGTCCTACCGAAGGCATGTCATCGCTGGTCAGTAGCGAGGCGAGCTTGGGGGCAAACTCCTCCTGACTCCACAGGGGCATGGATGGAGAGGCCAGAGAGGTAGCAGGCAGGCTCTCATTCCCGACTCGCACTGAGTGCTTTCCCTTCCCTTTTCCCTTCGCTCTCTTCCCTTTTCGTTTCGCTGACTTGATCCCATGATCCTCGGCACCAGACGATTCGGACGCTCCCATTCCATCCAAAGAGAACGTCCGCCGCCGACTGCGCAGCAGCAGTTCCTGCCATTCGCGACGATTGACTTCGATGGTCGCGCTATCACCAGGAAAAAGAAGGCGGGCAACAGTCTCCTCGCGACTCGCCAGCACGGCTCCTACCCCCGTTTGACTTCCAGCGTCCGATTCATTGAGCCAGCGCAGTAGTTGATACAGACTCTTGCCGGTCGCTGCCTGTTCGGTACGAAGGCTGGACTCGATCACCATCTGCATCACCCGATCGAGCGCCTCTTCCTGATCGGTGAGCCAGGGATTGGGACGCAGAATAGTCGCATCCCGCCCAAACAACTTGATCATGTCGAGCGGTGACTCCTCCGCAAGTGTCCGGTACAGCTTGCGAAGGAGAGCCCCTCTACGGATCTGCAAAAGAGACTCCCGGAGTCGCCCGGCCTCTCGCTGCATCTGCTGCAGATCGTCGCTTGTCAGATAGGGACGCTTGACCGATTGGATGAGGTTTTGAACAAACGCTCGCCAGGGAGCAAGGTCTGTGAGCGGAGAACTCCCTTCCGAGACCAGCGGCGGCAAGGTAACAAGTGCAACATCTGTCCAGGGAGTGGTGCTGTGCTGAATGTACTCCAGCAGCGTATCGACCGGCACTCCGACATCCGCAGACCAATCAGAGGGCTCCGCTTTGATGAGTGCGCCCAGCGTGTTTTCTCGGGTCGCATACAGCGCAACCAGCGCATAGAGAATCTTGTCACTCTTGCGCTGCCGGATGGCTCGCTCCAGGCTCGGCTGCAAATACCCACTGCGGATCGATTCCACGAACCTTTGTTCGCTTGCCTTCTTGTCAGTGCGATAGATCACCCGCAATGGGCGGAATCTGTCTTCGGCCTCTTTGGTGGCGCGGAGCGCTTGGCGGGCTCTCTGTTCGGCGCGCCGTACTACATCTGATTCCCCACTGTTGCGGATTACTGCGGCGCGAACCACGGCCTGTGCAAACCCTTGGCTGGCCTCCATGGCCTCTTCGACATGCACATGATGGCGACCTGTCACTGTCGATAGACCAACGGCACCAACGACAAACAGAATCATTCCCAGCATCGCATGCAGAGGACGAATTCCCAGCGGTCGCAGCAGCCGTGACAAAAAGGAACCGATCGTACCCGCCCGTTGCAACTGTGGCTCAAAGGGATTGCTGACCTGTTCATCGCTGCTGAGCGTCGAAAAGTAGACGCGCTGCACTTCTGGTCGATGCGAGGCCACGGATCCTTCGGTCAGCGCATGCACGAAGCTGATCACCGGTGCCAGCACTTGGTCCGCAGAGCGAAGAAAGTCGACAATGCTCTCAAAGGTAGTCAAAGAGAGCGTGGTCAGGGCACGAGGCAGATAGCGCTCATAGGCGACCAGTCCTCCCGTAAGATCGCCGCTGGCATCGGCTCCCAAGTCTAGCTCCAGCGGAATCCGCTGTTTGTATAGGAACCGCGCCAGCTCGACATAGCCCCGAACTCGGTCCATGTGAGTCAGACAGATCCGCACGCGGGCCGAGCCGCCGCAAGACTCTGACAGCACGTTCACTTTCCCGCGTAGAAGCTGCGCTTGCTTGCGAATTTCATCTGGAGACGCACTACTCAGGCTGGTCGCCATCATCACCACGACCACGGTAGGAACCTGATCAACCTCGACGTTGCGCCACAGCTTCTGGAGCGCTTCGTTGGCTCCTCGTGCTGTCGAGTCCTGAATTGCGGCAGAGAACTCTTGAACCAGAGACTTGCTGCCCAAGTAGATCTGCATCAGCGGATCGGCAGTGTGACTGGGGATGAACTGACTCGCCTGTCCCTGCCAGTCAACCTTGCGTGCGATCAGCGCACTTTTTCCCGAGCCGCTGTTCCCGAACACCACGAAGTGCTCATACGAGGGAATGGAGGTGCGCACCGAGCTAGGAAGCCGCGCCAGGAACCGGTCCCAAATGCTCTGCAAGCGATTGCGAGCAATGCGCTGCGACGGCTGCAATACTGCCGTGTCGCTATCCGTTTGTCGACGAAGCCGCAGCCACCAGACCAGCAGGACGACCCCGGCGGCCACCAGCAGCAGACTGAACACAGCAAGAACCACAAGTAGACGCGTGGAAGAGGGCGACTCCTGTCCGGCAACCTTCGCGACGGTGCTTGGCGAGACAACGATCACAAGCGACTCCTATTGGTTGCCCTTGACCCGCCGCAGTCCTGCCAGCGCGTCTTCCAGTCGGTTCATCAACTGCTCGATCGATCCCCCCCCGGCATGACGAAGAGGATGGTAGTCGGCTTCACCTGCCGTCGGGTCCACGCGATGAATACGTACACGCAGCGGCTCAATGATGTTGCGGATCATAGACCGGCGCTGACCCAGGTCCTGGGCCAGCACTTCCTCCAGTTCCTTGAGTAGGTGGTGAGGGGCGGCGATCGGCACTTCCGCGAGATCCGGTAGCTCAGGAAACTCTGGGTCCGAAGACGGAGAAGCCGCTCCGGCCACACTCCCAGCAACCGCTGTCTCACCCTCCGCTCCAAGGGCAGTTCCCTGGGCTTCTATCTGAGTGACAATCCGCTTGAGTGACTCTGCCGCGTTCTCGGGTGTTACACTGCGACCCCAGACATTGCGCACGCGCTGGGCGGTCAGCAGCTCCTCAAAGGTGTTCTTCATCTTTCAATCTCCCCCAAATACGCTGATAAAGAGTCATTAAAAGTTCGTAAATAAGAGGACTGCGCCGACCACAACCACTAGCATCGCCAACGCCACCCCATAGGGAGACAGTCCTCTCCAGTCGATTCTTCTCCGGTGGATGGGTGCCTCCTCTTTGATGAGCGGTACTTCCGTGTTCTCACCTCGCTCGCTCTTTGGTTCAGTGGCTCTGCGCGGGTGGTCACGACGCTCCCGCCTCTCCAGACGCCGCCGTTTTCGTCGTTCTTTGAGCGGAGCCGCGCTGCTCGCGAGCTGTTCTGACAGCAGCGTCCGATATCGCTGAACCTTGCCACCGCTTTCGCCAAACTTCCCAACAAAGCCGGCGGCCAGACAGAAGTAGAGGACCTCAAAGACGATGGACGGAGTGTCTGGCTTCTCCAATCGCTCATCGACAAAGTCATAAAAGACATCGCCGCCGTAGTTGATTTGAAACAGCTCTGATTGCAGCAGCGGCCAGCTAGTTTGCTGCTCCTTTCTGAGTCTGGTCATCACCATTTCATCGCACAGCAAGACCAGCGGAAACATCACCAGATAGGTCTCGTTTTCAGTAAGCTCGCGGTTGAGGTTGTCGCGCAGCCCGTCAAGCTTGGTGCGAAGCTCCGTATTCAGCTTCGACAGCGTTCCAGGGTCCACCAGTAGCGTCGGAGCGCGCTCACCAAGACGTGTACTATCAACCGCTAGCGTACGCTCCAGCAGCCGACTGATTTCCAGCCGCAGCGCAATGATCATATTCCAAAGAGTCAGCTTCATGATGGACTCGCTGACCGCTGCGGCAGTTCAGATTCCTTGCTGTGCAAGACCACTTCAGAGCGTCCTACGTAATTCCAGGCATCGAGCAGCCGCTGAAGTTGTCCGGCCATTGCTTCCCATAGGGGAACTTCCTCCGTAGCAACCGGCGGAATCAGCAGATGATAGACATGACGAAGACCGGCACCGCGCAGAGTCGCGTCGGGAGTCACCTCCACGACTAGATCGCGAATTCGCTGTGGGAAGCCCCGATACGGCCCTTCCTCCACAGTTTCTAGCAACAGCAGTACGGCCTTCAGATCCTGCAGATCCAGGACCGCCTTCATCTTGAGCGACAGCAGGCGCAACAGCGTGTCTGCGCTCGCCCCCAGACCGACTCCAATTCCGCGACGAATGGGGCCGACCAGACTCAGTTCCAGACCAGGAACGCTGCGCTCTGCCAAGGAGACCTGAGCGCGGCCTGCAAGATGGGAAGCCAGCGATGGCTGATGCCAGCGTCCATCGACTAAGATCCGCTCCGGATGAATCAGGGCGGACGGCAGTCGCAGCAGCAGTGAAGAGGTCGTACCCGATCCGGTCACAGACGGACTGTCTTCCAGCTCGTAGCTTGGCGCTTCGCGACTCACGCCGGAGGAAGGAATGGGAAGCAGTCCGTCCTCCTCCATTCGATATACTCCGACCACGCTGTGCAGCTTGTAACTGTCATCAGGATGCACGAAGCGAACCGGATAGGAGTCTTGGGTTCCGTCGCAGATGATCGGCTGAGACGGTGCGCGATACAGGTTCTGAACTGGCACGCAGAAGGGGTGGAACAGCTCACGATAGATGGCTGGTGTGCGCGGCCAACTGGCATCTAGTTCAATACAAATCGAGAGACGCGACCACGGCCGTGGCGAAGGCGGCACCACCAGGTTGATCAGGAGCTCTTGCTGCGGAAAATGAAAGTAGCTCCGAACGGCTGACAGCGGACTTCGTTCATCCCCTTCATACGGTTCGTCGAAAGACTCGCCAAAGAGTAACTGACAGGCCGCACCATCGCTGCGGTCATGCACGGGCTGATCGTAGACAACAAAGGCACGCTGAGCGTGTTGCTTGAGCTGATGGTGTACGGACAGCGCAGCCAGATAGTCGTCTAAGTAATTGATGTGCATCCGCAACAGACCGACCGATTCCGTACGCGGCAGTGTCGAGACAAACGTCAGGATCAGACGGTAGCCAGCGTTGGTGCGACGCGTCTCGCAGTCCGACAAGATGGCCGGGACGATCCGTAGCTCCGCGAGCGTCTGAAAGCTCGCAATAAAGCCATCCTGACAAGCAACCCGCAGCGTTGTACCCGTCGGAAGCACAGTTCCCTCCGTCATCCGCGCAGTCACTCGCGCTTCCACCATCGCCATGGCCGGAAGGGGTCGCAGCAGCGGTTGAAAGTAGGTTCCCAGCAGTCTTCGCCACGTACCCGTAAGATTGCGCAGTACAGCCTGACGCGTCCTCACTGCGGTGTACGCCAGCACCTCGATCAGCCGCTGTACGTCAGGATCTTGGGGGTCCACCTGGGCGGCGGGATTCTCACTGCTGTAGCGACGACGGAAGGCATCAATTGCCCGCAACTCACTCAGCAGAGCCTCATCTGTCAAGAGCTCAGGGGGCATTGCCATTTCCTTGCGGTAGAGCGGAAGTCCTGTCTTGCGCTGCGTCCTTGGCATCCGAAGGAGGAGGAGTCTTCGCAGGCGGTGCCGACTTTTTGTCCGCCTTAATGTCAGACAGCATCTTCGAGGTCGACTTGGTCAGCAGATCCTTCATAAACGAGGCGAGCTGCTGCTGAGCTTGGAGCAAGTTCTCTCCGTATTGCATCATCGAAGACAGCTCCGCATCGGACTGCGCGGTTTTCGGCTGAGCAGCCATCGTGAAGGTACTGGCGGCCTCAAACGGCTGACGATCCTTCATCATCATTCCCTGAACGTGGCCGCTCATCAGCGCCATGGTGTCCATGGGATTGAGCGTCACCGACAGCGCCTTGATCGGATTGCCGTAGGTCTTCTCCAGAACCTTATGGAATTGTGTTCCATAATCGCCGTCTAACAGAGAGCCCTTTTTCTTCATCTCATCGAGCAGGGTTCCGCCTCCGCTCCCGCCCTTCATCATGCTCTCGGAATCCGGCATCGTCGGTTTCGAGAGATCCCCTTTCAACAGTGAGCTTGCGCTGTCCGCAAACGTGCTGCTCAGAGAACTGAAGCCAGACTGAACGAGAGCCAGTGGATTGTTGATGAGAGACCGTGCGCCCTGTGCCCCCACACCGAGCGGACCAAGACACTGGATCGTTGGAGAGAACACTTCGTTGATCGCAGCGTCGATACCACCATCATCATCGGAACTGCTGGCGGAGTCACTGGGTGGAGAGGGAGAACTCGGCGACTCCGGACCTCCGCCCTGTGGTGGTTCGCTGGTTTTCTTTCCAGGAGACTGCGGATTCGACTGTGGTGAGCTTGGCGGGTTCCCTCCCTGCGAACCGTTGCTGCTGGCCGAAGCGGCAAGGTCGGCCAAGGGCCCGCGCGGCATCAGACTGCTTAGCACCTGATCCATGCTCATCAGACCTAGCGACCACTGATTGCGCATCAGTCCCCCCAGCGTGAGCAGAGAGTCAAGATCCGCATCGCTCGAACCACTCGTAGTGCTGTCGTTTCCTGGACCAGGCTCAGCGGGTGCAGCGCCATCGGACGGAGTCGTTCCCTGGCTGGTGGTGGGGTCGCGGTTCTCCGAAGGCATTGGTAAAAAGCCGGGTGGGAGGAGCGTCTGCGCCAGCGCTGCCAGCTCACTGTTGCCGGCCATCAAGTCCTTAAGCCCAGGGACATCGTGTAGTACCGACAGGAAGCCCACCGGACCGAGCATCTTGGCCAAATTTTTCATCGCAAGCGAGGTCAGCTCGGGAGCCATTTGGGAGAGCACCGTGGGATTGACCTTGGCGATCAGACTCTGGATCGTCGGAATCTCCGATGAGTCACTGTTCGCTGCAGAATCCGATTCGCTCGGTGTCGGTCCACTGGGATCCTGAACCCCAGGCGGCAGCTGGCTGGGGTCGCCCGTCGGATTGGGACTACTTGATGGACTCGTGGGCTCCCCAGTCTGAGGCAGTGAAGGGGGCGGAGTACCGAACGGGAGTGGCGTCGGTTGAGGAGTCCCTGGAGTGCTCTTGGGGGAGCCATTCTGCGAGCCGTTTTCCTGACTACTCTGCTGAGTCCCTTTCGCCCCTCCTTTTTGTGCGCCCTGCGTTCCGTTTTGACCCTGCTTCTCGGATCCACTCTTCGAGCTTGTATCGCTGCTCTGCGAAGGTGGTGGCGACATCTTCTTCTTTTGAATTTTTCCAAGAATCGTTGCCAGCACCGAAGAGTTCTGTTGCAGGATCGTTCCCGACATCGGACTCCCTCCGGTCTCCTTGGGAGGAATCAGCTTGTCCATCAGGCTGGAGACGGCATCGGAGTCGCCCGGCTTGAGGCCTGGCATGATGCTGTTGGTGTCCTCCTCTCCACCCATCAGCGGGGTGTCGAGCAGCTTGAGAAGCGCCATCGCAATGTCGCCGATTGCCTTAAAACCAATGTTGGTAA
>Ga0209174_10001075_pt1 | contig 19712 bp, 14 predicted proteins | sample JI91814BDNA_FD_187505 | JGI IMG/M metagenome (GOLD analysis project Ga0209174, IMG submission 187505) | Wastewater effluent complex algal communities from Wisconsin, to seasonally profile nutrient transformation and Carbon sequestration -... | ecosystem: Engineered > WWTP > Effluent > Algae...
GAAGTCCTCGCTGATCACGATGTTGGCGACCCGCGCCGGGGCGTGGGCAGCGGCAGGGTTGGCATCGACCGCGGAGGTCTCCTCGTGGGTGGTGCCGTCGACAGCTTCGGGATTCTCGTGTGCCATGTCTTGCACAGTAGGCGCGCCGGGCCGGTCGCGGGCTTGCTAGCCGCGGGCCGATTCGGTCGCCACGGGCAAGCCGGCCGCCTGCCATGCCGTGAAGCCACCCTCCAGGTGCGCGACATCGGCCCGGCCCATCGCGTTGAGCGTCTCGGTGGCCAGGGCCGAGCGCCAGGCCGACCCGCAATAGAGGACGAGTTTGCGACCGTCGTCCAGCTCTGGCTTGTAATAGGGGCTGGCCGGGTCGATCCAGAACTCCAGCATCCCCCGGGGCGCCGAGAAGGCCCCCGGGATCCGCCCGAGCCGCTGCACCTCCCGCGGATCGCGGATGTCCACGATGAGCACTGACGGATCATCGAGCAGGTCCGCCCCCTGGGCCAGCGGGATGGTCTCGATCCGGGCCATTGCGGCATCGACCAGGTCCTTGGCCGTGCGGGTCAGGGGTGATCCGGGTTCGCGTGCGCTCATCAGCCCAGTCTCGCCCACCGCGGGCCTCTATAGGCTCGGGCCATGATGCAGTTCATCGATGGCGCGCTCCGGGACGCGGGCGGCGCGCAGACCCACCGCGTGATCGACCCTTCGAGCGGCGAGACGATCACCGAGTTCACCCCGGCCGGGCCCGCGGAAGTGGATCTGGCGGTGGCGGCGGCGCGCACGGCATACCCGCAGTGGTCGCGGGCGACGCCGGGTGAGCGCGCGGGGATCCTCACCGCCTTTGCGGCCGAAATGGCGCGTCGGGCAACGGAATTCGCGGAGCTGGAGTCCCGGCAGGCCGGCAAGCCGATCCGCCTCGCCACCGAGTTCGATGTGCCCGGCACCCTCGACAACATCTCCTTCTTTGCCGGTGCCGCCCGCAATCTCGAGGGCAAGGCGATGGCGGAGTATTCACCGGATCACACCAGCGGCATCCGGCGCGAACCGATCGGCGTCGTCGGGTCGATTTCGCCCTGGAACTATCCGCTGCAAATGGCGGCGTGGAAGATCCTGCCCGCCATCGCGGCGGGCAACACGATCGTGCTCAAGCCGGCCGAGAACACCCCGCTCACCTCCGTGCTCTTCGCCGAGGTCGCGGCCGCGGCGGGGCTGCCGGCGGGCGTGGTCAATATCGTCGTCGGTGCCGGAGATGTCGCGGGCGCGCACCTGCTGCGCCACCCACAGGTCGACATGGTCTCCTTCACCGGATCGACCCGGGTCGGTCGCACGGTGCTGGAAGCCGCGGCGGGGACCGCCAAGCGCGTGCACCTCGAACTCGGCGGCAAGGCGCCCTTCGTCGTCTTCGACGACGCCGACCTCGACGCGGCGATCCACGGCGCGGTCGCCGGGAGCCTGATCAACACCGGCCAGGACTGCACCGCGGCGACCCGCGCCATCGTGCACCGTGGCCGGTATGCCGAGTTCGTCGCCGGCGTCGCCGACCTCTTTGCCCAGGTGCGTCTCGGTGCAACCGCCGACCCCGCGACCGACCTTGGCCCGCTCATCTCGATGGCGCACCGGGACAAGGTGGCTGGCCTTGTCGACGGCGCCCGCGCGGACGTCCGTGTCGTCACCGGTGGCGCCGCCCCCGGCGGCGCGATGAGCGCCGGGTCCTATTACCGCCCGACGCTCATCGCCGATGTCGCGCCCGGCCAGCGGATCTGGACCGAGGAGATCTTCGGTCCCGTGCTGACCGTGACCCCCTTCGACACCGATGACGAGGCGATCGCGCTGGCCAACGACACGGCATACGGGCTCGCCGCCTCGGCCTGGACCCGCGATGTCTATCGCGCGCTGCGGGCCAGCGCCGAGATCCAGGCTGGCTGCGTGTGGATCAACGACCACATCCCGATCATCAGCGAGATGCCGCACGGCGGGGTCAAGCAGTCCGGCTTTGGCAAGGACATGTCGACCTACTCCTTCGAGGAGTACACGACGGTCAAGCACGTCATGTTCGACCGCACCGGCATCGCCGAAAAGCCTTGGCACCGCACGATTTTCACGGTGCCGGGATAGCTCACCGGGTCGTCAGGCGCACCGTGAAGTCCTGGGAGCTCTGGGACTGCGTGGCGGTGGCGCCCAGCGCCGACAGCGGCGAGAGGTTCTCGCGGATGTCGGCCGGGATGTCGGCGCCGAAGGCCTCGACGATCTTGGCGATGTCGACGAAGAAGGCCGACGTCGCCTTCGCGTGATCGGGCATCGCGGCGACGAAGGCCGGGTTCTTGTCCAAGCCCGAGCCGGTCGCGACCTCATCGGCATACGCCTGGTCGAGCGCGAGCACGACGCCGCCATTGGTGTCGGCCGAGGCCAGCGGTTGTCCCTGGTCGGCCAGCGCGGTCATCAGCTTCGTTGCCACGGCCTGGTCGCCATCGGTCTTCAGCGCGATCTTCGGCGCTCCATCGGCGGGGATGCCGCCGAGCGCGAGAGTCGTCTGCTCACCGAGGAGGGCGATCAGATCGTCGGGCAGGCTCAGCCCGAACTCCGAACCCAGGGAGCCGAGCGATTCCGCGCCGCCGGCGCCGGTCTCGAGTTGCGCCCAGGCCGACTTCAGGGTCTGGCCGACCCCGGCCATGCTGATGGCGGCCATCGTGTCGCCCGGCAGAGCGCCGATCTGGGGAGAGCCCTTGACCTCGGGGGTGTCCAGGCTGAGCCCGCGCAGGCCGCCGACCAGTTCGACATTGGTGCCATCGAAGCGCAAGGCGCCGAACAGCCGCCCATTGCCAAGCTGCTTGCGCGCCTCCCGCAGTTCCGCCGCGGTCTCTGGCTGGGCGGCGGCGCTGATGTCGAAGACACTGGCGATGTCCGCCCACATGCTCACGATGCCGTCCTCGCCGAGTTCGGACATGTCAGACGAGAAGCCCTTGGCATCCACGAGCGGCGTCTTGGATCCGGCGGCAAAGGCGGCAAGATCCTCGGTGGTCTCCGCGCAGCGCACGAAGTTCGGCACGACATCGCAGACGCCCTCGCCGGCGCCCGCCTTGGCCACGGCGGCACGCGCTTTGGCCTCATCCGTGGAGGCGATGAGCATCACCATCGCGATGTCCGTGCCGCCGTCCTTGCGCACCGCCGCGGCGGCGAATCGCTCACCGACCCAGGGGGCGATGTCCGTGTCATAGGACAGGTTCTTCAGGGCGCCATCCTTCTGGGCGGCCTCGACGATGAGGCGGCGCAAATCCACATCGTCCTTGGTCCCGGCAAGCTGCTCCTTCAGGGCGGGGAACTTGCGCATCAGGCGCACGGCGCTGATCTTCTGCCCGCTTGAGGGGTCCAAGTCGATCTTGGCGAACGCAATCGCGTCGGCGGGCACGACGTCCTCCGGTTGCGGGCCACCCCCGCTGAGCGCGTTGAAGGCGAGCGCGCCACCCGTGGCCAGGGCGACGGCGGCGATCGTGCCGCCGACGGCCGCAAGCGCGACCCCCTTGCGGCGTCGCGGCGCCGTCATCTCGATGGTGCCCGCTGCCTGCGTGCTTTCCGGCGTCGTGGCGCCCGTCATCGGCTCAGTCATGGTGTGTCCCCTCACATCTGGCGTGGCCGCCGACCTTCCCAGCGGCCTTTCTGTTTCATAACGACGGTAGTCGAACCACCCCGGTTCCGATCAATCCGCGGTGCTCGGGAGCCAGTTGCCATGGAAGCCGGCCGGCACGACGCCGGGCAGCGCGACGATCGCCACATCCGCCAAGGTCTCGGCGTCGAGGACCCGCAGCTCGCTGCGGTCCGCCCCGCGGTGGTATGCCGTGCCCAAGAGATAGCCGTCGTCCGCTGCCGCATCCTCGGCCCGGGGGACGAAGATGAACTCGCCGACATTGACGTCCGCGCCCAGGTTGCGCGTGATGCACGTCACCGCCTCGACGCCATGGCGCAGGATCGTCCCGTCAGCGATGCCGCCGGAGCCGATGCCGATGGCATATCCGATGCGATGGCGGCGCCCGAGGCCGCGCTCGTCGGTGCGGGGGAATTCTGGGGCCGGTCACTGAGGATGCCGGTCGAGACCGAGCCGGTGGCCAGGTCGAGGGTCCAGCGCTCCAGGCGCGGTGCGCCCTCATTGGGGACCAGCCGGGAGCTATCGAAGATCGAGGGATGGCGGATGACGTCGAGGACGACGCTAGTGCCCTCGTCATACGCCCCCAGGGGGTGGAAACGAAGCACGGATCGATCTCGAACCAGCGGACCTGCACGTCGCCGCCCTCGCGGGGCATCACCCCGAAGCGCGCGGGATAGCGCGGATTCCAGGTGTAGGGGAAGCCGGAGGTGCCGCTCGGCAGGCGCGTGAGCAGTGGTTCCGGGATCCGCACCCGCCCGATCACCCCGCCGAGGAAGACCCGCACCGCGGTGCGGAACGGGCCGGGCGCGCCTGCCGCGACGACGCTGGGGTCGAAGACGACCGGCAGGTCATAGAAGATGACACGGCCGGCGGTGAGGGAGAAGTCGTGCATCATCGGGCTCCCGCCGACGGTGATCTGCTCCCGGCGGCGGGCCCGGCCGGTGCCGTCGACCACGGAGTACTCGACATGGTTGCCCATCCCGAAGTGATAGGACACGGCGCGCAATTCGCCGGTGTCGGGGTCGCGATGCGGGTGGGCGCTTTAGGCGCCGCGGATGGTCCCGCCGAAATCGCAGATCCCCAGCGTTTCCAGTTCCTCATCCAGTTCTGCGGGGGGGCAGCCCGCCCTCGATCAGCGCGAGCGTGCGGCCGGCGTGCCCGATGACATTGGTGTTCGCCCCGGGCCCCCGAGGGCGTATGAAGAGTGGCCCCCTGCCGGGCCCTCCCCGAGGGCCGCGCGGGTGGCGCAGGTGCGGACATAGCGGTTGCGATACCACTGCGCGCGACCCCCGCCAAGGCGGATCCCGTGCACCATGCCGTCCCCGAGGAACCAGTGGTGGTCGCCCGGATCGGTGTCATCGATCGGGTTCGGCCCGTTGCGCAGATAGCGGCCGTCGAGGATGTCCGGAAGGTGGCCTTGCCCATCTAGGTTAACGACGGTAAGTCGTCCTGTCGTGGGGCCACAAAGGGGTCCCTCAAGAAGAAGTCGGTCACGTGCACCCTCCCCAGTGCGCGCCCGAGTACCATGGCGTCGTGGCGAGGGTAACAACGTTTTGCAGTGCGCGCGCGGTGAGCCGGTGACGGCACCCACCGAGTCCTCCCCGAAGGTGCCCTCCATTCGGGAGCTCTTGCTCGATACGGCCTGGAAGCGCCTGCGCCGCAGCGGATTCGACTCCTTGCAAGCGCGGGCGATCACCGGTGAGATCGGCGTCTCGACGACCGCTCTCTATACCCATTTCGGGAGCATGGCCGGCCTGATTTCCGCGGTCAGCGATCGGGCCTTCGAAGCCTTCGCAGAGGCCATCGCCGATCCGGGGGTCACCGATGACCCGCTCGCCGACATGCTCGCGATGGGGCTGGCATACCGGAACTATGCGAGCCAGTTCCCCTATGACTACGAACTGCTGTTCAACCAGCACATCGTGCGTTATAGCCGCGGGGTGCGCGCGGCGATCGATCTGCCGACGGCGGGCGGGGCGGTGCCGCCCGGGACCCTGGCCTTCGGCATGGTCGTCGAGCGCGTGCAGGCGATGATGGCGGCCGACCTCGTCGATGTCTCCGATGCCGGCCTCATGAGCGCCCAGATGTGGGCCGCCCTGCACGGCTATGTCACCTTGGAGATCGCCGGGCACTTCGGGCCCGAGCCCGATCATCTGGTCTTCGGGGGCTTGTTCGCCGCCATCCTCAAGGGTTTCGGCGCGCAGGAGGAGGCCATCGTGACCGCGCTGATGTCCTCCTCGGACCGCGTGCCCCTCAACCCGCGCACACCGAAGCGGGTTTCCGCCTGAACACCGCGTGGCTGCTGTTCGCGCTGGGCGCGCTGATCATCGGCTACAGCAAGACCTCCATCGGGGGTCTCGCCGTGATCTCCGTCGCGATCTTCGCCTCGGTGCTCCCGGCGCGCGCCTCGACGGCCGCCATCTTGATGGTGTTGATCGTCGGCGACCTCATCGCCGTCTGGAACTATCGCCGCGATTGCGATGTCCCCCTGTTGCGCTCGCTGGTGCCCAGCGTGCTGCCGGGTCTGGTGCTCGGCTCGATGTTCCTCGCCCTGGTCGATGATGGCGTGCTGCGCCGCGCCATCGGCGTGCTCTTGCTGGCGATGGTGGCGCTGCAACTCCTCGTCAATGCCCGCCGCGACCGCCTCGGTGCCCTCGCCCACGGGAAGGCCGCGGCCGCGGCGGCCGGGGCGGGGGCGGGATTCGCGACGATGACGGCCAATGCGGCCGGTGCGGTGATGACGGTCTTCCTCGTCGCCAAGCGGGTGGACAAGGTGGCTTTCGTCGGGACCAGCGCGTGGTTCTTCCTCGGGATCAACCTGGCGAAGCTGCCGTTCAGCATTGCACTTGGCCTGTTGGACTGGGCCGATGTGCTGCGGGCCCTCGCGCTCGCGCCGCTCGTCGGCATCGGGGCCTGGCTCGGCGTGCACACGATTCGCCGGATCTCCCAGCGCGCCTTCGAGACCTCCGTGCTGGCGGCCTCGGCAGTCTCGGCCCTCGCCCTCCTCGTGCGCTGATCACGATCCGGCGCGGCTCGCCCGCACCGGACCGCGCATGACACCGTATGCCGGTGACTTCGGCCCGGCACGTCCATCTCGCCCTTGCCGCGCTCGTCCTCGGCGGCGTGGGCATCGGGACGACAGAGTTCATCGCGATGGGTCTGCTCCCGGAGACCACGAGTGACCTCGGCGTGAGCATCCCGGCCGGCGGCGCGTCGATCGCCGCCTACGCGCTCGGCGTCGTCGTCGGCGCCCCGACCCTGGCCGTGGCCGGCGCCCGCTGGCCGCGGCGAACCCTGCTCGTCTCCCTCCTGGTGATCCTCGCCATCGGCAATGCCCTCGTCGCCCTCGCGCCGAACTTCCATCTGCTCGTCGCGGCCCGCGCCCTGGTCGGGCTGCCACATGGCGCCTTCTTCGGTGTGGCCTCGGTCGCGGCGGTGGACATGATGCCGGCCGGTATGGCGGGCCGCGCGGTGAGCCGGGTGATGCTCGGCATCCCCATCGCCAACCTGGCCGGGGTGCCCCTGGGCACCTGGGTGGGGCAGCAGTTCGGGTGGCGCACGACATACGCCGGCATTGCGGTCTTGGCCGTGGTGTCTGCGGTGCTGGTGCATCTCGTGGTGCCGCAATCGATCCCACACGCCGACGGCGCGATCCGGCGGGAGTTGCGGGCGCTGAAGCAACCGCAAGTGTGGCTCACGCTGCTCACTGGCGCCGTCGGCTTCGGCGGCATGTTCGCGATGAACTCCTATATCGCGCCGACAATCACGGAGGTCACCAAGCAGCCGGCCTCGATGGTGCCCTTCGTCCTGTTGATGCTCGGCGTCGCCGGGCTCATCGGCACCCCGATCGGCGGGCGCCTGACGGACTGGTCGGTGCTGCGCACCATCGTCATCGGCCTCGTCGGACTCGCCGTGAACCTCGCGATCTTCACCGTCACCGCGCAATGGTTGATCCCCGCGATCATCAGCGTGGTGCTCTGCTCGATCTGCGCCGGCCTGCTGGTGGTCAGCCTCCAGATGCGGCTGATGCAGGTTGCGGGCGAGGCGCGCAATCTCGGCGCCGCGAGCAACCACGCCGCCTTGAATATCGCCAACGCCCTCGGCGCCTGGCTCGGTGGCGTCGTGCTGGCCGCCGGCTATGGCTATGCCGCTCCCTCCTGGGTGGGCGCCGGCCTTGCGCTCGGCGGCATCGCCATCTTCGCGGTCTCGCTGCTGGTGCACCGGCGGGCGGCGGTGCCTGCTGTTGCTCCGCAAGAGCCGCCTCGTGGGCCGTCCGATATGACGTGGGAAAGGAAGACGCGTTAGGCGAGCGCGGTTCCTTCGAGCTCCACCATCTGGCCGGGGATCGCTAGGCGGGTGACACCGAGCATCGTGGTTGTTGGGGCGACTCCTGCCGCCCGGAGCTTCTCGGCGAGCACACCGTAGTGCGGGAACAACGCGTCCACGTCGGTGGTGTAGACGTTGAGGCGGACCAGGTTCGCCAGCGCCATGCCGGCCGCGGCGAGCACGGCCTCGAGGTTCGCCACGGCCAGCGCGAGCTGGGCCGCGACGTCCCCATCGTGCTCGGGCCGACCGTCCTTGCTCATCGCTGTCTGCCCCGAGATGAAGAGCGTCCGGGTCTGCCCTGAGACGACTTCGCCCTGGTTGAAGCCCAACGCCTGCGACCACGTCACCGGATTGACGGCCATGCGTTCCATTGCTGCTCCGTTCCTTCGTTCCGCAAGCGCCCGGCCGCCCCATGGCCACCGTCGTCAACGCTTGCTTGACTAGCCTCCCGACAAATCACGACACCTTGTGTCGTGATTTCTGGCGACAATGGATCCATGCGAGCCGACCGCCTGGTCTCGCTGGTGCTGCTGCTGCGCCAACGAGGCCGCATGACCGCGGATCAACTCGCGCGCGAGCTCGAAGTGTCCACGCGCACCGTGCTGCGAGACATCGAGGCCCTCTCGACGGCGGGCGTCCCCGTGTACGCCGACCGTGGTCGACACGGCGGCTACACCCTCCTGCCCGGTTTCCGCACCGACCTGACCTGGCTGAACCACGACGAGGCGCTCGCGCTGCTCACCGCCGGATCAGAGCGCAGCGAGAAGTTCTTCGGCCTCGGTGCACCGCTGGCCTCGGCGATGCGCAAGGTTCTCGACGCGTTGCCCGAGGGGCACCAGAGGAGACTCGGCGATGCAACCAAACGCCTCCTCGTGGAGCCGGAGACCGACCTCCTCTCGCGTCGCGCGCCCACCGAAGACCTGGCCGACGGCGTCATGCGCGAGGTCCGGCTCGCGGTGCTCACCGGCCGCCAGTTGCGATTCACCTATGCGGCGCCCGGCGAAGCACCGCGTTCTCGGACCGTCGATCCGATTGGGCTGGTGACGGTCCGGGGACGCACCTACCTGCTGGCGATCAGAGCCGGAGACGAACGGACATACCGCCTCTCTCGCATGCTCCGCGCCGAAGCGCTCCTGGAGCCGGCGCAACGCCCACTGCAAGTCGATCTCGACCGCATCTGGGCCGAGCGCACCGCGCAGTTCCTCTCCGACAACCACCTCTCCGTCGTCGTCCGCATCAAGACCTCCCGACGTGAGGAACTGCTGGAGACTGCCCGGGCGCTCTGGGCCGAGGAGTCGCAGCCGGATGATTGGATCCGCCTCACCGTCGCCTTCGAAGACCTGCGCCACGCGGTGTGGGCAGTGTGGCGGCTTGAGACGGACGCCGAAGTCCTCGCGCCAGAATCCGTCCGCGATGCCATCTCCGCGCGTGCCGAAGCATTGACGGCACGTTATCGATCCGGATTATCCGACCCGACCAGGGTGGCCGGTCCGGGCACCTAACGCCGGCGGCCACCGAGATAGGAGCCGACCACGGCGGCGCCGAGGTCGTCGGCCTCGGGGGCGACGACGCGGCCGCCGGAGCGGCGGGCCAGGGAGTCGATGAACCGGGCCAAACCGGGATCCTCGCCGAGCCGGACGAAGGTGATCGAGGCGCCGAGCCGGGTCACGGCATCCAACTCCTCGAGGGTCAGCGCGAGGGTCAGCGGGTGCGGTGGATAGTCGAAGAAAACCTGGCCGCTGGTATGCAGATGCGAGGTTGGTTCGCCATCGGTCACGATGAGCAGGACCGGCGCCATACCGGCATGGCGGCGGAAGTGCCGGCCGGCGAGGAGCAGGGCGTGATGGAGATTGGTCCCCTTGTCCCAGATCGGCTCGAGGCCGGTCAGTTCCTCGATGTCCATGACCTGCGCCCGCCTGCCGAAGGCGATCACCTCTAGCCGGTCGCCGCGAAAGCGGGTCGAGATCAACTGATGCAGCGCCAGCGCCATCCGCTTCATCGGCACCCAGCGCCCGTCCATCGCCATCGAGAAGCTCGTGTCGACCAGCAAGGCGACCGCCGCCTGCGTGCGCGCCTCGGTCTCGGCGACCTCGATATCGGCCAACTCCAGGCGCACCCCGCTGCGGGCGCTGCCGCCTTGGCCGAGCGTGCGGTGCACGGCATTGGTCACGGTCCGCGTGACATCCCAGCTTTCGGTGTCCCCGAACGCCCACGGCCGGGTCGATCCGCTCGGCTCCCCGGCGGCACCGGCCCGGCGCAGCTCGCGGACGCCCTGACGGCCGGACATCCGGTCGGCGACATCGCGCAGCAGGGCGGTGCCGAGCTGCCGCATCGCCTTCGGCGACAGCCGCAAAGAACCATCCGCCTGGCGCCGCAGCAGCCCGCCGTCGCGCAACTCCCGCTCGATCGCCGCGAGCGTGCGTGCCTCGATCCCAGCCTCCTCCCCGAGGTGACGGCGCAGGGCGTCGAGATCGATATCGCCTAGCTGCGCCCCCGGATAGGCCTGCGAGAGTTGCTCGCTGAGCGCGTCGAGCTCGGCGAGATCCTGCAACACACCGGTGCCATCGCCGAGCCCGAGTCCCTCGCTGCCGCCGAATCCCTCAGCGCCGCCCCAGTCCTGGTCAGGGCGCAGCATCGCAAGGTTGTCATCCAGGCGGTTCAGGCTCGCCATCAGCTCAGGTGAGCCAAAAGCCTGCTGCGACAACGACATCAGCTCCGCGCGCTGCTCGGCCGTCATCGAATTGAGCAACCGCTGCCCCGCCGCGGCTCGCTGCGCGAGGGTGTCAATCAACTCCTCGACGGTCTGCGGGTTGTCGGGGAAGAAGCCACCGTGCGCGGCCATGAAGTCGGTGAAATCGGCCGGGGTGTCGGTGCCCATCCGGTGTGCTTCGAGCAGGGTGTTGAGGTCCGCGAGCATCGCCGCAACCGCCGCGCGGTCGCCATCGTCGGCCTGCTCCAAGGCCTGCTTCATCCCGGCGAAGCGCTGGTCGAGCAGTTCGCGCCCGAGCAGGTCCTTGATCTGCTCGTATGCCGCGCGGGCCTCGCTGCTGCGCCAGGAATAGTCGCTCAGCGATGCCACGGCCGCCGCGGGTGTGGGAGCCAGGCCCGCCAGGCGCACCTCCTGGAAGCGGGCATCGTCATCGAGGTCACGGGCCAAGTGCTTGCGCTCGGCGAGCACCGCGTGATCGAGCAATTCCTTGACCCGAGCGAGCGTGCCCCCGAGATTGTGCCGCTGAAGCATTTCCGCGCGCCGCTGCGCGACCGCCCGGGCCAGGTCGTCCAGGCCCCGCTGCTCGCGGCCTCCCCGCCGCAGATATTCGCGCAGCGCCCGCTCCGGTGAGTAGCCCGCCATCACCTCCTCCCCGATGCTCGCGAGCGCCTCGCCGAGGTCGACGGGCGGCGCGAGGGGATCCCCTCCGGCATACGGCCCGTATGCGGAGCGGTGCGGGTCCCGGCGACTGGTCACCTCAGGTGCCTCGTGGCGGGCTCTCGCCATAGAGGGTGCGGACGCCATCGGTGTCCTTGCCGATGCGCTTGGCGAGAAAGAGTCCCTCAAGGGCGAGTTCCAGGGCGCTGGCGCGCTCGCCGGTGCTGGTCGCACCGACCCGGACGGCGACCTCGTCATACAGCTCGCAGTCCGGGAGCGGGGGGAGCGCGGCGAGGACGTCGGCGGCGGGCACCTGATCGCCGGTCATCACGAGAGCGCCGGTCGTCAAGGCGTCGACGAGTGGCCGAAAATCGATGCCCCGGAAGGCGTCTCGCGCGCTCTCGGCCGTCGCGGTGCGAAGCAGGTGGTCCAGCACGGCGCGCTCGCGTCCCTCCTCACCGTTCTCGAACTCCACTTTGCCGCCGAGCACATCGACGGCTCCGGCGAGGTCGGTGACCCGGGCGACAGCCTCACCCTCTCCTTGCACGGTCGCGCGGTGCAGCGCCGCCGCGGCGACCGTCTCCGCCGCGGCGATCGAAAAGCGCGCCGAGACGCCGGATCGCTGGTCGATGGCACTCGACTCGCGCAGGTGGCGGGTGAAGCGGGCGAGCACCTCGATGAGCCGAGCCGGGACGTGGGCCACCAGGTGCGCCTCTTGGCGGATCACGGCGATCTCGTCGGCCAACTCCACTGGATAGTGGGTGCGGATCTCGGCGCCGAAGCGGTCCTTCAAGGGCGTGATGATCCGGCCGCGATTGGTGTAGTCCTCGGGATTCGCCGATGCGACGACCAGGACATCGAGGGGCAGCCGCAGCACATAGCCACGGATCTGGATGTCCCGTTCCTCCATGACATTGAGCATCGCGACCTGGATGCGTTCGGCCAGGTCGGGGAGCTCGTTGATGGCCACGATGCCGCGATGGCTGCGGGGGATCAGGCCGAAGTGGATGGTCTCGGGGTCGCCGAGATGTCGGCCCTCGGCGACCTTCATCGGGTCGACATCGCCGATCAGGTCCGCGACGGCGGTGTCCGGGGTGGCGAGCTTCTCGGCATACCGCTGCTCGCGGTGGCGCCAGTCGACCGGCAGGTGGTCGCCGAGTTCGGCCGCGCGGCGGATCGACTCGGGGGTGATCGGCTCGAAGGGGTGCTCGCCGAGTTCGGAGCCGGCGATGACCGGCGTCCACTCATCGAGCAGCCCGACCAGGCTGCGCAGCAGGCGGGTCTTGCCCTGGCCGCGCTCGCCGAGCAGGACGATGTCATGCCCGGCGATCAGCGCCCGCTCCACCTGCGGGATGACCGTCGCCTCAAACCCGTGCAGCCCCGGCCAGGGATCCTGTCCGGTGGCGAGCAGGGCGAGCAGATTGGTGCGCATTTCCTCGCGCAGCGACCGGGCCTGGTGCCCGGCGGCACGCAACTGGCTGACCGTGGCGATATCGGGTGCGCGGCTCACTCGCCCACGCTAACCCGGCGCGGGGAGTCGGCGGACGTCGACCGCGACATCCATCGTCGACTTCTTGGACTCGGTGAAGATGATGCCCTTCAGGGGCGAGACATCCCGGAAGTCGCGGCCCCAGGCGGTCACGACATACCTGCTGTCGGCGAAGTGGTCATTGGTCGGGTCGAGATCGACCCACTGCCCGCCCGGAGTCCACACGGACGCCCAGGCGTGCGTCGCGTCCGATCCTTCGAGCTTCTCCTGGCCCGGCGGCGGGAAGGTCTCGATGTAGCCGCTGACATAGCGCGCCGGCAGGCCGACGCTACGCAGGGCGCCGATGGCGAGGTGGGCGAAGTCCTGGCAGACCCCAGCGCGCAGCGCGAGGATCTCGGGCAGCGTGGTCTTGACCGAGGTCGCGCCCTTCTTGTAGTCGAACTCGCGATAGATGGTCCCGAAGAGGTCGGCCAAGGCTTCCCCGAGCGGTCGCTCAGGCGGCAGGAGCCGCGCGGCGAAGGCTTCGACCTCCGGGCCCAGCTCGATCAATGGGGAGGGCAGGAGGTATGCCGCGGCGGTCACCGGATCGGGTCCCTCGGGCCCGGCGACGAGCGCCGCGGCCTGGGCAATGGTCCACTGATTCAACTGCGCCACATCGGTTTTGGGCCATTCGACATCGACCTGCGCGGTCATCGTCGCCGAGAAGGTCGTATGCCGGGTGCGCACCTCCACGTAGTAGCTCTCGTTGCCGAAGAAGTCGAGATGCGTCGCGAGGATGTCCGGCTCGGGGTGGACATCGACGTCGAGCGAAACCACCTGCTGATGCGGGGTGTCGCGCAGCGAGAGAAAGCCACGCTCATAGCAGCCGACGACATCTGCGTCATAGTCATAGGTCGTCGTATGCCGCACGCGATAGCGGCGAGGGACGAAGTCCTCCTCGCGCTGACTCATCGCGGCACCTGCGCCGCGCTTGACCAGGCCAGTGGAAGGTTGTGCTGAGGTGCCTTGCGGGCGAAGTGGCGGCGGGCGATGTCCTCGGAGGTGGAGCGCAAGGTGGTCTCGACCTGGCTGAGCAGGTCCCGCAGAGGTTTGCGCTCGTCGGCGAAGAGATCGTCAACGCGGTCCGGATGCAGTTGTGCCGCAAGCAGATCCAAATCGGCTTGGCGTTCGGCATCGTCGATGAGCGTCAGCGCCCGTTGCAGTTCGGCGACTTGATAGGCGACCGAGCGCGGATTGCTCGGGTCCAGCGCCACGATGGCGACGGCTGACTGGGCCGGGTCCGTCGGGCCGAAGCCGGAGGCGGCGCGGCGCCGGTGGGTGATGATGCTCTCGCACGCGGAGAGCACGGACTCCGCGACCTGACCTTCGACCAGCGGTGCGCCAGGGAAGCCGAGTGTCAACCGCAGCAGCGCGGCGGTGGTCATGGCGCGTTCGAGCCGCGCGCCCGCCTGGATGAATGCCCACGTCGCATCCCGCACCATGCTTTCCGAGGTGATCCCGGCGACCGCGAGCAAGGACTCCAGGAGACGCCCGAGCTGCGGCTGCAATTGCTCTTCGTCGCCGGGGATGTCCCGCAGCGCCCGCTCCAGCCGCCCCAGCACGATCCACGTGTCGAGCGAAAGCTGGTCTCGCACTTCATACGTCGCAAGCACCAAGCGCATCGTGGACCACGCGACGGTGCCGGGTGTGCTTTCGTCGATCAGGAGCGAACGCAGATGCGCCAGGACGCTCGGGGAGCGACTGGCCGCGCCAGTCAACGCATCGAGCGCCCCGACGACCAGGCGCATCGCGGCCTCACCCGGGGTATGGGGGCGGGCTGCGTGATCCTCGGCGAGGTCGTCCGCGACGCGCAGCAGCCGGGCGGTGGACTCGGCGCGCTCGGCATAGCGCCCCATCCAAAAGAGGTTGTCGGCGACGCGGGCGGCCAGCCCCACGGGAACCCGCTCGGGCAGCAGGCGCGGCCGGCGGATGTCGAGATCCACGAGCGGGGTCTCGCCGCCGGGGCGCGCGAGCACCCAGACGTCCTTGGTGATGGCACCCGAGGTGTTGGCGATCGACTGCTGACCGGAAAAGGCTGCCAGCCGGGCCAATCCCCCGGGCAGCACGGCATACTCCCGGCCGTTGGCGACGGTGAAGGTGCGCACGATGACGCTTCGCGGTTCGAGGCCGCCGCGCCGAACGATGGGGGCCGTCGAGACGGAGACCGGCGCTTGCCCGACCCACTGCCACGGCCGGGCAGCGATGCGCGCCCGCAGCTCCTCCCGGGCGGCGGCATCGAGCTCCCAGCCGAAGTAGTTCGGCCCGATGCGCCGCGAAATCGGTTTGAGCACAATGCTTTCCAGATTGTTTATGACGTGCGCCCGCCCGACCGGGTCACCGCACCACCACGTCTGCGGCCCGGGAAGCAGCAGGTCTTCATCGAGCAGGTCGCGCGCCAGTGTCGGCAGATAGGTGTGCAGCGCAGGATTCTCCAGGACGGCGCTGCCGAGCGGGTTGGCGATGCTGATATTGCCGAGCCGGGCCGATTCCACGAGCCCCGTGACCCCGAGCCGTGACTCTGGGCGCAGGTCCAGGGGATCGGAGAAGTCGGCATCCACCCGCCGCAGCAGGACATCGACCTTCTCGATGCGATCCCTCGCGCGGATCGAGACGCGGCCCCCGCGAGTCGTCAGATCCTCGGATTCGACGATCGGGAAGCCGAGAAGTGTTGAGAGGAAGGCCATTTCGAATGCGGTCTCGCTTGTGGAGCCGGGGCTTAGGACCACGACGCGCGGCAGATCGACCCCGGATGGCGCAATCGCCTGCAGGGCCTGCGCCATGTCGTCGAACCAGCCGCGCAGCCGCACCAGGGAAGAGCGGCGATGCAAGCCGGCCATCACCCGCGCGGTGATTCGGCGGTTGGCCATTGCATACCCGGAGCCGGACGGGACCTGGGTGCGGTCGCCGAGCGCGACCCAGCGGCCGTCCGCGCCGCGCGCAATGTCGGTGCCGGTGAGCAGCACCTGCCGAGTCCCGGGATGGCGAATCCCGTCGACGGCGGGGAGGAAACCATCATGGGCGAGAACGAGTTCCGCCGGCAGGCGGCGGCCTTGAAGGAGCCGGCGCTCGCCATATAAGTCCGTATGCAGCGCATCGAGCAGCCGGGCGCGCTGCGCGACACCGGCCTCGACCTCGGTCCATTCCCCCGAGCCGATGATCAGCGGCAGCGGGTCGATGACCCAGCCCCGGCCGACCCGGCCGTCGCTGCCTTGGCCATAGGTGATGCCATCGTCCTCGACCAGGCGCGCCGCGTCGGCGCGCGCCGCGAGTAGCCCGCCGAGGGTGAGGGAATCGACCGAGCCGGTCAGGGCGGCATACGCATTGTCGGTGCTGGTGGTGGCACGCAGGAGTTCATCGACACCCGCCCGGCTGGCCCCGGTGCTCGCGGCGACCGCGTCGCGATAGGCGTCGAGCAGCCGGTCGGGCAGCTTCGGTGCCGGGGCAGTCATGACCGACCCACCCTAGGTCACGGGCTCTTCTGGAGCGCCGGCGCGCGGTGGCGGGTGACCCGGACTGAACCGGCGCAGGTCGAGGGTGGCGGGGTATTCGGTGCCGGCGGAGCCGAGCAGGGCCGATGCCGACGGCCATCCAGAGGTGTCGACGGCACCGCTGGTGTGCCCGTGCCGCTGGAAGCGAGAGGCCCGACGAGACTGTGCGGCAACGGCATTGACGGGATGATCGTCATAGGCCCGGCCGCCGGGGTGCACGACGTGATAGGTGAACCCGCCGAGGGAGCGGTCGTTCCACCGGTCGATCAGGTCGAAGGTCAAGGGCGCGTGGACCCCGATCGTCGGGTGCAGCGCAGACCACGGCGCCCAGGCGCGGAATCGGACACCGCCGACGAGGGTGGCGAGATCGGAGGGGATCATCGGGATCGGCACGCCATTGCAGGTCACGATATGGCGGCCCTCGACCAGTCCCGATGCCGCGATCTGGACGCGCTCGATCGAGGAGTCGACATAGCGAGCGGTGCCCCCGCTGGTGGCCTCCTCCCCGAGGACATGCCACGGCTCGATCGCGGCGCGCAGTTCGAGGTGCACCCCGGCGATATCGCTCTCGCCGAGGCGCGGGAAGCGGAACTCCAAGAAGGGGTCGAGCCAGGCTTCGTCGAAGGCGAGTTCGCTGCCGTGGGGCGAACGGGCCAGCCAGGCGTTGACCTCGCCGATCACCTCGCGCAGGTCGGCGGCGGCGAAGGCGGGCAAGAGGAAACGATCGTGCAAGCGCGTGCCCCAGCGCACGAGGGGTGCTGCATACGGCTCCTCCCAGAAGCGGGCGACGAGCGCGCGCACGAGCAGTGCCTGGACCAAGGCCATCTGGGCGTGCGGCGGCATCTCGAAGCCGCGCAACTCCAGCAGGCCGAGCCTCCCGCGTTCGCTGTCGGGGCTGAAGAGTTTGTCGATGCAGAATTCGGCGCGATGGGTGTTGCCGACGAGGTCGGTCAGGAGGTGACGCAGGAGTCGATCGACCACCCAAGCGGGGAGCTGCGATCCCGGACCGCTCTCTCGCGCAATGCGTTCCATCTCGGCGAAGGCGATTTCGAGTTCATAGAGCGTCTCGTAGCGGCCCTCGTCGACCCGTGGCGCTTGGCTGGTCGGCCCGATGAACCGGCCGGCAAAGACATAAGAGAGCGATGGGTGGTGCTGCCAGTAGGTGATCAGACTGCGCAGCAGATCGGGCCGGCGCAGCAGCGGTGAATCGGCGGCCGTCGGCCCCCCGAGGGTGAAGTGGTTCCCGCCGCCGGTGCCCGTGTGGGTGCCGTCCACGTCGAACTTCTCGGTGGACAGTCGGGTGCGGCGGGCCTGCTCATAAAGCGCGATGGTGGTGTCTCGCAATTGCTCCCAGGACGCCGATGGCGCAACATTGACCTCGATGACGCCCGGGTCGGGAGTCACCGAGAGCGTCTCGATCCGTGGGTCGCTGGGCAGTGAATATCCTTCCAGCACAACAGGTATGCCGATCGCCTGCGCCGCTCCCTCGACGGCGTGGATCAGTTCGACGGCCAGGTCGAGGTCGGTGATCGGGGGCAGGAAGACGAAGAGGTGGCCGTCGCGGAGCTCCACCGCGAGGGCGGTGCGGGGGGCATCGTCGATGTCGATGATCCGGGCCGGCGGCGCATCGCCGAGAGGCGCCGGCAGCTCGCCTCGAGCTGCGAAAGGGGAGGGGTCCGGGTCCTCCGGTGGCGCCGTCCAGGCGAGAGAGTCCAGCGGCAGCCGCAGCCCCATCGGTGAGTTGCCCGGGGTGAGGAAGAGATGGCGCCGGCGCAGCCGCCAGTGCGCGGTCGCCCAGCCCGCCCCGTCGGGATCGGCGAAGACCGGCACGACCCAGCCCGCCGCCGGCCCCGGCTCCTGATCGTGGCGATCGACGGCATCCGGCCGCAGCGCCGGCTCGGTGGCTCCGGGCACGCCCGGGCGTCGCCCGCTCGGGCGGCGCGCCTGGGTCCAGGCCCGCTCGAAGGGATCCTCGTATGCCGGGCGGCATACCTCCCCGGGCACGCCGAGCCGGGCGGCGATGGCTAGGGCGAGATCGCGCGGCAGATCATCCGCGTCGCCTTCCGCGAGGCGTGGCTGCGCTGGACCCCACGGCGAGTCGAGCAATTCGTCGTTGTGCCACAGGGCAATTCCATCGGGGCGCCAGAGGAGTTGGATCTGCCAGCGGGGCAGGGGTTCGCCCGGATACCACTTGCCCTGGCCGTGCTGGACCAGGCCCCCCACGGCATACAACTGGCGCAGGCGCTCGGCGAGCTCGGCAGCGAGTTGCCGCTTGCGGGGGCCGTCGGCCGCCGTGGACCACTCGGGCTCATCGTGCCCGTCGAGGGCGACAAAGGTCGGCTCTCCGCCCATCGTGAGGCGGACATCGCCGGCCTGCAAGTGGGCATCGACCGCCGCCCCCAGGGTGTCGATCTGCTCCCATTGCGCCGTGGTGTAGGGCAGCGTCACCCGCGCGTCCTCGTGGATGCGGCGCACCGAGTTGGTGAAAGCGAAGCTGACTTCGACCGGCTCGGTCGCGCCCGTGATGGGGGCGGACGCCGCCGGGGTCGGCGTCGCTGAGAGGGGGATATGCCCTTCTCCCGCAAAGAGACCCGAGGTGGCATCGAGTCCGATCCACCCCGCGCCGGGCACATAGACCTCGGCCCAGGCGTGCAGGTCGGTGAAGTCGGCGCTGGGCCCGCTGGGGCCGTCGAGGGCCTCCTGATCGGCGGTCAGTTGCACGAGATAGCCGGAGACGAAGCGGGCCGCGAGGCCGACCTGGCGCAGAACACTGACCAGCAGCCAGGCGCTGTCGCGGCAACTGCCCAGGGCGAGGTCGAGGGTGCGATCAGGGCTTTGCACCCCGTGCTCCATGCGGACGGAGTAGGCGATATCGCGCTGTACTGCCTGATTGACGGTCACCAGGAAGTCCACGATCCGCGGCCGCGCCTGGCCCGAATCAGACTCTGCCAGAGGGATATTGCGCTCGACCCAGGCACGGGTCACAGGTCCCGGCTCGGTGCTGTCGCCCTCGCCCACCGGCCGCAGGTAGGGCTCGAGGTCGGCGCGCAGGTCCGCGGGATAGGCGAAGGGGAAGCGCTCGGCATACTCCTCGACGAAGAAGTCGAAGGGGTTGATGACTGTCATGTCGGCGACGACATCGACGGTGATCTCCAACTCGCGCACCGGCTCGGGGAAGACGACCCGGGCCAGATAATTGCCGAACGGATCCTGCTGCCAGTTGATGAAATGATTGCGCGGCGAGATGCTGAGAGAGTAGGCATCGATCGGGGTCCGCGAGTGCGGCGCCGGCCGCAGCCGGATCGTGTGCGGCCAAAGCTTCACCGGGCGGGCGAAGGTGTATGTCGTCTGGTGCTCGACTGCCACGCG